>Ga0070698_100003375_pt1 | contig 17573 bp, 14 predicted proteins | sample KBSK1502metaG_FD_65477 | JGI IMG/M metagenome (GOLD analysis project Ga0070698, IMG submission 65477) | Corn, switchgrass and miscanthus rhizosphere microbial communities from Kellogg Biological Station, Michigan, USA - KBS K1-50-2 metaG | ecosystem: Host-associated > Plants > Roots >...
CGGGCGATGTCGCGGGTGACGTGCTCGCCGCCGACCGGGATGGTGTCGACATGCACCAGATGGCCTTCGTAGAAGACGGCGATCGAGGTCGTGCCGCCGCCCATGTCGATCAGGGTGACGCCCAAGTCGCGCTCGTCCGACACCAGCGAGCTCAGCCCCGCGGCGTGGGCCGCCACCACGCGATCGGCGATCTCGAGATGGGCGCGGCGCACGCAGACCTGCAGGTTGCGCATCGCCCCGCTCGCCGCCGTGACCAGGTGCACGTCGACGCCCAGCCGCTCGCCGAACATGCCGCGCGCGTCGCGCACCGGCGTGCCGTCGACCGAATAGCCGATCGCCTCGGAATGGATGATGTCGCGGTCCGCCGTCTCGGCCGGCAGGTGGATGTGCTGCTGGACCCGCCGCACGTCGCGCTCGCCGATCTCGTGGTGGCCGATCGCGACATCGAGGCTCTGGTTGTGCGAAGCGGCGGAACCGCCGCTCACGCCGACGATGACCTCGCGCACATGCTCGCCGCACATCTCCTCGGCCGTCGACACCGCCGACGAGATGGCGCGGGTGGCCGCCTCCATGTCGACGATATTGCCCGAGCGCATGCCCTGGGCCGGCTGATGGCCGATGCCGACCACGCGCAGTCCCTGGCCGTCGACGCGGGCCACGAAACAAACGACCTTGCTGGTACCGATATCGAGCGCCGCAATCACACCGTTTCTTGCCTTCGCCACGTTGTTCCCCCGTCGCTACGCGTACACTTGAGGTTTCGCCGCCACTTACGCCGGCCCTTGCATCGGCTCGCCCGAGCTGCGTTTCTTGAGATATAGCTTGTCCGGCAGCCTGAGATCGACAATGCCGAACTCGCGCGACAACAATTTGTGCTGGGTGTCGAGCTTGGCGAGCTGCTTTAGCGCGGCAACCGCGTCCTCTTCGGGCAGCCAGATCTCGACGCCGTTGTTCAGGATCAAATTCCAACGCCGCTGGCCGACCCACACGGCGGCGCGCAGCTGGCGGACGACGGCGGGCTCGTAGGCCAGCAGCAGCAGCAGCTCACCGACATGCTCGGGCGCGCCGGCGCCGCCCAGCAGCAGGAGCGTCTCGGCGCCTGGCGGCATGCGGCTGGCGCGCACCGTGCGGCCGTCGCGGTCGATCAGGGTGTATTCGCCGCTGTTCTGCCAGATGGCGACGGCACGGCGCTCCTTCAGCGTCACATAGAGCGTGTCGGGCAGGCGGCGCTCGACGGTGGCGCTCGCCACCCAGTCGATCGCCTCGAGCTTCTGGCGCGAGGCCTGCAGGTCGATGCCGAGCAACGAATCGCCCGGCTTGACGTCGAGCGCGGTCAGGATGGCGCTGCGTTCGACATAGTCGCGGCCTTCGACGGTGACGTCGGCCAGCTTGAAGGGCGTGATCGCGCCGACGACGCTGCGCGAGACGACCTCGAGGCGATTGCGCACCTCGACAAGCCAGCCCTCGCGCCACGCCCACCAGCCGCCGCCGCCGCCGCTGCCCAACAGCAGCACGGCAAGGCCGAGCAGCATCGGCTTTTGCCAGAACGGACGGCCCGTCTTGCGGATCGGCCCGCGCTTCTTGCGGCGGTCGTAGTCGCGCCGCCGGACGGGCGTTTTGTTCGGCGCGGCGCTCATGTCGGCTGCCTCGCGTGATCGACCATCCAGGTCATGAGTTCGGGCCATGAGATGCCGGCCCACTTGGCCTGCTCGGGCGCCAGCGACAGCGGCGTCATGCCGGGCTGGGTGTTGAGTTCGAGGAGGACCAGGCCCGTTGTGCCGGTTTTGGAATCGTCCCACCTCAGGTCGGCGCGGCTGAGACCGCTGCAGCCCAGCGCCTGGTGGGCGGTCAGCGCCCACTGCCGGGCGAGCTCGTAGACCTCGGCCGGGATCGGCGCCGGCACGAGATGCTCGGTGATGCCGTCGGTGTACTTGGCCTCATAGTCGTAAAAGCGCGTGCGCGGGCGCAGCTCGGTGACGGCGACGGCGCGATCGTCCATCACCGCCACGGTGAGCTCGCGGCCGGGCACGAACTGCTCGACCAGCACCTTCTCGCCGAACGCCGCCTCGGCCACTTCGACCGCGGCGAGATTGTCGCCCTCGCGCACGATATGCACGCCGACGCTGGAACCCTGGTCGATCGGCTTCACGACATAGGGCCGCGGCATGGGATCGCCGGCGGCAAGCAGGCGGCGTTCGATCACCTTGCCGGGGGCGACGCGCAGGCCGAGCGAGGTGAAGACGTGGCGCGCCATCGGCTTGTCCATGGCGATCGCCGAGGCAAGCACGCCGGAATGGGTGTAGGGCACCGCCAGGATCTCGAGCACGCCCTGGATGCAGCCATCCTCGCCGTACTTGCCGTGCAGGGCATTGAACACGACGTCAGGGCCGCCGCCGCCGGCGGGCCGCAGGAAATCGACCAGTGCGCGCAGGTCGCGCTTGACGTCGTACTCGACGACATCGTGTCCGCCGTCGCGCAGCCCGGCGGCGCAGGCCTTGCCGCTCACCAGCGAGACCTCGCGCTCGGGCGACCAGCCGCCCATCAGGACCGCGACCTTGCGGCTCATCGTTCGGCTCCGCTCAGGACAGGTGCCAGCACCCCGATGCGGCGGATCTCCCAGTCGAGACGCACGCCGCTGTTTTCGAGCACGCGCCGGCGCACCTCCTCGCCCAGCGTCTCGATGTCGGACGCGGTGGCGGCGCCGCGATTGACCAGGAAGTTGCAATGCTTCTCGGAGACCTGCGCCTGGCCGATGCGCAAGCCGCGGCAGCCGGCCTGGTCGATCAGTTCCCACGCCTTGTGGCCGGGCGGATTGACGAAGGTCGAGCCGCCGGTGCGGCTGCGCGGCTGCGATTCGGTGCGGGCAGCGTCGATCTCGGTGATGCGGCGGGCGATCTCGGCGGGATCGCCCGGTTGGGCCCTTAGCCGGACCGAGGTGAAGATCCAGTCGGCCGGCGCGCTGACATGGCGGTAGCCGAAGCCGAGCTCGGCGGCCGTGACAGGGTGCAGCTTGCCGCCTCGGTCGACGGCTTCGGCCGATACCAGGACCTCGCTCAGCTCGCCGCCATAGGCGCCGGCATTCATCGCCACGGCGCCGCCGATGGTGCCGGGGATGCCGCTCAGGAACTCCAGCCCGGCCAGCGCATGCTCGCGCGCCGTCAGCGCCACATTGAGATCGGGCGCGCCCGCGCCGGCCAACACCTCGTTGCCGTCGACCGCGATGGCTGTGAAGCCGCGCATCAGGCGGATCACCACGCCTTTCACGCCGCCGTCGCGCACCAGCAGGTTGGAACCGACGCCCAGCACGGTGACCGGCACGTCGGCGGGCAGCGCGCTCAGGAAGGTCGCGAGATCCTCCGGATCGGCCGGCCGGAACAGCACTTCGGCCGGTCCGCCGGTGCGGAACCAGGTCTGCGGGCCGAGCGGCGCGTCGGCAACCAGCCGGCCGCGCGGCTTGGGCAGCCGGTCGATGAGATGAGTGCGCGAGGTCGCCAGCGCCATCATGCCGCCGAACCGCTGTTGAGGGGGCCGGGATCGTTGGCGATGGCGCGCGGGCCGGCGTGCTCGGCGGCGAGCTGCTGGATCTGGCCAGGCAGCGCATGCGCCCACGCCGTGATGTTGCCGGCGCCCAGGCAGACCACGACGTCGCCCGGCCGCGCCGCCTGCCAGATCAGCCCGGGCAGGTCGCCCGGCCCGCCGAGCGGCGTGACGTCGCGATGGCCGGCGCGCTGCACCAGCCCGACCAGCATGTCGCGGTTGACGCCGTCGATCGGCGTCTCGCCGGCGGCATAGACGTCGGCGATCAGCACGGCGTCGGCGTCGGTGAAGCAGGTCGCGAACTCGGCCTTGAGCGAGGACAGCCGGGTGTATCGGTGCGGCTGCATGACCGCGATCACCCGCCCCGAGCCGCCGTAGGCCTGACGCGCCGCGCGCAGCACGGCGGCGATCTCGACCGGATGGTGGCCGTAGTCGTCGATCACGGTGATGCCGTGCGCTTCGCCGGTCTTGGTGAAGCGCCGCTTGACGCCGGCGAAGGCGCCGAGGGCACGGCGGATGGTCTCGTCGGGCAGTCCCATTTCCTGCGCCACGGCGATGGCGGCCAGCGCATTCTGCACGTTGTGCTGGCCGAACATCGGCAGGCGCAGGCCGACGATGGTGCGCGATTCGTTGGTCGCGCGGTTCTCGATCATGACGTCGAAATCGGCGCCGCCGCGGTCGAGCCGGAGGTTGATCGCGCGCACGTCGGCGTTGGCGCCGAGGCCGTAGGTGATGATGCGCCGGTCGGCGACCCGCGGGATCAGCGCCTGCACCTCGGGATGGTCGGAGCACAGCACGGCGAAGCCGTAGAACGGGATGTTCTCGACGAAGCGCACGAAGGCGTCGCGCAGGGCATCGAACGTGCCGTAATGGTCGAGATGCTCGGGATCGACGTTGGTGACCACGGCGATGGTCGCCGGCAGGCGCAGGAACGAGCCGTCCGATTCGTCCGACTCGACCACCATCCAGTCGCCGGCGCCCAGCCGGGCATTGGTGCCGTAGGCATTGATGATGCCGCCGTTGATCACCGTCGGGTCGAGCCCGCCGGCGTCGAGCACGGCGGCGACCATCGATGTCGTCGTGGTCTTGCCATGCGTGCCGCCGACCGCGATCGACCATTTGAGCCGCATCAGCTCGCCCAGCATTTCGGCGCGGCGCACCACCGGCACCAGCCGTGCCCGCGCGGCCAGCACCTCGGGATTGTCCTTCTTGACCGCGCTCGACACGACCACGACCTGGGCGTTGGCGATGTTGTCGGCGCGATGGCCGATCGCGACCTTGATGCCGAGCTCGGCCAGCCGGCGCGTGTTGGCGCCTTCGGAGAGATCGCTGCCCTGCACCCTGTAGCCGAGATTGTGCAGCACCTCGGCGATGCCGGACATGCCGATGCCGCCGATGCCGACGAAATGGATGAGGCCGATATCGAGCGGCAGCGCCCTCATGCGGCGACTCCTGACGGCGAAAGGATGGGACCGGTCGTCATTTCGCCGACCAGGTCGGCAAGGCGTGCCGCCGCGTCGGGACGACCGGCGGCGTGGGCGGCGGCGGCCATGTCGGCGAGGCGCTGCGGCGTCTCGATCAGCGCCGTCAGGTGTCCGGCCAGGGCGGCCGCGGTGAAGGCGGCGTGCGGGATCACGATGCAGGCGCCGGCGGCTTCGAAGGCACGGGCATTGGCGGTCTGGTGATCGTCGGCGGCGTAGGGATAGGGCACCAGGATCGACGGCCGGCCGATGGTGGCGAGCTCGGCCACGGTCGAGGCACCGGCGCGGCCGATCACCAGATGGGCGGCGGCGAGGCGCTGCGGCAGGTCGGCGAAGAACGGCGCCAGCTCGACCACGATGCCGGCGCGGGCGTAGCGCCGGCGCACCCGATCGAGGTCTTCCGGCCGGCACTGCTGAACCAGGCGCAGGCGCTGACGCAGCGGCGCCGGCAGGGACAGCACGGCATCGGGCACGACCTGGCTGAACGAGGCCGCGCCCTGGCTGCCGCCGAAGACCAGGAGATCGAACACCCGGCCCTCGCCGGGCGCGCGATAGGGCGAGCTGCGCAAGGCACGCACCGACTCGCGCACCGGATTGCCGACGACGCGCGCGCGGCGGTCGTTCTCGGGGATGTGGCGGGTGCGGGCGAACGAGGTCGCGACCCGCGCCGCCCCGCCCAGCACGAGTCGGTTGGCCTTGCCCAAAACGGCATTCTGCTCGTGCAGCATCGACGGCAGCCGGCGCAGGCGGGCGGCGATCATGGTCGGCACCGAGGCATAGCCGCCGAAGCCGACGACGACCGACGGGCCGATGAGGCCGAGCGCCCACCAGGCGTCGAGCAGGCCGCGCCCGAGCGCCATCATCGCCTGCAGGCGCTGGCCCAGCGAGCCGGTGGGGCTGGCCGAATGGATGTAGTGGATCGGCCGATGTGCCAGCGCGCCCTGCCACTGCCGGCCGCGCGAATCGGTGACCAGTGTGAACGCCACGCCGCGCGCCTCGAGCTCGCCGGCCAGCGCCTCGGCGGGGAACACGTGCCCGCCGGTGCCGCCGGTCGCCAGGACGACAGGGCCATGGGGGGGACGCGGTTCCATCACACCGCCTCCCTCAACCCGGCATGCTCGCGGGTGAGCGACAGCATCATGCCGACGCAGATCGCCATCGCCAGTGCCGAGGACCCGCCATAGGAAATGAACGGCAGGGTCATGCCCTTGGCGGGAATGAGCTGGATGGTCGAGGCCATGTTGATGGCCGCCTGCAGGCCGAACTGCACGGCCAACCCGGTCGCCGCCAGGGTGATGAACAGGCTGGTTTCCTTCGAGGCGCGCGACAGCGCGCGCAGGGTCACGAAGGCGAACAAGGCGAGGATCATCAGGCAGACGATCAGGCCGAATTCCTCGCCGGCCACGGCCATCACGAAATCGGTGTGGGCGTCGGGAAGCTGCGCCTTCACCGTGCCCTCGCCCGGGCCGCGGCCGAACAGCGAGCCGTTCATGAACGCTTCGAGCGAGGTGTTGACCTGGTAGTTGTCGCCCGACGAGGGATCGAGGAAGCGGTCGAAGCGGCTGCGCACGTGGCCGAACATGAAATAGGCGCCGACCAGCGCCGCCGCGCCGCCGACCGCGCCGAAGCCCGCGACCCACATCGGCAGGCCGACGACGAAGAGCTGGGCGGCCCACACCAGCGCCACCACGATGCTCATGCCGAGGTCGGGCTGCAGCACCAGCAGCGCCAGCACGCCGCCGACCAGCAGGGTCGACAGGATATAGCCCGGCGCCCGCCGCTCGGTGCGGCTCTGCGCCAACAGCCAGGCCGAGATCACGGCAAGGCTGGGCTTGACGAACTCCGAAGGCTGCATGCTCGACAGCCCGGGCACGTTGATCCAACGCCGCGCGCCCTTGATCTCGATGCCGATGACGAAGGTTGCGGCCAGCAGCACGATGCTGCCGCAGAACACCAGCAACGCCAGCCGGCGGACATGGCGCGGCGAGGACAACGAGATCGCCAGCATGAGCAGGAGCGCCACGGGCAGGAACAGGAACTGGCGCTTGGCGAATACGAAGGAATCGGCGCCGATGCGCTCGGCGGCCGGCGGCGAGGCGGCCAGCGTCAGCAGCACGCCGAAGGCCATGATGCCGAGGACGGCGCCCAGCGACCAGCGGTCGACGGTCCACCACCATTGGCCGATGACGCTGCGGTCGTCGCGCGGAACCTGGATCACGCCGCCCTCCCCAAACTTCTAGCGCCCGGCAGGGCGCGCGCCATGGCGCGGAACGCATCGCCACGATGCTCGTAACTCCGCCACTGATCCCACGACGCGCAGGCCGGCGACAGCAGAACGACGGCCGAGCCCTGCGAGTCACGCAGGGCGCGCTCATGCGCCGCGTCGAGGGCGGACTTCAGATCGCCGCAGCGGCTGTAGGTGAGCTTGCCTTCGAGCTGGCTGGCGAACAGCTCGGTCGCTTCGCCGATCAGGAAGGCATGGCGGATACGGTCGAACCAGGGCGCCAGCGGCGCCACGCCGCCTTCCTTCGCCTGGCCGCCCAGGATCCAGTAGATGTCGCGGTAGGAGGATAGCGCGCGCGCCGTCGCGTCGGCGTTGGTCGCCTTGCTGTCGTTGATGTAGACGACGTTGCCCACCGCGGCCACGCGCTCCTGGCGGTGCGGCAGGCCGGGATAGGTCTTTAGGCCCGCCACGATCTTCTCGCGCGGCACGTCGAGCCAGCGGCAGGCCGCCCAGGCGCACGCCGCGTTCTGCGCATTGTGGTCGCCCGGCAGGGTCGGCACGTCGGAGAAGTCGACCGAATAGCCGTCGGCATCGACCAGCATGCCGGCGCGGAACGACACGCCGCCGGCAACCGGGCGTTCCAGCTGGATCGGCACGGCGGCGATGCCGGCGCGCGCGGAAATCCTGGCATAGACGGCACGCGAGGGCCGATCGTCGACGCCGATCACCGCACAGTCGCCGGGCTGCTGGCGGACGAAGATGTTCTCCTTGGCCGCGACGTAGCCCGCCAGGTCGCCGTGACGGTCGATATGGTCGGGCGTGATGTTGAGCCAGACCGCGACGTTGGCGCGGAAGGTCTCCAGCAGCTCGAGCTGATAGGACGACAGTTCCAGCACGTAGATGCCGTCGTCGCCGAGCGGCGCCAGGTCGAGCGCGGCGCGGCCGATATTGCCGCCGACCTCGCAGCGCCGGCCGGCCTGGGCGAGGATGTGGCCGATCAGGGCCGTGGTGGTCGACTTGCCGTTGGTGCCGGTGATGCCGACGAAGCCCGCCTCCGATTGCGCGCGGGCCAAAAGTTCGATGTCGCAGACGATCTTCTTGCCGGAGGCGCGCGCCGCCGCCGCCACGGGATGCGGCTTGGGCAGACGGCTCGGAATGCCGGGGCTGATGATGAGCGCCGTCGTGCGCGGCCAATCGATGGACGCCGGCTCGACAACGGCGACACCGGCCTTGGCCGCCTCGGCGCGCGAGCCGGCACTGTCGTCCCAGGCGACACAGTCGATCCCGGCCGCCTTGAGCGCCCGCACGGTCGCCAGGCCGGAGCGCGCCAGCCCCAGCACGACGAACGACGAACCCTTCAGCACGCCAAGATCGATCATCGGCTCACCGGAGCTTCAAGGTGGCGAGGCCGGCCATCGCCAGGATGGCGGCGATGATCCAGAAGCGGAAGACGATCGTCGGTTCGGACCAGCCCTTCTGCTCGAAATGGTGATGCAGCGGCGCCATGCGAAAGACGCGACGGCCGGTCCAGCGATAGGACAGGACCTGGACGATGACCGACACGGTCTCGAGCACGAACAGGCCGCCGACGATGGCGAGCACGATCTCGTGCTTGGTCACGACCGCCACCGCCCCCAGGGCGCCGCCGATGGCGAGCGAGCCGGTGTCGCCCATGAACACCTGGGCGGGCGGCGCGTTGAACCAGAGAAAGCCCAGCCCGGCGCCGACCAGGGCGGCGAGCAGCACGGCAAGCTCGCCGGAACGCGGGATGTGATGGAGATAGAGATAGTTGGTGAGGATGGTGTTGCCGACCACGTAGGCGATCAGGCCGAAAACAGCGGATGCCATGATCACCGGCCCGATCGCCAGGCCATCCAGCCCGTCGGTCAGGTTGACGGAATTGGAGGCGCCCACCATCACCAGGATGGCGAAGACCATGAAGCCCGCGACGCCGAGCGGCCACAGCACGTCCTTGAGGAACGGCAGCGCCATCATGTAGCGCAAGGGCGCCGGCGAGGACTGGGCGATCTGCCAGGCGGCCGAGGCGGCAACGAGCACCGACAGGAAGAGTTTCAGCAGGCCCGGCACGCCCTTGGGATTGCGCTTGGTGACTTTCAAGAAGTCGTCCCAGAAGCCGACGGCGCCGAAGACCAGGGTGACACCGAGCACGATCCAGATATAGCGGTTGGTGAGATCGGCCCACAGCACGGTGGCGACCGTCAGCGTGATCAGGATCAGCAGGCCGCCCATGGTCGGCGTGCCCTTCTTGTTGATGAGATGGCTGGCCGGGCCGTCGTCGCGGATCGGCTGGCCCTGCTTCTGCTTGCTGCGCAGCCAGCGGATCAGCCCACCGCCGATCAGGAAGCTGAGCACGAGCGCCGTCAGGAAGGCGCCAATCGAGCGGAAGGTGAGGTAGCGGAACAGGTTGAACGGACCGAAGACGTCCGCCAGCGGATAGAGCAGGTTATAGAACATGCTAGCGTCTTTCCGGCGAATACACCTCACCCTGAGGAGGCCGCGCAGCGGCCGTCTCGAAGGGTGGGAACGCGCACGTCCTTTGGCCCATGCTTCGAGACGCTCGCGCCGCTCGCTCCTCAGCATGAGGTCTTTGTCGTAAGCCGGATTTGAGCCAACGCATCCTAGCGTTCCTCGCCGCCGCTTGCCGCCACGATGGCGTCGACGACAGTCTTCATTCTCGATCCCAACGATCCCTTCACCGCGATCACGTCTCCTGCCCTGAGGGCGCCGGCAACCGCACCGGCGAGCGACGCCGAATCCGGCCGGTGCACGCCGCGCTGCGCCGGCGCCAGAAGCCGCCACAGCGCCTGCATGTGCGGGCCGCACAGGAAGACCTGTGCCGCGCCGCTCGCCGCCACCGCGTCGGCAAGCCCGGCGTGATAGGCGTCCGCCCCCTCGCCCAGCTCGCGCATGTCGCCCATCGCCAGCAAACGGCGTCCGCCATCTGCCGGCTCGGTGCGCGCCAGCACCGCGAGCATCGCCCGCATCGACACCGGATTGGCATTATAGCTCTCGTCCAAGAGCTCCACCGTGCCGGCGCCGAACTTGAGCCGCCGGCGCGCGCCGCGACCCGGCGACGCGCCGATGCTGGCCAGGCTCGCCGCCGCCTCGACGACATTTGCGCCCAGCGCGTCGACGACGGCCAGCGCCGCAAGGCTGTTCAGCACCCAATGCTCGCCCGCCGCGCCTAGGCGATACTCGATCCGCTGGCCATGGATCAAGGCCGTGACGTCGCTGCCCCAATCCTGCAGGTTGCAGGAAAGAAGCCGCGCCTCGGTGGCCTCGCCGCGACCGAAACCCACGATGCGCATCACGCCGAAGCGCCGCGCCTGGCCCGCCAGGCGTTCGTAGTGGCGGCTGTCGCGGTTGAGCACGGCCACTGCACCATCCGCCATGCCGGCGAACAGGCAGCCCTTTTCGTCGGCGATTGCCTCTTCCGAGCCCATGTGGCCGATATGGACCGGGCCGACATTGGTGATCACGCCGACATGGGCCGCGACCTGGCGCGCCAGCGGCTCGATCTCGCCGGGATGGTTCATGCCGATCTCGAACACGCCGTAACGCGCGTCGCGCGGCAGACGGGCGAGGCTGATCGGCACGCCGACATGGTTGTTGAAGGAGGCCGCGCTGGCCGAGGTTTTGGCCTGAGCGGCCAGCATGACGCGCAAGGCGTCCTTGGTGCTGGTCTTGCCGACCGAGCCGGTGACGCTGGCAATCCGCGCCGTGCTGCGGCGGCGGCCGGCGCGGCCGAGACCGACCAGCGCCTTCATCGTGTCGGGCACGCGGACCAGCGTGCCGGCGGCGGCGACGTCGCGCGAGACCACCGCCGCCGCGGCGCCGCGGCCGAGCGCGTCAGCGACGAAGCGATGGCCGTCGGTGGTCTCGCCGCTCAAGGCGAAGAACAGGTCGCCCTTGCCGACGGCGCGGCTGTCGAACGTCACCCCGGTCGCTGCGAACGGAGCGGTGATCACCGACGGCGAGAGCGCACGCGCCACTTCGTCGGACGTCCACAGCGCGCTCACGCCACCGGCTCCGCGAATTCGCGCGCCACTTCGGCGTCGTCGAAGGGATGGGTCACACCCTTGATGGTCTGCCCGGTCTCGTGGCCCTTGCCGGCGATCAGCAGCAGGTCGTCCTCGCCCTCGAGCGCGGCCATGCCCTGCTCGATGGCGTTGTGCCGGCCGTCGGATACTTCGACCCAGTTCTTCCGGCCGGCGGGAATGCCGCGCACGATCTCGGCGCGGATCGCGGCCGGCTCCTCGCTGCGCGGATTGTCGTCGGTCACCAGCACCAGATCGGCCAGCCGGGTGGCGATCTCGCCCATCACCGGCCGCTTGCCGCGATCGCGATCGCCGCCGCAGCCGAACACCACCACCAGCTTGCCGCGGGCGAAGGGACGGAGCGTCGCCAGCACGGTTTCGAGCGCCTCGGGCTTGTGGGCGTAGTCGACATAGACCGGCGCGCCCGAGCGGTGCCGGGCGACGAGCTGCAGGCGGCCGGGCGCGCCGCTCACGCCGGCAAGGGCGGCGATGGCGAGGTCAGGGTCGCTGCCGGTCGCCACGGCGAGACCGAGGGCGCCCAGGGCATTGGACGCCTGGAAGCCGCCGACCAGCGGCAGGTCGACGGCGTGGAGCTCGCCCAGCATCTCGATCGCCAGACGCTGGCCCGTCGAGGTCGGATCGTCCTTCAGCAAGCGGAACTCGCGACCCTTCATGCCGTAGGTCCAGAAGCGAATGCCGCGGCGCTTGCAGATCGCGGCCAGCGCCTCGGCGCGGTCGCTGTCGGCGTTGACGACGGCGGTGCCGCTTTGCGGCAGCAAGTTCTCGAACAGCCGCGCCTTGGCCGCGAAGTAGTCGTCCATCGAGGCGTGATAGTCGAGATGCTCGTGCGTCAGGTTGGTGAAGCCGGCGGCTGACAGACGAAGGCCATCGAGACGATGCTGATCCAGCCCATGGCTCGACGCCTCGATCGCCAGGTGCGTGACGCCCTGGTGTGCCAGGGTGGCGAGATCCTCGTGGAGCTGCACCGGATCGGGCGTGGTCAGGCCAGCGTCGCGCCTGAGCCCTGGCGAGACGATGCCGAGCGTGCCCACGCTCGCCGCCCGAAGCGCCAGCGTCGTCCAGATATGGCGCAGGAAGTGCACGGTCGAGGACTTGCCGTTGGTGCCGGTGACGGCGGCAATGGTGGCGGGCTGAAGGCCAGCGAAGGCCGCCGCCATCAACGCCACGCGGCGGCGGGGATTGGCGTCGCGCAGCACGGCGATGGCGGGATCGAGCGGCGGCAGGACGGCGTCGGCAGAGACCAGGATCGCCACGGCGCCGCGGCCCACCGCATCGGCAACGAACGCCGCACCGTCCTGGCGGGCGCCGGCCAGCGCCGCGAACAGATAACCCGGCTTTACTTTGCGCGAGTCGAGGGTCAGGCCTGCAATGACGGGATCGCCAGCGCCCACAGGGCGGATGGGGGCACCGTCGGCACTCCCGCCCACGAGTTCACTCAGCAGCAACGCGGCGCACTCCGGTGGCGGGTGCGGCGGCCGTCTGGTTCAGGCCGGAACGCACCGGCAGGGCTTTGCGCTGATCCTGGGCGCCGCGATGGCGCGCGCTCGCCGGCACGAATTGCGGCGGCAGCACGGGCGCCGGCAAGGGAGTCGAGGCGATCTCGATCGGCGGCAGGCCCTCCTTGAGGTCGCCCGGCAGGATGCCATAGAGCGACCCGATGTTTTCAATGATCGTCTTGACGCTCGGCGCGGCAACCATGCCGGCGGTGGCGTAACCGCCGGTTTCGGCGATGCCCTTGGGCTCGTCGAGCGAGACGAGAACGACGAACTTCGGATCGTTCATGGGAAACATGCCAACGAACGTGCTGATTAGGGCTTTTTGGCGGTAGCCGCCACGGAAGGGCTTTTCGGCCGTCCCGGTCTTGCCGCCGACCTCGTAGCCCGGCACGTCGGCCTTCTTGCCGGTGCCTTCGACGACGTTGAGCCGCAGAAGCTGCCGCATCATGGTCGAGGTCTTGGCCTGGATGATACGCTTTCCGGGATCGCTGGCCGCCGTGCGCTTGACCATGCTGGGCGAAAACAGTGTCCCGCCATTGATCACGGCCGCCGATCCGGCCGCCAGATGCAGCGGCGTGACCGAGATGCCGTGGCCGAAGGCGATGGTCATGGTGTTGATCGTCATCCAGTGGCGCGGATAGAGCGGGCCGGCCACCTCGGTGAGCTGCGCGTTGAGCGGCTTCAGGAATCCGATCTTGTCGAAAAAGGCGCGTTGGGTGTCGGTGCCCATCGCCACCGCCATCTTGGCCGACGCGATGTTAGAGGAAAACTTGAAGAGCTCCGGCACGGTCAGCGGCCGGCGCTGGGGATGGTCGTCGTTGATGGTGAAGCGGTCAATCTTGATCGGCGAGGTGGCGTCGAAAATGCTGCTCAAGGTCACCCTGCCGGTATCGAGCGCCATGGCGGTGTTGAAGATCTTGAAGGTCGAGCCCTGCTCGTAGACGCCGAGCGTGGCGCGGTTGAACAGCGCCTCGTTGGTGATGGTCCGCGAGCTGTTGGGATCGTAGGTCGGCAGCGAGGCCATGGCGAGGATCTCGCCGTTGGTCGCGTCCATGACGATGGCGGTGGCGCCGATCGCCGAGAACTTCTTTACCGCGGCCGCGATCTCGCGCTCGATCATGCGCTGCAGGCGGAGGTCGATCGCGAGCTGCAAGGTCTCGCCGCTCTGCAGCTGCTGGTCGAAGAAGCGCTCGACGCCGGCCAGGCCGGTGTTGTCGACGCTGGCATAGCCCAGGACGTGCGCCGCCGCCGTGCCCTGCGGATAGATGCGCCGCTCCTCGGCCTGGAACTCCAGCCCGGGGATGCCGAGCCGGTTGACCCGGTCGTGCTCGCGCGGGCTCAAGCCCCGCTTGATCCAGACGAAGGTCTGGTCACCTTCGAGCTTCTCGCGGACTTCCTCGTATTTGAGGTCGGGCAGCGCCGTGACGATCTTGCGCGCCGCGTCGGGCGGGTCGAGCAGCAGCCGCGGATTGACGAAGGCCGACATCACCGGCACCGAGGTCGCCAGCACCGCGCCGTTGCGGTCGACGATGTCGGCGCGCTCCGACTGGATCGAGCCGCCGCGGGCGGCGACGCGCTGCGTCGGCTCCGCGCCGTCGCGCAGCAGCGACACATAGCCCATGCGCAGGCCGACCGCGACGAAGGTCATGGCGAACAGCACCGAGGCGATGACCAGGCGCTGGCGGGCCGTCTCCTGGGCATCGCCCTTGAGGCGGTCCTGCGCCGCCCCGTAACGCGCGCCGGCCGCCGCGTTTGCCGCGGCGGCCGGTTCGGGCGAGGCAGACCTGCGCCACAGCCTCACCGACGACCCCCTTCATTGCGTGAGAGGATTTCGTCGATCGAGACTGCGGCGCTCTGGCCGTCGCCAACCGGACCCGTTGTTGCCGGCTCTTGGATCGTGGCCGGTCGAGGGGGCGTCGAGGGTCCGGATGAACGCCCTGGAGAGGGTGCGGAGGCCGGCGAGGGGCTGCCGGCCTCCGCTGCGACGCGACCACCACCGGGCATTGACGACGAGGGGACGTCGTTGCCCGTTCGTGGGGGGGAAGGGAGTGGTGGATCGCGACGCGGGGACGAATCTTGCTTCAGAGAATCGAGCCGGATGACCTGCTTGATCGAGGCCGGCTCGAGCTGGAGATGTTTTACGGCGAGCCGCTCGATGCGCTCGGCCTCGTTGAGGTGGGCCCATTCGATGCGCAGGATGTGCGTGGCCTGCTGGCTCTCGACGATCTTCTGGTTGGTGCGGTCGATCTTCTCCTCGAGGTCCTGCACCTTGTATTTGACGGCGAACAGGCCGACCGCGGTGGCGACGGCGGCGGCCGACCAGAACAGGAGTCCGCGATGGATCATGCGTGGCCTGCCTTCTTGGCAGGCTTCTCGCCGAGCTTCTCGGCGACGCGCAGGCGCGCCGAGCGGGCGCGCGGATTTTCGGCGATCTCGCCGGCCGACGGCAGCACCGGCTTGCGCGTGAGATCGCTCAAGGTCGCGGCGCGATCCTGGGTGCGCGGCGGCGCATGGCGCGACGGGGCCGGCACGCGGCCGGCGCGGGCGCGCACGAACTGCTTGACCGCGCGGTCCTCCAGCGAATGGAAGGAGACGACGGCAAGCCGGCCGCCCGGCGCCAGCACCTGCTCGGCAGCCACCAACCCGCGCTCGAGCTCGCCCAGTTCGTCGTTCACGGCGATGCGCAGCGCCTGAAAGGTGCGGGTGGCGGAATCGCTCTCGTCCCTGCCCTGCGGCCCGACCGCGCGGCGCACGATCTCGGCCAGCTCGCCCGTGGTCTCGATGGGTTTTTGCCGGCGCGCCTCGACGATGGCGCGCGCCACGCGGCGGCTCTTCCGCTCCTCGCCGTAGCGCCAGATGATGTCGGCGAGCTCGGCTTCGTCGGCTTCGTTCACGAGGTCGGCGGCGGAGGGGCCGCTTCGCTCCATGCGCATGTCGAGCGGGCCGGAGGCGCGGAAGGAGAAGCCGCGGTCGGCCTGGTCGAACTGCATCGACGAGACGCCGAGATCGAGCGCCACGCCGTCCACCTCGTCGACGCCTTCGGCCGACAAGAGCTCGGCCATGTCGCCGAAGCGGCCTTCGATCAGGCGCAGCCGCGGCGCGTAGCGCTCGGCAAGCACCTGGCCGGCGGCAATGGCGTCGGGATCGCGGTCGAGCGCGATCACCCGGCATTGGGCGCGATCGAGCACCGCGCTCGAATAGCCGCCGGCGCCGAACGTGCCGTCGACATAGCGGCCGCCGTCGCGCGGACGCAGCGCATCGACGACCTCGCGCGCGAGAACCGGGACGTGGCGGGCGGCGCTCATGCCTCGCCCGTCCCGAGGCCGCGCACGAAGGCCGCCATCTTGTCGCGATCGGAATCGCGGCGGGTCTGCCAGCGCCCGGGATTCCACAGCTGGAACTTGTCGCCCTTGCCGACCAGCATGACGCCGTCGCCGACCTCGAGCACCGAGGCGAATTCCGTCGGCAGCGAAAAGCGGCCGTCCGGCTCCATGGCGATGGTGCGGGCGGCGGCCGACAGGTAGCCGGCGGGATCGAACGCCTCATCGTCGAGTGCCACCTTGAGCGCGCCCTTGGGCCCCAGGGCTTCGGTGCGCAGCCGCTCGAGCATGCCATCGAAGCCGGCGCGCGAATTGCCGTTCACGACACCGGGCAGATTGGGCGAGTGATAGAGGACGAAGGCGCCGCGGTCGTCGGCCGGCAGCTCGTCACGAAAAGCCGCGGGCAGCAGGACCCGGCCTTTTTTGTCGAGCTTGATCAGGATTTCGGACCGAAATGCCACGGCCCTGTCCCCCTGCATCCCGCCGCAGGTGCCCCACGCTCCTGCGTTGTGTGCTGTACGGGATGTAATGGGATATCATGGGAAATCCCGGGAAGCAATGATCAATGATAAAAATCGCTGAGGAATGTCAGGATCTTAGGCACAACATGTATTGTGCGCTTCGCTGCAACCAACGCAAGACCTTGTAGGCACCGCTTGGCAAATGCACAGAGGGGTCAGACGGCCTGTAAGCCGGGTTCTGTCCTCGCCCGAAAGCGATGGATGGCCATTCCTCTGGGACGCCCGTTGCCGAGCGCCTCGCGCGACCGACCCGGGCGGCGACGCGGAAACACCGCTGCCGGTTGCCCGGCGTGCCGCCCCTATTTGGTCTTGCTCCCGGTGGGGTTTGCCGTGCCGCTTCCGTTGCCGGTCGCGCGGTGGGCTCTTACCCCACCGTTTCACCCTTACCCGTCCGGCGAACCGGGCAGGCGGTTTGTTTTCTGTGGCACTTTCCCTGGGGTCGCCCCCGCCGGACGTTATCCGGCACCGTGTCTCCGTGGAGCCCGGACTTTCCTCACCGCACGGTCGCCCGCGCGATGCAGCCATCCAGCCGTCTGACCCGCGCGACTAGCTAGGCTTCGGCGCCGGCCTGGTCAAGCAGGTCGGCCAACAAGGCGCGGGTCTCGGGATCGGCGATGCCGTCGACGCGGGCCGGACGAAAGCGGCGCTGGAAGGCGGCGACGATGTCGGCGGTGGTCACGTCGACGGCGGGCGGGTAGCCGAAACGCTCCAACGCCAACTGCACGTCGCCTGCCGCCGGCGTGGCACCGGGGCGCGGCCACAGGCCGATACCGGCGGCCGCCAGGGCCGGCCAGGGAAAGCGCCGGCCGGGATCGATCTTGCGCTTGGGGGCGATGTCGGAATGTCCCACGACGTTGCGCGGCACGATGGCGGGATGGCGCGCGAGGATGCCGTGGCAAAGCTCGATCAGCGCTG
>Ga0070698_100003376_pt1 | contig 17567 bp, 17 predicted proteins | sample KBSK1502metaG_FD_65477 | JGI IMG/M metagenome (GOLD analysis project Ga0070698, IMG submission 65477) | Corn, switchgrass and miscanthus rhizosphere microbial communities from Kellogg Biological Station, Michigan, USA - KBS K1-50-2 metaG | ecosystem: Host-associated > Plants > Roots >...
TCATTACTTTTTCGCCAGTTGCTAACGTATCGGTTTGCAGTAAAGGATCAAACGAATTTAGTCTTGTAGTTTTTATTTTAAACTGCGGAAAAGCAAGTGTCATTGCCGGGTCCCCCAGCAAAGTGAACTTCCTGTTATTGATCAGATCGCCTGAAGTTTGATAAGTGTAATTTTTTGCGGCCATCACTGCTTCACCAAGGCTTTTGTATTTACCATTGGCACCTGGCTGCATTGCAAATTGCATATAATTGTTGTTCATGATACGATTGCTGAATGAAAACACAAGCCTTGTTGTTGTCATCATCGCAATTCCGCCGGTTTTTGGCCTTAATAAAATATTTTCACCAATCGAATTGATGAACGGGTTATCATACGGTGCAAAATCACAAGTGGCCGTAACAAATAGAGGAAGATGATTAGGATTATTCCATCCATTTATCATCGGCTGATCAAGTATCACCTCTTCAGCAAGCCGGGCAGATCCGCCGTGACCAATAAAATTAAAGATCAATGTCCCGTTTGCAATTTGATTGTTGATGGTTTCATTTACAGTTGGATACCTGCTGCCTGCTGATCCGCTTTCCTGGTGAAAGGCATCTAAATATATTTTCTGAATATTGAAAACCGGGTTGGCGGAAACCGTACCCGTAATTAATTCTGCATCCTGCAGGTGCAGGTTATTGTCTTCATCATCGGCGATAAAAGAAACATTATTTCGCCATGCGCCAAAACTTTCTTTGCTGTAATAAGCAATTACTTTGTCAATATAATTTTTCGCTTCGTCTGCATTTTTTGCCGGCACTCTTCCAATTCCAATATCAAGAAGATTTGTTACTAACCCTGAATTGATATCTTCATTGTCATCCAAAAATCCAAAAAAATCATCGCTTGTATAGGTACTAAGCGGATCCAGGAATATCTTACTTTGATACGCCGGAACTACATTTGTATTATTTGCGATCCTGTTTTTATAATCAAAAGAGGCATCCCCGAAAAGCAACAAATATTTTGGACGATTTACTGGAATCGCTGCGTTCTTATCAAAATACATTTTTACAAAATCACGAATGGCAACCGGGTCCTGCGTACCTGAAGAAAACTCATTAAAAATTTTTTCGGTTGTAACAACTGTTACTTTCAAATTCCTTTGTCGATGAAAAGCAGCCAATCGCTCTGCTTGTAAAATCAACAGGCTGTTTGTGATAATTAAATAATCTGTTTGCTGCGAATTGTGCAGATCCTGGTTTTGTATCCGGCCCGCATTTACCGGTATCAATGCATTGCCAGGGTTAAAAGCTATGTATTCTTTCAATCGTATTGCATCATTAACAAATCGAAAATCATTTGTTGAAAGATTTCCCTGCATTCTTGCAGGAGTTAAAGGATCAGTAATATCCCAAACCTGCGTGTTGCTTGTGGCATTGCTAACTACAAATTCGCAAATATTATTCCCGACACTATTCCAATCACGAAAAGACAATTGTCCGCTGTTATCTAAAACAAGGTTTCTTCTTGCATGAATTTCAAAAAAATTCAACCAACCTTGTGAGTTGAAACCTCCGGGCACATACGTATAGTTAACCTGGAAAGATTCTTGCGATAACAAAATATCAGTTAGTTGTTGCGATTGTTGTCCAAAAAGATCATAGAAACCCGCTCCTGTGGATGGAATATTGACTTGCTGAACTAATTGATTATTGATGCGAACATCAAAACGGCTGGGAACATTAATGGACCTTGCAACACAGTTTGAGGTCACCGTAGCAGGCAAGCCGACAATGAGATTTGGCACACTAACAGAAAAAGATCTTGAAAGCGTTTTACCGGGCGCATCTGCAAATTCTTCACCCAGCCATTCTTTTCCGCTTGATAAAAGATTTACTGTATCAAGCTCATGAAAAAACCGATCATTAAAAGAATTAACGGTTAATGTTGGCGGAGCATTTACTTGTAATGTATTAATTCTTTTCCCAGCGCCTCCAATTGTAATAAAGTAATAAGCAGAATCAGTGTAAATATTTCTTTGATGAGCAAACCTTTTATTTGATGAATCTTTTAACCACCTGTCAGGTCCGGCTGCATAAAAAAGAAAATAATCGCTGCCATTAAATAAGCCATCGCCTCCGTCCACGAGCATGATCGCATTTTCAGCAAGATCATCAATTGGCATATCAGCGTTTGTTTCGCTGAGCATGTTGCCCCCGTTTCCAAAAAGTCTTACTGAAGCGGATGAAATGCTTGAAGTATTAAAACCCAGCGCGGCTAAAAAAGGAACATCTATCTTATAAACGCCGCTTTCTTTTACAGCAATTTTGCTCCAAACTCCGGTGGCCAAAACAGAATTGCTTTTGTATATCCTTTGAGCACTAACATTAGTTGCAAAAAAGCATATTAATGATAAGGTTATAACTGTAAATCTCCTCATAGTTTCCTAATAAATCCAGGGGCTTTAACGAGGTCAAAAAAAGTATTTCTGCTTTATAAAATCATTTTAATCTGCCTATATTCGCAGATGCGGTAGATAAAATATTATTAAGGTGCAATATTTTATCCCAACCAGCGTTAAATTTATTCCAATTCAAAGGTTTATACAAAAAACTATGAAACTGAAAAACTTAATTATCCTTTTATCCTGCGCCGTTCTGATTTCTTCATGTAAAGGCAAAGGTCTATTTGGCAAAAAGAAAATGGACAAGTCGGATGTAACCGGCTGGAATTACAACGACAAAAATATGGGTGGATACCAGGTATCCAAAGAAAAAGAACAGGCAACCGGGCCCGGTCTTGTGTTTGTACCCGGTGGTACCTTCACAATGGGTCAAACCGATGAGGATGTGGTAGGTGATTTCAATAATATCCCTCGTCGTCAAACTGTTCCTTCTTTTTATATTGATAAAACAGAGGTAGCCAACGTTCATTATCGCGAATATCTTTATTGGCTTACCCGTGTTTTTGACCCCGCAAATGATCCTAGTTATCAAAAAGTTCTTGATGCAGCGCTGCCTGATACACTTGTTTGGCGCAGTGAGTTAGCATACAATGAACCATTGGTTGAATATTATTTACGTCACCCAAGTTTCAATAACTATCCTGTTGTTGGTGTTAGCTGGAAACAGGCTTACGACTTCTGTTTGTGGAGAAGTGATCGTGTAAATGAAGGAGCTCTTATTAATAACGGACTGGCAGCAAAACAAGGTTTACAGGCACAACAGGGAGAAGATAATTTCACAACAAAATCTTACTTATTAGGTTTTTATGCTCCTCAACCTGGCAGAACGGGTAAGAAAAGTACTTTAAAAACTGCGCAGGGCACGCCACGTACGCAAGTAACAATGGAAGATGGTATCCTTCAACCGGATTATCGTCTGCCAACAGAAGCTGAGTGGGAATATGCAGCCTTAGGTTATGTTGCTCAAAATCCCAGGCCAAGTACTAAAGAAGGAAAACGTGGCGAAGAATTAATAATGAATAAGCAAATTTATCCATGGAGCCATAATCCGAATGGTCTGCGTGATACCCGTCACGGAAGCTGGCAAGGTCAGTTCCTTGCAAACTTTAAAAGAGGTAATGGTGACTATGCCGGTGTGGCCGGAGGTTTAAATGACGATGCGATCTATACCGCTGATGTACAAGCGTTTTTTCCAAACGGATTTGGCTTATACAATATGGCCGGTAACGTAAGCGAATGGGTTGCCGATGTATACAGACCTCTTACCTTACTTGATGCTGATGATGTTGCGCCTTTTCGTGGTAATAAATATCAAAAGATGCTTATGGTAGATTCTACATCGGGTGATCCTACAACCCGTTTTGCAAGAGACAGCATGGGCCGGGTAAAATATACAGACGTAACTGATAAAGAAAGCATGATGCGCAGAAACTATCAGCGTGGTAATGTTATCAACTTTATTGATGGTGACTCTTTATCACAATCAAATTACGGCTATGGCATCACCACTCTTGTAAGTGATAAATCCAGGGTATACAAAGGTGGAAGCTGGGCTGATTATGCTTACTGGCTGAGCCCCGGTACGCGCCGTTATATGGAAGAAGATCAGTCAAGCGCAACAGTTGGTTTCCGTTGTGCCATGAGCCGCATGGGCAGTACAGAAGGTAATAAGAGAAAAACAGGTAACTGGTGGAAGAGCCGCCGTCAAAAACGTTAAGTTTTTTCATTTTATAATATTAAAAGCCCCGTCATCATTGGCGGGGTTTTTTAATTAGCCTTTACATTTGCTTATGACGATCGACGAGCTTTATAAGATTTACCAACAACATCCATCAGTACAAACAGATACAAGGAAATTAAAACCTGGTGATATTTTTTTTGCATTAAAAGGACCAAACTTCAATGGTAATTTATTTGCAAAAAAAGCCATAGATGATGGGGCTGCGTATGTTGTAATTGATGAAACAAAATCTGAGATAAAAGGAAAAAGTATTTTAGTTCCGGATGTGCTCGATGCCCTGCAGCAGTTGGCGCTTCACCATCGCAAACAATTCAATATCCCTTTTATTGCAATAACCGGGAGCAATGGAAAGACAACAACCAAAGAATTGATCCATACAGTGCTTTCGTCTACATTTAAAACCTATACAACTGAAGGCAATCTTAATAATCATATTGGAATACCACTGACGATCTTAACTATTGAACCCAATGCTGAAATGGCAGTGATCGAAATGGGCGCCAATCATCTGAAAGAAATTGCCGGCTATTGTCAAATCGTTTTGCCTACTCACGGCTTAATCACAAATTGTGGCAAGGCTCATCTCGAAGGTTTTGGCAGTGAAGAAGGAGTGAGAAAAGGCAAAGGCGAATTATTTGATTACTTAAGAACACTTACGCATGGCTTTGCATTCGTAATGTGGGATTATGATTACCTGAGAGAAATGAGCAAAGGCATCAGCGGCATAATAAAATACGGAACAAAAGATAATGATCATGTGATAGGAAAAACCCTTCCCAGCGAAAATTTCCTGAAGGTTCAGATCACACAAGGTCTTGACGAAGGCATTATTTCAACACAATTGGTTGGTGAATACAATTTGCCCAATGTACTGGCCGCTGTAACGGTAGGAAAGTTTTTTGAGGTGCCGGAAAATAAAATAAAATCAGCTATTGAAAATTATGTTCCTTCCAATAGTCGTTCACAGTTGATCGAAAAAGATTCTAATAAAATAATTCTTGATGCATACAATGCAAACCCAAGCAGCATGAAGCTTGCGATTGAAAACTTTGCAAAGAAAAATTCAGAAAATAAGATTCTCCTGCTTGGCGCTATGGCTGAGTTAGGAAAAGAAAGTTTAAATGAGCACCGGCAAATAATTGATTTTATAAAAAAATATTCATGGAAAGAAGTGGTGCTTGTTGGCGGAGATTTTTTGAAGCTGCCCCATCCTTTTCTTTCATTTGAAAATTCTTTACAAACAAAAGAATGGTTTGCTGACCAACACTTCAAAAACAGTTATATACTTGTAAAAGGAAGCCGAAGCATGCAAATGGAAAAAACCCTGGAGGATTAAACGTTCAATATGGAAATAGCCGGATATATCGCTGCCGTTTTTATCGGTATTGTGCTGGGTATGATGGGCGGCGGTGGCTCCATTCTTACTGTTCCGGTATTAGTTTATTTGTTTGGCCTTGATGCGATAACAGCAACTACTTATTCATTATTCATTGTTGGCGTTACCAGTTTGGCGGGTGGCACAAGGGCATATATAAAAAAGCTGGTTGATTTTAAAGCAGTCTCAGAATTTGGAATACCTTCTATCTTTTCAATTTTTATAACACGGCATTTTATGCTGCCTGCCATTCCTGAAAAAATATTTTCAATTAATGATTTTGATTTTACCCGTGATACAATGCTGATGATCATATTCGCATTCCTAATGCTTACGGCAGCAGCGTTTATGATATTTAATGGCGATGACGAAAGTAGAGAACGTTTCGCATCACAGGAACGTAATAGTAAAATACTGCCCCTGGCCCTATGGGGATTAGCAATTGGTCTTATAACAGGTTTGCTGGGCGCAGGCGGCGGTTTTCTTATAATTCCTGCACTGGTATTATTTGTAAAACTTCCAATGAAAACTGCGATCGGCACTTCATTAGTAATTATTGCCATCAATTCAATTTTTGGTTTTCTATTTAGCTTAAAACAAACTCCGCTTGACTGGAGGATCCTTTTACTTTTTACCGGGCTTGCGATCATCGGTATTTATGCGGGAAGTCTTTTAGCAGAAAAGATCCCGGGTAAGATTTTAAAAAAATTATTTGGCTGGTTTGTGCTGTTAATGGCTATTTATATAATCGTAAAAGAATTATTTTTAAACTCGTAAGGTTTTAATTAAGCAGTACTCATTTGATACCTTTGTATCATAAATTTCAAATCATGAATTTTGTTGAATGGATAAAACAACCCTGGCCATGGTATGTTGCCGGACCGTTGATCGGTCTTATGATCCCTGTCCTGCTCATATTCGGAAATAAACGATTTGGGGTTTCTTCCTCATTGCGTCATATATGCGCTGCCTGCGCCCCAATGAATATTTCATTTTTTAAATATGATTGGAAAAAAGAAATATGGAATCTTTTTTTTGTTGGCGGCATTTTAATTGGTGGAATGATAACAGCATTTTTTTTATCGAATCCGGATCCAGTAGTCGTAGATCCAAAATTGGCTACTGAACTTGCACGCTATGGCATTACTAACACTGAAGGGCTTGTACCAAAAGATCTTTTTAACTGGGGAAACTTGCTTACAATAAAAGGGCTTATTCTTATAGTTGGGGGTGGCTTTCTTGTTGGCTTTGGCACCCGCTATGCCGGTGGATGCACAAGCGGTCATTCTATTATGGGGATCAGCAACCTGCAATTACCTTCTTTGATCGCTACTTGTTGTTTCATGCTTGGTGGATTCGTTGTTGCAAACATTTTTCTTCCTCTTATTCTTAAACTTTAATCTTAGCTCAATGAATACCGCAACAAATACTTTTAAACCGGCTGATTTGAATACTGACTTTGAAGTGAGAACAGAAAATTCAGAATGTGTTAATTATTCGGAATTAGATAAGCCGCTTTTATCAAATTTAAAATTTGCAGTTGCAGGAATTCTATTCGGGATCATACTTGTTAAATCAGAGGTCATTTCATGGTTTCGAATACAGGAAATGTTTCGCCTGCAAAGTTTTCACATGTATGGGGTTATTGGTTCCGCTATAGTTGTCGGTATTATTAGTGTTTTTATGATCAAAAAATTCAAGATAAGATCGATCGACGGGGAACCAATCCGCCTCGATTCAAAAAAATTTAACAAAGGACAGATCTATGGTGGGTTACTTTTTGGTTTTGGATGGGCTTTAACAGGCGCCTGCCCCGGGCCATTATTTGCTTTAATTGGAAGTGGCTCCACTGTAATCATCGTAACTTTATTCAGTGCTATTGCGGGCACATGGGTTTATGGATATCTGAGAGAAAAGCTGCCGCAGTGATATATTATTAAATTGAAATGAAGCCCCCTTATTTTGATAAAACATTTTTTGCTTTAGCTTTTTCTGCATTGCTTATTTGTTCATGTAATAATAGCAGCAACGGTTATACAGCTATTGATACTACTGAACATTTATGGCGTGGCTGGAATGAATATCAAATTCCTGAAAGTGATTCAATGGCAAGATATGGGCACGAGTTAATTTCAAAAACATCATATTATCTCGGACCAAATGGAATAGTTGCACAAATAACCAACGGTATGAATTGCCAAAACTGTCATTTAAGTGGCGGCACTGTACCATGGGGAAATAATTATGGAGCGGTGTTTTCCACATACCCGAAATTTCGGCCAAGAAGCGGTGGACTAGAAACGATCCCAAAAAGAGTGAATGATTGCCTGCAAAGAAGCTTGAATGGAAACCCGATCGATAGCAATAGCAAAGAAATGAAAGCCATCATTGCATATATGAAATGGTTGGGTGATGACATTAAAAAAAACCATTCACCAAAAGGCAGCGGTATTATGAATATTCCATATCTCGATCGTGCTGCTGATCCGATAAATGGAAAAATAGTTTTTATGAACAAATGCCAGCGATGCCATGGCGCTGATGGACAGGGAAAGAAAAAAAGTGATAGTTTATATGAATACCCCCCGCTGTGGGGAGAACATAGTTATAATACTGCAGCTGGGTTGTATCGTATTTCAAGATTTGCCGGTTATGTAAAAAATAATATGCCTTTTGGTGAAGTGGAATATCATAATCCGCAATTGACAGATGAAGAAGCCTGGGATGTTGCTGCATTTGTCAACTCACAACCGCGGCCTTCAAAAATTTTTAAAGAGGATTGGCCCGATATTTCTAAAAAACCAATTGATCACCCATTCGGTCCTTTTGCTGATGGCTTTAATGAAGAACAACATAAGTATGGCCCTTTTAAACCGATTATTGAAGCAAGAAAAAACAAACAGGGTAAATAATTCAATTCAAAAATTATGACGGATGATATTAACCTGCATGAGAACTGCAGTTGTAATTCTTGCCAACAATTGAGTAATGCTGAAAAAAAATTACACCTCGAAATTTCTCAAAATAGCCGGAGAGAATTTTTTAAAAATGCAGGGAAGCTGGGTCTTAGTATTGGTATCGGTGGCGGGTTGATCAGTCCGCTTGCGGCGTCGGCATTAGAATCAGAAGAATCAAACTACAAAGCACAGGCGATAAAGAAAAGTAAAAAAGTAAGTGATGGAAAAGCACAAATACTTACTTTGCTTCATACTGCTGATATTCATTCCCAGCTTGATATTCATGATGAATTTTTTATCGAGAATAATAAACCAGTTTATAAAAAAAGAGGTGGGTTTGCTGTCTTGAAAACAATGATCAATAAATTGAGAGATCAAAATCCTCAAAACACGCTGGTAATTGATGGCGGTGATTGTTTCCAGGGAAGCGGTATTGCTGCCCTTACTGAAGGCAAAGCCATTATTCCATTAATGAATAATATCGGGTATGACATTATGTTACCCGGCAACTGGGAAGTGGTGTATGGAAAAGAAATGATGATGAAAGATATGTTTGCATATAATGGAGTAAAAGTTTGCGCTAACATGTTTCACGATACAAAAGATGAGCAAAAAGGTGAGCTGATCTTTCCGCCTTATTTTATAAAACATATTGCTGGTATCAAGATCGGCTTTATTGGCTATAATGATCCCCTCACTCCTAAAAGACAATCACCGGCCTATAGTTACGGCATCGAATTTACCTTCCCTAAAAAAAATATAGCGAAGTACATTCACCTTTTAAAGGAATATGAAAAATGCGATATGCTCTTTTTACTCACTCACATGGGGCTGGCACAGCAAGTGGGATTAGCCAATATGGCGGAAGTAAAAGGAGCAGATTATATACTTGGCGCAGATACGCACGAACGAATACGAAAACCAATTGAAGGAGTTTATGCAAAAGTTACCGAGCCGGGAGCGTTCGGTTCATTCATTTCGAAACTGGATATCGTTATTGAAAACGGAAAAGTAAAAGAACATAATTATCAATTGCTTGATGTAGATCCTCTCCGTTACAAAGAAGATGAAGAAATGAAAATGCTGGTTAAAAAAACAAAAGAACCTTTCGAACAGAAATTGAATACAGTAATTGGTAAAACAAGAACCCCGCTTGTAAGATATTATGTTATAGAAACTCCGATGGACAATTTTATTACTGATGCGATCATGTGGAAATTCAAGCCGGACATTGCATTGAGTAATGGCTTTCGCTTTTGTCCGCCACTTGTACCCGATCCAAAAACGGGTGTCGCAACGATTACAAAAGATTTTTTATGGAGTATGTTACCGGTGGATAGCGAAGCGAAATTAGGAAGGGCTACAGGTCGCCAAATTTGGGATTGGATGGAACATGAGCTTGAAAACGCTTTTTCAAAAAATCCGGAAAACAGATTTGGTGGTTGGGTGATCCGCTTCAATGGAATGGAAGTAAATTTTACAATTGAAAAAGAAATAAATAAAAGGGTTAACTGGATTAAAATTAAAACCCGATCTATTGATCTGTCAAAACAATATTCTTTTATTGCCTGTGAAAGAGAAGGTGATCCTGACACCACACTTTGCCGCATGGAAGGTGTAAAAGAGCCTACCAAATTGGGTATTACTCTTCATGTGGTCATTGAAGACTATTTAAAAGAATTTTCACCAATTGCTCCAAAGATCGAAGGAAGATGTACAGCCACAGATGCTCCGCAGAATTTACTTACTCAACTAAGGGGTGTTGGATATGAATTCAAATAAAAAAAATGCAGGCAATAAGATCGCCTGCATGAAAATATTATGATAAAAAATTACCCGGCAAAAATATAAGCACACTGTTTTTCTTGTGCACGGCCCAATGCCCACACACCTGCCGGAACTATTTGTATGCCTGGTAACACATTATCGGTCCATTCTTTTTTTACATCTTCCGGTTTCATATTCATCTTTCCTGCTGCTGCTGCACTGTATACTGTTATGGCCATATTGCAAACACAAAACATCACACCACTTGCCTGTAACTGGTCAATGCCTATTTGTACCTCGCCTACGCCGGGAATAGAGAAATCACCGGGCTTCGGCTTCCAGAAAGGATTTCGTAATGCCGGCTCATTTGTTTTCGGATCAGGTGCATGAAACAGTTCGCCCAATTTGTATTTTGACCACATTGCATCAGGTAAAGCATATCCCATCGAATTATGACGAAGCACTACAACTACGCTGCAATCCTTGTTTGGCGTACCGGTCATTTCGTTCGTCACTAAAAAAATTCTTGGCCATGCAAAAGGAAATACGCCATTAGGCTCAGTAGAATCATACACTACGCGATGTTTACCTGTAATTTTTTTAAACATTTCTTCAGGATCGCCATATACTTTGGGATCAAATTTTACCTCACCCGCAAATGCAGAAAGTGATGGAGCAATACTTGTTAGGCCAATAGCTGCAGCGCCGGTAGCGATTGTTCCCAGGAAATTGCGGCGATTGGTTCCTTCTTTTGTTTCGTTGGTATCCATAATAAAAGGGTTTTAATTATAAATTTCAAAAAAGTCCGATAAGCTACGAAAAAAAACAACACTATGTTTTGTAAATATATTTTTTTCGGTGTTTTATTCGTAATTTTTGTTTACTAAATTTTGATTATGAAAAGAATATTTCTGATCGCCGTATTTTCTTTGGGAATCATAATGCAATCATTTGCCCAATCAAAACCATATAATGTGGTGTTTGATCTCACAACGTCGGACACGGCTACTCACCAGCGGGTAATTCGATGGATAAACAGTATTGTTGCTTCTTATCCTGATGCTAAAATTGAAGTCGTATTTTACGGAAAAGCCCTCCCCATGGTTGAAACAGCACAATCCTCAGTGGCAGGTGATGTAAAAAAACTTGCCGGGGGTAAAAACGTAACTTTTACGGTTTGCGAACAGGCCATGAAAGTGCATAATGTAGACAAAAGCATGTTGCTGCCCGGTGTTAAAACTGTACCAGACGCTATTTATGAATTGATTTCCAGGCAGGCCGATGGCTATGGCTATATAAAAGTGGTCCCAAATTGAGTATTAAAATCATTCGGATTCGTGACTTGAGTCACGCCATTTACATAACATGAAATTTAGGTTTGCAGGATAAAACGCAAACCATGACACATTTCCAGGTATTGATAATCGGAGGTGGAAATGCTGGCATTTCTGCTGCCGCACAATTGCTGCACAAAAAAAAGGATTTGCAAATTGCCATTATCGAACCTTCCGATAAACATTACTATCAACCCGCATGGACTCTTGTGGGCGCCGGTGTTTTCGATATAAAAAAAACCATGAGGCCCGAAGCATCAGTAATGCCACAGCATGTTAAATGGATCAAAGAAGCTGCTTCATTTTTTCAACCGCAAGAAAATAAGGTGACAACGACTGAAGGAAACAGTTATACCTACGATTATTTAATTGTTGCACCGGGCATACAGCTTAACTGGAATGATGTAAAAGGATTGAAAGAAACGATAGGCAGAAATGCTGTCACAAGTAATTATGCTTATCAATACGCACCTTACACTTATGAATGTTTAAAGAATATTAAACCCGGCGATACCATTCTTTTTACGGCGCCCTCAACCCCAACAAAATGCGGGGGTGCTCCTCAAAAAGTGATGTACATGACAGCAGATTATTTAAGGAGAAAAGGAATTTTGAAACAAGTCACTTTAGAATTTGTATCGGGTGGCAGTATGCTATTTGGAATAAAAAAATATGCAGCTTCTTTACAAAAAATGGTACACAAATACGGGATCATCCTTCATTTTAAATATGATCTTATAGAAATTGACGGTGAGAAAAAAGAAGCAACTTTTAAACTCATGAATAATGGCACTACTGTTACCAGGAAATACGATATGATACATGTGACTCCGCCACAAAGTGCTCCAAACTTTATCCGTCAAAGCTTACTGGTTGATGCAAAAGGATGGGTAGATGTAGACAAATACACACTCCAGCATACAACGTATAGGAACATATTTGCACTTGGTGATGTCACAAACACACCTAATGCAAAAACTGGTGCAGCAGTAAGAAAACAAGTGCCCGTGCTGGTAAAAAACCTGCTCGCATTAATTGAGCACAGATCAATGACAGAAAAATATTCAGGCTACGGAAGCTGTCCATTGACTGTGGGATATGGAAAACTTGTGCTTGCCGAATTTGGATATGACAATAAAGTGATGGAAACATTTCCTTTTGACCAGGCGAAGCCAAGAAGAAGCATGTGGTTATTAAAGAAATACATTCTTCCCTGGCTTTATTGGAATAAAATATTAAAAGGCTCTGCCTGAATTTAATAACATTTATCAACTACCATTTCAATGCTTTTGCGGACCTTTGCGGTTTATGAGGACCTTTCTTTTTCAAAATAAATTATTGATCATCGGCATTGTGCTGGGTTCTGTTGCAGGGTTTTTGTACTGGAAGTTAGTGGGCTGTAACAGCGGTACTTGTATGATCACCTCAAAATGGCATAACAGCACTGCTTATGGCGCCGTGATGGGTGGACTATTTTTGAGCATTTTTAAGAAAGAAAATAAAAAATAGTGAGGAGATTGCTTCGTCTCGCTTGGGCGAGACTCGCAAGGAAAAAATGAACACGACAACAAATAAAACAGAAACGTTTAACGACATAATTAATGGAGACAAACCAGTATTGGTTGATTTTTTTGCAGAATGGTGCGGCCCTTGCAAAATGATGAAACCAATATTGGAAGAGCTTAGAGAAAAAATGGGCAATAATATAAGAATAATTAAAGTTGATATTGACAAAACCCCGGTAGCTTCATCTAATTATAATGTAACCAGTGTGCCTACTCTTATGCTTTTTCAAAAAGGAAATATAGTATGGCGGCAACCCGGCGTGGTTCCCGCTGTTTCATTGCAAAAAATAATTTCTCAATTCATATCACAAAATAATGCCAGGTAAAAAGAAGCGCAGTTATCTTATTTCAACTTTTGGTTGTCATTGTCCCCGTTGCAGAGAAGGAAAACTTTTTAAAAACAATGTCAGTATTGGCCTTAAAAAGAATATGGCAATGCCAAAAACCTGCCCGGTATGCGGGTTACCTACTGAAAAAGAACCAGGTTTTTATTACGGCACCGGCTATGTTAGTTATGCGCTTGGGGTGGCAATATGTGTAACTACATTTATTGCATGGTTTGTGTTGATTGGAATGTCAACCCGCGATAATCGTTTTTTCTATTGGCTTGTCGCCAATGCCGTTATTTTAGTGCTGATTCAACCATGGATGATGCGCATTTCAAGAAGCATCTGGATCTCCTGGTTTGTAAAATATGACCCTGATTGGAAAGATCATCCGTTAAATAAAAAAGAAATAGAACGAATTATTCCTGAACAGCAAATGAACTGAAAAAAATTGCGGAGACCAAGGGATTCGAACCCTTGATACGGTTTCCCGTATACACACTTTCCAGGCGTGCCTCTTCAACCACTCGAGCAGGTCTCCGGGGCGGCAAAAATACAGTTAGGGTTTCAGATGCTAAATAATTCTTTTGCATTCTGAGTGGTGATATTTTCAATATCATCTCCTGAAACATTTTTTATTTCACTTAACTTTTCTACCACATATCTTAAATAACTGCATTCATTTCTTTTACCTCTGAATGGAACTGGCGCCAAATAAGGGGCATCAGTTTCCAGCACTACATTCTTCATATCAACATCGCCCATCACTTTATCCAGGCCCGAATTTTTAAATGTAACCACCCCTCCGATCCCTACATAAAATCCAAGATCAATAATTTCCTTTGCCTGCTTTTCATTCCCTGAAAAGCAATGAAAGACGCCCTTCAAATTTCCCTGCTGATTTTCTTTGATCACTTTGATACATTCGTCAATTGAATTGCGGGAGTGAATAACAACCGGTATACCATACTGCTTTGCCAATTCAATTTGAATTTGAAATGATTGGTATTGTTCCTTAGTAAATGTCTTATCCCAGTAAAAATCCAGGCCCGTTTCCCCTACCGCCACAAATCTTCTTTTTTCAAAATATTCTTTTACTATTTTAAGCTCTTGCTTATACCCTTCTTTTACCGAACAAGGATGCAATCCCATCATGGCAAGGCTTTTTCCGGGAAAATATTCTTCTGTTTTAAGCATCCCTAAATGGGTCTCATTGTCGATAGCTGGCATTAAAATCAGATTAACTCCCTCATTTTCAGCTCTTGTAAACATGGCGGGCCGATCCATATCAAACTCCTGGAGGTAAATGTGACTATGGGTATCGATTATCATATTTTTATACTGATTTTCAAAGATAAACAAGCCTGAAAAATCTTAACAAACCCTTAAACCAAGTTCAATATTTACCGTCACAGAGTCGTTATTTGTAAACCTACAAAATCAATATTATGAAACTGATTTTCAGCCCTACCCGCTTAGCTGTCCTTGTATTGGTATCACTTATCGTTTTTGGATCATGTAAAAAAGAAACCAGTAAAGATACGGCTCAGGAAGAATTTGCATCACAAGCCTCTTCTGAAGCCGATGCCGAATCTGATGATATTTTCAATGAAGTTTTTGACAATGTTTTAGGAGTAAATACTGATGTGGGCTTTGGCAACACCGGTGTATTTGGCCAAATGAACCCGGGAGCTACCGGGGGAACAGCGAGATTGACCGCATGCCCTGATGTAACGGTTACTCACTTAAGCGGAACTGTTGACCCCTTTCCATTAAAAATAATAATGGATTTTGGCACAGGATGTACTGGTAGGGATGGAAGAACCCGATCTGGTAAAATCATCACCTTATACACAAAAAGATTGTTTGAATTTGGTGCAATTGCTACTACTGAATTCGACAATTTTACAATTGATAGTATTAAAGTGCAGGGAAGACATGTTATTACTAACCAGGGTGAGGCTATTTCAACCTCCCCTAATATCTGCATCAGGCATAGATGGAAAGTTGAGGTTAGAGATGGAAGACTTACCAAGCCAAATGGTAATTATGTAGAATGGAACAGTACTAAAACAATAACCCAGGTTGAGGGTACTTGTACTCCTTATATTCAACTTGATGATATTTATAAAATTGATGGCGGTGGATATGGTAAGGTAAAAAGAGGCGATCTGTTGATCGCATGGAATTCAGAGATCACTGACCCATTAATTAAGAAATTCAGCTGCCGCTGGTTGGTAAAAGGTGTTATCAGGGTAGCCAGGTTAAATCTTACAACGAATTCGCCCTGGGTCGCAACCATAAACTACGGTAACGGGGATTGTGATAATAAGGCCATGGTAACCATTAACGGGGTGCCCCATATAATTACTTTGCCGTAATTAAAAAATTATTATACCTTTAAACCAGTTTTCATAGGGTACGGATTAAAAACGGGCCAGGGTTTCTACCCAGGCCCTATTAATTTATATAAGCGAAGTTTTTTAATCTTGCTAAAGCGACTTAAATGAATACCCTTTTTCAGAGAAGTAATGGAGGATCCTTGGCAATATATATTTCAATTTTGCCAATGCTTTTTCACTATCATGAAATACTATGATTGATCCAGGGACGGCTGCCAATACTACATTGGCGAGACATTGTTCAGGCGTACATTCAGTATCAAAATCTCCGCTTAAAACATCCCACATTATCACCCTTGGCTCTTTGCCTTTCATTACCGGCTTTAAATTTTTTGCCTGGAAAGAAGTAATACGACCATACGGCGGGCGGAACAGGTCACTATCGATCTCCTGCGAAGCAAAACCAATATCCCTCATGTAATCGTCATTGCTTGTTTTCCATCCGTTCAAATGATTGTATGTATGATTGCCAACAGCGTGCCCTTCATTTATTATTTGTTGGTAGATGTCAGGATAGGCAACAACATTTTTACCTATGCAAAAGAAAGTGGCTAAGGCATTATGTTGCTTCAATTGTTTTAAAACAAATACTGTTGCTTCAGGATGAGGCCCATCATCAAATGTCAGGTAAAGATCTTTATCCTTCGCTGGCATACTCCATATATATGAATCGTAAATTCTCTTAAGCCATCGCGGTGTTTTTACGAAGTAAAACATTTGCCAAAGTAATTTCTTTCCTTGTTAATCGTTTAAGACCTTTGTAGGTCTTATTGTCCACTTAAAATTCAAACTCTATGAAACTAAAAAAAATCTTTGCTCTTTTGTCTCTGCCATCAATCTTTTTCTTTGCTTCTTGTCAAAAAGATGAAACAGAACCAGATCCTGAGATCGAAACAACTTTTAAATTAACCGAAGACCAGGCAGTTTCTGAAAGTATAAATGATGACGCTACCGTTATTTTCTTTGATGCATCTGTAAACGCTGGATTTTACAGATTGGACGGCCAGACAGAAACAACTGGTATATTAAGTTGCGCATCTGTAACAGTAACTCCTCAAAATACATTTCCTAAAACAATCACAATTGACTTTGGAAATGGTTGTACTTCTGCTGATGGTATCAGCCGTAAAGGTAAGATCAATATCACCCTTTCAGATTATGTACACAATACCGGCGCCACTGCTGTAATGACATTTGATAATTATTATACCGCAGGATTTAAAGTGGAAGGAACCATTACCTGGACCAATACAAGCACTCCAAATGGCATTAGTTGGACAAGACAAATAACAAATGGAAAAGTAACAGAGCCTTTAAGTGGTTATTATTGGACACACGAAGGAACTAAAAACGTTACCCAAATTGCCGGCGCAAATACACCAACAAATCTTTTAGATGATGTGTATTCAGTTACCGGTAATCATACAGTGACCAACCCCGCTGGTAAAAGCAGGACGGTAACAATACTGGAAGCACTTGAAAAGAAAACCATTTGCCATAATGTTTCAAAAGGCAAAATGAAAATACAGGCGCAAACTCATTTCGCCATTTTAGATTATGGCGATGGCACATGCGATAATATTGCGACTATTACAATAGATGGTAACCCACCAAGAACAATACTGCTGCCATAGCTTATCCAAGCCCACGA
>Ga0070698_100003378_pt1 | contig 17557 bp, 14 predicted proteins | sample KBSK1502metaG_FD_65477 | JGI IMG/M metagenome (GOLD analysis project Ga0070698, IMG submission 65477) | Corn, switchgrass and miscanthus rhizosphere microbial communities from Kellogg Biological Station, Michigan, USA - KBS K1-50-2 metaG | ecosystem: Host-associated > Plants > Roots >...
CGTGAGCTTTCAAGACAAGACCCTGACCTGCAAGGACTGCGGGCAGGAATTCATCTGGACCGCCGGCGAGCAGGAGTTCTACGCAAGCCGCGGACTCCAGAACGCCCCCACCCGTTGCCCGGCTGACCGTGCCGCGCGTCGCGCGCAGGGTGGCGGACGCGGTGGTGGTGGCGGTGGGTACGGCGGCGGCGGTGGCGGATACGGCGGCGGTGGCGGCGGCTACGGCGGCGGCCAGCGCGAGATGTTCACCGCGACATGCAGCAACTGCGGACGCGAGGCGCGCGTTCCGTTCCAGCCGCGCGGCGACAAGCCCGTGTACTGCAGCGACTGCTTCGAGCAGCGTCGACCTGCGTCGCGGCGCTACTAGATGCCGAAGCAGAAGGGCCCGAAACGCGATAAGCAGGAAAAGAACCGCATCGCTGCACTGAAGCAGCAAAAGGCACGTCGGGGAGGCCGGAACTCGGATCGCCCACGATGACCCGGAACACCGCGAGCGTCACCGTGAAGCTCGTGGGAGGCCCTCTCAACGGCAAGTCCGCGGTCTCGTACGGAGCCGTGGTCGGCAGCCTCATCGACGTGAACCGATCGAAGTACCGCGTCACCAAGGTCGACTCGATCCCCGGGTGGAACGAGCAGATCGCGAGCGCGACCTTCGTCGATCACGTGCCGATGGTGGCGAAGCCGATCGCGCCGAAGCCTCTCGTGGTCAAGCCGAAGTAGCTCGGCGCACGTAAGAGCATCGTGAAGGGCGCCCTCCGGGGCGCCCTTTCTTTACGCCCTCGGCGCTGGCGAGCCCCCACCGGGTCGCATGAAGAACTGGAGCCGGGTCAATCGTTCGTGAAGCTCGCGCATCGCCTTGCGATGCCGCTCATCGTGCATCCGGACACCCTCGAAGAGCGGCGCTTCGAAGTTCTTGAGCGCCCAGAAGTAATCGCTGTCGGCGGTCGAGACCTCGGCGATGAGCGATCGCGTCTCGCTGGTCCACGAGTCGACGCGCCCGAGCCACACGCCGAGCGACGCGAGCGGCAGCATCATCCCTTCCTTGCGCAGGGCCGTGCCTCTATCCCGCAGCTCGCCCAGGCCGCCGACCTGGTCGCGATAAGAAGGCCGGTCGCCGACCCGCATGAAACGAGGCTCCGACGTTGGCTCTCGCCAGAAGCGGAGCTCGAACGACGCGGACGCCGTCTGTGCGGTGCGGCTCTCGGTCCAGCCGACGGTGACATCGAAGACGTGCCGAACGCCGGCGATGAACGGCGCGAGGAATGGCCCGAGCCCCGAGCTCGCATTCGGCGTGAGGTACCAGTTCTTGAATGGAACGACCAAGCCCGACGGAGGCGGCTCCGCTGACTCCCTCACGCGGCCGATCACAAGCGGGATGCATGCCCCCAGCTGCGTGAGGTCGACGGCACGATCTCCGGTCTGCCATTGCCAGTCCTTGGCGCCGGCCTGCTCGCCCCGCACGCTGACGTTGACCCGAGCTTTGGTCGCCGCCACCTGGGTGCCGGTCGCGGCCGCGACCTGGTACCAGCGCACCGACGGATCGGATGCGCCGTTTCCGCGGACGAGAAGCGTGACTTCCGCGCGCGGCGCCGCGACTGGTGCGGCCGGTTCGCGAACGGCGACGTCCGCCTCTCGCTGGACCTCGCCCGTTGCAGGGATCTGGGCGCGAGCCCGTCGCGCGACCGCCAGAACGAGGCCGAGGAGCAGCAGGCCGATCCCGGCATACAGGAGGTACGGCCGGAACGCGTCGGTCACCGGCAGGCTGACAAAGCTGAGGCCGATGAGAACGAGGCCGATCACGATGAACGCGAGCGCGACCCTGGTGCGCACGGTCACTGGATGATGGGGCTCGGGCTCGCCGTCGCGGGGGTGTTAGAGCGAGGTGACCGCTCCCTGGGACGCGCTTGAAACGAGGCGCGCGTACTTGGCGAGGGCGCCCTGTTTGTAGAGGGGCTCGGGATGGCGGACCGCCGCAAGGCGCTGGCGCAGCTCCTCGGATGGGATCTCGAGGTCGACAACGCGCTTCTCGGGATCGATGAGGATCGAGTCGCCGTCGCGGACCGCGGAGATCGGCCCGCCGACCGCGGCTTCCGGCGCGACGTGGGCGATCATGTGCCCGTGCGTCGCACCTGAGAAGCGGCCGTCGGTGATGAGCGCGACCTTGTCGCCGAGGCCTTCACCGACGATGGCACCGGTGACCGAGAGCATCTCCCGCATCCCCGGTCCGCCCTTCGGACCTTCGTAGCGGATCACGACGATGTCGCCCTCCTTGATCTTCTTCGCGAGGACAGCGGCCATGGCGTCCTCCTCGCGATTGAAGACGCGTGCGGTGTAGCTCTCCTTGGCCACCCGGTGCCCCGCGACCTTCATCACGCAGCCCTCCGGCGCGAGCGAACCTTTGAGGATGACCATGCCGCCGGTCGGCGCGATCGGATTCGCGAGCGGCTTCACCACGTCTTGACCCTTCGTCTCCATCGTCGCGGCAGCTTCCTGGCCGATCGTCTTGCCGGTCACGGTCATCGCGTTCTCGTTGAGCAGCTTCGCCTCGAGGAGGCGTTTCATCACGAGGAGGATCCCGCCGGCCCTGTCCATGTCGACGGCGGTGTACTTGCCCCACGGCTTCATGTCCGCGAGGAGCGGCGTGCGTGAGCTGATCTTGTCGAAGTCATCGAGGGTGAGCGGCACGTTCGCCTCGCGCGCAACCGCGAGCAGGTGAAGAACGGCGTTCGTCGATCCGCCAGTCGCCATGACCGCGCGAATCGCGTTGTCGAGCGCGGGCCGCGTGATGATCTGTCGAGGGGTCACGCCTTCTTTCAGAAGCTCGAGCGTTCGACGTCCGGCCTGCTTCATGACTTCCTCGCGTCGTTGATCTGTCGCGGGGACGCGTGAGGATCCCGCCGGCGAGATGCCGAGCGCCTCGAACGCGGTGGCCATCGTGTTCGCGGTGAACTGACCGCCGCACGCTCCCGCGCCGGGGCACGCGACCTTCTCGAGCTCATCGAGCTCCGCGTCGTTCATTTTGCCGACGGCGTGCCGTCCGATCGCTTCGTAGACGTCGCCGATCGTGACGTCCTTGCCCTGGAACCGGCCGGGCATGATCGAGCCGCCATAGACCATGAGGCCGGGGATGTCCATGCGTGCGAGCGCCATGACCGTGCCGGGGATGGTCTTATCGCAGCCGCTGATGCAGACGAGCGCATCGAGGAGATGCCCGCGGGTGACGAGCTCGATGGAGTCAGCGACGACCTCGCGCGAGATGAGCGACGCCTTCATACCTTCAGTGCCCATCGCGATTCCGTCGCTGACCGCGATGGTGTTGAACTCGACCGGCGTACCGCCTGCTTCGCGAATCCCTTCCTTGACCCACTCCGCGAGCTGCCGATGGTTGAAGTTACAGGGCATGATCTCGATCCACGAGTGCGCGACCCCGACGAGCGGCCGGCGGAAGTCCTCGTCCTTGTAGCCAACCGCGCGCATCATGGAGCGCGCGCCAGCACGGGCGGGACCCTCGATCAGGACCTTGCTTCGTAGGCGGGCGTCCATCGTGGCGACAAGCCTAGGGTCGGGGCTGGTCTCGCTGCAAAAGGTCATCCACGACAGAAAATTCGGGTTGGCTGGTCCCGAGGGCCGCGTTCGTGGAGGCACGACTTGCTCAAGGTCGACACCACTCGGTCGAGAGCGACCCGCGGGGGCTAAGAGATCGAGGCCCCAAGATGGGTTAAGGACGCAAGGAGGCAGCGTACCCATGGCGGCGGATGGGTACTTCTAATCGCCTGCTAGCGTTTTGCGAAAGGATGCGCCAATTCGTTGCAACTCCGGGTTCCTACCAGGCTGGTCCGGTGCAAGTGGTCAGTCTGCGTTGTCCCAGCTGTCATCAAACGGGGACGTTTGAGCCTATCGCGGGCTTGAACGTTACGGATGCGGTGGTCGAGAACGGCCATGTCCAGTTGGGCCAGCGCAAGTGTCCGAATCCGAACTGCCGAGCGCACGTTTTCTTCGCGTGGGAGGACAACGCCCTCGTTGGAACTTATCCCGCGATGCGGATCGACTTCGACACGTCGAGTATTCCAACGCCCATCGTGGCCGCCCTTACCGAGGCGATCACATGTCACGCGAACGCATGCTATGTCGCGTCCGCGATCATGGTGCGCAAGACGCTCGAAGTATTGTGCGATGAGCGGCAGGCGGAAGGCGACAACCTCAAGACCCGAATTCAAGCCCTAATTCAAACGGTTGTTCTCCCGAAGGCGCTTCTGGATGGTCTAGACGAGCTGCGACTACTCGGGAATGACGCTGCGCATGTTGAATCGCAGGCCTTTAAAGATGTCGGTGAGGACGAGGTCGACGTAGCAATCGATTTCACCAAGGAAGTCCTCAAGGGCGTTTACCAATCTGATGCGCTCGTGGCCAAGCTGCGCGCTCTGAAGAAAAAAGTGCCGCCGGCAACCGCGTCCTGACAATGACCGCTGTGTCTGACGTTCGGTCGCGCCGCGAACTCTTCACTCTCCTCGATGCTTACGTGTCCGACCGATCAGAGGAGATCGTCGGGGATCGACGACTTAAGCACGAACTTGTGAAGTCTTACCTGCTCGAGACATCAGCAGATCGCAGCTCGGTCGACCTTGTCGGCGAGTCGCTCGAGGAGGCGAAGTGGCGAATCCGCCGCGTAGACGAGGGCCTGTACCAGGCCACGGACAGAGAAGGCATTAATGGCTACTTAGAGGCGCTCGACGAACGCTACTACGCGTTCTACCTCCTTGATGCCAGCGACCGATGTGATCGAGCTGTCTCGCGACTGGTCTCGAAGAGCGTGATTTTCGATCGGCTCTGGTTCTCCGGAGTGTTCCTGCAGGCATTATGGAAACAAGTGTCCGAAGCTCACGAAGGACACCGGTTTACACGAATGAAATTCGAGTTTGATGACCTTTATGGGTTAATCGACTACGAGGATCCGCTCGAGTCTGAGGCTGATATCGCGCGACTGCTCGAAGTTACTCCCGAGCGAAGAGGATCGGTGTTTGCACTCACTGACCGGATTAGCAGAGCGCGCGAGCGACTACCGCAATTTCGAACAATTGAAGAGGCGTTCTACGACATGACCTTGCTTCGACTACCCGCAGTAGGTAGCCGAGGGGGGCATGACGTGTACTACACAGGCAAAGTGACGAACCATGCAACGAGCTTTATCGAACATCGCCAACAACTGCTCGGACTCGTCGGCGCGTATCGATCGCTAAACGCGACGATTGAAGAGTCCGTTTCTCTATCGATAGCGGCGAATGGCAATGACGGGTTGGGGTCAGTAACGATACGCGGTGCACCAGTCACCTTTCGGTTCCCGTCTCCCCTAAGCCCTGACGTGTTCGAGAACTTTGTTCGCTCGACGTTCGAGCAGGGACGCGCCCCTTTCCGGATTCTCGGCAAACCTATCCGTGTTAGTGACGGTGCATATCACGTGTATGGCGTCGATATGCATCTTTGGCAGGAGATCTGGATCAGCCTGACACGCGCTGTCTGGGTCTTAGTCCTGCCAGAAGGCACATGCGGGAATACGGTGTCTCGATTCACGGCGAACATTCAACGCTTCATCGACCCGAGAGTAGACGTTTTCATCGGCGAAGCACCAATGGCCTCGATTGTCGCGCGAGCACTTCACTAGCGCATGCCCGGACTTGTTGCCGATCCCCTCTTTCAACTGAATCTTCTTCTCTGGTGCACTTTGCCTTCGAGCCCAGATGGTGTCGAGAGAATCTTTCGCGCGGAAGGTTACGAGATCCAGTCGATTGCCCCACGTCTGCGCCCACGAGTGGGTCAACTCGCGGACGTCCGGGCACTTGGTGGCCAGGACTCCGCGAGTCCTGAGTTGGTGCTCTACGCGAGTGGCAAGAAACACATGATGACGTTGGAGTGCAAGGCCGTTAGCTTCAGCTCAGCGTCAAGTCTCAATGTCGCGCAGTTGGTTGTGTTCATGATCGTCGAAGGCCCTGGACTCAGAGATGCGCTTGGGATTCACCACAGCGCAAACATCTCTTCGAGCGTTGGGTACGTCATACCTACAGAGACAACTAGGCGGATGGCGGACACCCTCGAGGATGCGTATTTGCGAATTCGCAACAGAGGCCATCCATGCAACACCGGGTTTGTGATGCTCCTTGATGAGCGGCCCGATGGCGTCTACATGGGTATTGAACGAAGCGATGGGCTCAACGACCCATCGCTTCGGGTCAAGCTTGAGGGTTGGCCCCGGGTCTTGGCCTGGACAGACGGCTCAGCGTGGCGACCGCTCTACGTTCTGCCGGTCGATCCGTCAATTGACGGGATAGAGTCAGACGTAGTGGGAAAAGAAATCCTGGAGGAGCGCATTCGGGCTCCCCTTCTCGCCCGAGTTGGCAACAAGATAGGTACAGCAGAATTCGAAATATCGGTGGACGATCTCATGAGATCGGCCGTCCCTGTATGGAATCTCTGGGGTGCCATCGAGGCGAAGAAGGCTGTTCGCACGTTCGGGCTCGGACTTGTAAGGCTTGTCGCCACAGAGTTACGCGCAGCAGAGATAGCGGTGGCCGAAAGAGGCGGACGTTTCGTCGTTGATGGCACAACCCCAGAAAAGGCCGCGCGGGTTAGACGTGGGTTGCGCTTATCGCTCGCGCGACGTCTGCCGCTCGATCTGACTACTCCAGAGCAGGGCGAGCTGTTCGACGAATAACTGCGGCGAAGACTTCTGCACGACACCATCACGCTCAGGCGAGGCTCCTTGCGTATTCGACTACCGCGCGATTCATGACCTGCTCAACTGTCCACGCTCCTCGATAGCGTGGCCAGCCATGTTCTCTCTCGTCTTTGGGCAGGGTGCGCCAACCGAAGAGCGCCGCCCGCTGCACCCAGCTTGACGCGTTATTCCGAGCGGTCCTTACCTCTTGTCGGGACGATCGCTTAGGTGATTGCGATAGCGCTAGCAATGCCTGCCGCTGAACTAATTCGTCGCTCCACTTGAGCAACCTTCGAAGGGCGTCGTCGTTATCCCAGACGCCGGAGCGCGTAAATGGGTCGAGCAGCCATATGACTTGGTACGGAGTCTTGAAGCGGCCATCTTCGATGTACTTCATGACCCGTTTGGCCAGGCGTTGAACACTTGCGGGGCCAGCCGATTCGAGGGCGAGCAAGAATCTGCCTACATGTCTCGACACGGGGCCCAGAACTGCAAGATTCTTGATGACGAGGTCGGCCGAACCCTTGCGACGCAGTGCACCGAGGACTTGCAATGCAAAAGTCACCTTTGACAGGTCGACAATGTCGGCTGCGAGTGCCTCTTCCAGCATTTCATCGGCATTAATTCCGTCGATCTTGGTTTGCTGAGCATGGGTCAGTGCGGCCCAGTCCACGATGCCGTAGGGATCTCCTTGTAGGAAGTTCTCGATGAATGCATCCCTTCGAGCCTGCAGCACTCGATTTGGCGAGACGAGCTCTTCCTTGAGCTTGTCTGCGCGAATGATTCGCGTCTTGGCCGCATTCAATCCCAAACGCTCGACGTTCGCCAGCCTCTGCCCAAGTTCATAGAGTGCCTCGAATGCCGAACTCTCGTCCTGACAGAAGAAGTAGTAGTCATCGACGTAGCGGATAAATTGGAAGCCCTTGGACGCAAGGAAGTCGTCGACCTCGACGAGAAGCCCCTCCGCCAAAACGTTCGACGCAAGTTGGCCGACCGGAAGCCCTTGACTCACGACGGTTCGGTCTGGGGACCAAGTGCCGAGCCATCGTTCCAGCAGCGCGGATTCAGCAGTCAGACCAGTGAGGTCCGCGAGAGCGTTGTTGAGCCGGTGCAGGTACGTGTGTGCGAAGAAATCAGCGATATCAGCTATTGCGACGTACTCAGCTTGGTGGGCCATCTCGTTTGCGCGCTTGCTGTATCCACGCCAACCTGTGCTCAACTCGAACTGTCGCTTAGTCCCCTTCTTGAAGCGATAAGAGAACACGATTTTGGCGCTCTTCTTCGGCCGCTTGTCTTCGATGAGGGGTGCGAGTCGGCGGACTAGCGCCGTGTAGAAAATCGTGTCGATCGGGTCAAGAAGGTGGATTGGTCGAACGAGGTACTTCTGTTTCTGAGCGATTAACGTAAGCGCCGGCGACGTTTCCCTTAGGTGAAGGTCGACGGTGGACATCAACCTACGAATCGGCTTCCAGGAGTACCGCAAGGCCGGAACTTCGAACATTGGCGGAAGCAGCTCCGATAAGCCGTGCTCCTCGACCAATGCAAGTCCAGCGTCAAGCTCGGCTTCAGTCAATTTCAACACGGGCGAGCACAATACTGGAAGCTTCCGTGATTCGCGAGGGCGAGAGTGAGAAAAGTCGCGATCGCGGAATGCAACACAGACGCTGGTTTGGCTCCGGCGGAGGATGACGCGGAATGCGTGGAGTCAGACGCCCGGCACGGTATCCAATAGTTCCTCTGCTGGGAAGCCATGCCGGTTGATGAGAGCAAGCACCTCATTCGCGTGCGCCCGATCCCTGGTGTCGACGATGACGTCGAGGCCGACGCGCCCGAGAGCCGCATAGGGACCGAGGCGGTGGATTCCAACATGAAGGATGTTGATGTGTTCGGCTGCGAGGATGCCGGTCAGCTGATGTAGTAAACCTGGCTTGTCGTCGAGCCAGGTGCGAAACGCGAGATAACGACCAGCTGACGCGAGACCCTGCTGTAGCGCTTTTCCGAGCAGGTTCGGGTCGATGTTGCCGCCACTGATCACGACGCCAACCTTCTGACCGCCTACGCGACCGTCCAGCTCGAGCACCGCGGCGAGCGCGGCGGCGCCGGCACCTTCCGCGAGCAGCTTGGTCCGCTCGAGGAGCACCACGATCGTGCGCGCGATCGCCTCGTCGGTCACGGTGAAAACGTCGTCGACATAGCGCTTCACGATCGCGAGTGTCCGCTCCGCGGGACGCGCGACCGCGATACCGTCGGCGATCGTGGCGACGGGATGCTCGACGAGCTTTCCTGACGAGAACGAGTCCGCGAACGCCGATGCGCCGGCGGCCTGCACGCCCACGATCCGCGGGCGGGTTTTGCGCCCAGACGCCGCGAGCGCAATACCTGAGATGAGACCGCCGCCACCGACAGGCACGACGAGCGTGTCGAGGTCGGGCTGGTCCTCGAGCAGCTCGAGCGCAAGGGTCCCCTGCCCCGCGATCACGTCGTCGTCGTCGAAGGCGTGCACGTACGAGCGCTTCCGCTCGCGCGCGATCTCGAGCGCGGCCGCGTGCGCCTCGTCGTAGCTCTCCCCGGTCAGCACGGTCTCCGCGCCGGCGCGCTGGATCGCCGTCAGCTTCGCGAGCGGCACGCCGATCGGGAGCACCACGCACGCGGGAACACCGAGCAGCTTGGCAGCGAACGCGACACCCTGCCCGTGGTTGCCGGCGGACGCCGTCACCACGCCATTCGCACGGCGGCGCTCTTCCATCTGCATAAGCGCGTTCAGCGCGCCGCGGATCTTGAACGAGCCGGTCTTCTGGAGATTCTCGAGCTTGAGATAGACCTCGCGTCCCGCGAGACCCGAGAGCGCCTCCGACTTCTCGGTGGGCGTGCGGCGGATGTGCGGGCCGATCGCCGCGGCCGCTGCCGCGACCGCGGATGCATCAGGTGCTCTTGCGGTCACCGCCAAGATGCTGCCGCCCTACGCGCACCCGCGCGTGTCCGTCCGGGTGCGTTCCTTCGCGATGGAGGAAATCGGCGTACTCGAGGAACTCGATGTTCCCCGGCGACTGCCGCATCCGCGTGAGCAACACGGCGGCGTCGCCGAGCTGCTGCTGCGTGTGAGTGAGGACGTGGAGCAGGTAGTACCAGAGCGGGAAGCGCTCCGTCGGCGGCGAACCAGGCTCGAGGTCGTGGATCTGGGCGAGCTTTTCGTCGTCGAGCGTCGCGAGCCACGCCTTCATCTCGCGCTCGTCGCGCCGCCAGTGGTCGATCAACGCCTGAGCCGTCTGATAGTCCGTGACCGGCAGCTCCTTCTTCCACACCGCTTCGGGCTGTCCCTGGAGCCGTGCGCGCCAGCTCCACTCGACGTCGAGCGTGTGCACCAGAGTTCCGCGGAGGTCGCGCGTGGTCACGCCGGACGGCGCGAGGAACTCGGCGCGCGTGAGCTTCGCCGCGCAGTCGAGCACGCGGTCCTTCATCCAATAGCTGAAGCCGAAGAGCGTCTCGATGTCCTTCCGGCGCATGGCTTGGAGCGTAGCGCCGCCATGCGCCGGGCGACATGTCTAGTCGGCGGGTGTAGCCGGAACGAACGTGAACGTCGGCTCCTTCGGTGTGCGCCGCGCTTCGGCCGCGATTGCGATGAGGTCGCGCTCGTCGAGCTCGTGCACCTCGTCGCCGCGCTTCATGGCGAGGACGTACGCCCGGTCGAGCGCTTCGCCGTCGAGCGGCAGCCCAAGCTCGGCCAGGCGTGCTTGAAGACCGCGGCGGCCGGAGAGCTTCGACACGACGATGCGTCGCGCCTCCCAGCCGACGGACTGCGGGGTCATGATCTCGTACGTCCCCGGGTCCTTGATCACGCCGTCCTGGTGGATGCCCGATGCGTGCGCGAACGCGTTCGCGCCGACGACGGCCTTGTTCGGCTGCACCGGGATCCCGGTGAGCTCGCTGACCAGTCGGCTCGTCGCGACGAGCCGCTCGGCCTTCACCGCTGTGTCGGCCCGGTAGTGGTCGGTGCGCGTGCGTAGCGCCATAACGGTCTCCTCGAGCGACGCGTTCCCGCCGCGCTCGCCGAGCCCGTTCATCGTGACGTGCGCCTGGTCCACGCCCGCGTCGATCGCGGCGAGCGTGTTCGCGACCGCGAGGCCGAGATCGTTGTGGCAGTGCACCGAGAAGGCGACGCGCTGGAACGAGCTGAGCGCCGCGCGGACCGCGAGGACAAGCGCGGCGAACTCCTGGGGCTGCGAGTACCCGACGGTGTCGGGGATGTTCATGGTGCGCGCTCCGGCCGTCGCTGCGGCCTGGTACGCCGCGTTCAGGAAGTCGACGTCCGAGCGCGTGGCGTCCTCCGCCGAGAACTCGACCTCGTCGGCGAGCTCGGTCGCGCGTGCGACCGCCGCCGTGATCCGCGCGAGGCATTCCGAGCGCGTGATGCGCAGCTTGCGCTCGAGGTGGCGGTCGCTCGTCGCGATGAACACGTGTATGCGCGAGCGGAGCGCGCCTGAGAGCGCCTTCGCGGCGGCCTCGACATCGGAGCCGTTCGCGCGCGCGAGCGCGGCCATCGTCGGCCCGCGTACCTCACGGGCGATCCGGGCGACGGCTTCGGCCTCGCCGGCCGACGCTGCCGGGAACCCCGCCTCAAGAACGTCGACGCCGAGGTCGGCGAGCGCCTTCGCGACGAGGAACTTCGCTTGCGACGAGAGCGACGCGCCCGGCGCCTGCTCGCCGTCGCGGAGCGTGGTGTCGAAGATCGTGACCTGTCTCATCGCCCTACTCCTACCGGCTCGCGCGGCTTGGTCGGCGCCGCCTGCTGCGGCACCTCGCGGCGCGGGAGCCACGGCATCATTTCGCGGAGCTTTCGTCCGACCTGCTCGATCGGAAGGCGCTGCTCCTTGGCGCGCTGCGCGTAGAGGTTCGGTGCGCCGTTGCGGTACTCGGCGATCCACTTCTTGGCGTGCGTGCCGTCCTTGATGTCGCGGAGGACGTTCTTCATCTCCTGACGGACGGCCGCGTTGATGATCCGCGGGCCGACGGTGTAGTCGCCGTACTCCGCGGTGTCCGACACCGAGTAGCGCATGTAGCTGAGGCCGCCTTCGTAGATGAGGTCGACGATGAGCTTCATCTCGTTCACGCACTCGAAGTACGCGACCTCGGGCTGGTACCCGGCCTCGACGAGCGTCTCGAACGAGGCCTTCATGAGCTCGCTGATGCCGCCACACAGGATCACCTGCTCGCCGAACCAGTCCGTCTCGACCTCCTCGGCGAACGTCGTCTTGATCACGCCGGCACGCGTCGCGCCGACGCCCTGCGCGTACGCGAGCGCGGTCTTCTCGGCCTGGCCCGACGCGTCCTGGTACACGGCGACGAGCGCGGGCACGCCCTTGCCTTCCTTGAAGACTTCGCGCATGCGGTGGCCCGGCGCCTTCGGCGCGATCATCACGACGTCGGTCTCGGCGTTCGGTTTGACCTCGCCGAAATGGATCGAGAACGCGTGCGCGACGAGGAGAGTGCGCCCCTTCTTAAGGAAGGGCGCGATCTTCTCGAAGGCCTCCTTGTGGTGCTGGTCCGGCACGAGGAGCGCGACGACGTCGGCGTTGCGCGCCGCGTCGGCGGTCTCGCGCACGGTGAAGCCGTCGCGCTCGGCCTTCTCCCACGACTTCGAACCCGCGGCGAGCCCCACGATCACCTCGTACCCCGAGTCGCGCAGGTTCTGCGCGTGGGCATGGCCCTGGCTGCCGTAGCCGATGACCGCGATGGTCTTGCCCCGGAGGGCCTTGGGGTCGGCGTCCTTGTCGTAATAAATGGTTGCCATTTCTTGTTTGCCCTCCTAGAGATAGGTCTTGGTCGTGAGGTTGTTGAGCCGCGGGTTGAGACCCAGGATCTGATCCGCGTCGACCGGCAGGTCGATGAGCATCGAGCGGCCCGTGCGCTCGTACGCCGCGTCCATCGTGTCCTTCAGGTTCGAGAGGTCCGGCGCGATGCGCACCGCGTCCCAGCCATGCGCCTCGGCGTGCTTGACGAAGTCGATGTGCGGGAGCTTCGAGTGGTAGTTCCTCTTGTCGAAGTCGGGGATGATCACCTCGAGGCCCTTGTCGACGATCCCGAAGACCTCGTTGTTCACGACGAAGACGCGCAGGTCCATGTTCGCGGCGTCGGCGAGCGCGCCGCCGAAGAGCCGGAAGCAGCCGTCGCCGGTGAACACGAACGTGTGCAGGTCGGGGTTCGCGATCTTCGCGCCGAGGCCGATGCCGAAGCCGCCGCCCATCGCCGATCCGTCGTGCGTCGTCCAGAACGGGATGTTCGGGTTCGGCCGCTGGGTCGCCCACTGGCGGTCCTTGTACGCGATGCAGACGTCGTCGACGCCGAACGAGCCCGGCCGCCACATCTTGTCGATCCGCTCGTAGAACTCCTGGAAGTCCACCGTCCCGGGACGCGCGTTCTTCGCCGGCTCGCGCGTGTTCAGTGACTCGGGCGCGGGCGCGGTGTTCGGTCGATCCGTGCAGGTGGTCGCGAGGCGCGGGAGGATCTCCTCGAGCACGAGCCCGATGTCGCCGCGCACCTGCCGGTACTCGTGCGCCACGCGGTGTCGGAACTCGCCGTTCTTATGCCCGTACGCCTCGCGCATGTCGGTGAAGTGGTAGACGTGGCCGGCCGGGATCTTCGCGAGGTTGAGTGAGTACTCGCCCGCGTCGAAGCCGAGCGCGATGACGACGTCGTCCTTGCCGAGGCTCCGCCACACCTCCATCGCGCGCTCGTTGCCGCCGAAGCTGATGTGGCCGAAGCCGTACTCGTTCGAAGGGTCGACGGCGTTCGCGCCGTTCACGCTCCACACCGTCGGCGCCTTCAGGATCTTCGAGAGGAGCGTCGTGAGCGTGCGCGCGTGCGGCGCGAAGGCCGTCTCGCCGCTCACGTAGATGACGACGCGCTTGCCCGCCGAGACGCGCGGGAACTCCGCGAGGAACTCCGCGACGTCGCGCGCGGCGAACGTGCGCGGATGCGACGTCCACGGGACGTCGGTGTCGGTTTCGCGCGAGAGGACGTCGGGGTGGAACGCGATCGCGACGGGCTTGTTGTGCTTGAGGACGCGTTGCGCGCGGCGCAGCCCTTCCTCGAGCCTGTTCATGTTGTCGACGACGACGAGGCCCTCGCCGAGCTCGGCCTGCAGCTGCGGCACGACATTCATGCCGTACTCGCTCACGTCCTGGAGCGGCGCGTTGCCGATCGAGAGCGTCGAATTGAGCGCGATGAGATAGACGGCCGGGATGTTGTGGAGCTTCGCGTCGGTCATCCCGCTGCCGCCGAGCTTCGTCGCGGCGCCGGTCGTGGTCACGCATCCGGCGATCTGACCCGACGCGAGCCAGTGCCCGATCGGCACGAATCCCGCGACGTACTCGCCGATCGTCAGCATGCGCGACGCCTTGTCGGCGGAGTGGGCGAGGTCGTAGTAAGGCTCGAGGTGCTTGGCGACGTGCACGACGCCGCCGCCGTTCACGCCGGCGAAGAAGCGGACGCCCCAGCGGCGCAGCGTGTCGATCAGGACGGCGTTCCCGCTCTTCGTCTCAGCGAAGACGCTGGGCTCGCTGCCTCTTGGTCGTTCTAGCGCTGTCGCCATGGTCCGCCCCCTTCCGAAATGAAGAAGGCCTCCCGTTTCCGGGAGGCCTTCAGAACTTTCTCTTTTTCGCTGTGAGGAGTGAGTCGCTACCCTCCCGGCCGCATGCGCGCCCTCTCAATGAGGACGACAAGGACGACCGCAATAAGGTCGCGACGCATTACCGGCCTAGTGAACGGGTTCGGTACCAGTCGCGTCAAGTCAGTTCGGTGTGAATGTGCAGCCTGCACGGGAGTACTAGGACTTAGACGCAGCGACTGGCGGGCGTGTCCGTGGGGCGGGCCGGGCGCGACGCCTCGCGCCAGAGGGTGTCGCGAGTCGTCGTTCAAGGTCGTCGACAAGATCGAAAAGGTCCCTTGCTTCGAACAGACGATCACGTCGACGTGAGCCGACCGGATAGAGGACACGAGCCTCAACAAGCCGGTCCACCGCCAGCCTGGCGCCTTCGTAGACGGACTTCGTCAAACTGGCTGCTCGCCGAACATCGAGCACCGGGTCGGCCGGCAGTTTGGCTATGAGTTGATCCACGGCGGAACCGCGGCGCTTGACCCCAGCGCGTCGACGCCAACGTTCTTGGAGCTCACCGATCTCTCGGGCGAACGCTGCTGCCTGCTCCCCGGCCGTTCGTGTGGCCTGGGCAAAGGTCGCGACCCAGTCATTCATGCCGTCATCGGAGAAGGACCGATACGTCGTCAGGCCGTTGATGTAGGCCCTCTGATTTGTGGCAAGGATCAGGCTTATGGGTGGGACGTACTTGGGTGCAGTTTCCCTTCGTCGCAAGACGATGTGAATGAGACAACGCCCGATCCGTCCGTTCCCGTCGAAGAACGGATGGATGATTTCGAATTGGGCGTGCGCAATTGCAGCCTGCGCCACCGTTGGGAGATCGTCGCGGTTCACAAAGGCGCAAAGGTCACGGAGCAGGCCTTCTACTCGGTCTTCCGGAGGAGGAATGAACTCCGCACCGAGAGGAGAGTCTTCACGTCCACCGAGCCAGTTCTGCGTTTCGCGAATCTTTCCGGCGCGCTTCGCATCAGGCGTATCGCGAAATAGTTCCCGATGCAGCTCCATGAGTCGTGCAACTGTGACCGCGCCGGCGCTCGAGCCAATCTCAATCGCGCGTTCCATCGCTCGCACGTTCCCAAGAACCGCGCGCGCGCTCGGATCGGCTTGGTCCGGAGCCGCGGCGGCGCGCGCCAACCGTCTGTGAGACATCTCGAGCCCTTCGATCCGTGATGAAGCAACGGCCTCGGCTCGAAGCAACTGCCGGCCCAAAACCTCAAGGGCCCCAAGACGTGGAGAGTTTTCGTTCAAACCCCGGACAGCCACCTCCGCCTCGGTCATGACGGAGGCGACGTCCGCGTGTAAGGAAGGTTCGAGCTCCGCGATTCGCGGAGGTATGAAGGCCTCGTAATAGAACTTCCTTCGGCTGCGGCGACCCCCGAAAGCTGTAAGGCTGGGCGTCCAAAGCCGACGTTGAGTGCTTGGTTCTGGCATTCAGCCTTGTCCCCTCACTTTTGTGTACGCTACACGTTACACAATATTAGCACAGTAACTTTGTGTAGCGGGCGAGCGAGGACAAACTCAGAGTCCCCACACCAGCCGGGCCGGCTACCCAACGGAGCTACGCTCGACTGAAGTGAACCGCCGACTCCTCGTTCTGGCGCTCGTTCTATCGGGTTGCGCGCCGATCGGTGTAGCGACCGCAACACCGACGACCGGGGCAAGCGCAACGGCGACCGCGACGACAACCATCACATCGACTCCGTCGCCCACCCCGACCGCCACCGCCGAGTGCGCGATCCGCGTGCTCGGTGCGATGACCGAAGAACAACGCATCGGACAGCTCTTCCTGCTCGGACTCGCGAACGATCAGCTCGGCGCCGCCGAGACGAGCGCGATCCGCACCTATCACTTCGGGTCGGTCTGGTTCGTCGAACAGAGCACCGCGGGCGCGCCCGCGATCCGCGGCGTCGCCGATGCGGTGCAGGCGCTCGCGACGGCGGACACGACGGCGAGCGTCGGCTTCTTCGTCGCGGCGAATCAGGAGGGCGGCATCATCCAATCGCTCTCCGGTCCTGGATTCAGCACGATCCCGAGCGCGCTCGATCAGAGCTCCGTCGATCCCACGACGCTGCGCTTGCGTGCTGCACAGTGGGGACGCGAGCTACTGAGCTCCGGCGTGAACCTCAACTTCGCGCCGGTCCTCGACGTCGTCCCGCCGGGAACGGACGAGCAGAACGCGCCGATCGGCGCGCTGCGCCGCGGCTACGGTCATGATCCGGCGACCGTCAGCGCGCACGCGGTCGCGTTCATGAAAGGAATGGCCGACGCGGGCATCGTGACCAGCGGCAAGCATTTCCCTGGGCTCGGCCGCGTGACCGGCAACACCGACTTCACCGCCGCCGTGGTGGACGACATCACGACTCCGAACGACGCCTACCTCGCGCCGTTTCGCGACGCCATCGCGGCAGGCGTCCCCATGGTCATGGTCGCGCTCGCGAAGTACCAGAAGATCGATGCGACCGAGCTGGCGGTGTTTTCGCCGGCGGTCGTGCAGCAGATGCTTCGCGTGTCTCTCGGGTTCAACGGGGTCGTCGTCTCGGACGACCTTGGTGCGACCGTCGCCGTCGCGAACATCGCGCCCGCCGATCGCGCGATCAACTTCCTCTTGGCCGGCGGCGACTTCATCATCTCGAAGACCGTCGCACCGGCGAACGCGATGGCCGCCGCGATCTCGGCGCGAGCGTCGAGCGATGCCGCGTTCAGAGCACGAGTCGATGACGCGGCGCTGCGCGTGCTGCGCGCGAAGATCGCGTCCGGTCTGGTTCGCTGCTGAGGCGTAACGCCGCTGACTACACTCGTCGCGCCGATGGCCGAATGGGGAGGAAGGACATGAGGCTCCGACTCTGCAGCACCATCTTCGCGCTCGCCATCATCACGCTCGCAACAGGGACGCCCGCCAGCGCTTCAGCAGCTCCGACCTACTACGTCTCGCTTGGCGATTCGCTCGCGGCGGGCACGCAGCCCGGTCACTTCTCCACGAACGAGAGCTACACCGACCAGCTGTTCGCCGATCTACGCGCGAGCAGGCCGACGCTCCAGCATGTGAAGCTCGGCTGCCCCGGCGAGACGACGGCAAGCATGATCACGCCGGACCTGCCCTTCGAGGGCCGCAACGCGCATCTGCCCTGCCAGTACCCGCATGGCTCGCAGCTCGCCGAGGCGGTGAACTTCCTGCACGCGCATCAGAAGTTCGTCGC
>Ga0070698_100003379_pt1 | contig 17556 bp, 19 predicted proteins | sample KBSK1502metaG_FD_65477 | JGI IMG/M metagenome (GOLD analysis project Ga0070698, IMG submission 65477) | Corn, switchgrass and miscanthus rhizosphere microbial communities from Kellogg Biological Station, Michigan, USA - KBS K1-50-2 metaG | ecosystem: Host-associated > Plants > Roots >...
AATGTGCAGGACATTGCTGTAAATCCAAATAACGATAATGAAATAATTGCTGTGATCACTACTTATGGAAGAACTAATGCAACCACCGGGGCATTTAATAATGTAACAAATATACTTTGGACCAATGACGCCAAAAGTGCTTCACCAACATGGAAAATTGCGGAAGGAAATCTTGCAGGAACAGTAGGGTCAACAACGATTCCTCCTACCGGTCTTATCTCTGCCCGTAGTTGTATGATCACGGTAAAAAAAGATGGATCAGGAAACCCTGTAACCGAATATTATGTGGGAACTTCAGCAGGCTTATTCGCAGTAGAAAATTTAGGAACAACCTTATCCGGAGGCGGCTCCCCAACCTGGCAACGTGAAGGATCAACCACATTGAACTACGCAGTGGTAAATTCGCTTGCTTACAGACCTGATGATAATGTGTTGCTAGTTGGCACACACGGAAATGGTCTTTATTATACTTTTCTTGGTACACCAAACCTGGTTACCGGGATTAATAACCCTGTATTAAACGATAAAGATTTTATAACACTGGTTTATCCGACAGTAAGTGAAAATATAGTTCAATACCGTATCGGGAATAAAACAGATGTAAAAAAGATCTCGGTACAATTATTTAATATGCAAGGCCAGGAACTTTACCGGCAGGAATCAGGCTATCAAAATGGCAATCTTAACATTAACCGGTTTGCAAAAGGCGCCTATATACTGAGTATTTACAGTGACAACAAAAAATATCGTCACGTTCAGAAAATTATCCGCTAAATAATGGCCCTCCTGACAGAGGGCTTTTTATTAACAGTTCTTTTGCTGTTATTAGTTTCATTCCGGCATCTTTATCACATGAAAGGAAAATTATTCATACCATTCATATTCCTGTTTATCATTCCTGCTTCAGCTTTTATACAAGTTAAGCCACCGGTAAAAAAAATCTATGGCTATAAACAAGCAAGCATTCCAGGTATTTTACCAAATTATTCCGAAGAAAATGATATTAAACCAACCGGTAAGAACAAACCAAAACAAAACTATAATTATTGGTTCTATGTTGAATTGCCAAAGACGGAAAAAATAAATGTAACCGGGCTTTGGATCACCGGTATTCAACACGACCTAAAATCAGAAACAGTAAATAATTTACCTGTAAGAAAGATCATTTTTACCGGCACAGACAAAAACGATACAACAATCATGGTTCCTCTTTCAAAAAATAAAATAGTTCTTGTTTACCCTTCCGGTGAAAGCAAGCTTGGTGATTCAAAATATGCATTAAATCTTGCCCGCCTGAACGAATTAGTGCTTCGCTATACCTGGAAAAATAAAACCTATTATACAACAATAAAGAAATTAAAAGAACTAACCCCTGATGTTCGTCAATAAAATATATTTGTCACTACCGGATTTTTTTTTACTTTTAAAAGTTCGATTGCTTGCCATTAGGCGAAAGGCGGTGCTTCGGCGCCGCTTTTATTTTACCCTTTTCAATTTCTCATTCCATATCATTTTGTAATTGCGGTTTGTTTTGTATTTTAAATAAATTTTTTTTATGGCGCTGCAACCATGGCGAACCGGTAAGGTGATTCGTATAGAAAATGAAACTCATAATACAAGGCGGTTTTGGATACAGATCCCCGAATTGGAAAAGTTTGATTTTATACCCGGGCAGTTTATCACTCTTGATCTGCCTATCCATGAAAAGCCAAATAAAAGAATAAGAAGTTATTCAATTGCAAGCTGGCCTGATGGAACCAACGTGGTAGAGCTCGTTATAGTATTACTTGAAGGCGGATTAGGAACAACCTATCTTTTTAGTAAAATAGATGTTGGCAGTGAATTGACGTTACGCGGTCCACAGGGAGTTTTTACATTAGATGACGAAGACCTGCAAAAAGAAATAATTATGATTTGTACGGGAACCGGGATTGCGCCATTTCGCAGTATGGCTACGTATATCAAATTGCACAATATCCCTCATAACAATATTTATTTGATCTTCGGAACCAGGAAAAAAACTGACCTGTTATATTATGAAGAGATGAAAAATCTTCAGTTGGAAAAATTTCATTACATCCCTACATTATCCCGTGAAGAGTGGGATGGCCGATCTGGCTATGTTCATCCCATTTATGAAGAAATATGCAACGGCAAGCAACCGGCCTTATTTCTTCTTTGCGGCTGGAAAGTAATGATCGATGAAGCCAAGCAAAGAATTCTTGCAATGGGTTATGATAAAAAATCAATTCACCAGGAATTGTATGGTTAGAATCAATTGTAATCTTGATAACTCTCATGTTCATATTTCGGCCACACTTGCTATATTCGTAAAAATCTGAATTTCCCTATGGGTGCATCCTCACTCATTGTTTTAATGATCTCCGCGATTGCTTTTTCAGGCATTGCTATCCTTATCTCCAAAGTTGTATTAAAAGCAACAAAAAATAAACAAAAAGGCGAACCTTATGAGTGTGGTATTCCTACAAAAGGGCCAAGCTGGATACAGTTTAATGTAGGTTATTACCTTTTTGCATTGATTTTTTTAATTTTTGACGTTGAGCTGATATTTCTATACCCCTGGGCTGTCGTTGTTAAAAGTGTTGGCTGGATCGCTTTAATAGAAATTATGATTTTCTTTTTCATTCTGTTCCTGGGATTTCTATATGCACATAAAAAGGGGGCATTAAAATGGCAGTAAAATTAGTAGCCTTCCCAAACTCCTCCGAAGGAGGGGCTTCGCAAGGCACAGTCCTGCTTATTTCACGGTAATAATTGTCCTGAAATGTCTGATGATCTAACAATAAACAAAAACTCTTCTCATACCCCCCCTTCGGGGGGCAGGGGGGCTTTTCAATCAGATTCATCGCTTGCTTTTCCCGGAGAAGTTCATCCTACTCCTTCGGGAGGTGTGTTGGTGAGTAAACTGGATGATGTTATCAACTGGGCAAGATCAAATTCACTATGGCCTCTTGTTTTTGGAACGAGTTGTTGTGCCATTGAAATGATGAGTGCCGCAGCTGCTAAATATGACTGGAGCCGCTTTGGTTTTGAAGTGGCAAGAGCAACCCCGCGACAAGCTGATGTAATTATTATTGCCGGTACTATTGTAAATAAAATGGCACCGGTGTTAAAAAGATTGTATGATCAAATGGGTGATCCGAAATATGTAATTGCGATGGGAGCTTGCGCTACCAGCGGCGGGCCATTTTTTTATAATACATATTCTGTGGTAAAAGGCGCTGATCATGTAATACCGGTGGATGTGTATGTCGCCGGTTGCCCGCCAAGACCTGAAGCTTTGATAAATGCATTGATGCTGCTTCAGCAAAAAATAAAAAAAGGATTAACGAGGGAACAAATAAGAGAAGAAAGCAAGATAGACTATCAAAAGGCTGTATAACTAATGACGAAAGAAGAATTAAAAATAAAACTCATTGAATTTATTCCCACCGCAACCTTTGATGAAGGTGGTGAATGGTTAAATATCATTATCCGGAAAGATGATTTACTTACATCTGCAGAAATTCTTAGAAACAAACCTGAATTAATTTTTGATTATCTCTTTTGCCAGACCTGCGTTGATTGGAAAACACATCTCATGATGGTGTATCATCTTGAATCAACAAAGTATCGTCACCAGGTTGTAATGAAAGTACAGTTGGACAGGAGCCAACCAGAAATAGAAACTGTATCGCATATATGGAGAACGGCAGAGTTTCACGAAAGAGAAGTATATGAAATGTTTGGTGTAAATTTTTTGAATCATCCCGATTTGCGATTATTGATTTTACCGGATGGATGGGAAGGAAAGAATCCGATGAGAAAGGATTTTGAAGACCCGGTGAATATGATCAAACTATAGGCCCACCCAAAACCCTCCCAAAGGGAGGGCTTGCTTCGCACAGGCCAGCTTATTTGAAATGGTTAATTGAAATCGGAGAGATCTTTTATTGTCGATTATAGATTTAATAGTTAAAATGCTTGATTACAATAGTTGAATAAAATTAATTAACCCTCATTCCCCTCTCTGAAGAAGAGGGGAGCGAGAGGAAAGGTTTATGTATCGCGAAACTGAAATATTAAAACAGCCCGGTACCGGCGAACCGGATGTGTTTGGTGATATGATCATTAATGTGGGGCCGCAGCACCCGGCTACACATGGGGTGCTGCATTTGGTAATTACATTAAATGGAGAAACGATTAAAAAAGTGGACCCGCATCTCGGGTATATCCACCGCTCGATTGAAAAAATGTGCGAGAGTTTAAGCTTCCGCCAGTTTATTTATGTTACCAGTAAAATGGATTATCTCTCTTCGCATATCAATAATCATGGTTGTTGTTTATGCGTGGAGAAGGGTATGCAGATAGAGGTTCCTCCAAGAGCACAGGTGATAAGAGTGTTAATGGATGAGTTAACAAGGCTTGCATCACACCAGCTTTGGTGGGGTGCAGGCGCCATGGACATTGGTGCACTCACTCCCTTCTTTCATGCTTTTCGTGAAAGAGAAATGATCAATGACATTATGGAAGAAACTTGCGGCACAAGATTAACGATGAATTACATGGTACCGGGTGGTGTAATGGTGGATGTACATCCAAATTTTCAAAGAAGAGTAAAAGAGTTTGTAGCTCATTTTAAAAAGAAGATTGATGAATACGACGAGTTGCTGACAGGCAACGTGATCTTTCAAAACAGGGTGAAGGGTGTCGGTTATCTTTCACAAGAAGATGCAATTTCTTATGGCTGTACCGGGCCAACTGCAAGAGGCAGCGGGGTAAGTTGTGATATAAGAAAATTATATCCTTATGAAGTATATAACAAGTTGCAATTTGATGAAATAATTGAGACCGGTGGAGATTGTCTTGCACGATATTTAGTAAGGATGAAAGAAATGAGACAATCATTATCAATCGTGGAGCAATTAATTGATAATATCTCTGAAGGAGATGTGCAGGCGAAAACAAAAGCCGTGTTGAAATTACCGAAAGGAGAATATTATTCAAGAGTGGAATCAGCAAGAGGTGAGTTTGGCGTGTACATAGTGAGTGAAGGTGGCACGACACCCTACAGAATTAAATTCCGTTCACCGGGGTTTAGTAACCTCAGTGCACTTGATCGCATGGCAAGAGGTGGCAAGATTGGCGATCTTGTGGCTATAATGGCGATGATTGATTTGGTGATACCGGATATAGACAGATAAAACAATTGCGGATTTCGGATTGCAGATTTTAGATTTTCGTTCAAATCCGCAATCTTAAATCTAAAATCTAAAATTTTAAATGCCTTCTTTAGAAAACATAGCGAACAGTATTCATGGATGGCTGCATAACAATTTCAGCGCTCCATGGCCCATGCTGATTGAATTTGCCATTGTGGGTGTATGCATTATCAGCTTATTTGCATTACTTGGTTTGGTGCTCATCATGATGGAACGAAAAGTTTCTGCATGGATGCAACTGCGCCTGGGTCCGAACCGTGTTGGCCCGGCAGGAATGTTCCAGACAGCAGCAGATACACTAAAGCTGATCGTAAAAGAAGGAATGACACCGGATGGAGCAGATAAATTATTGTTCAACGTGGCGCCGTTTATTGTAATGATCATTGCAATGACGCTGATGGCGCCGCTAATGTTTGCAAAAGGGTTACAGATATGGGATATTAATATTGGTGTTTTATTTTTCTCCGCCATATCATCCGTATCGGTGATAGGAATATTGATGGCAGGTTGGGCAAGCAATAATAAATATTCGCTGCTTGGCGCCATGCGTAGCGGTGCACAGATCGTGAGTTATGAATTGTCTGCCGGTTTTGCCATTCTTGCAATTGTAATTTTAACCGGTGATTTAAAAATTTCATCAATCGTGAATTCGCAGGCGAATGGCTGGTGGATCTTTAAAGGACATCTTCCTGTGTGGATCGCATTCGTGATTTTTATGATCGCTGTAACGGCAGAAACAAACCGTGCACCGTTTGACCTGGCAGAAGCAGAATCAGAACTTACTGCAGGTTTTCATACCGAGTATTCAGGAATGAAGTTCGCTTTGTTCTTTCTTGCAGAGTATGTAAACATATTTGTGGTTTGTGCACTCGGCGCTACATTGTTTTTGGGCGGGTGGCAACCATTACATTTCGGAACAGATACGCAATTCAATCATTGGATGGATTATGTTCCATCAAGTCTTTGGTTCATGGGCAAAACATTTTTCTTAATTTTTGTGATCATGTGGTTCCGCTGGACATTCCCGCGGCTGCGCATCGACCAGTTATTAAATCTTGAATGGAAATATTTGTTACCGATAAGTATGCTTAACCTATTATTGGTAACGTTGATGGCGATAATGCGTTGGCATTTTTAGGCAGCCTCCCCAAACCCCTCCTAAGGAGGGGCTTTGCAAGACACGAGGCCAGCTTTTTGAAGATATTGATTGAATTTATATAGTTTGTTGAACAAAATTATTGTAGCCCGGCCTTCCTTCTCTATAGGAGAAGGGAACGAGGAATGAGGCCCATATGTTTATAGTAAAATATATAAAAGATGTTTTTGGGGGTGTTAAATCACTGCTCACCGGTATGAGACTTACCGGCTGGTATGCTTTGCATCATGGAAAAGAAAAGATCACACAGCAATATCCTGATAATAAAGACACATTAGAATTGCCTGAGCGTTTCCGTGGTGAAGTAGTGATGTTACATGACGAGCATAACGAACATGCCTGCACTGGCTGCACTGCTTGTGAATTAGCATGTCCCAATGCAACGATTAAGATCGTTACAAAATTTGATGTACAACCGGATGGTAAAAAGAAAAAAGCGATCGATAAGTTTGTATATCATTTGGAGCTTTGTACGTTTTGCAATTTGTGTATAGTGGCCTGTCCGACCGATGCTATTAAAATGGCACAGACATTCGAACACAGCACTTTCGACAGAACAGAGTTGACAAAGATTTTGAATAATCCCGGGAGTAAGATCCGGGAAGGAATTGAATAATAGCCCCTAAACCCCCTAAAGGGGGGTTTGCCGGGACACAAGGCCTACTAATTTGAAAATCGGATTGAGTTTGAAGTACTTGAAAATTGATGATTAGAAATACAATAGTTGAAATGCTTAATTACTTTAGATAAATAAAAAACCAAAAGCCCGGCCTCCCTTCTCTGAAGGAGAAGGGAACGAGGGATGAGGCCATGACTGCATCACAAATAATCTTTTACATTTTAGCCGCCTTTATTTTAGGTACAGCCATTCTTTCTGTTACTGCAAATAAAATTTTCCGTTCGGCTATCTGGTTATTGTTTTCATTAATTGGTATTGCCGGCTTATACTTCTGGTTGGAAGTGGAATTCATAGCAGCCGTCCAGATCGTAGTTTATGTTGGTGGTATTGTTGTGCTGATCATCTTCTCGATCTTTCTTACCCAGCAATCTGGTAAAAAGATGTCAAAACCACCAATGCTGAGATCGGTTACATCAGTATTAGCTGTTTTGTTTGGTTTTGCCCTGACCTATTTCCTTATTTATAAAAATGATTTTAAAGTTGGCGATAAAACTTTTGACTGGAGTGTAAATAAGATCGGTAATCAAATGCTGGCAACAGGTGAAAATGGATATGCATTGCCATTTGAAGTAGTGAGTATTTTATTATTGGCGGCCATGGTTGGTTGTATTGTGATCGCAATAAAAGCTCCCTCTAGCTCCCCCAAGGGGGAAGAATAGCAAGGCACTGGGCCAACTAATTTGGAGATGTTGAATGTATTCATTGAAAAACAAATGCTGAAATGCTTAATTACTGTTGTTAAATTAAAATACTAAAGCCCTCGCTCCCTCTCTTAAGGAGAGGGAACGAGGGTAAGGCCAAAAATGGACATACCTATATCGCATATTTTATTTGTAAGCACAGCTTTATTCTTTATCGGCATGTATGGTTTATTTACACGCCGTAATATGATCACGATGCTCATGTCAATCGAACTGATATTGAATAGTGTGAACATAAATTTTGTTGTGTTTAATAAGTACTTGTATCCGGATAAACTCGACGGCATTTTCTTCACCATATTTATTATTACGATTGCGGCAGCAGAAGCTGCAGTGGCAATAGCGATTATTATTAATCTCTACCGCAGTCACCGGTCAATTGATGTAGAAACCGCCGAAGAAATGAAATATTAATCCCCAAACCGCCTAAAGGGGCTTGCAGGAACACAAGGCTAACTTATTTGTAATGTTTGAAAAATATTGGAGTATTCAAATAATGTCGATTAAAGAACTAAAGTTGATTTGGAAGTTAAATAGTTTAATAAAGTTATAAACCGCCGCTCCCTCTCCAAATGGAGAGGGAGACGGAGGGTGAGGTAAAATGAATAATTATAATTACATCGCATTGATCCCTCTTCTGCCTTTGGCAGGATTTGTCTTGCTAGGATTATTCGGAAGAAAATATTTGAAAAATTCTTCCGGTATAATCGGAACAGGATTATTACTTGTTTCTGCAGTGTTATCATTATACACGGCTTATAATTATTTCTTTGTTGATGGAAAAGTGGGTGACACCTATCAAACAATAACTGCAATTAAATTTACCTGGCTTTCATTTTCAGAAAATGTGAGCATCGATATGGGTATCATTCTCGATCCTATTTCAGTAATGATGCTGGTGGTAGTAACATTTGTTTCATTGATGGTGCATATCTTCAGTTTGGGCTATATGAAAGGTGAAGAGCGGTTTCCAACTTATTATGCATTTCTTGGTTTATTTACATTCTCAATGCTGGGACTGGTTGTTTCAAGTAATCTTTTCCAGATATATATGTTTTGGGAGCTGGTGGGTGTATCTTCTTACTTACTGATCGGTTATTATTACGACAAACCTTCTGCTGTTGCCGCTTCTAAAAAAGCATTTGTCGTTACTCGTTTTGCTGACCTTGGTTTTTTGGTGGGCATTCTTATTCTTGCTTACTATGGTCAAACCCTTGACTTCAAAACGCTGATCGAAAATTTAACCTCACAGCAATCATCTCAATTTCTTGCCGTCACTACCGCATCTTTTGTTGGCGTGAGTGCACTTACGTGGGGATTAACATTAATCTTTATTGGTGGCGCCGGTAAATCAGCCATGTTCCCCTTGCATATCTGGCTGCCGGATGCAATGGAGGGCCCCACTCCTGTTTCTGCATTGATACATGCGGCAACAATGGTGGTTGCCGGCGTTTATCTTGTCGCAAGATTGTTTCCATTGTTTACACTGACTCCTGTATCATTAAGTATTGTTACAGTTGTTGGAATAGTGTCAGCGTTTCTTGCCGCCGTCATTGCCTGTACGCAAACAGATATTAAAAGAGTATTGGCTTATTCTACTATGTCACAGATCGGTTACATGATGTTTGCTTTAGGTGTGTCCGGTTATGGTGGCGAAAATGGCTTGGGTTATACGGCATCAATGTTTCATTTGTTCACGCATGCATTCTTCAAATCATTATTATTCCTTGGCGCCGGTGTGGTCATTCATTTTATTCATAGCAATGAAATGAAAGATATGGGCGGATTAAGAAAATACCTGCCAATTACGAATCTTAGTTTTCTTGTTGCATGTTTTGCAATCGCAGGCATTCCGCCATTTGCAGGTTTCTTTAGTAAAGAAGAAATTTTGATGGCAGCCTATAATTCTAATAAAATAGTTTACTGGGTGGCACTGTTGACATCCGGTCTTACTGCATTTTATATGTTCCGTTTATACTTTTCTATTTTCTGGAATAAATCAACTGAAGTTCACAATCATCATGGCGAAGGACCTTTCTCAATGAAAATTCCTTTGATGATCTTAGCTTTCTGTTCAATTTTTGCCGGCTTAATTCCTTTTGGCAAATATGTTTCATCAGACAGAACAGCATTGGAATCTCATTTTGACCCGTTCTTCTCAATCCCTCCTGTTGCAGTCGGAGTAATTGGGATTTTATTGGCAATGTGGATGTACAAAAAAGAAAGTGCTAAAGCCGAAAAGATATCGCAATCATTAGGCGGTTTATATAAAGCAGCCTACAGGAAATTTTATATTGATGAGATATATCTCTTCATCACAAAAGAAATAATTTTTAATCTCATTGGTCGACCGGCAGCGTGGGTCGACAGGAATATTGTGGATGGACTGATGAATGGAATTGCTGATGCAACAGCATCAGTCTCCGGTTTTATAAAAGGCATTCAATCGGGTAAAGTGCAGAGCTATGCCATTTATTTCTTCGGAGGAATTGTTGCATTGGCGATAGTTTTTTTGTATTTGTGGAAGTAAAAATAAATTATGAACCACATAGGCACAATAGAAACATAGGTTCACATAGGCCTACTATGTGGCTCGATGTGCCTATGACCCTGTGTGGTGAAAAAAGATGAAGAGAGTTGCTGAAGTACAAGGGTGCGACGCAACAGCAGGCGAATAGAATTACTTAAGCTGATAACATTATGAATCTTTCATTACTCATACTTGTTCCATTGATCACAGCAGTTGGCATTTTGCTTGTGAAAGGCTTAAAGCAGGTAAGAACTGTTGCGTTATTAGGCTCGGCTGCTCAATTGATACTTGCATTTGTTTTATTTTACTTCTACAAAGAGAAAAGAGCTGCTGGTGATACTTCAAATTTTCTATTTGAAAATAATTATACCTGGTATGCGCCATTAAATATTAACTATCATACAGGTGTAGATGGAATATCCATTGCCATGATCTTATTAACTGCATTCGTGGTAATAGCAGGTGTATTGGTATCATGGAAAATGGAAAAGCTGAACAAAGAGTTTTTCTTTTTATTGATATTTTTAAGTCTCGGCGCTTACGGGTTTTTTATTGCGCTTGATCTGTTTACTTTATTTTTCTTCCTTGAAGTGGCTGTCATTCCAAAGTTCCTGCTGATCGGCATTTGGGGTAGTGGTAAAAAAGAATACAGCGCCATGAAACTTGCATTGATGCTGATGGGCGGGTCTGCATTGGTGTTTGTCGGATTAGCTGGATTATATTTCAATACAAACATAAATGGCGCACACAGTTTTGATCTGACACAGATCGCAGGAATGAATATTCCGATTGAGGTACAAAAACTGTTTTTCCCATTTGCATTTATTGGCTTTGGAATTTTCACTGCTTTGTTTCCATTCCATACATGGGTGCCCGATGGCCACTCATCAGCGCCAACGGCGGCTTCTATGTTTCTCGCTGGTATCTCAATGAAGCTTGGTGGTTATGGATGTTTAAGAGTCGCTACTTATTTAATGCCTGATGCTGCGCATGAATATTCCACAATTATAATTGTATTGGCCTGTATTGCTATTTTATATGGCGCTTTCGCTACAATGATGCAGACCGATCTGAAATATATCAATGCCTATTCATCTGTAAGCCACTGCGGATTTGTTTTGTTGGGTATTGGCATGCTTACTAAAACCGCAATCGATGGAGCAGTTATGCAAATGGTGTCACACGGTTTAATGACGGCTCTTTTCTTCGCTGTTATCGGGATGATCTATGACAGAACGCATACAAGACAAGTGGCGCAATTGGGAGGGTTGATGAAAATGATGCCGTTTATTTCGACAGTGTTTGTAATTGCCGGTTTGTGTTCACTTGGTTTACCAGGCTTTAGTGGATTTGTTGCGGAGATGACTGTGTTCATGGGTTCATGGCAAAAAGCAGATGCGTTTTATCGCATTGCGACGATCGTTGGATGTGCTTCGATTGTGGTGACTGCAGTTTATATTTTAAGAGCAACGGGTAAAGCGATCATGGGGCCCGTCGTAAATAATGAACATTTATCATTGGGTGATGCCGGATGGAATGAAAGACTGGCCGCTGGATTATTGATACTTGGAATTATTGTAATTGGTATTGCACCGTTCTTATTAAAAGATCTGATCAACCCAGGCACAGATGTGATAATGCAAAAGGTTGCTGTTCTTTTGAACAGGTAAGTTCTTATTCATGGGCTAAAGCCCCAATATAAAAGTTCGGAATTATAACCCCAGCCTTAAGGGTGGGGTTAATGAGATTAATAATTTGAATGGGCTTTAGCCCGGTTGAAATAAAAAAGAATAAATAAAAGATGATAAACGAATTTCTCATATTGATGAAACAGGAACTGGTGATAACCTTTATCATCTTTGTTTTATTGTTTGTAAAACTGGGTAAAGAAGAAACAAAGAATGAAACGTTTATTAATTTTGTAAATATTTTATTGACGCTGAATCTTATTTCGGGTTTCTTTTTTCAGCAAGCGGGAACTTTATTTGGCGACATGTTCCGGACCAATGAATTGCTGACATTCGAAAAAAACTTGCTGAATCTCGGTACACTTATTATTTCACTGCAATCATACAACTGGCTAAAAGATCATAAACATGTTCCCGAGTTTTATATCCTGCTGTTTTCAACATTACTCGGCATGTTCTTTATGATCAGCAGCAATAACCTGCTGATGTTTTACCTGGCATTGGAACTTTCTACCATTCCTTTAGCAGCCTTAGCCAATTTTGATTTGGAAAAACGGCGTTCATCAGAAGCAGCATTTAAGATGATCATTTCATCTGCATTCTCATCAGGGTTATTGTTATTCGGTATCTCGATGTTGTATGGAAGCACAGGCACATTAAGTTTTGCTGAGCTGCCTGCTCATTTAAATGGCAACCCGTTGCAAGTTTTTTCTTTCATCTTATTGATCGCAGGATTTGGTTTTAAAATTTCTGCTGTGCCGTTCCATTTGTGGACTGCTGACGTGTATGAAGGTTCGCCGGTTGCAGTTACCTCTTATCTATCAGTTATTTCAAAAGGCGCCATTCTTTTTGTACTTGTTTCAGTTTTATATAATGTATTTACTCCTATGAATGAAAGCTGGTACAATATGTTATTTCTTATTTCTGTGTTGACGATGATCATTGGTAATTTGTTTGCCTTGCGGCAGCAGAATATGAAACGTTTCCTTGCATTTTCTTCAATTGCACAGGTTGGCTTTATCTTAATTGGTATAACCGGTCAATCAACAGAAGGAAGTGCATCAGTTATTTTCTTTGTTTTAATTTATATTTTCTCCAACCTTGCTGCATTCGGAATTATTAATTTGGTTAGCGCTGTAACAGGAAGAGAAAATGTAAATGATTATAAAGAATTTTATAAAACCAATCCCGGCTTAAGTTGGGTGTTAGCGATCGCTTTGTTCTCATTAGGTGGCATTCCACCAACAGCCGGTTTCTTTGGTAAATTCTTTTTGCTGTTAGCAGGCGCCGGTAAAGCCCGCCTGCCGGGCGGGCAGGGAAATTACTTGCTCATCACCATTGCAGCGCTAAATATGGTTATCTCATTGTATTATTATTTAAAAGTGATCAAAGCGATCTTTATGGATGCAAATGAGAATCCTATTGAGCAAATAAAAACAAGCTGGTCACCAAGATTGGCGATGATCATTTGTGTGGCAGGTATAATTATTACAGGGTTGATGAGCGGGGCTTATCAGTATATTTATTCATTAGTTAAATGAGAACATAGGTTACTGGTTACTTGTTACCAGTAATTAATAAACAGATTATGGCTATTAATAAAAATCACGAGTTTGAAGAATTAGGTGGAGTAAAATGCGCCATCGTGGAAAAAAATGCTTCAAAAGAAAGAGTTGCATTTTTAAAAGATCTGTTAGAAATAAACAATTTTGAAGTTGTGGTAATTCCTTCTCCTCCACCAAAAGTGGCGCCGGCACCTAAACCAGCAGCAACTACAGATGCAGTTGATCAACCTCAACCTCAATCTGAATCTTTACCCGTGGCTCCGGAAACATTTACTATCGGTGTAACCAATCTTGCCTTCAATCCTACCAATGCTATTTTTGGAAGGTTATTAAGAACAAAGGATGGACATATCGTAACACAGGCTTATTGGTATCAGAAAGAAAAAGTAAGTCATGATGAAATACCTTACTATGAAAACAAAAGCTTAAGCTGAGCTTTTAATATTTTCGAAACTAACTTTTCTTCGATGAGAATATTCACCTATTGTGTCCTTATTCTTGTTACGATACTATTTTCCTGCAGGCAAAAAAAAAATCCGGCTGGATGGATAGATGCCCAACGATTAATGAATGCTGACAAAGAGCCTGGCAACTGGATGAGCCTTGGAAGAAACTTCATGCAGCAGCATCACTCACCATTAAATAAGATCAATAGTGATAATGTAAAAGACCTTGGCTTTGCATGGCAATATGCAACTAACTCGAATCGCGGTAAAGTATATCGTGGATTGGAAGCAACTCCAATAGTAGTTGATGGAGTTATGTACACTTCCGGAGCATGGAGCCAGGTGTATGTGCTGGATGCAAAAACCGGTAAAGAGATCTGGCGATATGACCCGCAGGTCGATGGCAACTATGCAAGAAGAGCATGTTGTGATGTGGTGAACCGAGGAGTACAGGTGTGGAAAGGAAAAGTATATGTCGGCACGTTGGATGGGTTCCTTGTTTGTCTTGATGCATCAACAGGAAAAGTTTTATGGAAGGCTAATACATTCATCGATCGCAAAGCATTTTATACAATAACCGGTCCGCCACAAATTGCAAAAGATAAAGTGATCATTGGAAATTCAGGCGCTGAGTTTGGTGTAAGAGGATATGTCACTGCTTATGATACCGAAACCGGGAAATTTGCATGGCGTTTCTTTACTGTGCCCGGGGATCCAAAAAAAGGGTTTGAACATCCGGAAATGGAAATGGCATCAAAAACATGGGATACAAATTCCGATTGGAAAGCTGGAGGCGGCGGCACTGTGTGGGGTGAACTTGCCTATGATCCGAATCTCAACTTGCTATATGTTGGCACTGGCAACTCAACTCCTTATCCAAGTTGGTATCGTAGTCCAAAAGGTGGCGATAATCTTTTTCTTGTTTCCATTTTAGCGATAAACCCGGATAATGGAAATCTTGCGTGGTATTATCAAACAACACCGGGAGAAAACTGGGATTATACCTGTACCATGAATATGATCCTTGCTGATCTCAAAATAAATGGTGAAGAAAAAAAAGTATTGATGCAGGCGCCCAAAAATGGATTCTTTTATGTGATCGATCGTACAAATGGAAAATTATTATCTGCACAAAAATTTGTTCCCGTTAATTGGGCGGATAGTGTCGACATGAAAACAGGAAGACCTGTTATAAATGGAAATGGCTGGTATAAAGATTCAGCTAAATATATTTTTCCCGGGCCAGCCGGAGGACATAGTTGGCCGCCGATGAGTTTCAATCCACAAACAGAATTAGTTTATATCCCAACAATTGATCTGCCATTTATTTATATACCTGTACCAAACTACGTATATCGTGATGGTTATGATAACATGTATGCTATACAAATACCGGCGCCTGTCCCACCAGCTTATAAACCACTTGCAGATAAATGGCCGGCTGTGGAATTTGAAGTATTGAAAGCATGGGATCCCGTTAATCAAAAAGAAGTTTGGAGAGTTCCCATCAAAGGAACTCAAGCTGGTGGAGTTCTTTCTACTAATGGCAATCTTGTTTTCCAGGGAGCTACTACCGGTTTTTTTTATGTCTATCGTGCAGATAATGGTGAGAAGCTTAAAGAAATTTATACTGGTACCGGGATCGTCGCGGCACCGATAGCTTATGAAATAGATGGTGAACAATATATAGCTGTTATGGCAGGAATGGGCGGAGCGATCTTGCCATTTCCCGATGCACCAGATGCGATCAGTAAATACAAAAATGAAGGACGTATTCTTGTCTTTAAATTAAATGGAAAGCAAACGCCGTTACCACCCAGCCAAATCCGTGATTCAATCGTACCCGAACCACCAGCTATGATCTTAGACAAGCAAAAGGTGGTAAAAGGCGAAACTATTTATCAATCTTTATGTTTTGCCTGTCATTTTAATACTGGCAGTAAGCATTTCACTGATTACCCTGATCTTTCTATGTTATCAAGATCTACCCATGAATCATTCAACGATATTTTATTAAAAGGCAAGCTGAGTTTTTACGGCATGGCTAACTTTTCTGATGTATTAAAGCCCGAAGATGTTGATGCAATTCATCAATATCTCATATCATTGCAGAAAGAAAGATTTGAAAAACAAAATGCAAAAAAACAACCTTGATGGAAATAAAAAATCTCTTCGACCCTGTTGTTAAACAGGAGATCATTGAGCGTATCAATAAACTCTCAGCGCAAACGCAACGGCAATGGGGCAAAATGGATGTGGCGCAAATGCTGGCGCATGTGCAGCAACCAATCGAAGTAGCTTATGGCAAAAGAGAACTAAAGAGTCATTGGCTTTTAAAACTTATCGGCCCACTCTTTAAAACTAAATTATATAACGGCCAACCTTATAAACAGGGATTGCCAACCGACCGATCATACGTTATGACAGGCACTGTAAAAGATTTCGAAAAAGAAAAACAACAACTGCTTGAATTAATAGATCGCTTTCATAACGCTAATCTCACTGATGCAAGACATCCCGTCTTTGGCGTCTTCACCAAAGAACAATGGAGCCTCGCAACATGGAAACACCTTGATCATCATTTGCGCCAATTCGGAGTATAAATTATCGCTTTCTATTCCGCTTATTTTTTCCATCACGTTCCTCAATATCTTATAAGAAAAGAGTGGCTGAGTAATCAGCTTTTTTATTTTAGCAGTATGGATGACTTCGTAATAGACCAAGCGAGCTGGCATACCAATAAGGTAAGAAATTATGAATTTGATAAAAGGATCGTTTATGAATATTTTAATCAGATAATTAGGTACATGCAGGATAATGGATTAACCACACGGATAATCTTAAATGTTGATGACAATGCAACAGATGATACCTGCATTAAAAAGTCTGACTTAACGGAAGAAGGTTTTGATTTCGTTAAAAAGGTTTATGATAAATGGACAGACAAGGTTGTTGACAAAGAGATTTCATCTACCAACTTTAAGCTACTTGACAAGGCATTAAATGAAATAAAATCGAAAAGTAAGTAAATTTCAAACTGAGACACTACCTAACAAAGGGTATGGGTAATCATTTCCCCACCCCATTATAGTACGATTCTTGCGGCTGAATTGAAAAAGATTATGGAAAACAAAAGAAATGAAGCAACACTGAGCCGTCCCGACGGCGATCGTGTTCTTGACGCGCCTTATGTATTTATTAATATCCCTGAATTTATTCGACAATTAAAAAGTGAAGAAGCGTGGCAAAAGAATGACCGTAATGGTATTACTGTTTTTAAAACCGGCCGTGTCACGATGGTCTTAACCTGTTTACATGCAAAGGCAATTCTGAAAAATAATTTAGTTGATGGAATTTTTACTATACAAGTAATAGAAGGCATAGTACGGGTTAAGACTCCCGATGGTGATGTTGATATGCAGCCGAATCAGATCATGTCATTTCACCAGTTGGTTGATCATTCCATCGAAGCAATGATGGATTCAGTGATACTGTTTACCAATAATTCCTCGGAAATAACTATATAAACGCTGAGCCCCGTTATGGAAATATCTCTTTCAGAAATTATA
>Ga0070698_100003381_pt1 | contig 17553 bp, 13 predicted proteins | sample KBSK1502metaG_FD_65477 | JGI IMG/M metagenome (GOLD analysis project Ga0070698, IMG submission 65477) | Corn, switchgrass and miscanthus rhizosphere microbial communities from Kellogg Biological Station, Michigan, USA - KBS K1-50-2 metaG | ecosystem: Host-associated > Plants > Roots >...
CTACACCGGTGTCTACGACGCAGCAGCACACGGCGCTACTGGCTCGTGTCTTGGTGTATCAACTGAAACTCTGGCGGGACTCGACCTTGGCGCTTCGTTCACCAATGTTCCGGGTGGCACCGCTAACTGGACCTTCACCGATGTGACCGGCAACTACAACGATCAGAGTGGTACGGCCGCGATCGTCATCAATAAGGCCGACGCTCTAGTAACCGTCAATGGCTACACCGGCGTCTACGATGCGGCAGCACATGGCGCTACCGGCACCGCCACTGGCGTCGGCGGCGTGGATCTCAGCGCTGGATTGAACCTCGGCGCGACCTTTACCGACGTTCCGGGCGGCACTGCCAACTGGACCTTCACTGGCGGTACTAACTACAACGATCAGAGCGGCACGACAGCCATCGTCATCAACAAGGCTGACGCGACCCTGGTTGTCAATGGCTACACCGGTGTCTACGATGCCGCAGCACATGGTGCTACCGGCACCGCAACCGGCGTCGGCGGCGTTGACCTCAGCGCCGGTCTGAACCTCGGTGCGACTTTCACCGACGTTCCAGGTGGCACCGCCAACTGGACCTTCACTGGCGGCACTAACTACAACGATCAGAGCGGCTCGGCTGCAATAGTCATTAACAAGGCTGACGCAACCGTGGTAGTCAATGGCTACACCGGTGTCTACGATGCCGCAGCGCATGGTGCTACCGGCACCGCAACTGGTGTTGGTGGCGTCGATCTCAGCGCCGGTCTGAACCTCGGCGCGACTTTCACCGACGTTCCGGGCGGCACTGCCAACTGGACCTTCACTGGCGGTACTAACTACAACGATCAGAGCGGTACGGCAGCCATCGCCATTAACCAGGCGGTTGCTGATTGCAGTTCAATCGTCGGTTACACCGGCACCTATGACGCAGCGGCGCATGGAGCCGGCGGAGTTTGCACCGGCGTGGCCGGCGATCCGACGGCGGCAGGCAGCAGCCTGAGCCTCGGCGCGAGCTTCACAAATGTTCCAGGCGGCACCGCCAACTGGAGCTTCACCGGCGGCACCAACTACACCAACCAGAATGGCAGCGTCGCCATCGTGATTAACAAGGCCAACGCCACTGTAGTGGTGACTGCCTACAGCGTCGCCTACGATGCCAACCCGCACACGGCCACCTACTCGGTCACCGGCGTAGGCACAGACACGGCGGCCACCGGCACCAGCATCAACGTCAGCGCCACCACGCACACCGCGGCCGGCACTTACAACGGTGATGCCTGGAGCTTCACCGGCGGCAACAACTACAACAACCAGAACGGCACCGTCAACGACAAGATCAACAAGGCCAACGCCAACTGCAGTTCGATCACCGGCTACAGTGTGACCTATGACACCGTCAGCCACACTGCAACCGGCACCTGCCAGGGCGTCGGGACCGATGGAACTCTGGCTGGGCTCAACCTATCGGGCACGACCCACACCACGGCGGGCAACTATCCGACCGACCCGTGGACCTTCACGGACGTCAGCGGGAACTACAACAACACCAGCGGCACGGTCGCCGATTCGATCAGTAAGCGAAACACGCTGACCACCGTATCTTCGAGCTTGAATCCTTCAACCTTCGGACAGAGTGTTTCGTTTACCGCAACGGTTGTGGGCACTGGCGCTGGCGCGGGTAATCCTACCGGTGGATCAGTCCAATTTAAGATCGACGGCAGCAACTTTGGCTCTGCTGTGGCTCTCGTGGCAGGCTCTGCCAGCAGTGGTTCAACCACGACTCTTTCCGCGGGTAGCCATACCGTCGAAGCGGTCTTTGCGTCCTCGGACACGAACTTCAACGGCAGCAACGATCCACTTGACGGCGGCCAAACAGTGAACAAGCGAAACACACTGACCACCGTATCTTCGAGCCAGAACCCATCAATCTACGGTGCGAGTGTTTCATTCACCGCAACGGTCGTGGGCACTGGCGTTGGCGCGGGCAATCCGACTAGTGGCTCCGTCCAATTCAAGGTCGACAACGCCAACTTTGGCGCTCCTGTGGCTCTCGTCGCAGGCTCCGCCACAAGCGGCTCAACCTCGACACTTTCAGTCGGTAACCACATCGTCGAGGCTGTCTTTACCACCTCTGACACTAACTTCAACAACAGCTCTGATTTGCTCGATGGCGGCCAGAATGTCGGAGGCTGGACTCTAACGGGCTTCTATCAGCCGGTCGATATGCCCAACCCCACGATCGTGATCAATGCGGTCAAGGGTGGCTCGACAGTTCCGCTGAAGTTCAACATATACGCTGGGACTCCTGGACCACTTACGGAGCGCAAGAGCATCACTGACGTTATGTTCGGATCCGTCCAGGTCGCGGAGTATAACTGTGCGACTATATCGGGCTATGAAAGTCCGACAGACGTTACAAACACCGGTGCTACCACGCTTCGGTATGACACTTCCCAGTTCATCCAGAACTGGCAGACACCAAAACCGCCTAACAAGTGCTATCAGGTTAGGATGACGGCAATCGATGGTTCGCACATCGATGCCTTCTTCAAGACGAAGTAGCCTAAAGCACAAAAGCACAGTGGGCAGAAACAAATTGCCGGAGGTACTCGTGAGAGTAGCTCCGGCATTTGTCTTATCTGTTTGAATTAATTTGGTCGCGCGTTAACTAAGAAGGCGAATCGCCACCCAGCCGATCACTAAACTCACGAAACCGCCTGAGAATGTAAACGCCCACTCCACCGGTTGGCTTTTCCTTCGCATTAAAGCACGCATCAAAACCAAACCGCATTTCCAACCATCATGCTGGTAAAGCGGCAGCAGGTTACCTGCGGCGATCAGCAGATTTACCCAACAGAAGACGGTGCCGTAAGTAGCCAGGCCGGCGATGAGGTTGAAGAGGACTCCACCCAGATGAACAAACAGTTGCTGCTTTATTGCTCTTTCTCTTAAAGCCGTGCCGTCGAGACGCACGAAGGAACCAAGTGGAAGCGCGCGAAGGCTGAACCCGATGCTGCCCAGTTGAAAACCAAATAGCTTGGGCCCCAGGCCCAATCCCAGCTCCGACGCCGGAACGTTGCAACTCCTCGCAGCGACCAGATGCCCCAGCTCATGAATGATCAGGGCGAACGGTACGGCTATTAAGATTGAGGTAATTAACATGCTGAACGTTTTCGAAATATTTTTTCGCGGTTTCGGCAGGAGGGCCCGCGTTATTGTTCTTCTGTCAAAGGCCATGCCGTCTGCGGTATGGAGGAATTGCTGGTCTTTGTTGGGATTTTGGCGCGGCGTGATTTGCAGGTGACGAAAATTGTGACCGCTACACAGACACAATTTGGCTGAGCGGATTGGTTCGTGATCTTTGCTTAAGAGCTAGCCTGCGGAGCAGCGATGGCGTAAAGGCATTCTCACGTGAGGTGATGGCTGTTGGCGTTCCCCGTCGATCATCTTTTCTTCGAGAATCGCGCTTCAATCACACCCTCATGGTTCTTGCCGTGTTTAAGTGTTAGCTGGGGGTAAGTGTTTTGCTCGGCTCGCAAACCTTTGATGGCAAGTTTGCTCTCGATCTTGCGAATGTCCGGCTCCGAACCTTCGATTTCCATGAACAGACCGAAGGGCAACTCATCAATTACGATTTCAGTCTTCCCCAGAGTCCATGTCTCACGGTGCTTTTCATAGATCAAACCTGCCGTGAAGCCCAGCGCTTCAAGAATCAACTCCATCGCGTCAGGATCGTCTACCCGCGTTTCATCTTCGCGTTGATGCTTGATGTCCGAACGTGTGGGGAAGCGTTCCTTGTAAGTGAGTATGGCCTGCTTGCCGATCCGTCTCAGACGCAGCACGGACCGCCCCAGATCGAGAGACTCGCCGGTGTAGAGCGTATTCACTTCAAACTCCGTAAGCTTGCGCCTGGCGCCGATCTCAGGCAAACGAAGCAAGACCTCTTCACGCTGCTTCTTCGTCAGGCGGTACTTCTTTTCGATTTCGATCGACACGATCGCAGGATACGATCCGGAGCTGACTCACTCAAGCTCTCTGGGAGTAGTTCCAAGTTTCAAGTTTCAAGTTTCAAGTTTCGAGGATCATTTGAGCTTGAAACTTGAAACTTGAAACTTGGAACTACTCCTACCTAAGGCGTTATCTTTTTCGGCCCCGACCCGTCAGCGTTCATTACATAAATCGCATTCCGGGGATAGCGACCCGTCAAGAAACCGATGCGTGCACCGTCACGCGAGAAGCGAGCCAGGAAAGCTTGCTGATCGGATAGCTGCTGAAGACCGGAGCCATCCGGCTTCATCGTGTAGACCGTCATGTTATCTTCCGGACCGTCTCGATGCGACGTAAAGATAATCCTCTTGCCGTCAGGCGACCATGAAGGAAAAATGTTGTGGCCCATGCCTCCGGTCAGAAGCGTCGGGTTCGAGCCGTCGGCGTTTACAACCCAGATTTGATCCTTGTGGTCACCCTTCTCTGCGTAGTAGACGATGCGTTTGCCGTCGGGTGACCACTGCGGATCGTAATCATGCGTCTCGCTTTTGATGAGACGGGTTTGTTCCGATCCGTCAGCCTGCATCACGTAGATCTGAACTTCATGATCTTTACCGTCACGGTCGGAGATGAACGCTAAATGTTTCCCGTCGGGAGACCAGGCAGGTGACGAATCATTCGCGGGATGCGTTGTCAGTTGACGAACGTTGGAACCATCGGCATTCATTACGTAGATGTCAGTCTTCGAGTCCTTACCGTGCCTGGCGCTAAACGCGATTTGCCTGCTGTCCGGCGACCAGGCGGCGCCGTAATTATTCACATCGGGATCGTTCGTTAGTTTTTTAGGCTGCGAACCGTCTGTGCCCATCACGTAGACATTCCACTTGCCATCCTGCAGTGACGAATAGCCAATGCGTGAGCCGTCAGGCGACCAGGAGACTTCGCGATAGAAGACAGCGTCCGCTGGCGGTTTCTGTGGCTGCAGCGTTGCCGCCTTCGCTTCCGGTTGCGAAGTTTTCCCGGGCGATGCGGGCGACGCCTGTTCCTGCGGCTGTTGAAATTTCTCTAACGTCTGGGCTTTCAAAACGTTCACGAAGGCTGAACAAAGCAGCAGAACAATTATGACTATGAAGTTCTCCATGGCGTCTCTCCTTAGTATTCGGTCCCGAGATTTGTTGACCAGTACCGCTTTAACTTAAGTGAGAGTAAGCGCGCTCCGTCGCCTGGCGAGATCATTTGCAGTCAAATGCTCGGAGCTTGCAGGGAATGGAGGAGGGTGGCGGTTGGCGACGTTGGATCAGGGGACTAGAGAGAACCAGACTTCAGCAGGGTTTGTAGTTGTTCGCGGCGGCTGCGACTGAGTTTATGTTCCGAGCCATCACGAAGCACTACGATGTATTCGCCGTTGAAATGTTGCTGCAGCTCGCGGATTCTTTCAATATTGACGATTGTCGAGCGGTGAATGCGCAGGAACTGCGCCGGATCCAGCTTCGCCTCCATCTCGTTCATGGTCTCACGCAGCAAGTGACCCTTGCGACCGACGTTAAGCTTGACGTAGTAATCCTCGGCCTGCACATAGTCGATCTCGTCAGTCTTCAGAAAGAAGACGCGTCCAGCGGATTTGATCAGCAACCGCGTAAGATATTGCGGCTGTCGCCTGGGCTCAGTCGCGTTTCCTGCACCGCTGCCATGGACCGCGAGCAAGTCAACCAGTCGCTGGCTCAAGTCTTTCAGCTCGCGCTGGCCAACCTGAAGTTTCGCCTGACGCAATGCCTTGTCAAAACGCGCGTCATCAAACGGTTTCAGCAGATAATCAAGGGCGTGGAACTCGAAAGCCTTCAGCGCATACTGATCGAAGGCGGTAACAAAAACGATCGCCGGAAGCCGTTCCGCCTCAATACTCTCCAGCACTGCGAACCCGTCCAGCTCGGGCATTTGTATATCCAGGAAAACAAGATCGGGCGAGTTCTGCTTTATCAGCGCGAGCGCTTCGCGTCCGTTAGCGGCTTCACCCACGATTTCGATCTCAGGATCATCTTTGAGTAGCAGACGAATATTACGACGCGCCAACGGTTCGTCGTCGACGATGAGCGTAGTAATCTTCTTCGAAGCTGCAGTCACTCTTTTCAGTCCCCCGCCGCACGCACAAATGGAATAACCAGACTGGCTTCAACGCCACCGCCCTCGCGTTCTGAGAGTGAGAATCTTTGCCGTTCACCGTAGAGTTGCGCCAGGCGCGCTCGAGTATTCGATAGACCCACGCCTTCAACGGTTGCGGCGCCATCGTCGCGTCTCAGCCCCACACCGTCGTCGTAAATTCTGATCCTCAACGAACCGTTTTCTCGTTGTGCACTGACGCCCACGATACCTGAGCCCGCGCGTCGTGAAACACCGTGACGGATAGCGTTCTCAACCAGCGGTTGCAGAATTAGATTCGGCACCAACGCATCAAGCACTTCCGGCTCGATGTGCATTTCAACCTTTAATCGATCAGAGAAACGCATTTGCTGGATATCCAGATAGAGTTCGAGAAACTCCAGCTCTTCTTTCAGGGCCACCTCCTGCTTCCCGGCATTCTCCAGCGTGTAGCGCAGCAGGTCGCTCAGACCGGCAAGCATATCAACCGCTGCCCGGTTCCGGTTGTCGCGCACCAGTCCGGCAATTCCGTTCAGGGTGTTGAAAAGGAAATGCGGGTGCAGTTGCATCTTGAGCGTTTGCAACTGCGCCTGCGCCAGCTGAGTCTCCAATTGCGAGGCGCGAAACTCGCGCTCACGATAGCGAAAATAGTAGCTGACCGCATAGCTAACACCGAGCGTCGCGCCGTAAATGAGCAGGTCGAGGTGAAACTGACTCATGGCGCGCCCGCTAAGCATTTCCAGGAAAGAGCGCGGCTGGCGCGGCGGACCAAAGGGCGAAAGACTTTGATTAACGTAACTGGCAAAAGCTGCATGGCCGAGCGAGATGACCACGCAAGCCCCGAGGTGAATGGGTAGCACACGCCACCAGGTCCCACGTTCAACGGGAAAGCGGCGCCCTAGTGCAAGAACAATGGGCGTTGCCGGAATCCAGATTAACCAGCCAAGGAAGTCGGTGACAAAGAGACGCCAGAAAGGAAGGTGCATCCCCTCCATCCAAACGCTGACGACAATCTGAGTACCGTTGAGCACTCCGAAAAATGTCCAGAAGCCAACAATAATCGCCCACTTCAGCCAGCGGCGCTTTTGTTTGCCGTCGGTGTTGGAAACTGGCGAGCTTAACGTTAGGGAAGATTGCATGGGTGTAGCAGGTGCAGCAAACCGAATAAGGGGACAGCTTATCACCGACAGCAGGTGCCTGGTCTGACCGTGCAGCGAAATGCCTAATCCTCGACCTGAACTGTCTGGGAACTGCAGCGACGCTGGGCGCGCGGAGGTTCGCTGTCATCGCCGCACGACTTTTGTGCATAACCGCGGCGAGCCCCTGTTAATGCGGAACTCCCATGCGGCCCATCAAGTTCCCGAAACGTGGGTCTGAACGTAGAGTGTCCCATCTTGGGTCTGAGTTGAGCCACTGCAGTTGAAAGGCGCGCTGTTCGAATGCCTTGTCGAGCCAGGCAAAAGCCTGGTCCTTCTCGCCCAGGCCCGCATAGATAGAGGCGATGCTGGTCCCGGGCACATATTCTTGTTTGGAGGCTTGCTTGAGCTCGTTGAGCAACATTCGGGCTTCGTTTTTCTTTCCGGTTAGCGCATAGACATGACCAAGACCTGCCTTTGCAAGTGACCATTCACTTCCCGCTGTCAACGGAATTGCCTTCTTAAACTCAGCAACGGCTTCACTGTACATACCCTTTTGTTCGTACACGGCCGGAAGAAAATTGTGCGCCGTAGGAAAGTTCTGGTCCAACTCCAAGGTCTTTTGGAACTGTTCGATAGCCTGGTCGTAGTCGCGGTGGTAGTAAAAGGCCAATCCCAGTTCAAAGTTGATGATGAGCGAGAGTGGCTCCAGTTCCTGTGCCAGTTTTCTCTCGGCAATCGCTTCATCCTTGCGCCCCATTACCGATAAGTATCCGCCATACCATTGATGGGCGATCGCATAACGCGGATTCAGATGGATGGCACGTTTGTATTCCCGCTCGGCGCCCGTCCAGTCCCAATCGTATGCTGCCAAAACGCGGCCCAGCGATGCATGTGCCTCAGCGAGCGTCTCATCCAGTTCCAATGCCCGCAACGCTGCTGCCTTGGCTTTAGGCATTGCCTCTCGCGGCGGTAGCTGGTTGGCTGGCACCACATAGCAGTCTGCCAAACCGGCGTAAGCCAATGCGAACTGGGGGTCTTTATCAATCGCTTGATTGAAATACTCGACCGATTTCCTGAGGCCTTCTGCCGTCCGCTTGTTCCAGAAGAAGCGGCCTTTCAGATAAAGCTGATACGCCTCGTTGTTCTCGGTGTAGTGTTTGGCAGGCCCGTTCTCTTCGCCCGAAACTTTGAGCTTCAGTTTCTCCGTAATCTCCCGCGCAATCTCGCGCTGGGTCGCAAGCAACTCAGACATCTTACGGTCGTACTGCTCGCCCCACATCTGCGTCTTATCGCTGGCATTCACGAGTTCGACGCTGATCGATAGGTTCTCGCCGCGCTGTGCGACCCTTCCGGTAAGAATCGCTTCGACGCCTAATGCATTTGCAACTTCCTGTAAGTCAGCCTCCTTGCCTTTGTACTTGAAAGCGGAACTGCGCGCGATCACTTTAACGCCGGGCAATTGCGAGAGGCTGTTGATCAGGCTCTCGGAGATTCCATCTGAGAGGTATTCTGCATTCGGATCACCGGTCTCGTTTAAAAAAGGTAAGACTGCGATAGAGGTAATTCCCGCCTTGCTGCCTCTTGCGCGATAGCGTGAGTATCCTATGTAGAAGACGACAATTGTCGTTGCGAAGAGCGCCGCCACAACTAACAGCACGCCGCGATGGTGCCGCTTAAACCCGCTGCCAACTGTTTCGGCGCCGGCCACCATGTCGGTGTCGCTTGATGCGCCATTTACCTGCGGCGCCGCTCCCTTTGACACCTCAGACCCCAGGTCCAGGGTGCTCTGCGAAAGAGGCTCCACTCCGGTCTCCCACGCGGGCGCGTCGTTGCCCTGCCGAACCTCTGCCACAAACTGGTATCCGCGTCCGGGGACAGTGACCACATAGCGGTGTTCGCTCGGGCTTTCGGCAAGTGCCCTCCTGAGCGCCGACATGTTAACTGTGAGGTTATTCTCCTCCACCACCGCGTCAGGCCAGACTCTCCGCATTAACTCGTCCTTGTCGACGAGTCGTCCCTTTTCTTCGAGCAGTACGACGAGAATTTCAAAAGCTTTGGCCGGTAGCCGCACCTGTTTGCCTTCGTGCAGCAGAACGCGTCTCAGAGCCTCGACACGAAACGGACCAAACTCGTAAATGTGCATTCGTGTGTCGCCCACTATGGCCTTAGCAAAGTTTAGGAAGGTTTAGGGAATTTTGAAGGACTTTTTAGCGTGCTGCGAGCGATTATCCGCCACGTTCAACCTCTGGTCAACAGAGTAGCTCGCTCGTGCTGGCGCGTTAGCCGCGTCAAATTGCGAGCGACCGGATGACCTTTGTATTAATTTCGACTTGCCGGCTAAAGCGGCGCACAAGGAACAAAGACCATGTACAAATTCAAGAGTTCACTAATCGCTGTTCTTGGTTCTCTCCTCATATCTGCGATTGCCGTCGTGATGCCCCCTGCAGGTTCCGCTCAACTCTCGGCAGAAAACGGCGCGACGCAGCTTGAATGCGACCAACCACCGTGCGACGCAGTGGCGCGAGGTCGTGCCGCCTTCAATGACCGAAATCTAAACCAACTCGGCGGGAACGGACGCTCGTGCGCCGACTGTCACATGCCATCGGAAAACTTTCAGCTTTCTCCCGCGGCCGCCCGGGCCAGGTTCGACACACTGCAGGCAAAACGAGAGCAAAACAAGAATGCGGACGATCCGCTCTTCCGGCCAGTCGACGCCGACGACTTCCGTATAAACGGAGACAATGCTATCGACTTCTCGAACCTGGTTGAGAACGGGCTGGTGCGCGTCACGATGCCCTTGCCCCTCAACGTCAAACTCATCAACCCGGCAACCGGTCAACCCAGCGAGGAAACCTCGGTCGATCTTTGGCGGGCCGTCATGCCGGTGCTCAACGTCGCCATCACCGGACCGGACGGCGTGTTACCGATTTGGCCGCCCGGAGCGCCGCGTCCCCCAATCATGGGCCAGGATCCCAATGGTCCCAACCGACAGGGGGGCTACCAGCACGATGCGCGCTTCGCAACCCTTCAGGAACAAGCCCGCGGCGCACTCTTCGCGCACGCCCAGGTGTCGGCGGAACCTTCGAGGCGAATGCTCGACGACCTCGCGGCTTTCCAGCAGACATTGTTTTCGTCGCCCGATGTAGGACGGTTGGCGGACGCCATACTCTCCGGCTCGACGCCATTTCCCGATCCGGACCCCGAGCTGGACGAGGTTGAGCAGCAGGGCAAAGTAGTCTTTAACCGCGCTTGCGCCCAATGCCATGGCGGCACGTTGCATCCGAGCGGGTCGACGCCGGAGGCGACGATCGTGCGCCCCATCGTGCGCTATCACAACATCGCGACCGCTTGTCCGCGCCCGGCCACAGATGGTCTCGCACCATGTCCGCAGCGGTTAGCGCGTAACGCGCGCACTTATCGCATCACACTCGCTAACGGCACGTTTCAATTCGCCACCACATCGGACCCCGGTCGACTGCTTCTCACGGGCCAACCCGCGGATCTCGGGGTGATGGACATCACCCAATTGCGCGGAATCAGCAAAACCGCTCCCTACTTTCACAATAACTCCGCGGCAACGCTCGAGGAGGTACTCGACCACTACGACGCTTTCTTCCGCCGCGTGGCTCGGCTAAATCCGCCACCCAACCTACCGCCGATTCTTTCTTCGAACGGCCTGGTTGTCGATCGTGGTTTTGTAACAGCTGACGAGCGGGCCGCGTTGCTGGCCTACTTGCGAAAGTTGTAGGCCGGGGTGAAGCCTAAATTAGGACCAGAATCTCAGCCTGCGAAGCGGGCGATAGCGGCGACAAATTACCAACCCCGGATTAATTCCTAAAGGCACTGTCGGCCGCTTCGCGGGCTTGAACAAGAATTTTTGGCGGCGAGTTCCTGGGGTTTCGCTGCGCTTCACCCCAGGCTCTATGCTGTCACCTGCTCCGCGGGTTTGAGACTTCAAACTGAACCGAGATTCCGTTAGTCAGTTCCAATATGTTACTACTGTCCCAGGGTCACGACTTGACCCACGCGAAGCTCTCCGGCCCGTACCACCGTGCCGTATACACCAGCGTAATTCTGGTTTAAACGAACGACGGTCTTCATCACTTCAGAATCTCGCTCGGCTGTGTCCGGGTCAAAATTAACCATGACACATCGCTCATCCTTCATTGTGATACTGATTTTTGCCCCGCTGTTCCCTTCACCAAGAATCAAGGTCCGGCCCACCCATTTGTCTTCCGCGAAAGGCTCGGCGGTATCTGTCTCGATCACAACGTTTGGTCGAAACCTGCGCAGATTAACGTCTCGGCCTGATTCGCGCTCGACACCATGCACTGTGCCGAGGCTGATTACCGAAATACAGGCTTCGTCGAAGATGCCATGCTTGAGATTCATCAATTCGACCTCACTACCGTACCGACTTGAAACTTCCGTCCGTAGTTCGTCGCTTCGGAGTTCGTACTCTTTTCCGTCAGGCGTACGAACGTGCGTCGGAAGTAGTTCGGTAGTGATGCTGTCCAGCCCGAATGGTTTATAGAGGAGCAACTGCGGTAACTTGCTCGCCGACAGCCATGGGAACCCACTTTTGTCATTGAGTCGTCGAAAAGCAAATCTCCGGTCGCCCTCAATGCCATGCCAACTTAACTTTGCAACATCGAGTAATTGACCGGCCATTGACTTAACCGGGTAACGAAAGATGGCACTGATTCGCCCTAGTTCCATATGTACTCCATAGCAACTCGAGACTGTACAACGTGGACTACCGGTGTTGGAGGTGATCTGCCTCCTAAGCCTGCCTTACCCAGCGCATCACTTCACGAATTGTTGCCTTCTTCCCGGCCATCAACATCCCGACGCGATAAATTCGCGCCGCCAGCCAGGTCAACAAGGCGACCGTGCCAAATCCAATTGCCAAAGACAGCAGGATCTGCCAGAGAGGCGGAGTCTGAGTCACGATTCTTGTGAGCATCGTCATGGGAGAGAAGAACGGGAACATCGAAACCCAAAACGCCAGCGAGGAATCAGGACTGCGACTCACCGGCAGGAATAAGTAGAAACCGATCAGCGGTAACAACACCACCGGCATCGACAGCTGACCACCTTCCTGAGCCGTGGTCACCATCGAACCAATCAGCGCATAGATGGTTGAATAGATGAAGTAGCCAAGCAGAAAGAAGAGCCCGAAATACACGAAGTTTATTGCCGGCACATTCGGAATGTGTAAGGGCACCCCCTTTGCAGCCAGCAAGCTGACGCCGAACGCTGCGAATGCGAGAAATGCCAGTCCCCAAATTGCAAGCTGCGTCAACGCAACCAGTGACACGCCGACAAGTTTTCCAATCATCAAGATGAAGGGTCTAACCGACGAAAACAAAATCTCTGAAATGCGCGTTTCCTTTTCTGCGATGACCGCCCCGAGAATCATCTGACCGTACATCAGAATGGTCAGGTACATGATAAATCCCGCCCCAAAGACGAGCGCAAAACCCTCCCCACGATCGGCTACTCCACCACTGGCACTCACTTTCGTCGCTTCGAGTTGAACCGGCTCGGAAAGTTGTTGCACGATTTTGACGTCGATATTTGCGTCAGCCAGTCGTTGTTGGCGAACAGCGCGACTCAGAGCTTCCGTAAGGAACTTCGTAGTAAGGACGTCTCCGGTGTTGCGCCCGAAGTATTCAGGCTTGCCATTCTCAAGCAGGTTTGCGGGAAAAATAAGATATCCATCGAGCTCCTTCCCGAGGACTCGCGCGTCGAGCTCTTGCTTGATTTCATTCAGCGGTCTTCCGTCAGGATTTATTTCTTCCAGCTCAAAACTGTTTCTTCGTTGTTCACCAATCTCTTCAAACCGTTTACTCGTATCCTTGTTCAGAATGTTGGCATTCCCTGGTTCCGGAAATTTCGGTCGCGTGGCCTCCGTCACCGAATCGTAAAAATGCCGATAGAGCTTTCCGGTTTGGTCAACTACCGCAATTTTTAGCGGCCCACCCGCCTGGATATTGAAAATGAGTGCGGGCGCGATACCAAAGAATGAAATTACCACTGGTCCCAGCACCGTTATCAGCACAAACATCCTGCTGCGCACGCGCTGAATGTATTCGCGCTTAACTATCGCTAAAAACTTTCTCATTGGGACTCGCTTACCTTCTCGATGAAAATATTAGTAAGACTTGGTTCGATCATTTCAAATCTTTCAACCTGTGCTCCTGCCTCGATCAAACGTTTCAGCAGAGTTTGAGCATTTGCTCCGGCCGTGAGAAAAACTTCCATACCGTCGCTGTGGCGCTCAATCTTATTCACCAGCGCGGGATCGGAAAGAACTTCATCGCCGCCCTGCAAGCGCAACGCTACCGCGTGCCGGCCGAGTCCCCTCTTAACTTCCCGGATGCTTCCTTCCAGGACCTTGCGTGAACCGTTGATCAAACAAATGTCGTCACAAATACGTTCGGCAATCTCCATTTGATGAGTGGAGAAAATGATGGTCTTCCCAGATGCCTTTAGTTCTAGGATGACATCTTTCAGGAGTTCAAGGTTGACCGGATCCAATCCGGAGAAGGGTTCATCAAGAATCAGGAGATCCGGTTCGTGAACGATAGAGTTGATGAACTGAACTTTCTGCTGCATACCCTTCGACAATTCGCCGGCTTTCCTGTTTTTCCACTCCGCCAACTTCAACCGCGTAAGCCAGCGAGTTACGCGCCGATCGGCTTCTTTGCCGTCCACGTTTTTGAGCGCTGCAAAGAACTTGATCTGGTCCCCCACCTTCATCTTCTTGTAGAGCCCGCGCTCTTCCGGCAAGTAACCGATTCGATCCTGGAGCAACGGAGTAATCTGTTTGCCAAACACTTCTATCCGGCCCGAATCGGGAGCCATAATATTTACTATCATTCGGATGGTGGTGGTTTTGCCGGCGCCGTTTGGCCCCAGCAGTCCATAAACTCTGCCAGGATAAACGGCGAGGCTGAGTTTGCTTACCGCTGTAAACTCACCAAAACGCTTGGTGATATTGTCAATCGAGACAGTGGGGTGACCGTTCGTCATTTACCAGTTTTCTTTCGCGTTTGGTTTGGATTTCAGGTTTGGATCCTGGGACGCAGGTTGTTCTTTCGCTTGAGCCGTTTGATACGAATTTTCGTCTACTAAAGTTTTCAGGTTGCGCCACGCTGCTGTTTGATACATATTAACCGCGACAGCCACTCGCGCAACTCCTGGCTCCATCGCAGGCCTGTTTTTTTGGCTGCTCCTTTGGAATGTCTCCCCTAATCGCCCGCTTACGTTGCGGAAATATGTCTCCAGAGTTCTCCAAGATCAAGATGGCGAAGTTTGTCGCACTGACCTGCCTGGCGATGGCCCTCCTGATTTGCCTGCTGAGTGATTCACCTGTCGGGCACGGGCAAACAACCCAAAAAGGCCAGGACCAGCCTGACGTTTTGCGCGTCTATACCGACATAGTGCAAACCGACGTTATGGTTTTCGACAAGCAGGGCCGCTTCGTAGATGGTCTGAAAAGCAGTGATTTCGAACTTCGGATAGATGGGACGCCGAAGCAAGTTGAGTTTTTCGAAAAGGTTACAGCCGGGAGCATCAACGAAGAAATGCAGATCGCGGCGGCGCGCGGTTCAGCTCGCACCAAAGCTCCGAACGCCGCCGGGCCGGCGCCTCTCGACCGGGGCAGGCCAATCTTCTTCTACGTGGACGATTTGCATCTTGACTTGCCTGCCTGGCAGGCGACGCGAAAATTGATCACGCGGTTCATCGATAATGAGATGGGTCAGAACGACGAGGCCGCGATCGCGTCTGCTAGTGGCCAGATCGGTTTTCTCCAGCAACTCACCGACAACAAGGCAGTGCTTCGGATGGCGCTGGAGCGACTCAAGGTTCGCCCTTATTCGGTCCGCGATTTTGAACGCCCCACGATGACCGAGTATCAAGCGTTGTTAGTTTCCAACTACGACCATGATCTCACGGAATTCTTTGTCGATGCGACGATCCGCCTCAACCCGGGAATGACGCGGGACTCGGCTGAATCGCTGGTAACAGTTCGGGCCCGGGCGTTGGCTCAGCAGAGTGGGTCGGTAGCAACCAATACGCTTATAGGACTCGAGGGGCTAATTAAATCGGCGAACGCGCTGCCCGGTCGCAAGCTCATTTTTTTCATCTCCGGCGGTTTCTTTCTCGACGATCGTAATTCCGACTCGCGTAGCAGGCTGCAACGAATTACCAGCGCAGCAGCGCGCAGCGGTGTAGTCATTTACTCACTGGATGCGCGCGGCCTGGTAGCGACCCTGGGGGACATCAGCACCCAGGCTGAGTTTGATGTGTCTGGCACTCTACAGCGAGCCAATAGCAGCGAACTTCACGCGTCGCAAGATAGTCTGTACGCCCTGGCTGCAGACACAGGCGGTAAAGCCGTCTTCAATACAAACTCACTCGAGCCCGCCTTGGGTCGCGCCTTGAAGGAAACTTCAAGTTACTACTTGCTCGCCTGGAAGCCGGATCGCGGATCGCAGCAGAGCAAGTTTCGCCGCATTGAAGTGAAGGTGGTGGGAAGGCCCGACCTTACGGTTCAGGTGCGCCGTGGTTTTTTCGATCGCGAAACGGAAACTGCGAAAACTGCGAAGCCTGAGAAGTCCAATAACGCAAAAAAGGCCGACGAGGTGGCGAAATCTTCGGAAACGGAACTGAGAAAGGAGATGCTCGCTACCTACCCCACCCGCGATATTCCTGTGTCGCTGAGTCTGACTTATCTAAACACCGCGCCGAGAGGAGTGGTTCTCTCAACTGCCCTGCAAGTAGCTAACGAGTTTCTTTCCTTTGTCCCGACAAACGAAAAATACACTGCGGTAGTTACGGTCGTGGGAGCCGTGTTTGATGACAATGGGAATACCGGAGCGGCATTCAGTAACCGACTAACGATTCAGGCGCCCTCAATGGAAGCCATAAAAAACGGCCAGGATGTAACTTACGGTTATCCGGTGTACATCAAACCCGGGCTCTATCAGGTTCGTGTCGGCGTACGCGATGAAACTTCCGGACGTTCAGGCACCGCACACGGCTGGATCGAGATTCCCGATCTTTCCCCCGGTCAATTGGCGCTGAGTAGTTTAATGCTGGGCGCGCGCACGCCTGCGGCTGAGACCACCAATGCTTCCGCGATTACTGACACCCTTCCGGTTGCCTTGAGCGTCAACCATAGCTTTACGCACGATGGATATCTGCGGTTCCTGGTCCTTGTGTACAATGCGGCGCTCGCCCCGGCCGACTCCAAACCCGACGTTGCTGTTCAGGTACAGATCGTTCGAGATGAGCAACCGGTCACGACAACCGCTCTCAAAAAGATTTCGGTTGAGGGCGTTAAGGACCTGACCAGGATTCCCTACGCTGCCGAAGTCTCGTTGAGCGGATTGCCGGCCGGCCGCTATCTTTTGCAGGTTACCGTTGTGGATCGGGTTTCGAAAAAGAGCGCTTCGCAGCAAACTCGTTTTGAGATTAGCTAAGTCGCATTTCCAGTCGCGTCCTAGTTTGTAAAGCAAACTGTTAGTTTGCGATGCTGAGCGGCATTCAACGCGCGCGCAAACTAACAGTTTGCCTTACAGAAAACCAAATAAGACACGACCGCATTTCCAGTAAAACTATCGCTACACCCTGGAAGCCAACTAAACAACAACTGCTCGCAGCTGAAGGCAAGACTGTGCCTGATGTGATCGCGCCAGGTTTGCGCGTGCTCTTTTGTGGCATTAATCCCGGTCTTTACACAGCGGCCGTTGGTCATCACTTCGCTCGTCCCGGTAATCGGTTCTGGCCGGCACTTTTAGCAGCGGGATTCACCGGTCGACTCGTTTCGCCTTTTGATGAACGCGAACTACTCGAACACGGCTTTGGAATAACAAATGTGGTAATGCGCGCTACCGCCACTGCCGATCAATTGACGCGCGAGGAATTGCTGGCAGGCGGCCAACGATTAAGAGCAAAGGTGCGACGCTATAAACCCGCTTTCCTCGCGGTGCTGGGACTGGGCGCGTTTCGTGCCGCATGGAATCAACCGAAAGCAGTCATCGGCCGACAGGATGAGAGGATAGGAGACACAGTGGTGTGGGTGTTGCCCAATCCCAGCGGCTTGAATGCCCACTACCAGGCGAAGGATCTGGCGTTGGTGTTTGGTGAATTGAAAGCTGCGGCTGATCATGCGAGCAGCCTGCGGAGCAGGCGATAGCGTAAAGCCTGGGGTGGAGCGTAGCGGAACCCCAGGGATCGTGATGCGAAGACACCAGAGCCTGCGAAGCGGGCGACAGCCGTATATCGCGGCAAACT
>Ga0070698_100003382_pt1 | contig 17549 bp, 16 predicted proteins | sample KBSK1502metaG_FD_65477 | JGI IMG/M metagenome (GOLD analysis project Ga0070698, IMG submission 65477) | Corn, switchgrass and miscanthus rhizosphere microbial communities from Kellogg Biological Station, Michigan, USA - KBS K1-50-2 metaG | ecosystem: Host-associated > Plants > Roots >...
CCGCACAGCTGGAGCGCGGCCTGCTCGCCGTGGAGCAGCTGCGAGAGCAGGTAGTTGATCTCGTCGAACGCGGCCGCCTTCTGGGTCGCCTCGTCCTTGCCCAGCAGCTTGGTCGCCTGCGCGAGCAGCGACAGCTCGGGGTTGACGATGAATTCGTCCTTGCTCACGGGGAGCGACCAGTCGAGGTCGGTCTCCGCGTTCCACTGGTTGACCTTGCCCTTCTCGTAGAGGCTGCGCAGCTCGGCCACTTCGCTGCCGTAGTTCCAGGTCCAGTGGAGACCCACCGGGACCGCGAGATCGATCTGATCGCGCAGTCCGGCGAGCTTCTGCTCGTCGACGAACTCGATCACCTCGAACTCTCCGAAGCGCTTGCGGTGTTCCTGGATCAACTTGTCCATGGTGGTTCCCTTTCCGGTTGTTTCCGGCTTAGTCGGGCGCGGGTGTGAACAATCCGTGGCGCAAGAGTCCGATCACCTCGCGCTTGCGCCGCGCGACTTCTTCGGCGGAGAAGAGCGGGCGGCCGAGGATCCGCTCGCCCATCTCCGCCGATGCAAAATGGAACACGGTGACACCGATCAGGGTCAGCAGCGTGTGGGGCGTCGACACGCGCCGCAGCTCGCCGCACTCGATGCCGCGCCGGATCAGCCGCTCGGCGTCGGCGAGGATCGAGGCGAGCTGCGCCTCGCACACCTCCGCCTCGGGCGCGAGCGCCTCCTCCTCCTCGAACAGGCTGCGCAGCAGGAGGCGCGGGATCGTCGGGTGCTCGGCGAACGTGTCGATCAGCTCTTCGAGCCAGCGCTCGAGCTGGGCGCGCGGCGAGCCGCCCTGTACCAGGTTGGCGTCGAAGCGCTCGCGGATCCGCTGGAGCACGCGCAGGATCACTTCGTGGTAGAGCTGCTCCTTGCCGCGGAAGTGGTGGAACAGCGACGACTTCGACAGTCCGGACGCGTCGGCCACCTCGCGCAGCCCGATCCCCGCGAAGCCGCGGCGCGAGAACAGCGCCTCGGCGACGTCGAGGATCTTGTCGCGCGAGCTCGGGGCCTCGGCCAAGCGCATCCTCCGGAGAGCGGGTCTCCCGACCAATCGGTCGGTCGGGTAATCAACTTAACCGACCGATCGGTCGGGAGTCAAGCTCCGGAAATCCTCGAAATCGCGGCGCCCTCGCCTACGGTCCCGGCGCGATGGCCGAGCGCAGCTTCGAGCAGTCGATCGAGATCGGGGTCGCGGCGGAGATCGTCCACGCCTTCCTCGCGGATCTGCACAACCACCGCGAGCTGCACCCGCTGATCGAGCGCATCGAGGATCTGCCGCCGGACCCTCGAAGACCTGCGGTCCGGCGCTATCGCGTGATCGACCGGATGCGCCTCGGACCGCTCTCGTTCCGGATCGCCTACGTGGCCGAGCTCAAACCGCTCCCCCCCGGCGAGATCGCAGCCGCGGCGTGGCAGACGCCTCGCATCGAGGTGCGGACGCGCTACCAGGTGACTCCGCGACCCGACGGCGGAACGCAGCTGCGCGAGGAGGTCCTGCTGAAGGCGCCGCTGCTGCTGATCGGCTACGCGCACCGCCAGGCCGAGGCCGCGCACCGCGAGACGTTCGCGAAGCTCAAGGTCCTGCTGGAGACCAAACCCGCCTAGCGCGCGCAGCGGAAGCCGATGAACGCGGTCGAATGGAAGGGCGCGAAGGGGTGGATTGCAAATGGCCCGGCCTTCACGCCGCCTAGCGAGGCCCATGCGCCGCCGCGCGTCGGCGCGACGGGATGATTGAACGTCGTGCTCGCGCCGGCGAGGCACATCTCGTCGTCGCTGAAGCTGGCCCAGCCCGGGCATACGGACTCGGCGGGCAGCCACTCGGCGGTCCACTCCGCTAGTCCGCCGACCATGTCGAACGCGCCCCGCGACGACACGCAGCTCGCGCGCGTGCCGGTGACGGGCGAGGTGTCCGACGCGGTGTTGCAGTCGGTAGTTCCATTGTCGGGCCCGGGGTCCGGTGTCCCGCTCGCGGCGGTCTGCCATTCCGCGTTGGTCGGCAGCCGCTTGCCGGAGTTGGCGCACGCCTCCTGCGCCTGGAACCACGTGACGAACGCCGCGGGAGCGACCGACGGAAGGCTCACGGCGTAGACGACGTCGGCGCAGGTCTGGCCATTGTCGGCGCACGGCGCGTAGTCGTCGCTCGCGACGCCCAGCTGCGTCGCGCCGCCCGCCGCCAGATCTGCGGCGGTCGCGGTTCCCGCTCGGATCTTCGCCACGAGGCCTGCGTTGGCGGTGGTCGGGTTCGGAACCCGCCACGCGCTCGCCTCGAATTCGTCCATGCACGCCGCGCCCGCGGGCACGGAATCGCGCGGACAGGGCGAGCCGACGTTCTGCGCGTCGGCCGCGCCCGCCCACAGCCCCAGTACGACCGCCATCACGAACCCTCGACCGAACGTCTCCACAACGACCTCCTTCGTCACCGCGAGCTCCGGCGTCTTCCGAGCATCACGACGGCCGCCAGGCCGACACCCAGCTGCGCATAACCACCGGGCTCGGGCAGCGGACGCGCGCAACGGAAGCCGATCGAGTCTTCGGCGCGGGTGGGATCGAACGATCCAGAGATCGCGAACGGCCCGGCTATCGCGCCGTCGAGGAAGCTGCCGCCGCGCAGCAGCGCGCCGGGAGCAGCCTTCGTGGTATTCGCGCCGGCCAGGCACATGAAATCATCGCTGAAGCTCGCCCAACCCGGACACGCGGTGGAGAGCGGCACCCAGTCCGCCGCCCATTCGGACAGGTTGCCCACCGCGTCGGAGACGCCGCGCGCCGACGTGCAGCGGCTGCGCTCGCCCGTCAGCGCCGGAGTGCCGCGCACGCTGGTGTTGCAGTCCAGGACGCCGTCGTCGGGTCCCGGATCCGGCGTCCCATTCGCCCCGACCTGCCACTCCGCGCTCGTCGGCAGCCGCTTGGCGGAGTTCGCGCACGCCTGCTGCGCCTGGAACCACGTCACGAACGCCGCGGGAACCACCGACGCAATGCTCACGGCGTAGAGGTCGCCGCAGCTCTGGCCGTCGTCCGCGCACGGCGCGTAGTCGTCGCCGCGCCCGCCCAGCGGTGTCGCACCTGCCGCGACCAGGTCGCCGCGATCGGCGATGCCGAGCCGGATCTTCGCCACGAGGCTCGCGTTCGCGGTGTCCGGACCCGGCACGCGCCACACGCTGGCCTCGTAGCGGTCGAGGCAGACCGTTCCCGCCGCCAGCGCGTCGGGAGCGCATCTCCCGTCGGGGACGGCGGAGTCTGCGGCGGCCGCGTTCGCCACGGCGATCACCAGCGCCATCGCGACCCCGATCCGCTCTACCGTTCGCTGTCTCATCGCGGCTTCGCTCCTGCCACGATGAATTACGCATCTGCGCCCGAAATGGATGCGCTGTCGATCGAGATGTCCGAAAGCGCGGTGGGGTTGTCCTGGTCCGCGCGCGGATCAGCGCGCGACGCCGCGGCGCCGCGCGAGCAGCGCGACCAGCGCGATCCCCGCGCAAAGCAGCGCGCTGGCGCCCGGCTCCGGGAGCGTGAACGCCTCGCTCGCCCAGCCGCGCGCGACGCCGATCGGCGCGGGCGGCAGCGGCGCGCCGCCGTAGATCGGGTTGCCCTGATCGTCGCCGTACTTCAGCCAGGTGACGGTGGGCTGCACGGCCACGGGCGGCTTGCTGTAGTCGCACACGCCCTCGGCAAACGCCGTCTCGAGCTGCGACCACTGCTGGTCGGTGAACGTGAGCAGCCCGAGCGGGCCGTAGTCGTCGTTGCGGTCGATCGGCCGCAGCTGGCACTTCATCGTGTCGGCGGTGTCGACGTCGCCGGCCACGGTGCGCGGCGTGCCGAAGACCGGGATCACCGGATCAGGGCAGAGGTCGTCCTGCACCTTGGTGCCGGCGCCGTCGCTGCACTGGTCGTGGATGTCGCCGGGCTTGTGGTAGCGGATCTTCTGCGCGAGCGGGGTCACGCTCGTGTCGAGCTCCACCTCGGAGAGCCAGCGGTCCATCGCCACCAGCGACTGGACGGTGTAGTTCGGATCGCCGATCAGCGGCGCGGGGCCGCCCCAGATCACGTGGTTGTCGTGGTTGCCGTGGTCGCGGTCGAGGCGCCAGCGCATCCACCACGTGTGCACGGTGTCGTGCGCGATGCCGGGGTCGGGGCCCATCGCGTTGATGATCGGCACCGAGGTCATGTGGCTGCCGTCGTTGATCGAGCCGCTGCGATAGGCGTTGGTGAGCGCGGGTGTGTCGGCGTGGATGCGGGTCGGGCTCGGCTCGATGTCGATGTCGAGCCCGCCGATCTGCGCGTTCAGGTCCACGAACTGCGCCGGCGTGATCTTCAGCTGCTGGAGCGCCTCGAGGCCGTACTGGATGCCGACGTTGTCGATGAACGATCCGCCGAAGCCGTGGCCGACGATCGTCTCGTTGGGCGACCAGACCTCCGGCGGCCGCGGCCCGAGGATGTTCAGCAGGTAGTCGAGGATTCCGCAGCGCACGCCGCCCGGATTCGTGTCGGAGTTGTAGACCTGGCCCGCCGAGACGCAGGTGCCCTCGGGATTGGTGGCCGCCTTGAACAGCAGCTCGTCGGCGGCGATCGCGTTCAGATGGGAAAGGTGCCCCTCGACGTCGGCGAACTGCGTCGGTGTCCAGGCGACGCCGGAGCCCCACTTCGACGAATCCTCGAAGTAGGTGCGCAGCATGTGATAGTCGGCGAACTGCGCGCCCGCTGAAAACGTGTCGGGATAGGCGCAGGTCGTGAGCAGCCCCTGGTAGATACCGGGGTAGGCATTGGAGATCTGCTGCTGGACGAGCGAACCGCCCGAGCAGCCGGTGCCGATCGTGTAGCGGATCTCGCCGTACTGCTCGACGAGCCGCTCCTTGGCCATCATCAGCGACTCGGCCTGCACGGCGATGTTGCAGTTGTGGCCGTTGTTGTCGAGCGCGGTCGACATCACCGCGAATCCGCGGCCGAGCGCCGCGATGTAGCTCTGCTGGAACGCGGGATTCGCCGGGATCGTGCCGGCGTAGTCCTCGAGCGGTGCCCCGCCCGGCGAATAATCGCCGCCGCAGCCGCCGCCGTGCGTGACGAGCACCTTGTGGTTCCACTGCGGCTGCGCCGCCCACGGATCCCAGGGCTGCCCGGGCTGGAACAGCGTCAGGATCTTGTATTCGTCGCGGTCCTGGAAGCCGCGCTCCTGGCGGATGATGAACGGCACGGTGACGCCGCCATCCGTCGTGGTGTTGGCGACGTCGGTGGGCGGGCTCTGCGGGTCGTAGGCTTGCAGACCGGCCGTGGGATCGGTCGACTTGTACAGATAGGTGTATTCGGCCGGCTGGTCGCACTGCGCGTCGAGCGCGCCGGACTGGCAGGTCCACGGCTGGATCTGCGGGCCGGAGAACACCGGTCCGCCGTTCGGGTGGTTCACGACCGAAGCGCTCGCCTCGCCGCTCGGCGTCTGCGCCGTGAGCAGGTTGGACCCGAGCGCGAGGCCCGTGACGCGCGCGATGAAGCGGCCGTCGCTGTCGACGCCGGACACCACCGTCGCGGGCGAGCCGTTGTTCAGCAGCACGACGGACGAGGGTGGCGTCGCCGGCGGCAGCACGACCTCGATCAACACGTCGCCGCCGCTGATCAGATCGGCGCGGTTCGAGAGCACGTCGATCGCGGGCGCGCCGCGGCTCGCGCCGGGCAGTGCGGCGAAGAGCAGCGCGAGAGCGGTGATCCGGGCAGGGTGTCTGGGCATGCCGGATGATCGCTGCCGCATGCGACATGGGGCAAGCGCCAATCCCGGTTCTTCGCTCCGGACTCGTTAGTTGGTCGAACGGAGTCGCGGCCAACGGGCCGCGAACGCGCGTCTGGCGCTGTGACCGGATCTGTCACACGCGCGACCGATCCTCTGGGCGCTCACCCCGGAGGTCCCGCTCAATGGAGGCGTCACTCTACTGGCTCCCGGCGCTGGCCGCGCTCGCGGTCGGCTTCGCGCTGGGCCTCGCCGCTGCGCGCGCGGGAACTGGCCGCGCGCGCGATCAGTGGAAGTCGCTCGCGGCCGACGCGCTGAACGCCAACAGCGAGCAGTTCCTCGCGCTCGCGAACGAGCGCTTCCAGCGCCTCGAGGACAGCTCCGAATCGGATTGGGGCGTGCGCCGCAAGGCGCTCGACGACACGGTCGGGCCGCTGCGCGAGGCGCTCGATCGCTACCGGGTGGAGACGCACGAGCTCGAGCGCACGCGCGCCGAGCGCACGGGCGAGCTCGGCAGCGAGCTGCGCGATCTCGCCGTGCAGACGGCGCGGCTCAACAACGCGCTGCGCGGCAGCGCCGCGCGCGGGCGCTGGGGCGAGCTCACGCTGCGCCGCACCGCGGAGCTCGCGGGCTTGTCGCAGCACTGCGACTTCGCAGAGCAGGTCACGCTCGGAGGAGCGGGCGCGTTGCAGCGCCCGGACCTCGTGGTGCGGCTGCCGGGCGGCCGCGAGCTGGCGGTGGACGCGAAGGCGCCGCTCGACTGGTACTGGAAGGCGTCGGAGGCCGAGGGCGACGCGCAGCGCGACGCCGCGCTCGACGAGCACGCGCGCTCGGTGCGGCGCCACGTCGACGCGCTCGCCGGGCGCGACTACGCGGCGCGCCTCGCCTGTTCGCCTGCCTTCGTGGTGCTGTTTCTGCCCGACGAGGGATTCCTCTCCGCCGCGGCCGCGCGCGACCGGGAGCTGATCGACCACGCGCTCGGCAAGGGCGTGGTGCTTGCGACGCCCGCGACGCTGTACGCGCTGCTCGGCGCGGTGGCGCGCGGCTGGCGCGACGCGAAGCTCGAGGAGAACACGCGCGAGGTGCTCGTCCACGCGCGCGAGCTCGACGACCGCTTGGCGCTATTCGTCGAGCATCTCGGAAAGATCGGGGCGAACCTGGAGCGCTCGGTCGACGCGTACAACAAGGCGGTCGGATCGCTCGAGTCGCGCGTGCTGCCGCAGTCGCGCCGGATGCGCGAGCTGGGCGCACAGAGTGCGCGTGCGCTCGAAGTGCCCGAGCGCGTCGATCTCGCGGTGCGGGGGCCGACGGCCCCCTGACATCACGGCTGGACCACCTGCACCGGCCCCAACCCCTCGAGCTGCGGCACGATCGCCTTCGCGGGGCCGACCAGCACGATCGCGACGCGCTCGGGGTGCAGGTGCGCCCGCGCGACCGCCGCCATGTCTGCGGGGGTGACCGCGCGCACGCGCGTCCGGTAGGTGTCGAGGCTGTCCTCGGGTAGCCCGTACACGTCGAGGTCGACGAGCGCTGCGGTCACCGCGTCGCTCGTCTCGAGGCCCATCGCGAAGCTGCCCGTCGCGAGCGTGCGCGCCCAGCTGAGCTCCTGCTCGCCGGGCGGATCGCTGCGCGCGCGCTCGAGCTCGGCGAGCAGCACGTCGAGCGCTCTGCGCGCCTTCTCCACGCGCGTGAACGTCGAGGCGAAATACGGTCCCGGCGCGCGGCGCAGCGAGTAGGCGGAGCTGACACCGTAGGTGAGCCCCTCCTCGTTGCCGCGCAGCGCGCCCATCAGCCGCGACGAGAAGCCGGAGCCGCCGATGATCAGGTTGAAGATCGAGACGGCGATCCGGTCGTCGGCGGTGCGCGAGATCCCCTCGTGCCCTACCACGATGCGCGCCTGCGCCAGGTCGGGCCGGTCGACCACCACGATCGTGCGCTGCGCGGGCGCCTGCTCGGGCGGCGGCGGGCCCGGATCCACGACCGCCCCCGCCGGCCACGACCCGAAGCGAGCGGTCAGCGCGGCGATCACGGCCGCGGCGTCGACGTCGCCGGTCACGCTCGCGATCGCCCCGTTCGGAACGAAGAGCTTCTCGTGATAGGCACGCGCGCGCTTCGCGTCGAGCCGCGCCGCCGTCTCCTCGGTGCCGGCCACCGGCAGCGCGAAGCGGTGCGCGCCATAAAGGGCCCGGGTGGCCTGCCACGCTGCGAGCGTGGCGGGATCGTCCTTGGCGCGCGCGAGCGCCGCGAGCAGCGCCGCGCGCGCGCGCTGCGCCTCGCGCGCGTCGAAGCGCGGTCGCAGCGCGGCGTCGGCGAACAGATCGAGCAGCGCATCGAAATCGCGCGACAGACCGGCGATGCCGAGGTCGACGGTGTCCCAGTCCGCGCTCGCGGAGAAGGTCGCGCCGAGCGCGTCGACCGTCTCGGCGAAGGCGAGCGCGTCGCGCTTGCCGGCGCCGCGCTCGAGCAGCTCGGCCATGAACGACACCGTGCCCGCGTCGGCGGGCGCCTCGATCGCCGCGCCGCGCGGCACCGCGAGCGCGATCGAGACGCGCGGCAGGCGGCGGTCCTCGTGCACGAGCACGAGCAATCCGTTCGGCAGCTGCGCGCGCGTGAGCGCGCCCTCGCGCGCAATTGGCCGATCGGCCGCGAGCGGCGCGGGCAGCTCCCACGCGGGCTTCTGCGCGAACATCGCGCAGCCGAGTCCGAGCGCTGCGCCTAGCGCCACGAGTGTCGCGATGTGCGCGCGGCTCACGTGCCTCCCCTGCCCTTCGCCGGCTGCTCCGGGTCGGGAGCCACGAGGTGCACGACGCTGCGCTGGTCGTCGACGAGGTACTTCTGCGCGACGCGCTGCACGTCGGCGGCGGTCACCGCGTGGATCCGCGCGAGCCGCTCGTCGAGCGGGCGGATCCGACCGAACGCCAGGAAATCGGACCCGATCCGCTCCGCGAGCGCGTGGCTGGTCCCGAGCCCGTTCACGAGCCCCACCTCGATCTGGCGCTTGGCCTTGTCGAGCTCGGCCTCGCTCACCGGCTCGCGGCGCACGCGCTCGATCTCCGCGAAGAAGCGGCGCTCGACGTCGTCGATCTTCATGCCCGGCCGCACGGTCGCGATCGCGACGAACGCCCCGGCCGCGTCGAACTCCCAGTAGCCGCCCGCGGCCGACAACGCGACCTCCGCATCGTGCACGAGGCTCCGGTACAGCCGGCTGGAGCGGCCGTCGGAGAGGATCACCGACAGCACGTCGAGCGGCTCGCCGTCCGGGCTGCCGGTGGCCGGCGCGTGCCAGCCGGCCGCGAGCAGCGGCCCGTTCACGTCGAAGTGCACGATCGCGCGCCGCTCTCCGCGCTGCTCCGGCTCCTCGGTCGGGTTGCGCGGGATCGACTCGCTCGGTCGCAGCTTGCCGAGCGTGCGCTCGATCCGCGTGAGCGCGTCGTTCGCGTCGAAGTCGCCCGTGATCACGACGACGATGTTGTTGGGCGCGTAGTAGGTCGAGAAGAACTTCCGGCACACCTCGGCCGTGGCCTTCTCGACGTCGCTGCGCCAGCCGACGACCGGCGTGCGGTAGGGCAGCGCGGTCCACACGGTCGCGAACAGCGTCTCGTACAGGCGGCCCATTGGCGAGTCTTCGGTGCGCAGGCGCCGCTCCTCGAGCACGACCTGGCGCTCGCGATCGAGCGTCTTCGCGCTGATGTCGAGGTACGCGAGCCGTTCGTATTCGAGATCGATCACGAGCGGCAGCGTCTCGCGCGAGACGTCGTCGTGGAAGACGGTCTGGTCGTTCGAGGTGTAGGCGTTGACCTCGCCGCCGCGCGCGTTGATCAGCTCGGCGTGTTGCTCGGGTCCGAGATGCTTGGACCCGTTGAACATCATGTGCTCGAAGAGATGGGCGAGCCCGGTGTAGCCCGCCTCGTCGCGCGAGCCGACCTTCACCCACATCTGGAACGACACGACCGGCGTCGATGGATCCTCGAGCGTGACCACGACGAGCCCGTTGTCGAGGCGCGTCACGCGCGCGCGCGCCACGGGATCGTCGAGCGCCGCCGCCGGCAGGCTCCACACTGCGCTCCAGCAGCCGATCGCGGCGGTGAGCAGCAGGCGGCGCAGCGGCATGGCGCGGTAACGTATCCGCCACCCCTGCGGGTGTCGAGGAGATCGCTGGTGCCGCTCGAGAGCGACGCGGAGCTTTGCCTCGTGTTCGAGCGCACGCGCACGATCGCAGTGCTCGGCGCGAAGTCGGAGTGGGGAAGCGATGCCTGGAACGTGCCCCGCTACCTCGAGCGCGCGGGCTACACCGTGCGCGCGGTGAATCCGAAGCTCGCGAGCTGGGGGGATGCTCCGGCCTGGCCGACGCTCGCCGCGCTGCCCGAGCGCGTCGATCTGATCGACGTGTTCCGCGCCGAGGCGCACCTGCCCGGCCACGTCGACGAGATCCTCGCGCTGGCCTGGCGCCCCGAGTTCGTCTGGTTCCAGCTCGGCATCCGCCACGACGCGTGCGCGGCGCGGCTCGAGGCGGCCGGGATCGCCGTCGTCCAGGACCGCTGCGCGATGACCGAACACCGCCGGCTCGCGGCAAGTTTCGCGCAGCGAGCCGAAGGCGAGCGAAGTCCACAAGGATGAGCCGCGACCGCCTGGTCTATTCGAGCCAGCACGGCCGGACCTGCCCGCACTGCGGCCGGCCGGTGAAGCAGTGCGTGTGCCGGGCGAACCCGCGCACGGCTCCGCGCGACAACGACGGAGTCGTGCGCGTGAAGCGCGAGATCGCCGGGCGGCGCGGCAAGCCGGTCACGACGATCCACGGCGTCCCCGGCGACGAAGACGCGCTGCGCGAGCTCGCGGGCGCGCTGAAGCGGCGCTGCGGAACCGGCGGCACGGTGAAGGATTCCGTGATCGAGATCCAGGGCGATCACCGCGACGTCGTGATCGGCGAGCTCGAGGCGAAGGGCTACACGGTGAAACGCGCAGGCGGTTAACCGCGCACCAGCCACCCGCCGTCGACGATCAGGTTGTGCCCGGTGATGTAGGCGGCGGCATCGCTCGCCAGGAACACGGCCGCGCCCTTCACGTCGTTCTCTCCGCCCGGCCGCGCGAGCGGGATCTGGGCGAGGAATCGCGCGAGCTTCTCGTCGTCGCCGCGCACGTAGTCCATCATGTCGGTGTCGAAAGCGCCCGGCGCGATCGAGTTCACGCGGATGCCATAGCGCGCGAGCTTCACCGCCATGTCCTTGGTGAGCGTGTTCACGGCCCCCTTGGCCGCGTTGTAGGCGATCGCGGGCTCCTTCTCCTCAAGCGAGCCGCGGAAGCCCGAGATCGAAGAGACGTGCACGATCGCGCCGCCGCCGCGCTCGGCCATGTGGCGCGCGACGCGCTGCGAGAGTTGCCAGAGCCCGCGCACGTTCACCGCGAAGGTGCGGTCCCAACCCGCCATCGGGTACTCGAGCGTGGGCGCGCCCCAGATCACCCCGGCGTTGTTGACCAGGATGTCGAGGCGATCGACCGTGCCGAGAGCGGCATCGGCGAGCGCATCGATGCTCACCGCGTCGGCCAGATCCACCGGAAGCGCCCAGGCCTTCCGGCCGAGCTGCTCGAGCGACGCGGCGACCGCCTGGCAGTTGGCGAGCTTGCGCGATGCGACGATCACGTCGGCGCCCGCCTCGGCCAGGCCGACGGCGATATGCCGGCCGATGCCGCGGCCACCTCCGGTGACGAGCGCGGTGCGACCCGACAGGTCGAAGAGCTGCTGGACGCGCACGCGCGGCTACCGGCCTCCCGGGTCCGAAGGCTACCCTCGATTGACGCGCCGCGGAACGTGCTCGCGCGCAGGGGCCTCGGCTAGACTGGCGATGCCCGCAGCGACATCCGACATCCCACGAGAAGGGGGCCTCCCATGGCGGAAACGGCACAGCTACGCGTCGACGGCAAGACGCTCGAGTTGCCGATCGTGACGGGTAGCGAAGGCGAGCGCGGCATCGACATCAGCTCGCTGCGCGCCAAGACCGGCTACATCACGCTGGATCCGGGCTATGCGAACACGGGCTCGTGCAAGAGCGCGATCACGTTCATCGACGGCGAGCAGGGGATCCTGCGCTACCGCGGCGTCCCGATCGAGCAGCTCGCCGAAAAGAGCACGTTCCTCGAGGTCGCCTATCTCCTGATCTACGGGAAGCTGCCGACCCGCAAGCAGCTCGACGACTTCGTCGGGTCGATCACGATCCACACGATGCTGCACGAGGACTTCAAGCGCTTCTTCGGCGCGCTGCCCAAGGACGCACACCCGATGGCGGCCTGCTCGGCCGCGGTCGGCGCGCTCGCCACCTTCTACCCGGACTCGCTCGATCCACGCAGCGAGCGCCAGGTCGAGATCTCGGTGCACCGGCTGATCGCGAAGATGGGCACGATGGCCGCCTGCGCGTACAAGCACTCGATCGGCCAGCCGATCATCTATCCCAAGAACGAGCTCTCCTACGCGGCCAACTTCCTGAACATGATGTTCGCGACGCCGTGCGAGCCCTACCACGTCGACCCGGTGATCGAGAAAGCGCTCGACCTGCTGCTGATCCTGCACGCCGACCACGAGCAGAACTGCTCGACGAGCACGGTGCGGCTGGTCGGCTCGTCGATGGTGAACCTGTTCGCGGCGGTGTCGGCCGGCATCAACGCGCTCTGGGGTCGCAGCCACGGCGGCGCCAACCAGGAAGTGATCGAGATGCTCGCCGAGATCCGCGACGAGGGGATCTCGGCGCGGCAGTTCGTCGAGCGCGCGAAGAGCCGCGACAACACCGCGCGGCTGATGGGCTTCGGTCACCGCGTGTACCGAAACTTCGACCCGCGCATGAAGATCATCAAGAAGGCGTGCACCGAGGTGCTCACGAAGCTCGGTGTGAAGACCAAGCTGCTCGAAATCGCGATGGAGCTCGAGGAGATCGCGCTGAAGGACGACTACTTCGTCGAGCGCAAGCTCTACCCGAACGTCGACTTCTACTCGGGCGTGATCTACAACGCGATCGGCACGCCGGCCAACATGTTCACGGCGATCTTCGCGCTCGGGCGCCTGCCCGGCTGGATCGCGCAGTGGATCGAGCTGCACGGCGACCCGGACTTCAAGATCGGCCGCCCGCGCCAGATCTACACCGGACCGGCCGGCACGGACTACGTCCCGCTCGACAAGCGGTAGCAAGCGCTCAGCGCGCAGCGAGCCGCAGGCGAGCGAAGTCGAAAAGTTGGCCTCCGACGACTCTGCGGCGACAAGCGCTGTGCGAATGGTGACGGTGCGCCTTCCGATCTGGGTGGATGGGACGCTGCGCCCGGCCGACGCCGCTGCGGTGCGCGCCGACGACTCGGCATTTTCCGAGGGGCGCGGCTGCTACACCAGCGTGCGGATCCGCGCGGGCGCGCCGACGTTCGCGAAGCGCCACGCGCGGAGGCTCGAGCGCGACGCGCGCGCGCTCGGCCTGCCGGCACCCGACCCGGCGCTCTTGACGCGCGCGCTCGCCGAGCTCGCGCGGGCCGCGTTCGGCGGCGGCGATGGCGTGGTGCGGCTCCAGCTCTCTCGCGACGGCGACGGCGCGCTGCACGTGGTGGGCGTCGCGCGCAACCTGGGCGACCAGCCGCCCGCGTGGCGCGCGGTGACCGCCCCGTTCGCGCACCCGGGCGCGCTGCTCGCGGGCGGCCCCAAGCTCACCCACCGGTTGCTCCAGGCGCTCGCCGCGGACGCCGCGCACGCGGCGCGCGCCGACGAGGCGCTGCTCTTCGACGCGTCCGGCTGGCTGGTCGAGGGCGCGCGCACGAACGTCGTGGCGCTCGCTCTCGACGGCGCGCTGTGCACGCCGCCCGCAGCGCGCGGCGCGGTCGCGGGGATCGCGCTCGAGGCCGCGAGCGAGCGGCTCGCGATCGAACCGCGCGACCTGTCGCGCAGCGACGTGCTCGCCGCGTGCGGCGTCGCGGTGCTGAACGCGGTGCGCGGCGCGTGCGCGCTGGTCGCGCTCGACGGTGTCGCGCTCGGACCGCAGAGCGATGCGCTCGCGAAGCGGCTCGCCGCGGTGCTCGACGACGAGTAGGGTGGACAAACGCCGTCCACCGTACAATGGCCGCGAGACAGCACAGGAGCAGCGTCATGAAGATCGCTGGATCGAACGTATTCGTCACCGGCGGCGCGTCGGGGCTCGGTGAAGCCACCGCGCGCGCGCTCGTCGCGCGCGGCGCGCGCGTGGCGATCTACGACCTGCCGCGCTCGAAGGGCGCCGAGCTCGAGAAGGAGCTCGGACAGGCCGCGCGCTTCCTGCCCGGCGACGTCACGGACGAAGGACAGGTGACCGACGCGCTCGATGCGGCGATCGCCGCGTTCGGCCCGCTGCGTGGCGTCGTGAACTGCGCGGGGATCGGCAGCGCCACGCGCACGGTGGGCAAGGACGGCGCGCCGTTCCCGCTCGCCGGGTTCCGCCGCGCAATCGAGGTGAACCTGATCGGCACGTTCAACGTGATCCGGCTCGCGGCGGCGCGCATGGTCGGCAACGAGCCCGACGCGGGCGGCGAGCGCGGCGCGATCGCCAACACCGCGTCGGTCGCCGCATTCGAGGGTCAGATCGGCCAGGCTGCCTACTCGGCGTCGAAGGGCGGTGTGGTCGGCATGACGCTGCCGATCGCCCGCGACCTCGCGCGCCACGGTATCCGCGTGTGCACGATCGCGCCCGGCCTGTTCAAGACCCCGCTCTTGATGTCGCTGCCCGAGCCTGCGCTCGAGGCGCTAGGCCGCTCGGTGCCGTTCCCGGCGCGGCTCGGCGAGCCGTCCGAATACGCCCAGCTCGCGTGCCACATCCTCGAGAACCCGATGCTGAACGGCGAGACGATCCGGCTCGACGGCGCGCTGCGCATGGCGCCGCAATAGCCGCGCGATGAGCGCCGCGCGGGTCCTCGTGACGGGCGCGACCGGTCTGGTCGGCCGCCGGCTGGTGGCGTCGCTGCGCGGCGACGGCCGCGCCGTGCGGATCGTCTCGCGCAGCCCCGCGCCCGAGGGCTTCGACGCGGGCGTCGAGGTCGTGGGCTGGAACGGCCGCGACCTGCCGCACGAGGCGCTCGCGGGCGTCGGCGCGCTCGTGCACCTCGCGGGCGAGCCGGTGTTCGGCCCGCTGCCGACCGCGGCGCACATGCGCCGCGTGCGCACGAGCCGCGTCGAGTCGACCGAGGCGCTCGTGCGCGCGCTGGCCGCGTTGCCCGAGGGCGAGCGCCCCGAGTGCTTCGTGTGTGCGTCGGCGGTCGGCTACTACGGATCGCGCGGCGACACGCCGCTCGACGAGACTGCCGAGCCCGGCGACGGTCTGCTCGCCGAGGTGTGCACCGAATGGGAGCGCGCCGCGCGAGGCGCCGAGCCGCTCGGCGTGCGCACGGTGCGGCTGCGGATCGGGATCGTTCTCGCGCGCGAGGGCGGCGCGCTGCCGTTGATTGCACGGGTGTTCCGCGTCGGGCTCGGCGGCCGGCTCGGCGACGGCCGCCAGTGGTTCCCGTGGATCGCGATCGACGATCTGATCGCGATGACGCGCGCCGCGATCGACGATCCGAGCTGGTCGGGCGCGGTGAACGCGGTGGCACCCGGCGTGGTCACGAATGCCGAGTTCACGCGCGCGCTCGGCCACCAGCTCGGCCGCCGCACCTGGCTACCGGTACCGGCCGCGCTGGTGCGCGGCGCGCTGCGCGGGCTCTCGGGCGAGCTGCTCGGCAGCCGCCGGCTGCTGCCGCGCGCGGCGCAGGAGCGCGGGTTCCGCTTCGCCTACGCCCAGCTCGAGCCGGCGCTGCGCGCAGTGCTGGACCGGTAGGGTGGCCAAACGTCCTCTGCCCAGCGGCGATCGCAACGGGCAGGACGCGCCGCCCGTGCCCACCCTGTCGATCGCGCTGCTCCTGATCGCGGGTGGCGCGGCGTTCGCGCTCCAGCTGCGCCACGTCTGGCCGTTCACCGCCGACGACGCCTTCATCACGTTCCGCTATGCGCAGAACTGGGTCGCCGGATACGGACCGAACTTCAATGCCGGCGGCCCGCGCGCAGAAGGCGTGACGAGCTTCGGGTACCTGATCGTGTGCGCGCTTCCAGAGCTGCTCGGGATCGACCCGGTCGCGTTCGCCAAGGCGGTCGGGGTGGCGAACGCGCTCGCCACCGCCTGGCTCGCAGCGCGGCTCGCGCGCGAGCTCTCCGAGGGCTCCGCGCTCGCCGCCGCTTTCGCGGCCGCACTCTGGCTCGGCTGCTATGCCACCGCGATCCACGCGGCGTCGGGCATGGAGACGCTGCTCGCGGCGGCGCTGCTCACCGCGCTCGTGCACGCGCACGTGCGCCCGGGCGCGAGCGGCTACGCGATCGGCGCGCTCTCGCTCGCAGCCGGCCTCGTGCGCCCCGAGCTGAACGCCGCCGCGGGGCTGCTGCTCGCCCTCGCGCTGTGGCGCTCGCCCGCGCCGCGGCGCGCCGGCATCGCGCGCGGCGCCGCCCTCGCCTACCTGTTGCCGGGCGCCCTCTACTTCGCCGCCCGCGCCACCTACTACGGTCACCTGCTGCCGATCCCGTTCTATCAGAAGATCGCCGGCGGACCGCTCTTCCCGGCCGCCGACGACGTGATCGCGTTCGGCCGCGCGCTGCTCGCGTACGGCGGCGCGCTGTTCCTGGCCGTCGGCACCGTGCACGCGCCGCGCAGGTTCGACCCCGCGTGGCTGGCGATCTTCGCCGTGATGGCGGTCGGGCTGCTGCCCGATCCGGTGATGGACTTCGACTTCCGCTACTGCATGCCCGCGGCGCCGGTCGCGTTCGCGATCGCGGGCGCGGGCTTCGCCCGGATCGCGCTGCTCGTCGCGGCGTGGCGCCCGGCCCGCGCGCCGATTCCCGTCGTGACTGCGGCCGCGATCGCGCTCGCGGCCGCGGGCGGGTACGAGCCGGCGCGCGACGCGCTGCGCGAGCGGCGCGCCTACGGTGACGCGCTCGCCGCCACGAACGTGCGGCTCGGGAACGTGCTCGCCGACTACCGCCGCACGGCCGCGAGTGCGCCCGTACTCGCGATCGGCGACGCCGGCGCGATCCCCTATTACTCGGGCCTGCGCGCGATCGACACGTTCAGCCTGAACGACCCGGTGATCGCGATCGAAGGGCGCGACGATCCCGCGTACGTGCTCGATCAGCATCCCGACCTGGTCGTGGTGATCTCCGAACAGGGCCGCGAGTTCCACGCCCACTGGGCCAATCGCCACGACGGGCCGCTCTTCGAGGCGTGCCGCGCGCGCGGCATGCAGCCCGCGGTGATCCTCTCCTTCAGCGCGCGCAGCTTCCTGTACCTGATGGCGCAACCCGGCAGCGAGATCGCGCGCCATCTCCAGCGCGTGTACCTCCAGCGCTAGTCCGTCCCGGTGCCGCGGCGGAGCTCGCCGCGCGCGGGGCACAGGCCGCGCTGCGAGGCCGCCAGGAACGCGAGGTACTCGGCGACGATCGGCCGCTGCTTGCGCTCCTCGAGCTGCTCGACTGCGCGCGACAGTGACAGCCCGCGCCGGTACAGCGTCTTGTACACCCAGCGCACGTCGTCGATCTCTGCGTGCGGCATGCCCGAGCGGCGCATGCCGATCAGGTTGATGCTGCCCGCGATGTTCCCGCCCGTGAGCATGAAGAACGGCGGCAGGTCCTTGTTCAGGCCGAACGTGCCGCAGAGCAGCGCGCCGCGGCCCACCTGGCAGAACTGGTGCACCGCGACGTTGCCACCCGTGACGACGGCGTCGCCGAGCCGGACCGAGCCCGCGAGCAGCGTCCCGTTCGCAATCACGCAGCCGTCGCCGATCTCGCAGTCGTG
>Ga0070698_100003383_pt1 | contig 17547 bp, 17 predicted proteins | sample KBSK1502metaG_FD_65477 | JGI IMG/M metagenome (GOLD analysis project Ga0070698, IMG submission 65477) | Corn, switchgrass and miscanthus rhizosphere microbial communities from Kellogg Biological Station, Michigan, USA - KBS K1-50-2 metaG | ecosystem: Host-associated > Plants > Roots >...
ACCAATCTGGCGGCCATAGCAGCCTGGACCCACCCCTTCCCATCCCGAACAGGACCGTGAAACGGGTTTGCGCCGATGATAGTGTGCAATTGCGTACGCGAAAGTAGGTTACCGCCAGGCCATCTTGAAGACGAGAAACCCCGGGCTCGAGAGAGTGCCGGGGTTTTTTGTTGATCGGCTTGCTCGAACACTGATTCGGGGCGGTGAAGCGGTTGGCTTCGTGCACAATTGCGTGGGGGCGCCGCAGCGAGCTTCACGCAAGCGGTCTTCTCCAGGGGAGAACATGAGGCTGCTTTGCGCTGCCATTGCGATTGCCGCCGCCGCGGGCGCAGCGCACGCGCAGGTACAGGAGTATCCGTTCAAGCCGCTTCGCCTGATCGTCTCCGCCGGCCCGGGCAGCACGCCTGACCTGCGCGCGCGGCAGATCGCCGCGAAGCTTCCCGATTCTCTGGGCCAGCCGGTGGTGGTCGACAACCGCCCCGGCGGCAACGGCTTCCTCGCCGCCGAGGCGGTCGCGCGCGCCCCGGCTGACGGCCACACGCTGTTGCTCGGTGCTCAGAGCATCTTCGCGGTGAATCCGTGGCTCTTCAGATCGCTGCCCTATAGGCCGGACGAGGACTTCACACCGGTGACGCTTGTCACTGCAGGGCCGGCAATCCTGACTATCAACCCGCAGGTGCCGGCGAAGAGCCTCGACGAGTTGCTTGCGTTCGCGAAAACGAAGCCGGACATCCTGACCTACGCGACCTCGGGACGCGGCGCGATCGGGCTGCTGCTGATGGAGCAGCTCAAGCTGAAGACCGGGGCGCGGCTGCTGCCGGTCGCGTACAAAGCGACCGGCGGTGAGCTTCCCGACCTGATCGCCGGACAGATTTCCGCGAGCTTCAATTTCTGGTCCGTGCTCAGGCCGCACGTGCGCTCGGGAAAACTACGGGCGCTCGCGGTCGCGGACGCACGGCGGCTCGCTGCCGCGCCCGAGATCCCGACTTTCGCCGAGTTCGGCCATTCCGGCATGGAGGGCGTCTCGTGGACGGGCATCTTCGTCGCCGCGTCGACGGCGCGCCCGATCGTCGCGCGTCTGCACGCCGATCTCGCGCGCATCCTCCAGCACCCGGAGATGCGCGATTCGATCATCGACAGCGGCGCCGAGCCCGGCGGCAACAGCCCGGGCGAGTTCGCCGCGTTCGTGCGCGCCGACCGGGCGAGGATGGGCAGGATGATGCGCGAGGCGAATATCTCGCCCGAGTGACCCGCTAGGCGCTGCTGGTGACTAACCCGCTTGGCTCTATCGATTTGGAGAATCCGCATGACACGCAGCATTGCAATTGCATTAGCGTTGGCGGTCGCAGTCGCGACCGCCCCTGCTGGGGCGCAGGAAAGGGTCACCCGCCTCATAGTGGCGTTCCCGCCTGGAGGGCCGGTCGATCTGGTCGCGCGCACGATTGCCGATCCGCTCGGCAAGGAACTGAATCAACGCCTCATCGTAGAAAACAAGCCCGGAGGAAATGGTGCGGTCGCGGCCCAGAGCGTCGCTCAATCGCCGGCGGACGGGACGACGCTGTGGCTTACGAGCGTCGGGGCGGCGGCGATCAACCCCGTGCTGTACGAGAAGCTGCCCTACGACATGCAGCGCGACTTCGCACCGGTTTCGCTCGTGGTCGACAACGACGAGCTGCTCGTGGTGCACGCTGCCAATCCTGCACGAGACGCGGCCGAATTCGTTGCTATCGCGAGAAAGTCCTCGCAGCCGGTGGCGATCGCTTCTTCCGGGATCGGGAGCATCCCTCATCTCGCGATGGAGCAGCTCGCCGATTCAACCAAGGCAAGCCTGCTGCACGTTCCCTACAAGGGCGCCGCCCCAGCAATCACCGATGTGATGGGGGGCCAAGTCGCGGCCTTCTTCGGGGATGTGCCTGGCCTGATCGGCCACGTAAAGGCGGGCAAGCTCAAGGCGCTCGGCATCGCGGCGTCGAAGCGTCATCCGCTGCTGCCGGAAATTCGAACCCTCGCGGAGCAAGGCCTGCCGGGGGTGGACACGAATAACTGGTATGCGATCTTCGCGCCCGCCAAGACGCCGCCGGCGGTGATCGATGCGCTGAACGAGGCCGTTCGGCGGACGCTTGCGAGTCCGGCGGTCAGCGAGAGGCTTCAAGCGAGTGGCGCAACGCCTTCCGCCTCATCGCCGCAGGCGCTCGATGCGATGCTGAAACGCGATACGGAGAAGTGGGGAAGGCTGATCCGGGCAAAGAAGATCACGCCGCAGGGCTGAGCCGCTGCGGGACCGCCGGGATCTAGCTGCTCGCCTTGCGTACCAGTCCGACCGAGCGGATCTCGCAGATCGGCAGAGTCGCGATCTCGCGCAACTTCTCGTAGCGCTCCGAGGTCAGGTCGACGAGGCTCCCGAGCTGCGCATACGAGGAGGCTACGAACTGCTCCCGGTTGCCGTCGCCGCGGCGCACGATTCCGAACTCGATCCGCGCACGCTCTTCCGGCGAGAGCCGGCTGAGGAAAGCCTTGGTCGCCCAAATCGCGCCGTAGCGGGCGAAATCGGAAAGGCGACCGGCGTGATTGATGGTGTCGCCGAGGACTGCGAACTCGATCGCGGTAGCCGACTGGAACGTGCCGAGCCACTCCTGCCCCTCGTTCAGCCCGGCATTCAGGTAGAGCTCATTGAACCAGTTCTTGCGCAGCTGCCAATCCTTGCTGATCTTGCGCATCGCGACCTTGACTTCGTGCGCGCAGCAGATCGCGTTGAAGATGTAGTTGCTGTCCGGCTGAGGGAAGAAGTAGTAGACCATTCCATCGCCAACGTGCTTGCCGTGGGTGCCGTAGTACCGACGAAAAATCGGCCCCATCGTCGCCCACATTTCGTTGATCAGCTCGAAGTATTCTTCGGGCGGCAGCTCGGAGCAGATCTTGACCGAGTTCTGCAAGTCGGCAACGAGCACCGCGAGCGGGGTAAGTACAGGCAGCCGGCGGCGCAGCAGGTCGCGAATGACCTGGTTGCGGCGCGCCAGGAAGTCGAGCAGCGTCGGCCCGGCAGGGCCGTTCGGCACGTAGATGAACAGGATCCCTTCGCGGAAGAACGCGGCGTAGAAATGCCAGTATTCGCTGCGCTCGGCGTCTTCGCGCAATTCCAGCGGGGCCTCGACGATTCCCTCGCCAGGGCAGGTTTTCGTCTCGCCGTACAGCGTATCGAGGAGGGCGACCCGCTCCGGGTCGAGCGTGCGCACGGCCGAAAGCAGCGTCGCCTTGGAAACCCGGTCCTTGGCGAACGAGAGGTGTGGGCGCAGCAGCTCGCGCTGGTACGCCGCCGGCTTTCCCTTGGCGGCCTGGAGGAGCAGCAGGAAGAGGTTGCGCGCCTCGCTGTTTGGCGGGAGGGTGTCGAACCGCCCGAGAAATCTCTCGCGAGCGGCGTCGTTGTACCAGGTCAGCTCGAAGCTGTGGTTCACCATGTACGCCGGGTAGGACAGCTCATCGATGGTGAGGTGGAGCGGGCGCGCGCCTCCGGAGGGGGAGGGGCGTTCGCCGGGCACGGGCGCGGCGGGCTCTTCGGCGGCTGGCGGCCTCTTGTCCTCCTCTACCGGGCTCTTCTCTGCGCCAAAGCGCGCGATGATTTCTCCCATGCTCAACCCCTCCCTTTTTAACTGCTGAATGAGCTCGATTCTCTCCAGAGCCGAATCCGGAAAGTAGCCAAGGAGCTTCGGCCCGCTGGATTCGCCGGTCACTTGCTGGACAAGCGGTTTGGACAGTAGTCCAGAGCTAATGTAATTGTTCAACGTGGCCCTGGAAATTCCTGTTTTCTCGAGCAGATCCTTACTGGAGATCATACTGTCCAATTCTTTGTCGTTATTTGCATACGCAAGTGTCTAACAAACATTCTAGACAGTTGATTATTCGTGTCAAGGAGACGTCGGCAGAACCCGACGTTCCGGGTAGCTTTGGTGTCTTAATTGGTCTGTAGATACTTGTACTAATTGGATTATTCTGAATTACAACACATATGTCCAGTGTCCAGATGGACAGATGTACATTAATGCAATCGCTTGGGACCGCGCAGGTTCAGCGCAAGCCGGGCCACCAGTCCCCCGCCCTCGCGCGGCAGAAGATCCAGCGAGCCGCCGTGGCCGCGTGCGATGCGCTCGACGATCGCGAGCCCCAACCCGGCACCCCCGCTCCCGCTCCTCGACTCACTCAGGCGCGTGAACGGTTGCTTCAGACGCTCGGCTTCCTCGGGCGGGATCCCAGGACCCCGATCCTGCACTTCGATCAGCGCGTAGTCATCCAACCGGCGCACGGCGATTTGAACCGGTTCGCCGGCATGCCGGAGCGCGTTGTCAACGAGGTTCATGATCGCGCGCCGCACGCTGAGGCGCCGGAGCCGGCAGGTGCCGGCGGATGGCGTACCGGTCAGCGTCACGTTACGGCCCAACCTAGAATAATGGTCCACAACCTCTCGCGTCAGGCCGTCAAGGTCGACCGCCTCGTGCTTTTCGTCCTCGCCGCGGGCGAAATCGAGGAACTGCCCGATCACCTGGTCCATCTCGTCGATATCGGCGCTCATGCCGCGCAGGATGGATTCCTCGCTGCCGCTCATCTCGAGCCCGAGGCGCAGGCGCGACAGCGGCGTTCGAAGGTCATGCGAAATCCCGGCGAGCACGATGGTGCGCTCGCGCTCCATGCTGGCAAGGCCACTGGTCATCCGGTTGAACGCCGCAGCGACCGTGCGCAGCTCGCGCGGGCCTTCTTCCGCCAGGGGCTCCGGGGTCACGCCGCTGCCCACGAGTTTCGCGGCGCGGCCAAGGGCCGAAAGCGGGCCGACTATGCGCGAAGCAATCAGCCAGGCAGCGAGCAGCGAGAGAACGAGCGTCAGCGCTCCCCAGCCGATCCATTCGGAAGTCTCATCCGGTCGTATGCGTTCGCGCGGCAGCGCGATCCAGTACTCGTCTTCGTCAATGAAGAAGCTCACCCAAAAACCTTCGATACCGTCGCGCGACCATGCGAATCGGGTGCGCTCGCCGAGCATGACTCGCACCAGTTCGGTTACGCGATCCAGCAGCGGCTCGCGCGGCAGCGGCTCGAGCGTCTCGCTCGGTGCTGCGGCGTATACGCGGATGCCTTCCATATCGGAGAGTTCGCGCAGCAACGCGAGGCGCCGCTCCGGGTCGGCGTTGATGAGTGCCGCGCGCGTCAGATTGACAATGGAGCCGGTCTGTCTGGAGAGCTCGGCCGCCAGCGGCTCGCGCTCGTAGACGCGCAGGATCGCGAGCGAGACGGAGAGAGAGGTGACTACCAGCAGCGCGATCAGCAGGAACGATCGCGCGAAAAGACTCATTTCAGGTTGCCGTCAGGCACGAAGACGTACCCGAACCCCCACACGGTCTGGATGTGACGCGGCTTGGACGGATCTTCCTCGACGATCTTGCGCAGGCGGGAGATTTGCACGTCGATCGAGCGATCGAACACCTCGTACTCGCGCCCCCGCGCCAGCTCCATCAGCTTGTCGCGCGACAGCGGCGTGCGCGGATGCTGCACCAAGACCTTGAGCACCGAGAACTCGCCGGTCGTAAGCGGGACGTCCTTGCCATCCCGCGTAAGGCTGCGCGTCGCGAGGTTGAGCTCGAACGCACCGAAATGATGGATCTCCGTCTGCGCGGCGGGGGCGCCAGGCGGCCCGGCAGGTTGGCGGCGACGCAGCACGGCGTTGATCCGCGCTACCAGCTCACGCGGGTTGAACGGCTTTGGAACGTAGTCGTCGGCCCCCATCTCGAGCCCTACGATGCGGTCGACATCGTCGCCCTTGGCCGTCAGCATGATGACCGCCGGAGGATTATTCTGCGCGCGCAAGCGCCGGCAGATGGCGAGGCCGTCCTCGCCAGGAAGCATCAGGTCGAGGACGATCAGGTCGTAGCGCTCGCGGGCGAGCTGGCGGTCCATCGCAGTCGCATCTGCCACCGCGCGAGTCTCGAATCCCTGCTCGCCGAGGTAGCGCACGAGCAGGTCGCGCATCCGCTGGTCGTCGTCTACGATGAGTACTCTAGTCTTCAGGTCTGCCATAAGGGCACAGGTTAATGACCCTACAGAGAAGCACCGAAACAGGCTGTAAGTCCAAGACTGCCCGGCAACAGATTGTTACAAAATTCGGGTATCCGGTGCAGACTGACTTTTGCCGGGCCCGTACCATGAGGCCGTCATGAACGCCTTCCTGCGCATTGTGCTCGTCGCGGCTGCCGCCGGCATGTTTTCGTCGCCGGCCGATGCGCAGCAATGGCGCGGCCGGCATGAGCGGGGCCAAGCGCCGAAGGGTCAACCGCAGCAGTACTACTACCGAGACTACCGGGCGGGACCGAACGGGGGCATGAGCTCCGAGCAGCGCGAGCGCCTGCGCCAAGAGGTTACCTCGGCTCGCCAGGGGGTCTATCGGGATCGGGATAGCGGTCCGCCTCCGGAATACGATCCCCGCCGTCCGCCGCAACGGCCGATGGCGCCGGCGGAACGAGACCGTCTGCGCAGGGACATCCAGAACGCCAACCGCGACTTCGAGCGCCGGCGCTAGGGCAGACCCCAGCGTTAAAGGATAGAATTCGCCGCGGTGCAGGCGGACCGCGGTGGCGACCCGCGTTCGGCTTGCAGTGATCGCAAGCCTACGGGAGGTTGCATGCGGAATGGATCGTTGGTAGCCGGGTTGCTGGTGGCGCTCGCCTCTGCGGGCTGCGCGATGATCTACGATGTGGAAGGTCCTCACTGGCGTGATTACAAGCCATCGAAGGCGCTCGCCCCTGCATTCGCGGCGCCGGGATCCGAGTGGAGCTACGTGCGGCGCGACTCGGGTAGCTTCGGTAGCGGCGTTTCCCATGTGTATTGGAAGTCGCTGCCTGTCCAGAACTGGCAGGGGCGCCCGCACTATGCATACGAAGGCCCGGAATCGACGACCCTGATCGACCCCACGAGCGGGAATTGGGCCGCGTTGGTCAAGGACGGAAAGCCACTGGTTACTTGGGACCCACCTTTGGGTTTTCACTGGCCGATGTGGATTGGGGAGACTTGGTCGACACCGTACAAGATCACCAACGCGGCCGGCAAGACCATCGACTCGCGCGCGTGGTATACCGTTGAAGCGCAGGAAACCGTGCACGTTCCGGCCGGTTCGTTCCGCACGTACCGAATCCTCTATTCCACTCCGACCGTTTATGGCCCCCTTTGGTGGAGCCCCGAGCTCGGCATTACGGTGAAAAGCAGGCTCCAGCGCGTTGCTGAAGATCCAGCCGGCGCTGGCGTGCGCGAGGCCGATCTGCTGAGGCAGAGCGTCAAGAACTAGGCGAAGCGACCGGCGCACCTGCGGGCAGCAGGTGCGCGATCGAATTGGCGTAGTAGCGAAGCACCGGCAACTCCTGCGAGCAGGCGGCGTACAGGCCGTCGCGCTCTTCTACCAGGCGCCGCAGCAGGAGCATCCTCAACCCCACCGTCAACGCATAGTCGAGGTCGCGCCGAGGCAGGTAGGTGTGCGCGCCCGCAACCTCCAGGCGCTCGAGCAGCCTTTCAACCCGAGCCTTGAGTTCCAGCTCCGAGAGCGGTGCGCCTTCGCTTGTGAAGACCGTGGCGATCAGCGGCACCGGCACGACCGGGACGATCCGACCGACGGCATTCATCAGGTGACTGCCGAGCTTTGCCATTGCGCGCCTGCGGTCGTCACCGCCAAGGCGCTGGAAATCGAGGCCGTTCGCGGCGCAGTACTCGCGCATCGAGATCGGAGTGCCGAACGCGACGCAGGCATAGCCGAACCGGTGCCATTCGCTCTTCAGCATCAACCGCAGATTGCGTCCGGCGAATGCCACCGTGTTCCAAAGCGCTCGTACGCGCCCGGGCCGGGTTGCGTGCGGATCGATCGAGAGCAGCAGCGTGCGATCTTCCAGGACGCGGTCGTAATTGAGCCCCAGCGGCACGAAGATGAGGTCGCGTTCCCCGTCGTTGTGGAATCCGCGCATCATGTAGTCGAGGACGCCGAGCTTGGGCTCGCGCATCAGACCGTCGCGGGTCAGTCCGCCTTCCGGAAACACGGCCTGCGGCACGCCGGCTTCGGTCGCCATCGCTACGTAGCGCTCGAGTACCCGTCGGTAGAGCTCGTTCCTCGACTGTCGGCGGACGAAGTACGCGCCCATCGAGCGGATCAGCGCGGAGAGCGGCCAGATCTGCGCCCACTCGCCGACTGCGTACGACAACGAAGTCTGCTCCGCCGCGAGATACGCCGCCAGCACGTAGTCCATGTTGGAGCGGTGATTCATGACGAACACTACGGTTGCATTCGAATCAACCCGTGCGAGGCCCTCCGAGTCGACGTACCCCAGCCGCACGCGATACAGCGATTGCGCAACCTTGCGCGCGATCCAGCAGCCGACCCGGAAATAGAAATACGCATTGAACGCCGGGACGGTTTCGCGCGCATAGCGTTCCACGACGCGCAGCGCAGCCGGATGGCTCAGCTTGTTCTGCAGCGCGAATTGCTCTGCGGCGGCTTCCACCTTCGGGTCGGTGATCAGGCGATCGATCAGGGCCTGGCGGCGCGTTCTCTGCCAGGGGCGGATGCCGATCCGCAGCCGCGTCGAGAGTTCGTCGATCACCTGATTGGCAGTTCGCGACATGAACCCGCGCCAGGCGGGGCCGAGCAAATGGTCCCAGAGCGCCCACAGCGCCAATGCGCCGATGCAGAGCAGCAGCCATGCCGGCAACGCGACCGTGTGGGTCATCGCTAAAATCCAGGATATGCGGATCGCGGCGCTGGAGACTTCAACGGAATGGTGCTCCGTCGCGCTGTGGAGCGACGGCGAGATCGCGTCGCTGGAGCAGCGGGCCGGTCATCGCCACGCCGAGATCGCGCTGCCGCTGTTGCAGCAGCTGCTCGCGCGCTGCGGCACGAGCGCGAGCGCGCTCGACGCGATCGCCTTCGGAGCCGGCCCTGGATCGTTCACGGGGCTGCGCATCTCGTGCGGAATCGCGCAAGGACTGGCGGTGGGAAGAAACGTCCCGGTGCTCGGCGTCTCCACGCTCGACGCGATCGCCGAAGAATCCGGCGCCGCACGAGTGGTCGTCTGCCTCGATGCGCGCATGCGCGAAGTGTATTATGCCTGCCTCGAAAGAGCAGGCGATGAATGGCGCACCGCGGTCGCCGCGGTTTGCATCCCTCCGGCAGCGGCGCTGCGTCCGCCGGGAGGCGGCTGGTGCGGATGTGGAAACGGCTTCTCGGCGTACCCTGAACTGACACGAATGGTCGCGCGCGTAGTACCCGAGGTTCATCCGACCGCGGCCGCGATCGCGCGGCTTGCCGCGCCGCGCCTGGCTGCCGGCGAAGGCGCGGACCCTGCGCTCGCCGCGCCGCTGTACCTCAGGGACAAGGTGGCGATGACGATCGAGGAACGAGGCGCGCGATGAGCGCCGTGCTGCGCGAAGTGCCGCGCTTCGAGCCGATGCGCGACGCGGAACTGGCCGCCGTGGTGGCGATCGAAAATGCGATCTACGACCACCCGTGGACGCGCGGCAATTTCGCCGATTCGCTGCGCGCGGGATACCAATGCTGGACCTATCGACTGGGCTCGCAGCTGATCGGTTACTTCGTGTTGCTCGTCGCTGCCCACGAGGCTCATCTGCTCAACCTCTCGGTCGCGAGCGCGAGTCAAAGGCGCGGACATGGCGGCGCGCTTCTCGCGGAGAGCATCCGCATCGCGCGGACCCTGGGAGCGCGCAATGTTTACCTCGAAGTGCGCCCAAGCAATCGCGCCGCGCAGGCCCTCTACGCCCGCTTTGGCTTCTCTCACGTCGCCCTGCGTCGCGGCTACTACCCCGCCGGCGCGCAACGCGAAGACGCGCTTGTGTTCGCGCTCGCGCTGTGAGCCGCCGCCGCGCGGAGATTCTGGCGGAGATGGGATTGGCGCCCGTCTGGCGGCTGCGCCGCGCAGGGTCGTCGCCGGCCTTGCAGAGCGTTGCCGACGCCAGCGCGGAAGTGCAGCGCGTGCCCGTGCGCGAAGAGGCAGTGACTCCGGCATCATCCGCAGAGCGGGAGCGGCACATCCTTTCGATGGACTGGCCGGCGCTGAAGGGCAAGGTCGCCGGCTGCACGGACTGCCGGCTGCGCGCGACGTGCAAGCAGACCGTGTTCGGAGTGGGCGATGAAAGGGCAGCGTGGATGCTCGTAGGCGAAGCCCCGGGCGCCGATGAAGACCGGCTCGGCGAACCGTTCGTCGGACAGGCCGGCAAGCTGCTCGACAACATGCTCGCGGCGCTCGGCCTCGCCCGCGGAGCCGATGTCTATATCGCCAACGTGCTCAAGTGCCGGCCACCGGGCAATCGCAATCCGCAGCCCGACGAGGTCGCCCAGTGCGCGCCCTACCTGTTGCGCCAGATCAGTCTCATCCAGCCGAAACTGATCGTCGCCATGGGCCGCTTCGCGGCGCAGGCCTTGCTCGGCACGGACGCATCGATTGCGAGTCTGCGGGGTCGCGTGCACCGCTACGCGGGCGTGGCACTCGTCGTGACATATCACCCGGCGTATTTGCTGAGAAGCCTGCCGGACAAGGCCAAGGCCTGGGCCGACCTGCGCTTCGCTGTCAGAACGATCGCCGCCGCCGGCTGAGCGCCTCTGCGCCTACTTGTGATCCTCGGCGCGCGCGAATGCGAGCAGGCGTTCCATCTCCTCGCCGCGCACGCGGCGATTGTGAACATACCACCAGAGCACCAGCGTCATCGTGCCTGCGACGAACAGGCCGAAGATTGCAATCACCCACAGGATCGAGACGCCGGATCCGAGCAGGATCGAATACATCGCGATCATCATCAGGATCGAAGCGTTTTCGTTGAAATTCTGCACCGCGATCGAGCGTCCCGCGCCGACGAGGTGATGGCCACGGTGCTGCAGCAGCGCGTTCATCGGCACGACGAAGTATCCGGCCAGCCCTCCGATCAGCACGATGAGCGGCACTGCGAGCCGCACGTCTCGCACGACGACCATCAGGATCACCATGAGCCCCATGAGGATGCCGAGCGGTATCACTCGTACGGCGCGGTCGAGGCGCACGCGCATCGAGGCGAACACGGCGCCGGCCGCGATACCGAGCGCGCACACGCCCTGGAGGATCGACGCGAGCGACAGCCCGTAGCCCAGCGCGGCGCGTGACCATTCGATCATGATGAACTGCAACGTGGCTCCGGCACCCCAGAACAGCGTGGTCACCGCGAGCGAGATCTGCCCGAGCCGGTCCTTCCAGAGGCTGACGACGCACCCGGCGAAATCTTTCAGCGTCTCGAGTGGATGCGCGGGAAGGGGCTTCATCGCCACCCCGGTGCTCGGGATGTAGAGGTTGAACGCCGCAGCGATCGCGTACACCAGCACGATCACGCAGATCGCCGCTTCCGGCGGCGTATCGATCCCGGTTTCGAGGTGCGGGATGTCGAACTGCAGCAGGCTGTGCGAGACCTGCTCGTTGATCAGCACGCCGCCCAGCATCGTGCCGAGGATGATCGAGGTCACCGTCAGGCCTTCGATCCAGCCGTTTGCAATGACCAGCTTCGAATGCGGCAGATACTCGGTGAGGATGCCGTACTTCGCCGGCGAATAAGCGGCTGCGCCGAGGCCCACCAGCGCGTAGGCCGCGAGCGGATTGACCTCGAACAGCATCAGCACGCAACCGACGATCTTCACCATATTGGAGAAGAACATCACGCGGCCCTTCGGCAGCCGGTCGGCGAACGCACCGACATAAGGCGCGAGCACCACGTACGAAACGACGAAGAAGAACTTCAGATACGGCGTCATCCAGGTCGGCGAGTCGGCTTGCATCAGCAGCGCGATCGCGGCGACGAGCAGCGCGTTGTCGGCGAGCGACGAGAAGAACTGCGCCGCCATGATGATGTAGAAGCCGAGATTCATGATCCGGCCCGGGTTATATCACGTGCGAACCGGCCCCCGCTTTCCGGCTACCGCGGCGCGGCGCTTTATGCTTCAATAAGCGCCCTCTTGACCGGCGTTTATGGACCATGGCGGATCGGCGGCTGCAGGTCTTCCACGCGGTGGCGAAGCAGTTGTCGTTCACCAAGGCGGCGGAGGCGCTGTTCATGACGCAGCCGGCGGTGACGTTCCAGATCAAGCAGCTCGAGGAGCGCTTCAACACTCGCCTGTTCGAGCGCGGGCACGGCAAGATTGCGCTCACGCCGGCGGGAAACGTGGTGCTCGAGTACGCCGAGCGCATCCTGGCGCTCTCGGCCGAGCTCGACATGCGGCTGAAGGAGATGACGAGCGATATCGGCGGGCCGCTGCTGGTGGGCGCGAGCACCACGATCGCCGAAGCGTTGCTGCCGCAGGTTCTCGGCGACTTCAAGTCCAAGTACCCGCGCGTCCAGCCGCGGCTCATCGTCGCCAACTCCGAGACGGTTGAAAACCGCGTTGCCGAGCACACGCTGGATATCGGGTTCATCGAGGCGCCGTCGCACCTGCAGAACGTCGCGACCGACGTGTGCTGCGAGGATGAGCTGCAGGCTGTGTGCGCGCCGTCGCATCCGCTGGCGCGATTGAAGAGCGCGGTCCCGAAGCAGCTCGTCCAGTACCCGTTCCTCAGCCGCGAGTCCGGCTCCGGAACCCGCGAGGTGATCGACCATTACCTGCAAAAAGCAGGCATCGAGCCGGAGTCGCTGAACGTCGTGATGGAGCTCGGCAGCCCCGAGGCGTTGAAGGGCCTGGTCGCCACGGGTCTCGGGTTCACGATCCTCTCGGTCGCAACGGTCTCGAAAGAGACGCGGCTCGGACAGCTGGTGCGCGTGCCGCTTTCGCCGCGGCTGATCCGCAAGCTCTCGGTCGTATACCCGAAGGAAAAATTCCGCTCGCGGCTGGTCAATACGTTCGTCCAGTTTGCCAAGGGCCGCCTGGCATCGAGGCAGCCGGCATGAGATCGCGGCAAGGACACCGCTAATGCCCCGTCCCCTCCGCGCCGCGATCAGCGCATCGGCACTGGGCCACAACCTGCGCGTCGCGCAACAGCATGCAGCGAATGCGAAGGTGTGGGCAGTGGTCAAGGCCAACGCGTATGGCCATGGCCTGCTGCGCGCAGCGAAGGCCTTCGAGGCCGCTGACGGTTATGCGGTGCTGGATTTCGCCGAGGCGCTCCAGTTGCGCGGCGCAGGGGTCGCCAAGCCGATCCTCATGCTGGAAGGGTTCTTCGGACCCGAGGACCTGCCGCTCGTCGCTCGCCACCAGCTTACGCCGGTGATCCACAACCTCGAGCAGGTGGAGATCTTGCAGAAGACGCCGCTCGAGGGAGCGATCGACGCCTATCTTAAAGTGAACAGCGGAATGAACCGGCTGGGTTTCACGATGGACAACGTGCGCGTCGCGTGGAGCGCGCTCAAGGAGCACGCTCAGATCCGGTCGGTCACCCTGATGACGCATCTTGCCGATGCCGAAGGCAGCGGGGTTGAGCCGCAGCTCGATTGGTTCGCCAAGATCACCCAGCCGTTCGAAGCGCCGCGCTCGCTGGCGAATTCCGCCGCGCTCCTCCGCTTTCCCGAAACACGCGGCGATTGGGTGCGCCCGGGGCTGATGCTGTACGGCTGCTCGCCGTTCGCCGGGCAAAGCGCCGACGCGCTCGGCCTGAAACCTGCGATGACCCTCACGTCCGAGATCATCGGCGTGCAGAACCTCACGCCGGGAGAGCGTGTCGGTTACGGGCTTACGTTCGAAGCCTCGGCCGAAATGACGATCGGCATCGTCGCTTGCGGCTACGCCGACGGGTACCCGCGCCACGCACCGAGCGGAACCCCGGTGCTCGTGGCGGCGCAACGCGCGAGGACTGTCGGCAGGGTGTCGATGGACATGCTCTGCGTCGATATCACCGACATTGCAGAGGCGTACATCGGCACGCCGGTCACCCTTTGGGGCGAGGGACTCTCCGCGGACGAAGTTGCGACGGCCGCAGGCACCGTCAGCTACCAGCTTCTTGCAGGTCTCGCCGCGCGCGTTCCGATCCTGGACGTGGCGTAGTGGCAAAAGCCAAGACTGCGTTCGTCTGCACAGATTGTGGCGCAAGCGCGCTGCAGTGGTTCGGCGCCTGTCCTTCGTGCGGCGCCGCCGGGACGCTGACCGAGACGGTTGCCGACCGGGGCGGGCGGCGCCTCGCGGGCGACGCAGTCCCGATCGCGTTGTCGACGATCGAAACGCAGGAGGTCGAGCGCATGCCGACCGGTCTTGGTGAACTGGACCGCGTGCTCGGTGGCGGGCTGGTCGCAGGGCAGGTGGTGCTGATCGGCGGCGATCCCGGGATCGGAAAATCCACGTTGCTGCTGCAAGCGCTCGCGTCGCTGGGAGGCGTGTGCAAGACGCTCTACGTCAGCGGAGAAGAATCGGCCGATCAGGTTGCGATGCGCGCACGGCGCCTTTCGCTCGCCGCGGGCGGAGTCGACTTGCTGGCCGAGATTCAGCTCGAGAAAATCACCGCAACGCTCGATGCGCGCAAACCCCGGGTTGCCGTCGTCGATTCGATCCAGACCCTGTGGTCGGACCTGCTGCAATCGGCGCCGGGCTCGGTGGCGCAGGTGCGCGAGTGCGCCGCGCAGCTTGCGCGCCATGCCAAGCGCAGCGGGACGGCGCTCTTCATCATCGGCCATGTCACGAAGGAAGGCGCGATTGCCGGGCCGCGGGTCCTCGAGCATATCGTCGACACGGTTCTCTATTTCGAGGGTGATCCGCACTCCGCCTTTCGGCTGGTGCGGGCAGTCAAGAACCGCTTCGGCGCGGTGAACGAGCTCGGCGTGTTCGCAATGACCGACAAAGGACTGCGCGCGGTCACGAATCCCTCGGCGTTCTTTCTTTCGCGCCACGGTGCCGACGTAGCGGGCTCGTGCGTCCTTGCGACGCTCGAAGGCACGCGGCCGCTGCTGGTGGAAATCCAGGCGCTGGTCGACAGCGCGCATGCACCCAATCCGCGCCGCCTCACCGTTGGGCTGGAGCAGAACCGGCTGGCGATGCTGCTCGCCGTGCTGCACCGGCATGCGGGCATCGCGACAATGGACCAGGATGTCTTCGTCAATGCGGTGGGCGGCGTGCGGATCGCCGAGCCAGCCGCTGATCTCGCCGTATCGCTCGCAGTCGTATCGTCGCTTGGCAATCGGCCGATCCCGGGCAAGCTGGTCGTCTTCGGCGAGATCGGCCTGGCGGGCGAAGTGCGCCCGGCGCCGCGCGGCCAGGACCGCCTGAAGGAGGCCGCGAAGCTCGGGTTCGAGCGCGCCCTCGTTCCGAAGGCGAACCAGCCGAAAGGAAAGATCGCCGGGCTGAAGGTGATCGCAGTCGAGCGCGTCGATCAGGCTGTCGCGGCGTTGAGGAACCTCTAGCCTTATCCGTTATGAAGATTGTCGCCGTGACCGGCGGAGGACAAGGCATTGGCCGCGCGGTTGCCTTCCGCTTTGCCGCGGCCGGCTACGGCGTGTCGATCGCAGACCCGGACGAGAAGGCGGGACTGGAAGCGGTCGCCAGGATCGAAGAGAGGGGTGCAAAGGGCCTGTACGTGCGTGTTGATGTCGCTCAGGCCGAGCCGGTCGAGCGCTGGATTGCGCAGACCCTGGAGCAACTCGGTTGCCCGGATGTGCTGGTGAACAATGCCGGCATCAGCCGGCGCGCTCCATTCCTCGAGCTGTCGACGACCGATTTCGATCGCGTGATTGCAGTGAATCTGCGCGGCACGTTTCTGTGCTCCCAGGCGGTCGCGCGAAAGATGGTCGAGCGCGGGCAGGGCGGGGCGATCGTGAACATCGCATCGACGCGCGCTTTCATGTCGGAGCCTGGTACGGAAGCCTACACGGCCTCGAAGGGCGGAATCGTCGCCCTCACGCATGGAATGGCGATGAGCCTGGGGCGGCACCGGATCCGCGTGAATTGCGTGAGCCCGGGCTGGATCGAGACGCGAGACTGGCAGTACACGCCCCGTGCGCAGCGACCGGTGCACTCGGAGCGCGATCGGCTGCAGCACCCGGTCGGCCGCGTCGGCAAGCCCGAAGACATCGCGGACGCGTGTTTCTTTCTCGCCGAGCAGGCGGGCTTCATGACGGGCCAGAACATCACGCTCGACGGCGGGATGACGGCAAAGATGATCTACGAGGAGTAGTCTCGGGCGTAGCAGCGAGGATCTTCCTCGCCGCGCGCACGCCGCTGCGTACCGCTGCTTCCAGCACCGGCGGATACTCGGGGTCGGTATAGTCCCCTGCGAGCAGCAGTCCGGGCGTCGGCGTCTCCTGGGCGGGGCGCTCGATGCCAGGAGAGCATGTGATGGTCGCGCGTTTCTCGGCGATCACCTGCGACCACCTGGGCCGCGGGAGCGCTTTGACCACCTGCGCGAGTTCGCCGTGGCAGATTGCAGCGAGCTCGGGGTGCGCCATCTGCTGGTGCGCTCCCTCCGCACTGATCATGCAGGAAACGAGTCCGGGTGTTCCGCCGAGCGCGTCGCGATCGAACACCCATTGCACCAACCCTGCGCTGAGCCCGAGCATCGGAGAGGGAAGCGTCACCCGCCCCGGGTACTGCAGATAGCAGGTGTAGATCGGCTGATACGTGTAGTCGGGCAGATTCCCGAGTAGCGCAGCAAACGGCTTGAGCTGGTAAGGCGCAACTGCGAGGATGACTTGCGAGAACGATTCCCCGGCGATGCGCAGGCGCGGTTCGATGCCGTGAACGGTCTCTCCGGTACGGACCTCGCCGCCGCGCATGCGCACGTATTCCGCGGCGCGCTCCGGAAAGAGCTGCGAAAGATCTACTCGGGGCAGGACGAGGTCGCTCGCGTCCTGCGACCCGGCAAGCGAATCGCGCAGCACGGCTGCGAACACTTGCGCGGAAGCCTGCTGCGGCGGGGTATTGAGCGCCGCTACGCAAAGCGGCCGCCAAAGGTAGTCGCCGATTCGCCCCGCCTGACGGTGCGTTTCGAGGAGCTTCTCCACGGGAATGTCCGGCTCAAAGCGAAACCCCCTGCGCTTCAAGGACCGCATCAGCCGTACCGCGCCGAGCCGCTCGGCGATGGATACGTTGCGCAGGGCGAGCAGCCCCCCGAGCAGTCCCAGCGGCGCCGGCAGCCACCGCGAGCGAAATACGAAACCATCGGCGTAGCGCAGTTCGAGCGGCAGGCGCAGAACGGCATCCGAGGGAACGCCGACCCGCTGCATCAGGCGCAGCAGCTCGGTATAGGCGCCGATCAGAATGTGCTGTCCGTTGTCGAGATCGTGCCCGTGCGCGTGCACGCGCCGCGCCCTTCCGCCCGGAACCGCGCCGGATTCGAACACGACGACGCGCACGCCCGCGTCGGCCAGCGTGACGGCGGCGGCCATGCCCGCGTACCCGGCACCGACGACCGCTACGCGGTGATCCAGGTCTTCCACGCGATCCAGAATTTGCGCAGCGGCGTCAGCGAGGTGCGCTGCGTAAGCACCCGGAAGCCGTCGCGTTCGATCTCCGCAAGCAGCTGGCGATAGATCGCCGCCATGATGAGCCCCGGCCGCTGCGCGCGGCGGTCTTCCGGGGCGAGGGCA
>Ga0070698_100003384_pt1 | contig 17546 bp, 15 predicted proteins | sample KBSK1502metaG_FD_65477 | JGI IMG/M metagenome (GOLD analysis project Ga0070698, IMG submission 65477) | Corn, switchgrass and miscanthus rhizosphere microbial communities from Kellogg Biological Station, Michigan, USA - KBS K1-50-2 metaG | ecosystem: Host-associated > Plants > Roots >...
CTGATGCTGGCGCCGGTGCGCCAGCTGCGCGCCGCCTTGCGCGCCAAGCTCGAGGGCGAGGCCGACAGGCTCGATTCGGGGCAGCGCGCGCGCATCGAGGGCGTGGCGCGCTCGCTCGCCAACCGCTGCGAGCTCACGCTGGAAGCCTGGCGCGCCATGTTGCGCGGCCTGCATAACGAGCCCGATCCCGCCTTCGTCGACTGGTTCGCCATCGAAAAGAGCCAGAACCGCGAGATCGATGTCGGCATGTACCGCCACTATCTCGATCCCACCGAGCCGTTCATCAATGCGGTGGTGCGGCCGGCCCATGGCGCGGTCATCACCTCGGCGACGCTACGCGATTCGCTGGGCGTGCCGGCCGCCGCCAACGACGAGGACGCCGAGGCGCTGGCCGACTGGACGGTGGCAGAGGCTCGCACCGGCACGCGCCACCTCAGCCTGCCGGCGATGCGCGCCGCCATGGCCTCGCCCTTCGACTATGTCGACGCCACGCGCGTCTTGATCGTGCGCGACGTCAAGCGCGACGACTCCGATCAGGTGGCCGCCGCCTATCGCGAGCTGTTCGTGGCATCAGGCGGCGGCGCGCTCGGCCTGTTCACCGCCATCGGCCGCCTGCGCGCCGTCCACCAGAGGATCGCGCCGGCGCTCGAGGAGGCCGGCCTGCCGCTCTATGCCCAGCATGTCGGCGGCATGGATGCCGCCACCCTGGTCGATATTTTCCGTGCCGAGGAACATTCCTGCCTGCTCGGCACCGACGCCGTGCGCGACGGCGTCGATGTGCCCGGCCGCTCGCTGCGCCTGATCGTGTTCGACCGCGTGCCGTGGCCGCGGCCCGACATCCTCCACCGCGCGCGCAAGGAGGCGTGGAAGAAGGCCGGCGCCGGCGCCAATGCCTATGACGACATGCTGGCACGGCTGCGCTTGAAGCAGGCCTATGGCCGGCTGATCCGGCGCGCCGACGATCGCGGCGTGTTCGTCATGCTGGACTCGCGGCTGCCGACGCGGCTGCTGGGCGCGTTTCCGCCGGGCGTTTCCATTGAACGTGTCGGAATAGCCGACGCCGTGATCGCGGTCCGTGAGTTCTGCAATCGTGAACGATGACAATAACCAAATTCTTTGAGATACTTCAGCGTCGAGTTTGACAGGATGGTTCATGGGTCGTTGGCTGGCGTTACTAGTGACGGCTCTGGTCACATCGTCGTTCCTTTGTCCGGCCAGCGAGGCGGCAGAGCCGCCGCTCAACGTTCCCATCCTGCTCTATCATCGGCTCGGTCCCGTGCTCACCGACGACATGACGGTGACGACCCCGGTGGTCGAGAGCCAGCTCAAGCTGATCCAGGAGCGCGGCTATCAGGTCATTCCCCTGCGCAAGCTGCTGGAAGCCTACAACGAGCCCGAAGCGCCGCCGCCGGAACGTTCCGTGGTGCTGGTCGCCGATGACGGCCATCGCAGCGTCTACACCGACCTCTTCCCGCTGATCAAACGCTTCCAGATTCCCGTCACTCTGTTCATCTATCCCTCGGCGATCTCCAATCCCAGCGCTCCCTATGCGATGACCTGGGAGCAGCTGGCGGAGGTGAAGGCGTCCGGCCTGGTCGACATCCAGTCGCACACGTTCTGGCATCCCAACTTCAAGGTCGACAAGAAGCGCCTGGCGCCGGCGGCCTATGACAAGTTCGTGCAGGACCAGCTGGTCAAGTCCAAGACCGTGCTCGACCAGCGCCTCGGACTGAAGGTCGATCTGCTGGCCTGGCCGTTCGGCATCTACGACGACGACCTCATCAAGGCGGCCTCGGACGCAGGGTACGTCGCCGCCTTCTCGATCGAGCGCCGGCCCGTCACGCGAACCGAAAAGGTCATGAGCCTGCCGCGCTTCATCGTCACCGACGCCGATCGCGGCGACCGCTTCGAAAGGCTGCTGCCCCCTAAATAAGGACGCCCAATGAAACTGCTTGTTGCCGCCGTCGCTGCTTGTTCTCTCCTGCTGCCAATGGCTTACGCCCAGGATCGAAAAGAGGCGGCGCGCGAGGTGGAGCGCGAGGGCACGGTCGTCGACGGCACCACCGGCGCGCCGGTTGCCGGCGCCATCGTCACCGTGGGCGACAAGGCCCTTCTCACCGATGCCCAAGGGCTCTACCGGGTGGACGGCACCCTGCCCATCAAGGTCCGCGCGGCCGGTTACGCCCGCGAGACCGTCGCTCCCGACGAGCCGGCGTCGCCCCATACGGTCAAGCTCACGCCGCTCCTGCCCAAGGCGCTCTATCTCACCGTCTACGGCATCGGCGCTCCCTTTCTGCTCGATCCGGCCCTCGAGGTGATCCAGAAAAGCAAGCTCAATGCCCTTGTCATTGACGTGAAGGGCGACCGCGGCCTTATCCCCTATCCCAGCGCGCTGCCGCTCGCCGCCAAGGCAGGCGCGCTCAAGCTCCGCACCATTCCCGATCTCAAGGAACTGGTGAGCACGCTCAAGGCCAAGAACCTCTATCTGATCGCGCGCATCGTCGTGTTCAAGGACGACCTGCTGGTCAACGTCCGTCCCGAATGGGCCGTTCGCAACACGGGCGGCGGCATCTGGAAGGATCGCGAGGGGCTCGCCTGGATCGATCCCTACCGCAAGGAAGCCTGGGACTACACGATCGGAGTCGCCGAGGAGGCTGCCGCCGCCGGGTTCGACGAAGTCCAGTTCGACTATGTGCGCTTCCCCGATGCCTCGCAGGGGGTGGCCTTTTCGCAGCCATCGACCGAGAACGGGCGCGTAGCGGCGATCACCGACTTCCTGCGCGAGGCGCGGCGCCGGCTGGTGCCGTACAATGTGTTCGTGGCGATGGACTCCTTCGGCTACGTCTGCTGGAACCAGAACGATACCGGCATCGGCCAGCGGGTCGAGGACCTGGCGACGGCGGTCGATATTATTTCTCCGATGCTCTATCCATCGGGCTTCCAGTTCGGCATCCCCGGCTACCGCAACCCGGTCCAGAACCCCTATGAGATCGTCTATCGCTCGCTCGAGGAGTGCAAAAAGCGCACGGCCGACAAGCCGGCCCGCTATCGGCCCTGGCTGCAGGCCTTCACCGACTATGCCTTCGGCGGCGTGGTTTTCGGGCCCGACCAGATCGGCAAGCAGGTCAAGGCCTCGCGCGACGCCGGCACGGTCGGCTGGATGATGTGGAACCCGCGCAACGTCTACTCGACCAATGACATCAAGGCCGAGACGCCCTAGCCGCGCCACCGCGCTTTGCCTGCTGATCGTCGGCCTTCTCTGCCAGGCGGTGATTTCCTGCACGTCGGCGACGACGCCGGCGGCCGCGGCGCCGCCCGCCAACCCATCGCCGAGCGGCGCCGCGCAGGCGATCAGCAACATCGTCAACGAGGAGATCGCGGCCGGCCACCTGCCCGGCGCCGTGGTCGTGCTGGGCATCAATGACAGGATCGTGCTGCGCCAGGCCTACGGCCAGCGCGCGCTGATGCCGGCCGTCAAGCCCACCACCCTGGATACGATCTACGATGCCGCCTCGCTCACCAAGGTGATGGTGACCGCCGTCGCCATCCAGCAGCTTGTCGAACGCGGGCAGATCGATCTCGACCGGCCGGCCGCCGCCTACTGGCCGGCCTTTGCCAACAACGGCAAGGGCAACATCACCGTCCGTCAGCTTTCGACCCACTACGCCGGCCTGCCCGCCGGCATCCCGACGCGCGGCTGGTCGGGCAGCGAGGGCGCGCTCGACACCATCGCGGCGCTGAAGCCGGTGGCGCCCGCCGGTACGCGGTTCAACTACAGCGACGTCGATTTCATCGTGCTGGGCGAGATCGTGCGGCGGGTCTCGGGCGAGCCGCTGGAGAGCTACGCCGCCAAGCACATCTTCCAGCCGCTCGGCATGCGCGACACGTTCTTCCACCCGCCGGCCGCGCTCAGGGACCGCATCGCGCCGGCCGACGTCGAAGGCGCCGAGCTGCGCTGGGGCGAGGTGCAGGATCCGATCGCCTACCGCATGGGCGGCGTGGCGGGCAATGCCGGGGTGTTCACCACCGCCGACGACCTCGCCAAATTCGCCCAGATGATGCTGGCGGGCGGCCAGGGCGTGCTGAAGCCGGCCTCGGTCGCGGCGATGACCAGCCCGCAGAGCCCGCCCGGCGGGGCCGCGCTGCGCGGGCTGGGCTGGGACATCGATTCGCCCTACGCGGTGTGGTTCGCGCCCTCGTTCTCGACGCGCTCCTACGGCCATACCGGCTATACCGGCACCGCGATCTGGATCGACCCCGAGAGCAGGACCTTCCTGATCGTGCTCACCAACCGGCTCCATCCCGACGGCAGGGGCGACATCCTGCCGATGCTGCGGCGCATCGCCGAGGTCGCGGGCGCGGCGGCGCGCGGCGGGCAAGCCCATGTTTTGTCGGGCATCGACGTCCTGGAAGCCTACGGCTTTCGCCAGCTCGCCGGGCGCCGCGTCGGCCTTGTAACCAACCGCTCGGCGCGCGATTCGGCGGGGCGGCGCACCGCCGATGTCCTGCACCAGGCGGCCGGGCCCAAGCTGGTGGCGCTGTTCAGCCCCGAGCACGGGCTCGATGCCTCGGCCGAGGGCAAGATCGCCTCGGGCCGCGATGCCGCGACCGGCTTGCCGGTGCTCAGCCTGTACGGCAGCACCATGCGGCCGACATCCGACATGCTGGCCGGGCTCGATGCCCTGATCTTCGACATGCAGGACGTCGGGGCGCGCTACTACACCTATCCCACGACCATGGCCTATGCCATGGAGGCGGCAGCGCGCGACAAGGTCGACTTCTTCGTGCTCGACCGGCCCGACCCGATCACCGCCTCGACGGTGCAGGGGGCGGTGCTCGACCCGGACCTCGTCTCCTTCATCACCTACATGCCGCTGCCGGTGCGCCACGGCATGACGCTCGCCGAGCTTGCGCGCCTGTTCAACGCCGAGAAACAGCTCGGCGCCAGGCTGCACGTGATCGCCATGCGCCGCTACCAGCGCGCCATGTGGTTCGACCAGACCGGCTTTGCCTGGGTGCCGCCCTCGCCCAATCTGCGCAAGCTCGAGCAGGCGATCCTCTATCCCGGCGTCGGCATGATCGAAGCCGCCAATGTCAGCGTCGGGCGCGGTACCGACACGCCGTTCGAGGTGGTGGGCGCGCCCTGGATCGACGGCAAGGCGCTGGCCGATGCCCTGAACGCGCGCAGGATCGCCGGCGTGCGCATCGAGGCCACCACCTTCACGCCGCGCGAATGGGTCTATCCCGGACAGGCCTGCGGCGGCATCCGCCTTACCCTCACCGACCGCGATCGCCTCGACAGTCCCCTGCTCGGCGTCGAGCTGATGGCCGCACTCTGGCGCCTCTATGGCAGCCAGTTCCAGATCGACCGCACGGTCAGCATGCTCGGTTCGCGGGCCTCCCTCGAGGCGGTGAAGGCCGGCGGCGATCCGCGCGACATCGCCCGCTCGTGGACGCCGGGCCTCGACGACTTCCTCCAGCTGCGGCGGAAGCACCTGCTGTATTGATTGCAGTGGCGCGCGCCCAGCGGCTTTGACGGCAGCCGAACTAGACGCGACAATGCCGGCAAACGCCGCGAGGGAGCGAAAATGCCGTACAAGATCATGATCATGGGCGCGTCCTACGGGTCGCTGCTTGCCTCCAAGATTCTTTTCGGCAGCCATCAGGTGCACCTGATCTGCCTGCCCGCCGAGGCCGACCTGATCAATACAGAGGGCTTTCGCGTGCGCATGCCGATTCGCGGCCGCAAGGACCCGATCGAGATCGATTCGCGCAAGCTGCCGGGCAAGGTGACGGCGGGCGGCACCGCCGGCGTGAACCCCGCCGACTACGACCTCGTCGGGCTCGCCATGCAGGAGCCGCAATACCGCTCACCGGGCGTGCGCGAGCTTCTGGACGCCGTGGCCAAGTCGCGGGTGCCCTGCATGTCGATCATGAACATGCCGCCGCTGCCCTACATAAAACGCATCCCCGGCCTCAACTACGAGCTGCTGAAGCCCGCCTATACCGACCCCACGGTGTGGGACAGCTTCGATGCCGAGCGACTGACGCTCTGCAGCCCCGACCCGCAGGCGATCCGCCCGCCGGAGGAGAAGGTCAACGTCCTGCAGGTCACTCTGCCGACCAACTTCAAGGTCGCCAAGCTCAAGGACGACAAGGCGACCGGCATGCTGCGCCAGCTCGAGAAGGACATCGACGCCGTGCGCTTCGACGCCGGGGCTGAGAAGATCGAGCTGCCGGTCAAGCTGCGGGTCTACGACTCGCTGTTCGTGCCGCTCGCCAAATGGGCGATGCTGCTCGCCGGCAACTATCGCTGCGTGACCAAGGACGGCATGCGGACGGCCCAGGAAGCCGTCCATAGCGACATCGCGACCTCGCGCTCGGTCTATAATTTCGTCAACGATCTCTGCGTCAAGCTGGGCGCCAATCCGGACGACCTGGTGCCGTTCGAGAAATATGCCGCCGCCGCGCAGAGCCTCACGCGTCCGGCCTCGGCGGCGCGCGCGCTCAACAACGGCCTGCCCAACATCGAGCGCGCCGACAAGCTGGTGCAGCTCATCGCCAAGCAGAAGGGCCTCAACCATCCGGTGATCGACGCCGGCGTCGCCCTGGTTGATGCAAGGCTCGACGCCAACCGCAAGAAGGCGGCGGCGGCTTGATCGCTGGGGGCGCGCGACTCCTTTCTGTCATCCTGAGCGCAGCGAAGGACCTCATGCCCGCGGCAACCGGCGATGAGATCCTTCGCTTACGCTCAGGATGACAAATGAAGGCATGGGCGCTCTCAACATCGCCATCATCGGCGCCGGCATGGGCGGGCTGGCCGCCGCCGCGGCGCTGCGCAAGCAGGGCATCGCGGTCACGGTCTACGAGCAGGCCACGCAGTTCACGCGGCTGGGCGCGGGCATCCAGATCGGCTGCAACGCCATGCATGTGCTGCGCGGGCTCGGCCTCGAGCCGATGCTGCGCGCCCAGACCTTCTATCCGCGCTCGTGGAACAACCGGCACTGGAAGACGGGCGAGGTGCTGTTCGACATGGTGTTCGGCCGCGAGGCCGAGGCGAAATACGGCGCGCCCTATCTGCTGGCCCACCGCGGCGACCTGCATGCCGCGCTGGCGAGCGCCGTGCCGGCGGACTGCCTGCGGCTCGACCATCGGCTGGCCGGCCTGGAGCAGACCCCGGATGGCGTGCGCCTCAGCTTCGCCAACGGCCGGACCGCGGCGGCCGATGCGGTGATCGGCGCCGACGGCGTCAATTCGGTGGTGCGCGCGAGCCTGTTCACCGACAGCGCGCCGCGCTTCGCCGGCCGCATCGCCTATCGCACGACCTATCCCGCGCGCCTGCTGAACGGCTTCGACATGGGCGACTGCACCAAATGGTGGGGCGAGGACCGCCACATCGTCATGTACCCGGTGAAATCGGATCGCAGCGAAGTCTACTTCGTCACCAGCCAGCCCGAACCCGGGTTCGGCCGCGAATCGTGGTCGGAGACCGGCGACGTCAAGGTCTTGCGCGCGGCGTTCGAGGGCTTTCATGCCGACGTGCAGCGCGTGCTTGCCGCCTGCCCCGCCGTCCACAAGCGGGTGCTGGTCGATCACGAGCCGCTCGACCGCTGGGTCGACGGCCGAGTGGCGCTGCTGGGCGACGCCTGCCATCCGATGACGCCCTACATGGCGCAGGGCGCGGCGATGGCGATCGAGGATGCGGCGATCCTCTCTCGTTGCCTGGCCGACGCGGGCCGCGACGGCATTGCCGAGGCGCTCGAACGATACGAGGCGACGCGCCGGGAACGGACGGCGCGGGTCCAGCTCACCTCGCGCCAGAACAGTTGGGGCAAGGGCGTCACGGACACCGACTGGGTCTATGGCTACAACGCCTGGACGGCGCCACTGGCCAACTGAATGTCGGCAACCGTGGGGAGAACTGGGCATATCTCGATTCTCCTGCAAGTCAGGGAACGAGGACGCCCGGGCCGGCCCGGGCATGACGTTTCGATGTCACGCAGCGCCGGAAGATGCCCCCACTTGATCACACCTTCGATGTGGCGGCGGCGGTAACCTTCTTGCGATCGTCCACAACCATCGGTGCGTTGGATGAAGATCGATCCGTCACAACGTCCGACTGGAGTGCGCAACATCAAAGCCCCGCCCAGGCCGCCGGCCGACGGTGGTAACGAATTTGCGTCCTTCGCCGCGCAGCTTGCGGCGCGCAGCGAGCGACTTCACGCCGGCGTCGACTCGGCGACGCCGGCGCCGAGCGCCGATCCCGACCGGGCGGCGAGCTCCCTCTTTTCTTGGTTCACCACCGGTCGCGCCGGACCAATTACGGCCAGCTTCCTGCTGCTGCTGATGGCGAGCGTCGCTGTCGTGGCGGTCTGGGGTCTGCCGTTTCAGGCTTCGACGCTATTGCCATCGAACCGTATCGAACAGGCGAAAGCTGACGTCCCCTCAACGGCCAGGCTGGAAGCAAGAGTTTTACCGCCGGTTTCCGCACCGGCTGCCACCTCGCCCCCCGTCTCCGCGCCGCCGGCCTCTCGAACGGCCTCACCTCCGCCGGTCGCCCCTCCGGCGGCCTCCCTTCCGGCGGCCTCCGCTCCATCGGTCGTCCCGTCACCTGCCCGGCAAGAGCTTGCCAAAGGGACGCCGGAATCCCGCCCCACGGTATCGGAAATACTAGCGGCGGCACAGGTCGGTCCAGCGCCGTTGACGCCCGACGAAGTTCGCGAGCTGCAGGGCAGGCTCAAGGCTACCGGCTTCAACCCCGGACCCATTGACGGAACGATGGGCCGCCAGACACGGAGCGCCGTTCGCGACTACGCCGAGGCGCGCGCCCTGCCAAACGCAGACGCGACAAGAGAGCTGCTCGCGCGCCTGAAGGCAGAACCTCCGGCGTCGGTCGCCTCGCCAGCCGTTTCCGCGCCGCCCGTCTCCCCGCCGCCCGTCGCACAACAAGTCGACAAACCGGCGCCGGACAGTGCGCAACCGCTGACGCCCGATGAAATCCGCAACCTGCAGGACAGGCTCAAGGCGGCCGGCTTCAACCCCGGACCGATTGACGGAACCATGGGCCGCCAGACACGGAGCGCCGTTCGCGACTACGCCGAGGCGCGCGCCCTGCCAAACGCAGACGTGACAAGAGGGCTGCTCGCGCGCCTGAAGGCAGAACCGCCGGCATCGGTCGCGTCGGCATCGGCCGCCTCGCCACCCGTCTCCTCGCCTGTCGCGCAACAAGTCGACAAACCGACGCCGGACAGTGCCTCACCGCTGACGCCCGACGAAATTCGCAACCTGCAGGACAGGCTCAAGGCGGCCGGCTTCAACCCCGGAGCCGTCGACGGAGTCATGGGCCGCCAGACGCGGAGCGCTGTTCGCGACTACGCCGAGACGCAGGGCATTCCGAGCGCAGACGCGACAAGGGACTTGCTCTCGCGTTGAGGGCGCCCGTCCGCCCGCCTCCGCGCCTTCTGAGACGCTCATGCGGCCACCTCCCCTAGCCGGGCCGTCAGGGCACAAAGCCGGCCGGCGTGCGCCGCGGATCGGAAGGAGCTTTGGAGCCGGGCGGCGTATAGCCGGGAAAATCCTTGAAGGTGAAGGGCGAATACTTGTCAGCGCATCCGCCGGCAAACGCCACGACGACGAACCATACAAGCCATCTCATGTGGTCTCTAATCGCTGGGTGACAAACCCGCTGGATCGTTGCTTTCATTCGCAGCGGAAGCGCGTGTAAAAATTGACGTTGTCGGCGATGCGATGTTCCAGCACCGCGTAGGGCCGAGCTCTGCAGGTCCGGTCCATGACCTGTTTCGCCGCGGTCCAGTCGCTGTTGCGTTCGGCTTCGGGATTGGGATCGACGACGAGCGTGGCGCGCACGGTGAGCATGCGGTACTCGTCCTTGATATCCGTCGGCGCCACACGGACCTCGTAGCGCCGCCCCTCCACCGTTATGTACTCGACCTGCGAACGATCGAGCGTGCCCTTGGGGTTGCAGGCGCCAAGCGCTATGAGCGCGGCGAGCACGACCAGGCCGGCGGCACGGCTCATCGTCGGCAGCCTGTCACTTGAACCGCGGCATCACCTCGTGGCAGAGCAGCCGCAGCGCGGTCATCACCTGCTCATGCGGGATAAGGCTGCCGGGGTTGAGCTCCGCCAGGATGCCGTCGAGACCGAGCACCTCGCGCACTTCCTGCAGCCGGTCGACCACGCTCGCGGGCGTGCCGACGATCATCCGTTCGCGCAGCACCTCGTCGTAGTCGATGGTCATGTTCTTCTGCCCACGCGCCGCCCGGTTCTCGATCTCCCGCGCGCCGGATGCGGTCGCGGAGGCGGCCAGTCGCTCGCCGACGTAGCGCAGGAGGTGCATGATGCTTTCGCGCGGCTCCTCGCGCGCAGCCTCCTCGGTTTCCGCGACATAGACCGGCACGCGCAGGAAGACCTCGCCCTTGCCGGGATGGCCCGCTTCCTTCCAGGCCTCGCGGTAGGTCTTCACCAGGGGCGCCAGCTCGGAAAGGTCTCCGGTGCGGGCGGCGACGAAGATGGGATGACCCATGGCGCCGACCTCGACGTAGGTGTCGGGGCTGGCGGCGGCGATCCGGATCTCCGGCCACGGCTTCTGCCAGGACTTGGGCGCCAGTCGGACATTCTCGTAGGCGAAGTACTTGCCCTTGTGGGAGAAGCGCTCCTCGGTGAAGGCACGCTTGACGATCTCCAGGGTCTCGGCGAAGCGCTCGCGGCTCTCGGCGTAGTCGACGCCGTACGTCCTGTAGGTGTGGGCGAAGCCCGAGCGGCCGACACCGAAGATCAGCCGGCCCTCGCTCAGCTGGTCGACGGTGGCGACCTCCTCGGCGAGCCGCAGGGGATGGCAGAGCGGCAGCACCTGCACGGCCGTGCCGATCTTCATGCGCTTGGTGCGCGTGGCGATCGCCGAAGCCAGGATCAGGGGCGAGGCCAGCACCGAGCGCTCGGGCGCGAAATGCAGCTCGGCCAGCCACATGGCGTCGAGCCCCCAGCGCTCCGCCGCATCGATCTGGGCGAAGGAGTTGGCGAAGGACTGCGCGGCGGTCTCGCCGGGCAGCGCCTGAAACTCGTGGAACATGCCGAATTCCATCGGTCCTCCTCGCGGAACGGCTGAAGCATAGACGGTTTTGCTTTGTGCGATAATGGCCGTATGTCGCCCAGGAAAATACTTATTGCCGGCGCCACAGGGCTCGTCGGCTATGCCTGCCTGAAGTATTTCGCCTCGCACAAGGACTGCGACGTGATCGCCCTCTCCCGCCGCCGGCCGAACGAGGCTTTTGGCGCGCGCTGGCTGCCGATCGATCTCACCGACGCCGCCACTTGCGCGAAACTGGCCCCCGAGCTCGCCGGCGTCACCCATCTCGTCTATGCCGCACTCCACGAGCGGCCGGGGCTGGTCGCGGGCTGGCAGGAAGAGGAGCAGATCCGCACCAACGAGGCGATGCTCAAAAACCTCTTCGGGCCGCTCGAGCGCGCGGCGCCGGGGCTCAGCCACGTGGCGCTGCTGCAGGGCACCAAGGCCTACGGCGTGCATGTGCGCCCGCTCACCGTGCCGGCGCGCGAGAACCGTTCGGAGATGCACGAGCAGCCGAATTTCTATTGGAACCAGGAGTGCTATCTGCGCGACGCTCAAAAGGGCAAGGCATGGCACTGGTCGATCCTGCGGCCGGTGCTGATCGTGGGCGCTTCGGTCGGCAGCGCCATGAACGTGATCCCCGCGCTCGGCGTCTACGCGGCGATGATGCGGCGCGCGGGAAGGAAGACGCTCGACTATCCTGGTGGCGTCGGACGCGTGGCCCAGGCGGTCGATGCCGACCTTTTAGCGCGGGCCATCGCCTGGTCGGGCGAGTCCGACAAGGCGAAGAACGAGATCTTCAACGTCACCAACGGCGACGTCTTTGTGTGGCCCAACGTCTGGCCCGCCATCGCCGACGCGCTGGGCTTCGCGCCGGGCGATCACGTGGCGCTGTCGCTCGACCACGAAATCCGCCCGCAGGAGGCGGCGTGGGCGGAGATCCGGGCGGCGCACGGGCTCAAGTCGGGTACGCTGAAGGACTTCGTCGGGCTTTCCTTCGAATATGCCGACTACACGATGGGCTACGGCCGCGACAAGCCGGGCCCGCCGGCGATCGTCTCGACCATCAAGCTGATGCAGGCGGGGTTCTGCGAGGTGATGGACAGCGAGGCGATGTTCCGCAAGGCGTTTGCCGAGATGCAGGCGAAGAGGTTGTTGCCGGCACAGTAGCCGTGTGCGGCAGCGCCGATATTCAACGCATACAACTCTTGATCGCAAAACCTTGTTGACAATCCCGTTTCGGCCGGCCTTCAATGAAGATGGTAAGTCTGGGGGCCTTTACAATCATGCGACATCTTTGGGGAGTGCTTGCCCTCCTGTGCGCGGCGGGCTGCAATAGCTTGAGCGATTTGAACGGACCGGAACCGCTTTTCGACAAAAATGTCATCGGCGCTAATACCGCGCTTACCGACACAAGCACGCCACAGACCGGCTTGGGCGGAACCTTGATGCAACTGTTCCATGCCGACCTGCTGGCGGCCAAGTCGGCAACGGCGACCTCTGCCGAGCAGATTGCGGCCTTCAACAGCGGCGCCGCGATCCTGAACGCCCGCTGCCAATTCTACTTCCGGGGGCTCGGCATCGACGCCCGCAACCTGTCCTATGCACAGTCCCAGCTTCAGATCCTCACCGGCGGACTCACCACCATCCTGGCGTTGGTCAGCGCGAGCCAGACCGCGGTCGCCGCGGTCGCCGCCGGTTCGACGGCGCTGCTGACCGGCATGAAGCAGTATGGCGATGCCTACTACTTCTCGGCCGACGTCGCTTCGGTGGAACAGCTGGTGAACGACGCCAACCGCACCGCGATGACTGATGTGAACAAGACTGAGAACTGGCCGCTCAACTTCTCCGCCACGATCACGATGCTGGTGTCGTACCAGTCGATCTGCCAGCCGCATACCATTAAGCACCTGATCAACGGTGCCGTGTCCAATGGCAAGACGTTCACGAAGTTCGACGGGCCCGTCACCGATGGCCCACCAGGGATCGATATCGTCGTTAATTAAGTGCGGACACTCTACGGACTGAATGCGCAGACAAATCCGACAGCGGTCGCAGCCCTCGCCGCGATCTACGAAACGCCGCCACCAAGCAATTTCCGCATGCTTTGCGGCTACCTTTATCGAAGGCTATCGGCACCTGACATGTTTGCCTTCCCCAACGGCAAGGCGCCGGCCGACGGTGACTGTCCGGAGGGCACGACACTCGCCTTCGATGCTTCCAATCCGACCAAGAAAATCCAGTTCGAGCAGCTCTACTCGGGCCTTGTCGCCGCCGACCGCACATTCTGGTCCAACCTCAGGCAGAAGGTGGTGGCCGCGACGACGGTGGCCGATCTTGGCGCTCCATCACCCTTGTTGACGACCTTGTCGACCTTGTCGACGAAACGAGTGGCTGACTTCCAGGAAGTACGCTGGGCGCCACCCGCTGCACCGGCTACGATCCAGCGCGGACGCGTCGGCGGCTTCAGTATCGCCGTCAAGCCATAGCAGGAGAGAGCCCGCCTCCCTGACTTCTAGGCCGCGACAGCGCCATGGCCTACGCCCGCCTGCTCGACATCGAGGGCCACGCGCTCGACAACCAGCCTGAGCGCCGGCCGGGCGAGATCGCGGCCATCCGCAACAAGCCCACGCGCTGCGATGCGGTCGAGGACACCGCGTCCGACGGCTGGATACGCTGCGCGCTTCCGGAAAACAAGCGGGCTCGGCAGTAGGCCCTCCCCTCTTGCCTCAGGCGCTTGTGAAGGCGCCGACACAGCGGCGAGGACGTCAACGCGCGTCGGCGGAAAAGGCGCGAGGCTTGTTCAGCAGCAGCGCGGCCAGCAGGGCGACGATGAGGGCGGCACCCATCAGGAAGAAGGTGTCGCCGAAGGCCATGGTGTAGGCCTGGTGGTGGACGCGGTTGCCGATGGCGATCACCGCCTTGTGCAAGGCGACCGCCGGATCGGAGACGCCGTGGCTCAGGAAATAGCGCACCAGCCGGTCGATGTGTTGGCGCGTCATTTCGTCGAACGGCGAGACCGACGGGCTGAGCGCGTTGAAATGGAAATACTCGCGCGTCGTCAGGTACGTTTGCAGCAGGGCGATGCCGATGGCGCCGCCCAGGTTGCGCGTGACATTGATCAGCGCCGAGGCCGAGCCCTTGTCCTCGTCCGCGATGCCGGCGGCGGAGAGCGCGGTAAGCGGCGTCAGCACCAGTGCCTGGCCGATCGCGCGCACGACATTGGGCAGCAGCAACTGGTCGGCCGCGACGTCGGGGGTGATGGCGACGTTCATGAAGTTGCTCAAGGCGAACAGGGCGAAGCCCGCGGCGATCAGCCAGCGCGCGTCGAGCATCCTCATCAGCCGCGGCATGAACGGGATCACCAGGAGCTGCGGCAGGCCGGTCCAGGCCACCACGATGCCGATCTGGTGGGCGTTATAACCCTGCACCTGCCCGAGATAGACCGGCAGGACGAACACCGTGCCGTAGACCGCCAGCCCCAGCAGGAACGTCGCGAGCGCGCCCGCGGCGAAATTGCGCCGCCGGAACAGCCTGAGGTTCAAGAGCGGATGCGCCGTCGTGAGCTCGGCCCAGACGAACAGGCAAAGCGACACCGCGGCGACGATCGCCAGCCGGGCGATCAGGGGCGAGCCGAACCAGTCCTCCTTGTTGCCCTCCTCCAGCACGATCTGCAGCGCGCTCAAGCCCAGCGCCATGGTGGCGATGCCGGCCCAGTCGCCGTGGCGCAGCAGGCCGAGCTGCATGGGCGCGCGCTCGAGCGACAGCCAGAGCATCACCAGCATGAGCGCGCCCGGCGCCAGGTTGACATAGAAGATGGTCTGCCAGCCCCAGGTCTCGGTGAGCCAGCCGCCGATCGTCGGACCGATCGCGGGCGCCACGGTGGCGGCCAGCGCGAACATGGCCGTTCCGACCGGCTGCCTGGCCGGCGGCAGCAGCGTGATGATCAGGGTGAAGGACATCGGGATCAGCACGCCGCCGCAGAACCCCTGCAGGGCGCGCAGGACGATCATCTGCTCGAGATTGCGCGCGTAGGCGCAGGCGACGGAAAAGACCAGGAACAGCACCACGTTCGTGATCAGGTAGCGGCGCGTCGAGAAGACCTGGGAGAGCCAGCCGGTGAGCGGGATGGCGACGATCTCGGCCACCAGGTAGGCGGTCGAGATCCAGCCGCCGTCATCCATGCCGGCGCCGATGGCGCCCTGGATGTCGCCCAGCGAGGCATTGACGATCTGCACGTTGATGATCGCCATGAAGGTGCCGATCGTCGAACCGACGATGGCGATCCAGGTCTTCAGGGAGACGGCGGGAGTCATGGCCGCAGGCCGGCCGTCAATTCCTCGCCCTGGTGTCGATGGTCGCCTCGACCGACATGCCGGGGCGCAGGCTGCCGGCGAGCGTCTTGTCGTCGAGCACGATCTTCACCGGCACGCGCTGCACGATCTTGGTGAAGTTGCCGGTGGCGTTGTCGGCGGGCAGCAGCGCGAATTGGAGCCCGCTCGCCGGCGACACGCTGTCGACATGGCCCTTGAGCACGACGCCGGGGAAGGAATCGACCTCGACCTCGGCCGGTTGACCCGCCCGCACGTGGGTGAGCTGGGTCTCCTTGTAGTTGGCCACGACATAGACGGCATCGAGCGGCACCACCGCCATCAGCGGCGTGCCGGCTTGCACGTACTGGCCGACGCGCAGCGAGCGGGCGCCGACCACGCCCGACACGGCCGTGGTGATCGACGTATAGGAGAGGTTGAGCTCGGCCTGGTGCACGGCGGCCAGGCTGCGATCGCGCTGGGCCTGCGCCTTGGCGCGCTCCGAGGCGAGCATGTCGATCTTGCGCTGGGCCATCAAAAGGCCGGCGCGGTTCTTCTGGAGCTGCGCAGTCTTCTGGCGCAGGGCGGTCTCCGCCTTCTCGGCGCGCTGCACGGTGCCGTAGCCGCTCTTCTTCAGGTTGGCGTAGCGCACGTTGTCGGCTTCGGCGTACGACAGCGAGGCCTTGCCGGCGGCGATCTCGGCCTTCTCCTGGTCGATCGCCGACTGCTGCTGGGCGATCTGGGCGTCGAGGTTGCCGAGCTCGGCGTCGTCGCTCGCGACATCGGCCTTGGCCTGGGCGAGCGCGACCTTGAAGTCACGATCGTCGACGCGCGCGACAACCTGGCCCGCCGTCACGGGCTCGTTGTCCTGGACCAGGACTTCGGTGATGTGGCCGGTGATCTTGGGCGAGACGACGGTGTAGTCGGCACGGATATAGGCGTTGGTGGTCGAATGCAGGAAGCGGCCGACCGTCCAGTAGTCGTGACCGAGGTTGGCTGCCGCGGCGAGGCCGGCCACCAGGGCGAGACCCGCGGCGGTGCGCTTGAGGACTTTCTTCGAGGGCGGATGGGTCAGTCCGGTGGGACTGAAACCAATGGCCGCGACATAGGACAGGATGGACATGCCGGGTCTCCCCCCGACTACCCGCAGATGCCTCGTCTGCTGCTTGATCCCCTGATGGTCGATGGAGTTGTTTGTTGTTCAAGACTGCGAACGCTTCGGCGAACACGGGCGTCGGGCAGGGCTCGATCATAGGCCGCCGGGGTTGAACTTGTCCCCCTGCTTTCGCCCTGCGTCCTTGCAGATCACCTAAGCCATTTCATGGGAAAGTCGGTATATGGATGCCCGTCGGCTCACCTGCGTGAAGCCGACGGGCACCCCGCCCCCTCGTCCTACTGCTTGAAACTGTCGGAAATCTGCTTGAAGCCGTCCTGGGTCTGCCCGCCCAAGTCGTTGAGCTGCGCGTTGCGATCGACCCATTGCCGTGCCGCCGGCGGCACCTCGTAGCCCATCACGGTCTCAGGCAACTTGACCTTCACGTTGCCGGTCATGGTCAGATAGACCACGGCCAGGAAACCCAGCTTGACCAGCCATCCGAGCAGAAAGCGCATGCCCACAGGGTAATTGCAGCGGCGCCGCCAAGACAGCGCCGGATGGTATCAATTGTTCATCGCAGCGCCGGCCTCCCGGCCCGCTCGGGAGCGGCGCTGGAGCGCCACGGTCCCCCGGCAAAACGCGCGCGCACATGATCGGCAAGGTCGCGCGCGGCGGGGCTGAGGCCGGGCGGGGCGTAGAGGTTGATGCGGAACTCCGGCAGCGCCGGCAGGCGCGCTTCGCGGGCCGCCTTGCCGTCGAAGATCTCGAAGCGCTCGGGCACCGACGAGCGCAACAGCGGCGCCACCGCCAGCCCCGCCTCGATCACGGCATGGACCGGCTCGAGCCGGCTCACCTCGCAGACCGCCCGCCAGTCGCGCCGCGCCTTGCCCAGCGCCTCCACCGCGACCGGCCGGAACACGCAGGTCGGCGCGCCCAGCGAGACCGGCAGCGGATCCTTCAAATGGGCATCGCCGCCCGGCACGCCGACCCAGACCAGCCGGTCGGTGCGCAAGGTCTCGCCGTGGCGGCCGCACTCGGTCTCGGTGGTGAGCGC
>Ga0070698_100003386_pt1 | contig 17541 bp, 11 predicted proteins | sample KBSK1502metaG_FD_65477 | JGI IMG/M metagenome (GOLD analysis project Ga0070698, IMG submission 65477) | Corn, switchgrass and miscanthus rhizosphere microbial communities from Kellogg Biological Station, Michigan, USA - KBS K1-50-2 metaG | ecosystem: Host-associated > Plants > Roots >...
GTGCTCGGCCTCGTGCGCGAGGCGGCACGCGTGCTCGGCCCCGACTGGGATGCCGAGGTCGTCGAGACGCACCACCGCGCGAAGCGCGACGCGCCATCGGGAACCGCGCTCGCGATCGCCCGCGCGATCGCCGCTGGTCACGACGTCGACTACGACCGGGTCAAGCGCCACACGCGCGACGGCGATGTCGGCGCCCGTCCGCGCGGCGAGATCGGGGTCCAGTCGGTGCGCGGCGGCGATGTCGTCGGCGAGCACGTCGCGTACTTCTTCGGTCCCGCCGAGCGGATCGAGATCGGGCATCGCGCATCGTCGCGCGCGATCTTCGCGTCCGGGGCGCTGCGGGCGGCCGCCTGGGTCGTCGGCAAACCGCCGGGTCGTTATGACATGCTCGACGTGCTAGGGTTCTCGCCCAGGTAATGACCGCTACCGAGCGCATCACGATGGTCGTCCTCAACGAGGACGGATCGCGCGACAAGTTCACGCTCAGCTCGTGGGTCGGCATCCCGCGCAAGCACGAGCTGATGTGGATCGGCGACGACCCGTACATGATCATCGAGGTCGAGTACGCGGTGTCGGAGGGTTTTTTCGGCGCGCGCAGCATCGACGCGGCCGGCGTGTACGTGCGGCGCCTGACGAAGGACGAGCAGGATGCCGTCGCGCGCCGGCTCGCCAGTCCCGTGCGCGGCAAAGACGAGCAGCCGTTTCGCCCTTAGTTAGTGCCAATGCCACTCACTTAACGTTGACGTTGTCGTCAACTTCGACGTGAACCTCCCAGAAATCGCCAAGGCGCCGCAGAGCCAACCCCTCTGTCTGGCGGTCTTGGCTCCGCGGCGACTTGGCGATTCAAAAGCACGTGGCGATGCAAAAGCGGTCAACGTTAAGTGAGTGGTATCGCCCTTAGTGCGCGATGACGACGTCGTACGTGTTGCCGGCGACGCGATAGAAGTTCCAGTCGCGGTCGAACGTCCACGCGCCGAATAGATTGATCACGACGCTCGCGATGATGAGGGCTTTCGCGACGTGACCGAGCGGGCGCGCGCCGACGGCGATCAGCATGATCAGAAACGGCATGTAGTCGAGGCTGAAGCGATAGCCGAACTGCACCCAGCCGGAGTTCTGATAGAGCAGGCCGGGGACTGCGACGCACGCGACGGTGACCCAGAGCGCGCGATGCAGCGCTGGTGTCTCGCGCGGCCATAGCAGAAACACGACGAGCGGCGTCGTCACCCAGATCGCCATGCCGTGGCCGCTGATCTGCAGCCACGGTGAATGGAGGAAGAACTCGGGGAGTAGCGTCAGCGCGACGGTGAGGTTGCGCGAGAGGTAGTGATAGCTCTCGAGGCCCCAGTTTTCGATCTGCGTTTGCTGGCGAACGTTTAAGTACGTGTGCCCGAACTCCGTCGGCGATGCGAAGCGCACGTAATTGTAGATCATGCCGGCGATGGCGAACGCGATGATCGGCGCCGCGAACACGAGCACGCGCCTGGCGAACACGCGGCCATCGCGTTCGGCGATGCGCCATGCTTCGAACAGAAACAGTGGGAACATGAACGCCATCGGCGTGCGCGTCAGCGCAGCGGCGCCGAGGGCGAGGCCGGCGACGATCGGCCGCTTCGCTTCGATCGATGCCCACGCGTAGACGAGCGCGAGCGCGACGCCGACGACGTGCGCCGTGTACCAGACCTTGCCTTGCACCGCCGAGAAGAACAGCACCGTGCCGAACGCGAGGGCGCCGACGAGCCAGAGGTCTTCGCGAAGCGTTCGCTTCGAGAGCTTCGCGTCGGCGAGCCGCCGCAGCACGAGCAGCGAGAGCGGCAGGATCAGCGCGGCGATCAAGAGCGTCGGAATGACGTCGTTGCCCGCGCGGCCGGAGATCAGTGCCGATGGCAGCATCAGCACCGTCGGCAGCGGCGGAAATGACATGTACCAGGTCGGTGCGCCGGCGAGCGTGACCTGGTTGCGCGCGATCACCTCGCCGCCGAGCGTCTGAAACTTATCCGGCTTCGTGACGAGGTATTTGCCCTGCGCGCGGCGCCCATTCGCGAGCGTGACGTTTTCAACGCGCGCCCAGTCGGCGTCGATCAGCGGCGGCTCGACCGCGAGATGGCCGTGCAGCCAGGCGTCCGCTTGAAATACGAACTGCGGTGCCGGTGATTGCTTCGTGATGCGACTGCCGGCGAGGGCGCCATATACCGCGAGCCCGATCACGAACAGCGCTGCGTACAACCGCACGTGACGACATTACGTTGTCGCGCGGCCGCGTGGTAGCTTGTGGGCGTTGTCGACGAGACCATCGCCAATCGCGGTCGTCCCGGCGCTGCTGCTGGTTTGCGTATCGCTCTGGGAAGTCTGCGTGACGCCGCGCGACGCCGCCGCGCTGCCGACGGATCGCACGTGGCAAAAGGCCAGCCAGCTCGTGCGCTCGAGCTACAAAGAAGGCGACTTGATCCTCTTCGCGCCGGATTGGATCGATCCAGTCGGCCGCATGAATTTCGGCGATCTGATCTCGCTCGACATGGCGGCGCGCATGGACACCGCGCGCTACGGCCGGATCTGGGAAGTCTCGATTCGCGGCGCGCACGCCCCCGAGACCGAGGGACTCATTCCTGCGATGGTGCGCGAGCTCGATGACATCACGGTGCGATTCTTCGATCGACCGCCGGCAGTTGTCGTCACCGACATCCGCGAGCACCTCGCGGCAGCGAAGGTCGAAGGCCCGGCGCGGCCGACGCTCGAGCTCGCGGAGGTTGGCTTCGCGCCGCATCGCTGCGTCCAGGTCGTGCCGCCGGCGAAGTCGTCGGTGCGGATCACGTTTCCGCAGCTCGCGCTCGGGGGTCGGCTCGTCGGCTACGTCGGCCTCGCGGATGTGTTCACGCGCCGCTCGCCGCGCGGCCCCGGCACATTGCGCGTCGAGATCAACGGTCGCGAAGTCGCAGCGGCGACGGCGGGCGTCAACGACGGTTGGGTGCGTTTCGAAGCGCCGACGACGCCCGGACCGGCCGATGTCACGTTCGTCGCGAGCGCCGACGATCCGCAGCGCCTGATTTGCTTTGCCGCGGAGGCACGGCAATGAAGCTGGCGACGTGGGGATGGCCGCCCGACAAGCAGCGCGTCATCGGCTGGGCGCTCGCGCTACTCACCGTCTTTGTCGTCACGACGAACGAGCAAGACATCGGCATCGCGCGCGACGAGGTCGTTTACATGGGGGCGGGCACGCACTACGCGCAGTGGTGGCTCGGCCTCGTCACGTTCGAGCACGGCATCTCGAAGCAGAGCATCACGCAAGGCTTCGGCGGCGCCGATCCGACAGCGAACAACCGCGAGCATCCGCCGCTGATGAAGACGGCGATGGGCTTCTCGCATCATCTGCTCTACAAGACGCTCGGCATTACAGACGAGCTCACCGCGTATCGCATGCCGAGCGCACTGCTCGCCGGTCTGCTCGTGCTGCTCGTCTATTCGATGACGCTCGCGATCTGGGGCTTTGCCGAAGCGATCCTCGCCGCGATCTGCGCGCTGCTGTTACCGCGCGCATTGTTTCACGCCGGCCTCGCGTGCTTCGACGCGCCGATCATGACGCTGTGGTTCGCGACGGTGTACGCGTACTGGCGCTGCCTCGATGATCGCAAGTGGCCGTGGCAGGTCGGCGTCGTATTCGGCCTCGCGCTCGCGACGAAGCACAACGCCGTGCTGCTGCCGTTCGCGCTCGGGATCCATTACATCGTGATCGCGTGGCGCGCCGGGCGCTGGCGCGGCCTGCTCTATCACAAGCCGCGCGTGCTGCTATCGCTCGCGCTGCTCGGTCCCCTGACGCTGTTCGTGCTGTGGCCGTGGCTCTGGTTCGACACGTTCACGCACGTGCGACAATGGCTCACGTTCCACACATCGCACGTGCACTACAACTTCGAATACCTCGGCGAGAACTGGAACGCGCCGCGCTTTCCGTGGCACGTCGCGCTCGTCACGACGCTGTTCACCGTGCCCGTCGCGACGATCGCCGCGGCATGCACGGGCGCGAGCGTGTGGATCGTGCGTTGGCGGCGCGGCGAAAGCGCGGACCACGAGCGCGGCCCGGCGCTACTGCTCGGCCTCTCGTTCGCCGCATCGATCGGCCCGTTCTTCCTCGGTACGACGCCGATCTTCGGCGCCGAGAAGCACTGGATGCCGGCGCTGCCAACGCTCTGCATCGCCGCTGGCGTCGGTGCCGTGTGGGCCGCGCGTCGCGCCGGCGAAGCTCTCTACGCCCATCGGCCGGGATTCAGCGAAGAGGTCGCGCAGCGCATCGCACTCGGCGTCGTCGGCGGCGCGCTCGTCCTCGCGGGCACGACGGAATGTGTGAGCGCCGAGCCCTACGGCCTGACCTGGTACAACGCGCTCGCCGGTGGTGCGCCCGGCGGTGCCGACCTCGGCATGAATCGCCAGTTCTGGGGCGTGTCGGCGCGCGGCGTCTTGCCGTTCATCGCAAAGCAGCCGCCGGGGCCGGTCTACTCGCACGATGCTTCCCCGGCATGGGGCTGGTACCAGCGCCTCGGCTACTTGCCGAAGGGCTATCCCGACGCCGGCCACGAGCTCGAAGGTATCGAGCGCAGCCAGCTCGCGATCGTGATCCACGAGAAGCACTTCAACCGTCACGATTATCTAATCTGGAAATCGTACGGCACGGTGCGCCCGGTATTCGTGCTGAAGAGCGGCAGCGTGCCGATCGTCAGCGTCTACAAGCGACCGCCTTAGCGATAGATGATCGAAACCGGAATCGGTTCCATCGGCGCATCGCGCGTCTCGTACGCCGGCCACGATGGGTCGCACTTTCCATCGGGCGCGAGCGCCTGATAGAAGCCGACGCTCGAGCCGCCATTATCCCACTTGATCGAGCCGTCCGGCATTTCGATGCGCATGACGTAGCGCAGCGCGAGGAACTTGCCGCCCGCGCCCGAGCCATAGCCAAAGCTCTCGGTGTGCGCGCGCCACGTCCAGCCGGCCGATGGCTTCATCTCGACGACCTGATGATCCGCCCACTCGGTGACGTAATCGTACGCGGGCTCGCAGCCGCCGCACCAATCCTCGGTCTGCATGCCGCGCCACAGCGAGAGCTTCACGCCCCACGGCAGCGAGTGATTGACGTACTCGACATCGAACGACACTTTGCCGCCGGGCGTGCACCACGACGTCATGCCGTCGAGCGTCGAGCGATAGCTCGATTGCTGGCCTTGAACCGTCGTCGTGCCGAGTGAAAGCCCATCGGCTTTGCCGGCGGCGAGGCTTTCGGAATCGTCGACGCGGGGCGGGCCGTTTTCGTCCGTGGGATCCGCCGCGCATGCGGCGAGGAGCAAGAATACGTAGTGCGCTTTCATGCGCGCCTAGAGGAGGGCCCCGCCCGCAGGTCGCACACATGAATGACGTTTTTTAGCGGTCCCAGATCCAGACGTCATCGACATCGAGGTGACCGTCGCCTGCGGTCGCGTCGTCGACCAGGACGAGCGTTGCCTGCTTGCCCTTGAGGTCGCCGATGTCCCACGTGACGTCGCGCAGCACGTCGCCGCCGAGCGACGGCACGCCGAAGGTCTTGACGATCTGATTGTCGATCCAGATCTCGACACGCAGCTTCGTCGCATCGGTGCCGCCACCAAGCTTCATTGTCAGGCGCGCGCCATCGAGCGGAAATCTCGGCGACACGACGCGACCCGTGCTCGCATCGCCGCCGTGCATGCTCGTCGCGTAGCGTTGGCCGGTCGCGCCGATCACGAGTGCCTGACCGGGCAGCGATTGCGCGACTGGGCCATTGCCCCACGCGGCGCCCGACTTCGTCCAGTTCTGCCAGGTCGGCATCTCGAAGTCGAACACGACGCGCGCGCCCTTCGGCGGCTGCGCGGGCAGCGCCGGCAGCCAGATCGAATCGGGCACGACCTGCGCGCCGCTGTAGAGGCGCGGGCGCTCGTCGGCGGGCAACGACAACGCCGGCCGATAGTAGGTGTGCAGCTGCGGCAGCTCGATGAAGAGATCGCGGTTATCGAACACGATCGCGCCGAAGCGGTGCTTCGCAAGCGCGTCGTCGAGGCCGAGGACTTTGCGGTTCTGCCGCGTCGTGACGTCCTTGATGCCCATGCGATGGACGTGCGGCTGCTTGCCGGCGAGCACGAGGTACCAGGGATGCGATGGCATCCAGACATCGCCATCGAGCGCCGCGATTCGTTTGATCAGGCGATCGCCGGAGGCGCGATCGGAGTCGGTAGGGATGAAGCGCTGCGGGTTCCATCGCCAGTGCAGGCACGTGATCGACAGCAGCACGGCGGCGACCGCCGCGGTGCCGTGCGAGATCAGGCGCGGATACGGCCGCGGATTCCAGAGCAGCGTCCCCGACGCCGAGATCGCGGGGACCGCCGCGCCCGCCGCGAACGCGCCGTGCAGGAACGCGGGCATGTATGCGTTGAAGTGCGCGAACTCGGTGCCCCAACCGATTGCGCCGACGACGGTGGACACTGCGAACGCTGCGGTCCACAACAAGAACGGTTTGACCTGTGGGAGCAGCACGCGCTTGTTGCGCCACCACGCGACAGCGACGACGACGAGCGCGATCACGACGACGATCGTCATCGCGCGGAAGTGCCACAGGATGTTGCCGTACGACTTCCAGAACCGGTCCATGTTGAAGTCGTGCGCGCTGTGCAGCTTGCGCACGTACGTCCAGAACCAGCCGTGGCTCGAGAAATTCATGAGGCCCGTGCCGCCGAGGCCGATCACGCCGGCGGTCGCGATGTACGTCGTCAGCCGGCGCCACGCGTAGACGAGCACGATGAAGCCACCGAACAGCACGTAGATGAAGCCTGTCTGCTTCGCGAAGAAACCGAACGCCATGATCGCTGCGACGGCGGCGACGCGGCCGTGCCCGCGAAGACCCGTGCCTTCGCCGCTCCAGTACTGCGCACCCGCGATGCCGGCGGTGACGAGGAACAGAAACAGAGTGTCGGCGCGAACGAGGTCGAACCACCCTTCCATGTACGGGTAGCTCGCGGCAAACACGCCGAGCGCGAGCAGCACGCCGACGAGCCACGGCCCGCGATGGAGGTGGCGATGGCGCGGCGCACCGATCGCGACGAACGCGAGCACGGCGATGCCGACGAGCGATAGCACCGAGACGATCCGACCGAGCGTGTACGTCAGGCCGAAGATGCCGCCGAGCGTCGCGAGGAGCGCGGGGTAGAGCGGTGTGTAGAGATACGGGATGAATTCGATCGACGGCTCGTTGTAGATGCCGTCGCCGGTCTGGAAGCGCAGCGCGTGATGCAGCATGCCGCCTTCCATCCACTCGAGGTCGTACGGATACGCGACGCGGCCTGCGATCGCGGTCACGAGGAGGCCGAGTTGGTAGAGCGCGGGCAGCGCGATCGCGAACCACATCGCGGTGACGAGCGCGCGGCGTACGCTGCGATTCACGGCGTGACCTCGAACGTCGCTGCGGCGACGGCGTTTTGCTCGATGCGAGCGTGCGGCGCGCGAGCCGTCGCGCGGCGATTGCCTTCGAAGAGGCCCACCCACAGCGTGTACGTGCCGGGCGTGTAGTGGCGTGGCAGCGTCATCGTCGTCGAGTAACGGATGAATTGGCCCTGGCGCCACCACTCGAACGGGCGCGTTGGCTTGTGGTCGCCATTCTGGAACGCGTTGTTGGGGCCTTTGAGGTGCACGAAGATGCGCCACCCCGGCGCGACACGTCGGCGCGCCTCGAACGTCCACGTCAGCGTGATCGCATCGCCCGGTTTTGCGCGCGCCGGCACATCGAGCGAGAGCAGCCGCACCGAGCCATCGAAGTCGGCGTCGAGCGGCGCCGCGATCGGAGGGCGCGAAGGTAGCAGCGCCTCGGCGGCACCGACGGGAACTTGCTCGCTGTCATACGCGCGCTCGAGTGCGCGGCGCGTCTCGCCGCATTCGCTCGTGCCGACGTCGTGCGTCTCGAGCGGATCGCGATCGACGCGATAGACTTCCCAATTCGTCTCGGGGCTGATGTTGTAGAGGACGTGGCAACGCGCGTCGACGGCAGCGCGATGCTCGTTATTGTTTTCGTAGGACAGTTGTTGGTACACGACGCGATCGCGATCAGTGCCGGTAAGTACATCGACGAGCGAACGGCCCATCATATCTGCGTTCGGCTGCCCACCGGCGAGATTGACCAGCGTCGGCATCAGATCGACGTGCCCGGCGGGAGTCTTCGCGCGGCGCGGCGGCAGGCCGGGAACGCGGATGATCAGGGGCACCTTCGTCTGCGCCGCATACAGATCGTAGCCGTGCTTGAACACCTTGTGCTCGCCAAAGCCTTCGCCGTGGTCGCCGGTGACGACGATGATCGTCTTGTCGTAGAGCCCCTTCTCGCGCAGCTTCGCGAGCAACCGGCCGATGTGCAGATCGGTAAATCGGATCTCGCCGTCGTAGAGCGCGATCTCGTCGGTGCCGAACGACGGCACCTCCGCGTGCGCCTCGTAATCCGCGTGCGGATCGTAGTAGTGCACCCACAGAAACCAGCGCTGCGCCGCGTGCTTCTCGACGAACGCGATCGCTTTGTCGGTTTGCTCCTTCGACGAGCTGCCGCGCGTGCGCTCGGGCCCGGCGCCGGTCACCGAGCCGTGCAGCCGCGCGTTGTCGTTGTCGTATTCGGCGAAGCCTTGATCGAAGTGACGCGAGCGATCGAAGTAGGTGTAGTTCGTGATCGCGCCGGTGACGAAGCCGAGCGGCCCGAGCGCCTCGCCGAGCGTCGTCGCCTTCAGCAGGATGCCGGGCCACCAGGGGACCGAGGTGTCGTAATACACGTCGAGCGGCAACCGCCCGGTCAGGATCGCCGGCATCGAGTAGCGCGTCGATGGCGCGTGCGCCCAGCCGTTTTCGAACAGCGTGCCCTGCGCGGCGAGCGCGTCGAGGCTCGGTGATGTCGGCCGCTTGTAGCCGTACATCCCGAGGTGATCCGCGCGCGTCGTATCGATCGTGATGAGCAGGATGTTCGCGTCTTTGGGCAGGCTCGCCGGCACCGGCGCGAACGCGATGTCTTCGGCGTTGCGCCGCAGGCTCGCGTCGCCGGCGACGCAATTTTGATCGATGCCGTCGTCGGGAATCTCGGGTGCGCCAGGGTGCACGGTCGGGTCACCGTCGTCGCAATCGCCGCCGCCGAGAAACCGCGAATAGCCATCGCGATCGCGATCGAATGCGCGGCGCAGACCGCGCGCGATCGGTGCACCAAGGCCGGTGTAGCGCGAGGCGGCCTTGATCACCGCCGCGGAGCCGCCGCTCGCGAGCACGAGCACGAGCAGCACGAACGGCAGCGCGACCCAGATCGCGCGGCGCAGCCACGGCCGCTTTGTGGCGACAAACTCGAGCGTGCGGCGCGCCGGGCCACTCGCCGGAATCGCGAGCAGCGCGGCAATCGCGACGACGAGCGGCCCGCGCAGCGGCAACAGCCGCGCGGTGCTCCACTGCCACCACGCCCAGGCCGCGAGCGCCGCTGCGATCAACGCGGCCGCCGCGACAAGCGGCGCCCACGGCGAGGCAAGCACGCGCACGCGTGCGGCAACCGGCGCGAGCACGAGCTCGAGCGCGCGGCCGACGACAAATGTCAGCACCGCCGCGATCGCGAGGCCGACGAGCGTCGCTGCGATCACGACGAGCACGGCGAGGTTCAGCGCGTGGCTCTTGACGACGACGGGCGTCATCGCGCGATACACGATGTAGATCGAAGCGCCGACGATCGGCAGACCGGCGAGCACGAGCGACAGGCCGATCACCGATTCGCGCGGACCGCGCGTGCGCCAGGCAAAGCGCACGAGATCGCCGATCCGCGTGCCTCGCGACAGGCCGGCCGCGATCGCCGCGCCGAGCAACCCAACCAGTGCGCCCGCCGCGGCGACCGAGAGGCCGGTGTAAAGCACGAACCGCAGTCGTGCGGCGGCTCCCGGAACAAATTGTGCAGCGGCGCGCCACGACCAAATTGCGTCGCACAGCCCGGCAGCAAACCCGGCCAAGAGCCCGGCCAGCGTGCCGATGGCTAGCACGTCACCGAAGGGGCGTCGCTGCATCGCTCGAAAGCAGATTACCACCCCAACCTCGCGGTATGTTTCACCCGATGACGTCCGATCGTCTGCGTTGGCTCCTGCTTGGAGTAGCCGCCGTCGTGCTCGTCGTCCACTCGCTGCAGTACAACTTCATCACCGACGACGCGTACATCTCGTTCGCCTACGCGCGCAACTTCGCCGAGCACGGCGAGCTCGTGTTCAACGAGGGGCAATTCGTCGAGGGCTACACGAACTTCCTGTGGACGCTCTTGCTCGGCGTCGGAGTGCTCGTCGACGCGCCACCCGAGCTGATCGCCAAAATCCTCGGCGGCATCTTCGGTGTCGTCACGCTCATCGTGACGAGCTGGACGGTCAATCGCGCGCTCGGCCGCAAATCCGCGTGGAGCGCGGTGCCGGCCCTCTTGCTCGCAGGCTCGTCGGGCTTTGCGTGCTGGACGTCGGGCGGGCTCGAGACGCAGCTGTTCACGATGCTCATCGCGCTCGCGCTCGATGGCATCGTCACCGCCGAGGATGTCGCCGGCGAAGGCGCGCTGTTTCGCGCGGGCATCGCGCTCGCGCTCGCCGCGATGACACGGCCCGAAGGGATGCTCGTCGCCGCGGTCTTCGCGATCGTGCGCATCGTCTGCAACCTCGTCGCGCGGCGCGGCATCGTCGGCGAGACCGAGGTCTTCTCCTCGATCATCTTCGTGTTGATCTGGGCGCCGTGGTTCGCGTGGCGCTATTGGTATTACGGCTGGCTGTTCCCGAACACGTATTACGTCAAGGCGTCGGGCAAGTGGGCAGCGGCGGGCATGTCACAGGAGATGTGGAAGCAGGGCACGTACTACGTGTGGACGTGGCTGACACAAACGAAGCTTTTCTACGCACTGCCACTCGCGGGCATCGGCATGATCGCCGCGCGACCGCGCACGCCGCGCTTCGCGCTCGGCCTCGCATCCGCGCTCCTCGCCGCGGTGTACTTGCCGTACGCGATCAGCGTCGGCGGTGACTTCATGGGCCTGCATCGCTTCATCATGCCGATGTTCGTGATCGCTGCGATCGCGGTGACGCTCGGCCTCGAGTGGCTCGTCGCGCGGCTGCCGCAGGCCGCGCACAAGCCGGCCGCGGTCGCCGTTGTCGTCGCGGTGCTCGGCGCGTACGGCTACTTCCAGTGGCAACTGACACGGCAGAGCCTCAAGTGGGGCAACTTCGCAAACGATCGCGGCATCGACACGCCGGCATTTTTGATCGCCTACACGCAAGACCGCGCAACGATCGGCAAGGCGATGGAGAAGTGCTTCTTGCCGACAGACTTTTCGATCGTCGGCGGCGCCGGCGCGCAGCCGTACTACGCGCGCATGCGCTCGATCGATGTGTTCGGTCTCGTCTCGGCGCGCATCGCGCATGAAGAGCCGCGCATTCGCGCGCGCCCGGGTCACACGAAGTTCGCCTCCGACAAGCTGCTCGCGGAGTACGACCCGACGTTCGTGTTCTCGTGCTACTCGCTCCACGCAACGCCGCAGCCGCCCGCGCTGCCATGCAACACCGCGTTCTGGATCGGGCGCGGTTACGAGATCGTGACCGTCAAGATCCCCGGGCTCAAGCAGAGCGGCGAGTACTACTCGTTCCTCGCAAAGAAGGCGCGCAACTTCCAGTGCCCCGGGCGCGTTCCCTGATCCGTTATTGGGGTGCGCTGCCAATCGCGCTCGCGATAGCGCTGCTCGCGCTGCGCGCCGTCGTGGCGACGCCGCCACTCGAGCAGCTCGCACCCGCAGCGAGCGATCCGCGCGATCCGCCCGGCACTCACGCGCGCGTCGGTTCGCTGCTGATCGCGCGCGGCGGCCCCGTGATCATCGGCTTTGAATCGCCGCGGCCGGCGCGCCTCGTCGTCGGCGCGGTCGCTGAGGGCAGAGAGATCGTCGGGCAGGGGCTCGTCAAAGATCGCATTGTCTTGCCGAAGGGCCCGATCGAAATTCGCTTCGCGTCATCCGACGGTGCGCGCCTCGTGTGGAGCCCGGTCGGGCGCCGCGGCGATCCCGAATACGTGCCGGCGAGCTCGCTGTCGCGCGATGGAACGTTTTCCGATTGGGCCGGCGCGGCGCCGCTCGACGGCATCATCGCGCTCGCGCTGCTCGCCGTGCTCGTCGGCTCGATCCTCATGCTCGCGCGTCACCGCCTACGTGCCGTCGATCGCAAGACGTGGCTGGCGCTCGCCGGCATCTTCGCACTCGGCTGCATCGTGCGCTGGCTCGGCCTCTCGAGCTTCGGCCAAACGTGGGATGAAGACGTCAACTGGTCCGCGGGGCGCAACTACATCACGAACGTGCTCGCGCTCGACGTCGCGCCGGAGTCGTGGATGTGGAACTTCGAACATCCGCCCGTGATGAAATACCTCGTCGGCATCGGGGCGCAGTTCGCCGATGGCTTCGGCCCCGCGCGCGCGATCTCCGCGATCGTCACCGCGCTCGGTTGCGCGCTGCTCGTACCGATCGGCACGCGCCTGTATTCGTTTCGCGTCGGCGTGCTCGCCGCGTTGATCGCCGCGCTGCTGCCGCCGCTCGTCGCGCATGGTCAGATCGTCGGCCACGAATCACCGACGGTGCTGTGGTGGGCGCTCGGCATCCTGCTCGCGCTGCAGGTGCACGATGGCGATCCAACTCCGCGCCGGCGTCTGCTTCGGCTCGCCGCGCTAGGCGCCGTGATCGGCATCGCGGTCGCGTCGCGCTTCGTCAATGGCCTGCTCGGCGTGCTGTGCCTCGGCATCGTGATCGAGCAATCGCCGAATCGCCTGCGCGCGCTGCGCGATTCGATGATCATGCCGGTCGTCGCGCTCGCGACGCTCTACATCGTGTGGCCGCGCCTGTGGCTGCACCCGATCAGCGCGCTGCAGCTCTCGTTCGAAAAGCTCAAGCGCTCGCACTCGATCGAGCCGTTCCTCGGCGGGCTCACGAACCAACCCGGCCCGCACTATTTCCTCATCTATCTCGTCGCGACGCTGCCGGTCGCGATCTTCGTCGGCGTGCTGCTCTGGATCACGCGCAGCGCGGTTGCCAAAACCCGTAGCACGATCCTCGTCATCGGCTGGTTCGTGATCCCGCTCGCCGTGATCGCATCGCCGGTTCGCCAGGATGGCGTGCGCTACGTCATGCCGTGCGTGCTCGCGCTCGCGCTGATGGCTGCAGCGGGTTGGGACTGGCTCGCAGCGCGCATTCGTCACGCGCATGCGTTCACGGCGCTCGCCGCCGCGCTCGCGGTCTACCTCGGCATCACGCTGGCGCGAATCCATCCGTACTACCTCGATTACTTCGGCGAGCACGTCGGTGGGCCGCGCACCGTCGCGGCGCACAAGTGGTTCGAAACGGCGTGGTGGGGAGAAGGTCTCGATCGCGCGGTCGCGTACGTCAACGAGCACGCCGCGCCGAACGCGCACGTCTTCCGCAACTGCATCCAGCCCGTTCACCTCGCGTGGTTTCGCGAGGATTTGTGGACGCCGATGGTGAACATCCCCGAGCATGCGACGTGGATCGTTGCCTACGCGCCGCAGACGACGCCGTGCGCGATTCCACGTGATGCGCGGCGCGTGTTCACGGTCGAGGCGCAAGGCAGCGTGCTCGCCGAGGTCTGGCAGCGCTGATCATCGCAGGTAGACGTTCACCGTTCCGATCGAGGCGCTCTGGACGAAGCCGACGCCGATTTGGGTCATGGCCGGATCCATCGAGAACGTGCACAAGCCGTCGACGCCGAACATCGAATCGAGAGCTGCCTGCGCCGTGATCGTTGGATTTCCAAACGCGAACATGCCGCCCGTGACCGTGATCCCGCGATCGGTTGCGATGTCCCCGAGCGTCGCACCGTTGCACGGAACCGACATGCCGTTCTCGACGCCGCCGACCCACGCGTAGATTCGGGCGATGGTCGTTAGCTCGCCCGCGACTGTCACAGCGGCGACGGGTGGGTTCATGCTCGTTGCGCAATCGCGCCCCGACGTCCTCGCGGCGTTGAACGCCGTGACGAAGTCGGTCTCGACTGTGACCCAGGCGGCGGGCCAAACGCTCGGGCCGCAATCGGTCGCGCACGTGACGTCGGTCTCGCCCGGATCGCACAACAGGTTCCCGCACACGAACGTTCGCGTGACGCAGTCGCTACACGAATGACAGGTTTCGCCGCCTGCGGCCGTGCAGACCTGATCGCCGCAGACGGCGTTGATCAAAGCGTCGCCATCCCCGGACGTCGAGCCGTCGCCGCCGGTCGGCGCGAAGCCAATGCGGCCGCACGCGCCGAGCAGCATCGCGACGATCGCCCTCACCCTTCAAGAGTACGTCAGTGAAGCGGCATGAACGTATCGAGCGTCGACTTCTTCGGACCCGCGCTGCCGCTGCCGCCGCCAGAACCACTCGCGCGCAGGCCGCTGACGTTCCACGACTGCGTGCAGAGCGTCTTCGACTCGCCGGTCTTCGTGAACTCGGCAACGAGCACGAGCTGCAGCACGCCACTGTCATCGACGCGACCCGACACGCTGTACTTGCCATCAAGGCCCTGCACCGTGGTCGCGCTCTTCTTCGTCGTCTTCGCGGTGATCTTTCCGCTCTTCGCGGGCACGCCCGCCATCTGCGGAATCGTGTCGATGTTGACCGTCAAGCTGCTCTTGCCGGGCGTGTTGATACGCACCTTGCCGCGGTTGTACGTGAACCGTGGCGGGTCGCAGTTCGTCGACATCTCCTCGAACTTGACCTCGTACTCGCCGGTGACGGTCGTTTCGGCCACCGCTGGCGACGCGGATAACGCGATCAGAATGGCGACGAGACGGTTCGTGCGCATGAGTACCCTATAGACGCCCCGGAGTTGCCGGGGATTCATGTGAGCGCAATCATGCTACAGCTACGCGGAGTTGCTGTGTGGCAACGCGTCGCGTCGATCGCTAAGTCACGGTCTTGATTGCGCGGTGCGTGGCGGATCCCGGTAGAGGTAGAGCGTCTTTACCGACCGCACATCCGCGTTTTCGCGAGCGACCACCGTGATCATGTTCGAGCCCGGCCACAACGGCAGGTCGGCGGCAAAGTCGAGGAGCTTGCCATCCTTGCCACCGCGGTTCGAGCGGTAGAACACCTTGCGGTTGTCGATCTTCGCACCCTGATTCGCGACGAAGATGTAGACGTCTTCGACGTGCGACTCGTCGGTCACCGTGCCGGTGAGCTTGTAGCTCGGCGCGGTGGTCTCGAGCGATTTCGTATGAAGTGCGATCGAGGGCGGCGTCGAGTGCCAGTACGGCGTGAACGCGCTCGTGCCCGAGCCGCCCGCCGCGACCGCGCTCTGCGGAATGAAGCCAACGCGCGCGCCGGCGAGCTTCACCTTGACGTAACCGCCGTAGACGCCGAGCGCGTTGTAGCTCGCGCCCTTCGCTGCGCCGCCGACGATGCTCGCTAGCTCCGATGCACCCGACCGGATCGCGATCGCCTGCTTCGTGGTGACCTCACCCTTTTGCGGCTGGCCTGCGACCGACGCCTGCACTTTGAAGCGCAGCTTGTCGCTCGCCTGGACATCGAGCTGCGCGTCGTACGCCATCAGCTCGAGCACGACCTCGTCGGCTTTGAGCGTCGCGTCGGTCTGCAACGGGAATTCGACTTCCTTCGTCTGACCAGGCGCGATCACATCCTTGAACTCGTAGCGCGACTTGTCGAGCACGACGCCATCGCCGGTCGCGTTGCGCAAGAGCACGGTCGCTTCGCGCGTCGGGCCTTTGCCCGTGTTCTTCACGGAGACCTGCAACTTGTACTTCTCGCCGCGCTGGATGAGGCCGTCACCGTTGCCTTCGTCGACGAGCTGCCACGAATATGCGAACACCGGGCGCGGCAGCGCTTCGATCTTTACTTCCGCCTGTGCGACGCGGCTCGGCGCGTTGCGCGCCTCGCGCACCTCGACACCGAGGCGATAGATGCGGTCGAGCGCATCGTTGGGGACCTTGACCTTCGCCGTGAACGTTTTGGTCTCGCCGGGCGCGACCTTGCCGATCGGCAGCTCGACATCATTGAACACCGCATCATCGGAGCCCGATGCGAGGCGCGGCAGCACGCGGTAGGCGGCGCCAGTGCCGAGGTTCTTCACGGTGGCGGTCACGCTGATGTCCTGGCCCGCGGTGAGCGTTCCGCGCGGCGACGTCGCGACCGAGACGTCGAGGTTCGCGCTGTCGGTCTGGCCCGCAGGCGGTGCCGACCAATCGACGCCGATCTGGCTGAGCGCCGCGACGAGCTTGCGCTCTTCCTCGGCGCGTAGGCGGGCGATCGTCTTCGCGCCGGCCGCGAGCAGCTTCGGGCGCGTACCGGGCGGCACGCTCGCGAGGAGCTCCTTCGCGAAGCGCATCTCGAAGTCCTCGACGATTTCATCGTCGTCGGGGCCATCCTCATCATCGGGCGGCGCCGTCAGCGGCTTGTCGCCCGGAGCTGCAGGCTTTTTGCGATCGACGAGGAACGGCACTTCGTACGCCGGCTTCTCGGTATCTTTCGCGTAGGTCGATACGAGGTGTGCGTCGAGATCCTTCTCGCCGTACGTGTGCGTCGGCGCGAGCAGGCGCACGAAATCGGTCGGCGCGTCGTTCTTGTCGGGCACGTACATGCGCTGGAGCAAGATGTCGGGGACGATGCCGAGGTTTTGGATCGAGCGATCGCCGGGCGTCAGGTACTGCGCAATCGTCAGCTTGAGCTTGCTGCGATCTTCGTTGTCATAGAGCTCCTGCACCGTGCCCTTGCCGAACGTGCGCGTGCCGATAATGACGGCGCGATCGAGGTTCTTGAGCGCGCCTGCGACGATTTCCGACGCCGACGCCGAGCCGCCATTGACGAGCACCGCGAGCGGCGACGTCGTGTCACCGAAGCCGCGCTCGGCGCGCCGCGCTTCGCGGTCGCGACCCGACACCGTCGTTACGACGGTGCCCGAGTCGATGAACAGATCCGAGAGCTGCACCGACTCTTCGAGTAGGCCGCCCGGGTTGTAGCGAAGGTCGAGGATCCACGAGGTCGCGCCCTTGGCCGCCATCTCTTTCATCGCATCGGCGACGTCGGCCGCGTTGCCTTTCGCGAAGCCCTTCACCTTGATGTAGCCGACGTTCTTATCGAGCAGCTTGTGCTCGACCTGCGAGAGCCGAATGATGTCGCGCACCAGATCGAAGCGCAGCAGGTGATCGATGCCCTTGCGCTCGACCCACAGCGTGATCGGCGTGTTCGGCTTGCCGCGCATGCGATCGACCGCTTCGTTCGAGGTCAGGTTCTCGGTCAGCTCGTTGTTGATCTTGACGATGTGATCGCCGGCCTTGATGCCCTTGCTCCACGCCGGCGTGTCCTTCATCGGCTTCACGACGGTGAGCTTGCGTTCGATCATCCGGATCACGATGCCGAGGCCGCCGAACTTGCCGCTCGTCGTGACTTCCATGTCACGCGCGGTCTCGGGGTCCATCAGGATCGAGTGCGGATCGAGCGTCGACAGCATGCCGTTGACGGCTGCGTATTCGACCTTCGCGAGG
>Ga0070698_100003387_pt1 | contig 17539 bp, 10 predicted proteins | sample KBSK1502metaG_FD_65477 | JGI IMG/M metagenome (GOLD analysis project Ga0070698, IMG submission 65477) | Corn, switchgrass and miscanthus rhizosphere microbial communities from Kellogg Biological Station, Michigan, USA - KBS K1-50-2 metaG | ecosystem: Host-associated > Plants > Roots >...
AAAGGACATACTCTGTTTGCATTCATCATGGGCTGGCCCCGAAAGGACGTAGTGATCGCTTCGCTCGCGACTAACGGTAAACACGCTGCAGGGGAGGTCCGCAACGTGGAGCTTCTGGGTTACCACGGGAAGCTGAGGTGGGCGCAAAACGAGTCTGGGTTGCAGATCCATTTGCCAATTGAACCGCCTGGTTCACATGCGTTTGCATTCAAAATAGAGGGTCTTCAGCTGCGATAGCTTCCTGAACTATTACACGTTAAATGTTCGAATCGAAACTCATCCGCGCATGGGAAGTTCGAGAGGACTATATGAAAATCAATCGCCGACATTTTATCGAACGTTCTACTTGGGCCGCGGGTGCGGCCTTGCTTGCCCCGTCGATCGTTGATGCGTTCGGGATCCGGGGCGCAGGCGTCGGCAAGCATACTGCCCAAAAATCGCTTTTCCCTGATAACGGCCAGGTCCAGGCCCTTCTTTCCCAAATGACTTTGGAAGAAAAGATCGGCCAGATGACCCAGGCTGAGCAGGATGCTCTAAAGGATGTAAATGATATTCAGAAATACTTTCTTGGTTCGCTCTTGAGCGGTGGTAATTCAGATCCCAAAGCCGGCAACACTCTTGAGGCCTGGACTGACATGTGTGACGGCTACCAGCAGCATGCCTTAAAAACGCGTTTGGCGATTCCCATCCTCTACGGCGCAGATGCCGTTCACGGACATAACAACGTTCTTGGCGCTGTGATCTTCCCGCATAACATAGGCCTTGGCTGCACGCGCAATGCGAATCTGGTTGAGAGCGCTGCTCGAGTTACGGCAGAAGAGGTACGTGCGACCGGCGTGAATTGGACGTTTGCTCCCTGCGTCACGGTTCCGCGCGATGAACGTTGGGGCAGAACTTATGAAGGGTTTGGCGAAGCGCCAGAGTTGGCTCGAACTTTGGGCGAGGCAGCAGTCAGGGGCTTCCAGCGCAACGATCTCAGCAATCCTTTAAGCGTTCTAGCATGCGCCAAGCACTATATTGGCGACGGCGGCACCCATTTCGGGACTGCGAGCTTTCAAAACCCGCAGGGAAAGCGCCTGCTCGATCAGGGTGACACGCAATTGAGCGAAGCTGACTTGAGAAGGATTCATCTTCAGGGTTACCTCACGACGGTCAGAGCTGGGGTGGGTTCAATTATGCCCTCGTATAGCAGCTGGAATGGTGTAAAAGTCTCAGGTATCAAGAGACTGCTTACTGATATTCTAAAACAGGAGCTTGGTTTCGAAGGGTTTTTGATCTCCGATTACAGAGCCGTCGATCAGATAACCAAAGACTATAAAGACGCGATTGGCATATCAGTCAATGCCGGGATGGACATGGTCATGGTACCTAGGGACTACGAACGATTCTTCAACCTGCTACGGGAACTTGTTAAGGAAGGGAAGGTGCCGATGGCCCGCATAGATGACGCGGTCACGCGCATCCTGAGGATCAAATTCGCCATGGGCTTGATGGACAAGAAGAGATCGCCTATGGCTGACCGCAGCTTGCACCAGACCTTTGGCTCTGCCGCGCATCGCCAGGTGGCGCGCGAGTGTGTGCGTCAATCTTTAGTGCTGCTAAAAAACGAGAAGAAGACCCTGCCGCTTTCGAAGAGCGTCGCGCGTATTCACGTTGGCGGTAAGAGCGCTGACGACATTGGCAATCAGTGTGGTGGCTGGACCATCGAATGGCAGGGCAAGAGCGGCGACGTCACACCAGGCGGAACAACTATTCTCAAGGCTATTCAAAATTCGGTGTCGCAGCGAACGAAGGTGACCTTCTCCAAAGACGGCAACGATGCCACCGGCGCAACTGTCGGCATTGTGGTGATTGGTGAAACCCCATACGCCGAAGGGGTGGGGGATAGGGAAGACCTGACGCTCGCCCCGGAGGACGTGGCAGTAATCAAGAACATGAAGCAGGCAGGCATTCCAGTTGTAGCGGTCCTGCTCTCCGGCCGGCCGCTAATCATCAACGACGCGCTGGCGCAGTGCGATGCTTTTGTGGCCGCGTGGTTACCTGGAACTGAGGGCCAGGGCGTCGCGGATGTGCTCTTCGGTGATTACAAACCAACAGGCAAGCTTTCATTTTCGTGGCCTCGGTCAATGGCGCAAATTCCGATTAACGTCGGCGATAAGGATTACGATCCGCTTTTCAAATATGGGTTCGGATTGAGTTTTTCATAAACCTTTAAGGTTCAGTCCTTTACCGTCGAGTTCCTTGCGAAGTTCTGCTTTGCCTCAAAAGTCCTCGGGTAAGCAGTTCTCAGGATCGGAATTGGATTTAACTCCGGAGGAGTTGGCTAACTTCAGCCCAGGGTTTTCTACCCTGGGAGAACAAGCCGGTTAAGATCCTCTTTACTCTGAAAGAGTTAAGGAAACGGATGGAACTCTTTCAGAGTTAGGAGTTCAAATGCTGGCTGATTGACCCAGGGTAGGAAACCCTGGGCTGAAGTTAGCCAACACCTTCGGTGTTAAGTCTCTTCCAGCTTTTGGGGCAAGGCCAATGCAGAACTTGTTGGGCTTGAATTGTCAATTGAGTTTTGACGAATCAGGCGGGCCGAAGGACGATCATCGAGTGGATCGCAGAAACTTCATGAAAGATCTGGCAATCTCGTGCGCTGCGAGCAGTCTGTCAGTGAACAGCAGTCTCGGAGCGAAAAGTTCTTTCTCAGTCATAGACGAAGACATCAACGCCCGCCGAATTCCGCGTTGGCGTGGCTTTAATCTGCAAGGCCGCTTTGCCCCACCGAGTGAAACGCAATCCGGCCCGGCTTTTGACGAGTTCGACTTTGCCACAATGGCTGAGTGGCACTTCAACTTTGCGCGTCTGCCCCTCTCATACTGGTCATGGGGCAGCAAAGATGACTGGACCGTGATCAAAGAACAGCCTTTAAAACAGATCGATCGCGCCGTTGAATTGGGCCGCCAATACGGTATCCATGTCAATATCAATTTCCATCGCATCCCGGGATACTGCATTAACAACCGCGAACTGGAGCCGGCTGATCTTTTTTCCGGTACGAAGGTCCAACGTGATAAGGCACTCGCCGCAGCGATCCTGCATTGGCAAGTTTTTGCTAAACGCTACAAAGGCATTCCTAACCGGCGTCTGAGTTTCGATCTTATTAACGAACCGCCCAAAATGAGATCCTACGAAGGTTATCTGGAAGAACGTTACGTGGAGATTGTGAAGGCCCTGGTGGCGGCTATTCGCGAAATTGATCCAAATCGGCTGATCATTGCTGACGGTATCAACATCGGCCAGGCGCCGGTGATGGGAATCGCTGAACTCGGTCTGGTCCAAAGCACGCGCGGGTATTTGCCAAAGGCGGTGAGTCACTACACGGCGAACTGGGTTCCCAGGGATGAATTCGAAAGTCTCGATCCTCCTTCATGGCCATTCAAAGACGATAGAGGTACGACCTGGGATAGGGCGCGGCTGAAATCCGAAAACATTGATCCTTACAAACCGCTGCAAGCAAAGGGAGTTCAAATACACGTCGGCGAATGGGGTTGTTTTAACAAGACTCCGCATGCCGTGACGCTGGCCTGGATGGAAGACTGCCTCTCGCTTTGGAAAGAAGCAGGTTGGGGATCTTCGATGTGGAATCTGCGCGGGTCTTTCGGCGTAATGGATAGCGACCGCCAGGATGTTCAGTACGAAGTTTTCAAAGGCCACAAGCTCGATCGGGAAATGCTGGAATTGCTGAAACGGTATTAGCATTTTTACGGTAGGAATAGAACGCCTCAGGAATTGAAGGGTTCATACCTTCTGTTCATGCTGAGTGATCCATCGGCCCAAATTAATAGAACAGTGATGCCAATGCGTTATTTTTTAGCCGCAGCGATTGCAGTGCTTACAATTCTATTGCCGCTGCCTTCAAAGTCAACGCAACACGCACAACGGCAAGCGCTCCACTTGAACGATCAGGAGTATTTCGAGATGCCCGGGCTAAACGTGATCGCCTTCCAGGACATCTACCCCGAAGGACATCAAAGTGGAGTCGTCATCATCCAAAACGGAGCGAGAGTTTCCACCAATGGTGATTTGCGTTTAGACCCGACACCGGGTCAGTGGCAGCCCATGCCAAAGCAGGACAAGCGAGTCGTCAACAAACAAGACAACGAGATCACCACCTGGCTTTCATATCCTGATCCCAGTCGCGATCGCAAAGGATTCAATCCGATTGACTATCCCGATCTAAACCTCTCGTACCAGGTTCGGGTGCGTGGCGAGGGCCAGAGCGCGCGAATCATCGTGGATTTGGATCGTCCACTGCCGGCAGCATGGGTTGGCAAAGTTGGCTTCAACCTTGAGCTTTATCCCGCGGCTCTGTTTGGCAAAAGCTGGTATCTAGGGAACGATTCGGGCATTTTCCCGCGCCAGCCAAATGGGCCAGACATACGTGATAAAGATGGCGAAGCCCAGCCGGTGGCGCTGGCAACGGGGCGGCGTCTTTCGGTTGCGCCGGAGTCAGAGACCCAGCAAATGATCATCGAAAGCCGCAAAAGCGATCTGCAGTTGCTCGATGGTCGTAACAAACACAACAACGGCTGGTTTACAGTTCGTTCATTAGTTCCGGCAAATGCTGATAAATCGGCGATTGAATGGGTTGTCACTCCACACGCCATTCCGAATTGGAAGTATCAGCCGGTGGTCCACGTTTCGCAGGTGGGATATCACCCGAGGCAGCAAAAAGTTGCCATCATTGAGCTGGATAAATCCGACGCTGTGGGGGATGAGTTTCACCTAAAGCGCATCTCAGAAACGGGTGGATTTGATGAAGCGTTATCGGGCAAGCCTGCGGCCTGGGGAGACTTTCTCCGTTATAAATATCTGCAGTTCGATTTCACGGTAGTCTCGAAGCCGGGCATGTATGTGGCGGAGTATCGCAATTTCCGCACTCAGCCTTTCCAAATCTCTCCGGATGTTTACGAGCGCGGCATCTGGCAACCGGTGATCGAATACTTTCTACCGGTGCAGATGTGTCACGTGCGAGTCGAGGAGCAATATCGTGTCTGGCATGGGGAATGTCATCTCGACGATGCGCGTATGGCCCCCCTCAACCACAACCATTTCGACGGTTACATCCAAGGCGCTTACACACTGAATCAATGGAAGAGCGGTGAAACTGTGCCCGGACTGAACGTCGGTGGCTGGCACGATGCCGGAGACGACGACCTGCGTATTGAATCGCAGGCGGATGAAGTTTCGATTCTGGCGAACGCCTATGAGGCTTTCGGCGTCAACTACGATGATACGACCATCGATCAGGCGAAACGACTGGTAAAGATCCACCAACCCGATGGCAAACCCGATTTACTGCAACAAGTAGAACACGGCGTACTGAGCATTCTCGGAAGCTACCGGGCAATGGGGCGACTATACCGCGGCATCATTGTGCCCACCCTTCAGCAATACGTGCTGCTAGGCGAGGAGACCAACTCCACAGATAATCTGTTTCACGATCCAGCGCTGAAATCCGATCAGCGAAACGCGACGCACTCAGGGAAAACAGACGATCGCCTGGTTTTCACTGAACAGAACGCCGCACACGAATACAAAGGAATTGCAGCTCTGGCGATTGCCGGCCGAGTTCTGAAGGGATTGAATCCCCGTCTAGCAAGAGAGAGCAGGGATGCAGCTGAGGCGCTTTGGAGGCAGGAGCGTGATCCGGCCAAAGGTTTCAACGAAAAAATCGTCGCAGCCGTCGAACTGTGGCTGACTACAAAACAGCCCGAGTATGGCCAGGTCTTACTCGATAACCGCACGCAGATTATCGCGCACGTTGAAGAGGTGGGCTGGTCGGTAGGCAAAGTCCTGAATTTGATCAAGGACAAAACATTTGTTGAGGAGATTCGCGACTCAGTGGCGCGCAGTTTTGAAAAGACCGCGGAGAGCCAGAAGTCGAACCCGTTTGGAGTACCGTATCGACCTGTTATCTGGGGTGCTGGGTGGGACATTCAGCACTTTGGTGTGAATCAGTATTTCCTTCACAAGGCTTTTCCATCCGTTGTCACCCCACAGTACATGCTAAACGCGCTAAACTTTATTTTGGGAGTACATCCGGGCGAAAACACCGCGTCGTTTGCATCGGGTATTGGATCGCGATCGATGACGACGGCCTATGGAATTAACCGCGCTGACTGGTCGTATATTCCGGGAGGCGTCGTTTCCGGAACCGCCCTAATCCGACCTGACCTCCCGGAGCTCAAGGATTTTCCATATCTATGGCAGCAGGGCGAATACGTGCTGGGCGGTGGTTCATCTAACTACATGTTCCTGGTGCTGGCTGCCGATCAGGTACTTAGCGAGAGAGTTCGGCCCAGGGAGGCTAAAAGCACGACTCGCTAGTCGTGGACTTGTAAGACAAATGGTATCAATGCGGAAGATCCTGGTATTAATAGTCGTGTGCAGCTGTTGGGTGCCAATGTTGGCTCAGCAGCCTGCCGCTTCTCCGACAGATAGTCTGAAAGCAATCATCTACGTTAAGCCCACCAAAGACAATTACGTGAAGCTTGCCGACGAGATGGAAACGACGCTCCGACGCGATGTTCTCGCTGTTTGGGTTCCGCGAACGATCGATACAGAGAACGGTGGTTTCTATTCAAACTTCACTCGGGACTGGCAACGCGCCGGTAGCGAAGGGAAGTTCTCGGTTTTTCAGGGGCGCATGACCTGGCTGGCAGCGCAGATCGTGATGAAGCGCCCCGACTTAAAGACTCAATTTCTGCCTATCGTCTCTCATGGTGTCGATTATCTAGCTAACGTTTTGTGGGACAAACAGGATGGCGGCTTCTTTTGGGGTCTGGATGATAAGGGGCAGATCACTCAACGATACACCGATGGCAAGCATCTTTATGGAATTAGCTTCGGTCTTTACGGCGCCGCAGCCGCATATCAGGCGACGCGCGATCCGAGGGCGCTAAAGCTTGCGCAGATGGCCTTCCGTTGGATGGATAAACGCGCACACGATGCGAAAAACGGTGGTTACTACGAATGGCTGACACGCGCCGGCGAAGTTGTTCAGGCAAAGCCAGGCACTGGTCGAGTCGAGACGATTCCGCTGGCCGGTTTTCCGCTCGGCTACAAGTCGATGAACACCCACATACATCTGTTGGAGTCATTTTCGCAACTTTATGAAGTGTGGCCAGACCAAACCCTGCGCAGACGGTTAGTGGAATTGCTGCGGATAGTGCGAGACGAGATTTGTGTCGAGCCAGGGGCAATGAATCTCTATTTCACTGTCGACTGGCACGCGATTCCCGATCACGACTCATACGGGCATGACGTTGAGACTGCTTATTTGATGCTGGAGGCTACGGAGGTGCTGGGCCAGGTCCACAACGCTAAGACCGAGCGGATGGCGAAAATGCTGGTGGACCACGCGCTGGCCTATGGTTGGGACGAGACCTATGGTGGTTTTTTTCGCGATGGCACCACCCTGGGCCCGCCGGAGGACCTGCGCAAAGAATGGTGGGTGCAATTCGAAGGCCTCAATGCGCTATTGCTGATGCATGAGAAGTACGGAAGCGCTTCGGACGTCTACTTCAAAGCTTTCCAGCAACAGTGGAGGTTCATCAAAGATCATCAAGTCGATCACGAATTCGGCGGACTTTACGACACTGTCGGACGCGACGGCACGGTAACAGACCGCGTTAAGGCTCGTATTTGGAAAGAGGGCTATCACGATGGGCGAGCGTTATTGAATGTAACCGCTCGGTTGCGGAAGTTGGCAGGCGTTGCGAATTGAGGCGGGGTTACTTCGAAGTAAGACGTTACTCGATGTTTTGATCTAGTCTGCGAAATCTAACTATGCGTAAATTGCTCCTAATAGCTTTGGTTCTTTGTGCCATACCTTTGCTGAATACCGGCGCACAGGCTGAGATTCATGTGCCTTCGATCATCGGCGATAACATGGTCTTACAGCAGGGTCCGAGCGCGCGCCTCTGGGGCACGGCCCAGCCGGGCGAACGCGTAACCGCTGCCTTTGCCGGGCAAACCGTGGGCGCTATAGCTGATAGCAAGGGACACTGGCAAATCTTTCTTGGCCCGCTCAATGCCGGCGGTCCATACGTGTTGACGATCACTGGCAGCAACACACTGACTTTCAAGAACGTGCTTGTGGGCGACGTTTGGATTTGTTCCGGCCAATCCAATATGGAATGGCCACTCGTAAACGCTGCGGGCGGAACGGAGGCAATCGCACAGGCCAACTATCCGGAGATTCGTCTGTTCACAGTGCAGAAAAACACGGCCGCTTCGCCGGTTGAAGACGTGAAGGGCAGTTGGGTGGTAACGACTCCAGACCAGGTTGCACAGTTTTCTGCCGTTGGGTATTTCTTCGGGCGTGAGCTTTACCTGCACCTGAAAAGGCCGATCGGTTTGATTCACGCTTCCTGGGGCGGTACACCGGCAGAAGCCTGGACCAGTCACGCCGCGCTGGCGGCGGCTCCCGAACTCAAGCCGATTCTGGACCGGTACGAAAAGGGTATGGAAGCGTTGCCTCAGCGCCTGCAGGATTATGAACGGGCGCTGGCTGAATGGGAACAAAAGAACCTTCATCAGGATCCCGGCAATAGGGGCGAGGCGCTCGGCTACGCCGATCCGGCTCTCCCAGCAGGAGATTGGAATCAAATGAAGCTGCCGCAGTTTTTCGAGACGGCAGGCCTGATAATTGATGGTGCAGTCTGGTTTCGGAAAGAGATCAACCTACCCGAGTCATGGACCGGGAGAGATTTGACACTGAATCTCACGGCTATAGACGATTTCGATATCACTTATTTCAACAACACGCGTGTTGGCGCTACCGGCAACGAAACCCCAAACAGTTATCTCGTTCCGCGCAGATACAATATTCCAGGACCACTGGTTCACGCCGGCCGTAACCTGATCGCCGTGCGGGTTTTCGATCGCGCCGGCGAAGGCGGTTTTGGTCGCACGGATCAGATGTCTCTCGCTCCGGTTGGCGGCAAAGAAACTGAGTCGATTTCTCTCAGCGGTCCGTGGAATTACAAAGTAGAATTGCAGCTGGAGCCAAAGAACCCCGACTACGGATCACGCCCCGAGGCGACAGGGCCAACAAACCAGAACAGTCCCAGCGTTCTTTACAACGCGATGATCGCACCGCTTACGCGTTACACGATTCGCGGCGCAATCTGGTACCAGGGCGAGAGTAACGCTGGCCGGGCCTACCAGTATCGAACGCTTTTTCCGGCCATGATCCAGGATTGGCGCGCCGCCTGGGGCCAACGCACGTTTCCTTTTTATTTTGTGCAACTTCCTAATTGGCGGCCGGCGCAGCCGGCGCCGGGAGATAGCGACTGGGCCGAGTTGCGCGAAGCCCAGCTGATGACGCTGCGAACTCCGGAAACAGGCATGGCAGTGACCATTGATCTCGGTGACGCCAATGAGCTCCATCCACGCAATAAGGCTGATGTCGCTAAGCGACTCGCAGCCTGGGCATTGGCTGAAACCTATCACCAGAAAGTAGAGGCAACAGGCCCGGTCTACCACTCATTTTCAGTCAAAGGCGACAAGATTCAGGTTAAGTTCAAGCACGCCGCTGGTGGTCTAAATACTCCTAATGGTGAACCATTGAGAGGCGTCGCCATCGCCGGCGCTGACCACAGATTTGTCTGGGCTGAGGCGCGCATCAAAGGTGACAGCCTCATCGTCTGGAGCAAAGAAGTAGCCCATCCAGTGGCCGTCCGTTATGGCTGGGCGAATAACCCGGGTTGCAATCTCTACAATAAAGCTGGACTACCAGCCTCGCCGTTCCGGACGGACGATTGGCCGGGGATCACGTTTGAAAGGAATTGAAGTTTGAAGCCTGTTTCGCGCATTCCCAGGCGAGAGTTAAATGCTTTTCGTGTCAGGATTGGTAACGCTCGACCTACCTAGACCTCAGTCAGTACGGCCAGGGGTCTGCTGACTTACGCGTTAACCAGAGGCTGCAAAGGCGGGACGCTGGGCAACGACGAGTTTGTGGTCTCGGGCGGGCAACCTCTCTCGGTTGTTAACAACCTTTCCAGCACTGCGCCCAATTGATCGGAGTTGACTGGCTTGGAAACGTAGTCGTCCATACCTGCCGCCAGGCATTTCAAGCGATCACCTTCAAGCGCGTGTGCGGTCATGGCAACGATCGGAGTATGTTTCGCCTCCCCTTCACGAAGACGGATTTCCGCCGTCGCCTGATAGCCGTCCATCTCCGGCATCTGACAATCCATGAGCACAAGGTCGTAAGGGATTCTCCCTAAGGCTTCGAGCGCCTCTCGTCCGTTAGCCACCGCATCGGCGCGGTAACCTAGATTTTTTAATTGGCGCACCGCCACCTTTTGGTTCACGATATTATCTTCGGCCACCAGGATGAGTTTGTGGATGCTCTTCTCGACCTCTTCCAAAGTGTGTCTGGTGATGAGATTTGCGGTTATCTCAGAGGAGACCGTGGCCCGGCCCTCCTCCAAAACTGCTGGTCGGTCAATTACACGTGTCAAACAACTAAACAATTGCAATTGACGAACGGGCTTGGCGAGGTAGGCAGCGATACCTGCTTCCCGCGCTATCGCGCCGTCTCCGCGTTGCCCAAATGAAGTCAAGAGCACCAGGGGAACTGCAGCAATGTCTGGGTCAGACTTGATGGTGCGCGCCAGCTCAAAGCCGTCCATTCCCGGCATCATCAAATCGAGAATCGCCAAATCGTAAGCCGCACCTTTGGCCGCGGCGGCGCGCAACAACGCTAGCGCACTCACTCCAGAATCGGCCTCTTCGTAAATCATTCCCCAGGAATTTAGCTGGTGTGACAGAATCTTGCGGTTCGTGGCGTTATCATCAACGATCAGCGCGTGCAACTTGTCGAGGCTTTCGCAATGGGGCGGGGACTGCCTTTCGGCGGCGAGTTGTTTTTCGAATGTGACTGTGAACCAAAATGTAGAACCTTGTCCCGGCGCGCTGGTGATACCAATTTCACCACCCATCAGCTCGACCAGTTGTTTCGAGATCGACAGGCCCAGACCCGTGCCGCCATACTTGCGCGTCGTGGAACCGTCGGCCTGAATGAATGGTTGGAATAGTTTCGTCTGTGCGGCTTCATCAATGCCAATGCCTGTATCGCTCACCGCAAAGCGGATGGTAACGCCAGTTTCGTCTTCGCTCGCCTTCTCAGCGCGTACAATAACTTCACCATGCTCGGTGAACTTCAACGCATTACCCACCAGATTAGTGAGCACCTGGCGCAATCGGCCCGGGTCGCCGCGTAATGCGGTGGGGACATCGGAGTTAATTAGCGAGGCAAACTCAAGCTGCTTACCGCGCGCGCGCTCCGCCAGGACCTCCACCGTCCCTTCGACTGCACTGCCGAGATCAAAGTCGACTCTTTCAAATTCCAGCTTGCCAGCCTCAATCTTCGAGAAATCAAGAATGTCATTGATGATAGTTAGAAGTGCGTCTCCGCTTTGACGAATCGTATCGGCAAAGTCGCGCTGGTCTGCGCTGAGTTCAGTATCGAGCAAGAGACCGGTCATGCCGATTACGCCGTTCATAGGCGTGCGAATCTCGTGGCTCATGTTGGCCAGAAATTCTGATTTAGAGCAGTTGGCTGCCTGCGCTGCTTCTTTTAGCGCAGCTTCGATTTTCAACTGGCGCCGGATGAACTCTGTCTGCCCTCGCACGCGACGTCTCAATACAACCACCCAGGCCAGACCGGTCAGGAGGACAAGAGCCATCGCAGCCACCAGCCCAAGAACGAGTTTGACAGTCCACCACGAAGGGCTGGTGAGCACGACGATATCTTTAGGCGTGCGGAGGAGAATTCGGAAGGACTCAATAGTAATGTGACTAGACTCATTCAGCCGGGATTTGTCTGTTTGAATCAGGCAAACACCCGTTAACTGAACCACACTCCCGATTTGCAGAGTAGCGAGTTCGTCGCTGCCCTGGGTATTTTCCAAAAAGGCCTTGAAGGTGTATTTTCCCGCTTGCAATGTTAGTGCTTGTCCGGTCGAGCTCACCTTTCTATCCAGCAGGTAGGCTTCGATACTGACCAGTTGCGAGTGGTAGTTGCCACTTATTGCTTCTTCTGCCGTGATCAGGGCCGGGTCTGGTGGCGCACCGGAACTGAGCTTTCGCAAGGTGGCGCCACGCAAAACAGCCGTAACGTCCCCTCGCTCGGGGAATCCAAAAACCTCCACACGATCACCGGGCTCAAGTTGGGTTTGTTCTTCTGTCTGTATGCTAAGACCGCTGCTGGCATCAGTGATAAAGATCGAACCTCCAGGCCGCTGGAGCGTCACAATGCCCTGCACTCTGACACGGTGGTCTAGTGTGTTCGCCAGAGTAAACTCCATCAATGAGGCAATGGGTCGGACAGGCAGAGAGAGAGCATTGGCTGGAGGAGGCTCCTCGACGGAGATATAGTCCAATCCTGGCACAAAGAGTTGAATGCCTAACAGTTGTCTCTTTTGATTGAAGACCGAACCACAGGCGCCACGAATTCTTACCCTGGCGTCGATGAGTTGAGTAGGAAGCGGCCGGTTTGCGTAACTCGGGATTTGGATTCTAAACCTGTGAGAGCCCGAAGCTATATCAAGAAAAGCTCGCTGCTTTTCAAGATCATGGCTGACGGACTGCACGATGCCAACGGCTTCAACCCAATTGCTATCTTGCTGACCGGAGAACAGTTCATCGAGCGGCAGATGCATTGGTACCGGTAGTGCAGTCTTCCCCAAAATGCGGAAGTGGACCTTCTCCACCACCGGAGCGAAGTCGCCTGGACCACTCTGTCCGTCTATCTCTACCATCTGGCCCACCTCTAGGCGAACCTCCTTTTCAACGCTGCTTGTATTGATAAAGATACCTGCGGTCGAGTCCTGGAAAAATCCATATTTAAGAAAGGGGTCGTGGTAAGTTACAACGGCGCGCAGGTGAACCGGATAATTGCGTTTAGCTTCACCAGGAGCAAGCTGATGAACTTGTCCCACTTTGGTAAGGAGGGGAAGGCTTCGCGACTCTTGAGAAGCATGCGACAGATCATTGTCGGTGCCCCCGAGCTGCTTGATGATTACGTCCTCGAAAACCATCCTTGAATCTTTCAGCGAGGGAAACCCCACCACGTCCAACCTGCTCCCCGGCCGGACGGAAAGCATTAGCAGCGTTTTGATCTGAAACTCACCGGTCTCATCGTGGATGAACAAATCACCGTTCGCTTGTTGCCTGACGACACCCTGCGCCCGCAGGCGGTGGCCGGAGGGTGTCTGCCGAGCAAGCTGTATTACCTTCTCGATAGATTGCACCGGAATGGAAAAAGGATCATCCGGGCTTGCCTCCTTAACCGATATGTTGTCTAACCGGGAAGCCAATATCTGCAGACGAATGGCTGCTCCCCTCGTGTTAAAGATGGTGTGTGAAACGCCCCGAACTCTCACCTTGGCGTCGACAAACGAACTAACACCCTGTGAACGATTGGCAACGCATACCTGGAACTTGCCGGCTTCACTCGCAATCTCAAGAAAGCCCTGCCCCTCACTGGCCAGAGTTGCGGATCGCACAAAGCCCTCCGCTTCAACCCAAAGGTAAGAGTATTTTCCAGAAGCCAGATCATTGACCGATACCTTTTGCGCGTCTGGCATTTTCATCATAGCGAGGCCTGTTAGGCTCGAGCTGTTAATGATGCTGGAGGCGTCTTCACGTCCGGTGAGTCCCTCTATTTCAACTTCCTGCCCAGGTTCGACTGAGATCGAGGTTTGGGATGCATCAACAAGGATTGCTGTTCCGTTGTCCTGAATGACCAACCTCTTCGAAACGAGATCGTAGTATGTGCAGATACCACGAAGGTGGACCGGATAGGCGCGTTCGGCGTCTTCAGGAGAGAGGTCGCGAACTTGCTTTACAGTGGTGAGAACCGAGAGATTCTCTTTCTGTGAATGGATTTGACAGCCCTGGGTGAACATTGCTACGCCAGCCAGCAGCAGTACCCATAACTGCGAGTCCAGCCAAAATGTCTTTGAGAGCTTCTCTTTGTAGGGGCAAGTATTCATGAATTTTTTTCGCGTGGGATGTGCCACACCCGGTGCGTTTAAAGCTGCGGATGGCCTAAGATCCCGGGTCGCAAGATCTGCGGTTTAAAGCTTGGTGAGGCAGAAGGCTCGGGCAGAGAGGGACGATCACCGGGCAGAACGCCATGCTCGTAAATTGTTTTGTCGGCAACCTTAAGCGCTTTGCACGCCTCATGGGACTCAACCGCACGCTCCATGCCAAGGGACACTCGACAATCGTGCTCACGTTGGACACTTACTCTCACGTGTTGCCAGACATGCAGCAAGGTGCTGCCGACCGCATCGAAACGCTACTATTCAAGACTGGAACTTAAGGTTGGCACACTATAGCCACACTAGCCACAGAAAGGGGCAGTTAGTGATCATCCACCGACTGCCCGTAACTTGTTTGATTCTGTTGTGGTGCCGAGGGCGGGAGTCGAACCCGCACCCCTTACGGACAACGGATTTTAAGTCCGTTCGATGGCATCTTACCTGATCTTACGAAATGAGATGAACCAATATTTACCGGACTTGCAGTCGTCAAAGTCACGCTTCGTCCGGTTACGTCTCGCGACAAAATGTCGTCATCTTAGCGTCATCCGATCTTTTGTTTCCGACCTAAGCGGGCGGAGCCTGAAGGTGTACTCCGTTTCCAGATGCGTTGGTAATGACGGCAAGGCATGCCAGGGATGGTGGGAAAAACGCTCCGTTCTTTCAATTGAACGCTACCGGCGCTTCAAGGCTTTCCATTGTTGCAGGCCTACCAGGATTGATCGCCATGTGCCCAGCTGCCGCAACATGCCTAGCGTGTCAGTCACAGACCAATCTTCAACAATCAAACCGTCTTTGAACCGGCTAATCGTTATGCCGTTAAAGCGAACAGTTCTCGCGAAACTTTTTCCCGAGACCACGAACGTGAAGTTACACGATCTCGGTCGATGAGTTGCTCCTCAACTACCACGTCAAGATCTGAAAGAACCTTGGTATATGAATTAACAGACAGGCGAACACCTTCAAGTCCTTTGAACTTCATGTCATTGACATGATCGACGAATTCCTGGCTGTAATACCGAGAGAGTGAATCAAGCGCTTTCCCGGAGCACACACTTTCAAGAGCGACCTTAGCGTTTGCTGCCAGATCGAAGTTGTGCTTTGGCTCGCATTCAAATGAATCGTTCATCTTAATCTCCTCACTTCAGGGAGCAGCCAACGCGTTTGGGCGGAACGGTTATTCTCTTGCCATCTCGATGAATGTTTGTGCAGCGCGGCTAAGGTGCTTGTCCTTGCGATACACGATCTTTAGCTCGCGCTGGATCTTGAGGTTCCTTATTTCGATGGCCACCAAAGTCCTGGCCTTCAAGTCGGTCTCAGCCGCAAACGCAGAAATGAAAGCAATGCCGAGCCCATTCTGCACTGCCTTTTTCACCGATTCAGGATTCTCAATCTCCATGACCACCTCTGGGTCAATACGGAGTTTTCGGAGGTGGGTCGCAACAACAGCTCTCGTCGCCGAGCCTCGCTCACGAAAAATGAATTTCTCACTGGAAAGATCTTGAGTTGTGACGCTTCTCCTTTTAGCAAGGCGGTGTCCGGGAGGCAAAATCAATATTATCTCGTCGGTAGTCCAGGGCAGCACGTCAACTTCGTCGCCCGCCAAGTGTCCACCCACGAAGCCGAAATCAAACTCATTTCGAATTATTCCATCCTCAATTTGCCGAGTGTCTTTAACGGCGAGGTGAACTTCTATTTTCGGGAAGCGAAGTTTGAAGTGAGCGATAGTTCGCGGAATAAGATACATGCCAGGCGTGGTGCTAGCTCCGATTCGCAAAAGTCCGCGTTCCATTCCTTCTAGTTCCGCAATTGCCTGACGCGCGTCGTTAATTCCTCCAATCACGCGGGTGGCAAACGGAACCAGAAGCTGGCCAGCTTCAGTCAGCGTGACCTTTTTACCCAGTTGTTCGAATAGCTTCGAGCCCAGGTCTCGCTCCAGTTGCCGCATTCGCACTGAAACGCTCGGCTGACTGAGATTAACCTCCTCAGCCGCGCGCGTGTAGTTCAAATGCTTAGCGACACTGAGAAAGATTTGTAAGTCACGCACGTCCATAAAGTCATTGCGGTTAACTATCGTAACTATTGGAACAATTCATTTCTCCAATGGTTCGAAGAATACTACCATGCACGCTCAAAGGACGGACAAACTCTATGCGGATAAAGCCACTCGTAATTGCGCTCCTGTTGCTTGCGCCAATCGCAACGGCACAGACGCCAGCTCGCTCAGACAATTGGGATCCTCTCAGATCGTTAGTCGGTATCTGGGAGGGGACGGGTAGCGGTCAACCGGGCGTGTCGAAGGTTCAACGTGAATACAGCTTCGTTATGAACGATAAGTTTATTCACGTGCAAAACAGGAGCACGTATGACCCTCAGCTCAAGAATCCAAAAGGCGAAGTTCACCAGGACTGGGGCATGATGAGCTTCGACAAAGCCAGAAAAAAATTCGTGTTGAGGCAGTTCAACGTCGAAGGTTTTGTGAATCAGTATGTGATGACGAGTTCGAGCGCTGACGGCAAGATGATTGTCTTTACCTCGGAGAGCATCGAGAACATTCCAGCGGGATTTAGAGCGAGAGAGACCTACAAGATACTCGGCCCCGACGAATTCACTGAGGTTTTTGAGATTGCAGAACCCGGAAAGGACTTTGAGGTTTACAGTGAAGCCCATTTCAAACGCAAAAAGTGATTCGGACGCAAAATCGAGTGATAGTCAGTCTGCCGAGGTCTTGCGCGAGTGGCGCGAGTCAGCCTTTTACTGGCAGAAGCATGCCGACACAATCCGTACGATGTTCGGTCCAATCACTCGTGCGCTCATCGAAGATGCGGAGATAGTTGAAGGCGATGCCGTGCTGGATGTGGCGGGTGGTGCGGGCGAGCCGTCCCTCACGATCGCGAAAACTGTTGGGCCAACCGGATCGGTTATCTGTACTGACGTGACGGCAGAAATGGTAGCCGCAGCTCAGAGCGAGGCACAGCGACATGGAGTGACCAATATTGCGTTCAGGCAATGTGCGGCTGACTCTCTCCCATTTGAAAACAATTCGTTTGATGCGGTGGTCTGTCGGCTGGGAGTAATGTTCTTCCCTGATCCTTTGGCCGGTCTACGCGAGATGTTGAGGGTAACCAATCGTGAGGGCCTGTTATCCCTCGCGGTGTGGGACAAAGGGGAACTCAATCCCTTTTCTTACCTGATTACTGACGTTCTTGCGCGGCACTTTGGCGACGCCACACCCGCTGACCCTAATGCGCCCGGCGCGTTTCGGTTCGCCGAGCACGGCAGCCTCGCCCGGATTCTCATTGATGCTGGAGCTGCGGATGTCGAAGAATGCGTGCTTAAGTTTCAGATCGCAGCGCCAATCTCGCTGGAGCAATTTTGGGAGCTTCGTTCCGAGACTTCGGGGACGCTGCGAGAAAAGTTGGCCACACTGC
>Ga0070698_100003389_pt1 | contig 17529 bp, 11 predicted proteins | sample KBSK1502metaG_FD_65477 | JGI IMG/M metagenome (GOLD analysis project Ga0070698, IMG submission 65477) | Corn, switchgrass and miscanthus rhizosphere microbial communities from Kellogg Biological Station, Michigan, USA - KBS K1-50-2 metaG | ecosystem: Host-associated > Plants > Roots >...
TCCGATGATCAAGATCTGGAGCGAGCTGCCCCTCGCGCGCACGCGCGAGCAGATCGCCGACGTCGCGACGCTGCTGTGGGTCACGTTCTGGGGCGGCATCGTGTGGCAGCTGTTCCAGTTTCTCGTCGGGTTCGCGCAGGTCGGCCGGGTCGTCCATGACGGCGGCCAGAACATGACCCAGGCCGGGGTGGACCTCGGCGAGTCGCTAGCGGGCCTGCCGCTCGTCGGCGCCCAGGTCCGCGACCTCACGAGCGGCGCCTTCGCCCTCGGCGGAAAGCCGATGGCGGACCTCGGCACCGAGCTCGAGCAGTTCATCACGATCGTCTCGATCGTCCTCGCCGGGCTGCTCGCGATCGTGAGCCTCGGGCCGTGGCTCAACCGCTACCTGCCGTGGCGCTGGGAGCGGCTGCGCCGCGTGCGCTCGGCCCATCGGGCGATCCGGACGGCGCCCAATTCCGACGCGGGGATCCAGAAGACGCTCGCGATGCGGGCGGTGACCCGCCTCGACTACCCGACGCTGCTCGACTTCACGCCGGACCCGTTGGGGGATTGGGTGTCGGGGCGGCACGATCGGCTGGCGAAGGCGGAGATGGCAAATGTGGGGTTGCGGCCGTGAATCTCCGGATCCGCGATGAACACGAAGGCCGAGACCATCGTGTGCTCGAGGTCTATCTCGAAGCCGAGGATCTCCACATTGACGGTTGGGATCGCGGCCCGGGCACGTCGCTGATCAGCGGCGATGGCGAGTACGAGTGGTGGAAGACGGTAGCGGCGCACGACATCCCGCGCCTCGTCGAGCTCCTCGGCGGCAAGCCCGGCGAATACATCCTGACCCTGCTCGAACGCGACTACATGGGTCCGAAGTCGTACGAGTTCGAGCGGATCCTTCGGGAGAGTGGCATTCCGGTTGAAATGCGGACGTGGGGCGGATGACGGCGCTCATCGCCTTCACTCGCGACCTCTCACGGTGTCCGGGCGCACCGGCCGCGACACCCGAGCTGTCACAGCCCGGCCGAATGGTTGCCCCGATGGAAGGCCGACCGGGGCCGACCTGGATGGGGACTCCGCTGTGGGGCATCTCGCGTCGCCTGCGTGGCGTAAGCGAAGCGCCGACATCGTCTTTCACGCCTGTCGGCGCAAGATTTTCTACCCGTCGATCGACGCCGCCGAGGCTGCGCGCCGCCTCACCGAGGAGAGCACGGGCGACGGCCCTCTCCACGTCTATGGCTGCCCGCATTGCCCAGGTTGGCATGTCGGTCATGTCGTGCCGCGACCTGTGAGGATGGGAGTTGTGGTGCCGCCGGAGCTCGAGCGGCGCCGTCAGAACCGCGCCAAGCGCAGCCGCCGGCGGCGGGATCCGTGGCGATCACGGCGTTCGTGGACGACGCGACTGTGAGCCCGTCGCGTGGGGCCGTCGGGTCGAATGGTCCATTCTGATCCGACATACGAGGAATGGTCACGTCTCCTCGCGGACGTCTTCTTCCCTCTGGCCGAGGAGTCGCGTCCGGTGTACTTCGCCGTAGACGACGACATCCTCGACGAAATTGTCGAGGCCGAGAATGAGGGATCTGGTGCCCGTTCCCTGGTTCAAGCTGTTCGCCCCCGGCTGAACGTTTGGGACCCGTCTCGGCTCTTTGAGCCGCTTGCCACCGAGGCGTATGCGTGGGCAGGCAGCCGGCCCAGAAGCCCAATTCCGCCCTTCTTGCCGGGCCTTGCCGTGACCGTCCTGGCAGCATCGCGCATGGACGAGGGCGACGGCATCTCGGCCACGAACTACTATGCCCGCCTTCGCGAGGTCCTCAATGTGCCGAACCTCTCCGGAAGCGCTTTCCGCGACACCGTGCCGAGCGTCTTCCGGATCCTCCGGGAATGGGTTGACGGGCAGCCACGACATCAGCGGGGAACGTCAACGGTGCCTGTCGTGGCGCAGCCTGAACATGTCGGATTCCCTCTATCCCAGGTGCAGTTTCGAGAATCGGACCGCCGGAAACTGACCTCCTTCTTCCGCCAGCTCCGGCTCAAGGCGACCGACAGCGCGAATGCGGCCATGCTGCTTGCCCCAGCGAGGGACTGGGTCGGACGGTCCGGCCTCTCGCCGGGGGCGAAGCGGCTGCTCCGCTCACCCGGGAACGATCGGGCGGCGATCGCGCTTCTCGCGTCCGAGCTGTCGCGCTGGGACGAATCCGAACGGGACGAACGCGGGCGTCGCATCGGACAGATCCGGCTCACTCTGCAGGTCCTTGGTCAGGCCCGGTGGGGAATGCTGGCTACGCGGCCGGATGGCTTTCCGTCGGCTGCGGACTTTGAGTTCGACGGACGGCAACAACGCCTGGTCAGTTCCATCGATGGCTTCTACGACCCCGTGTCGTTCTCCGGGACTGGCGATCCGCTCCTGGCCAGCTTGCTGAGTGGTTCTATCTCGCTTCGCTGCCCGAACGGGACTCTTCGATTCTCGGCAGGCTCAGTCATCCCGCTGGGCCCCGACCTGACCGTCGGCGCCCTCGCCTCACGCCGCCGCATCGAGCCCGGTGAACGATTTTCGGTTCTGGTTCGCCCCGACATGGAAGTCGCTGTGACGCAGCTGCTCGACGGTCACGCGAGGGAGGGCTGGACCCCGCGCCCGATGATGTCTCCGCCAGGCTGGCTTCTCATATCGGATGTCTTCGTCGACCTCCCGCCGACGAATGTGGTCGATGGGGCCCTTGCGCCGCTCGTCCCGTCTGTGGACGCCAGGCCCGAACTGGTGGGGGGCCTGCAGTTAGGTGGCCAGAGCCGCGAACGAGTCTTTCTTGCGAACGGTGAGCCGGATCTCTGGGTTCCGGACTGGCTTTCTGGTCAGCCGGCGGTGACTGCGTCGATTGACGGACGACAGATAGACTGGGGTCCGTCACGGAGCCGGGTCGCATTGAGTTCCATGTCGCTGGACGCGGGTCCTCACGCCGTGACACTGGGTCCATACGATCTCCGTTTCCGGAGTGTCACCGCTCGCGTCCCGACGCCCATTCCTCAGGAGCGGGTCTGTCGCGTCACCCTGCACCTGCCCGGTGGTGGTCAGGTCGGATCCGCTTCGGCTGATCCAGTCGATGTTTGCGGGGCCACGCTCGTCGGGTCGTCGGCGAGGAGCGACGGGGCACCGGCGCCCATTCACGTCCCGTATGGCGCCCGGAGGTACGTGGCCGTCGGTAGCACGACGTCGATGGCTCAGGAGTTTCCCGAACCGGACAGGCCGGCGTGGCTCACGGAGACCGGACTGATTCCTCGGACCTTTGAGGTCTTCTCAAGGCCCGGTCTGGCCTGGATCCTGGTGGAATGGCAGTACCGGGGCTGGAGCGTGCTTCCGGTGTCCGAAGCCATGCCCGCTCGGGCCGTCCCTACGTCCGCCGTCGAGCAGGAATGGGCGAGGGTGGTGTCCGCTGCAGCGGAAGTGGGGCCGATCACCGACCAGTGGTCCGCCTATGTTCGTCTCGCGCGTGAGATTGCGAATGGATAGGCCATACGACCTCTTCCTCAACTGGTTGAGTGAACGCGAGGAGGGCACCTGGGATGACTTCAAGGCGGCCCACTCCTGGCTGTTCGGCGTTAGCGACGAGACCGCACGCCGGAAGCCGAGTTGGACGGTTCACCTCCTCACCACGCTCGGCCATCTCGAGATGGACTGGCTGAACGGCCGGTGGTCTGTCACGCAGCCGTGCCTTGTAAACCTCCCGTCTGCGGGGGCCACGGCTGTGCTGGTCGGCTCGCGTCCGTCCAGCCTCGTACAGCGTCTCCTGGACGCGACGGGTGACGAGGCGACACTGGACCTTGTCGTCACAGAGTTCGAACCCGTCGAGGGTCCGCAAGTCATCTACGTCCAGTACGGCACAGAGCCGGACATCCTCGGGCTCGCCTCCCTGCTCGGGGCTCGCTTCGAGCGGTACGCGGCGGGATGGATGAGCGCGATCCTGTCGCCAATTGCCGATCAGGTTCTGAACTCCCGGGAAAGGGTCGAGCCACCGCGCGGGTACGAGTTGGCGCTCTTTTCTCCAAGACGCCTGACATGGGAACCGGCGCCGAACGCAGTCCCCGACGGCCTGTACCGCAACCGTGCATACGGCCTTGACCGGTACTGGCTCAAGGCCGCAGGCGGAACACACGAGGTCGATCGCGACCTCGGGGTCTGGGCAGCCTTGGCCGCGGCCAACCGACGCGTCCTGCGCTACGAGGGCTGGCAGATCAACGGAGCCCTCGAGGTTCCGATGGTTGCCAGGCTCCCGCACCTGCAGGCCAGGACTGCTGTGTTGTGCAGCGGGCGGCCCCCAGTCCGGTCAGATCGGCGAACGGTGCAGTATCTCAACGTCCCGAGGAGCATCGCGAACCGGATCGCGGCTTCGCTGGACCAGGTCATTGTCGATGGGGAAGGAGAACCCGTTGCCTGACGCCTTCGCGGTATCGCGCGCACTTCGTGAGGCCTACTTCCGCTACTACGACACGCCGTTCGCGCTCGCAGACAGAGCCCTCCAGGATGAACGCCGCGCTCTCCTCGACGCCGAGGGCGTGTCGTGGCGAGACCCGTGGATCGACCTGCTTCGCGAGTATGAGACTGTCGACGACGACTTAGGGACTGCGTTCGAGCTAGCGGGCGCTCATTCTGCACTCGCCGACTTCTCCAGACTCGGCCTGCTCTCCGGTATCCCCTCCGTCTACCGCCACCAGTACGAGGCGCTGCAGCTCTCGCTCGCAGACCGGCATGTGGCAATTACCGCCGGCACCGGATCGGGGAAGACCGAAGCCCTGTTCCTGCCTGTCCTGAACGCGCTCCTTGCGGAGTCCTCGGCGTGGAGGGCCGCGAGGCCGACACCCGGGCGATGGTGGGCAGGCACTGGTCCGTACATCGCGCAGCGAGGTCCCGACGAGGGACGGACCGCCGCGGTCCGGGCCCTCGTGCTCTATCCGATGAATGCTCTCGTCGAAGACCAGCTCGTCAGACTCCGACAGGCACTTGACGGCGAGGGCCCGCGGGCCTGGCTGGACGCCCACCGCGGCGGCCATCGGTTCTACTTTGGCCGATATACCGGGCAGACCCCAGTCGGCGGAGCGATTGGCAACGCGTCTCGGACCCGAGAGCTGCGGTCATTCCTCTCGGGGGCAGAGCGTCGGTTTCGAAGATCTGTCGAACTCGACGACACGCAACCCCTGCCGGGAGATCGCAAGCGGCGCTATTTCGTTCAGGCGACCGACGGAGCAGAGATGCGGTCCCGGTGGGACATGCAGTCGGCACCACCGGACATCCTCATCACCAACTACTCGATGCTAAACGTGATGCTCCAGCGGCGGCGTGACGACGCGTTCTTCGATCAGACGTCCGTCTGGCTCCAGGAGGATCCGTCGAACCGGTTCCATCTGTTGGTCGACGAACTGCACCTGTACCGCGGGACCGCCGGAACGGAAGTCGCGCTACTCCTTCGGAAGGTACTGCGGCGGCTTGGCCTGGACGCGCGACCCGAACAATTGTCGATCCTTGCGTCGAGTGCGTCGCTGGACGGCAGCGATCAGACATTTCTTGAAGGGTTCTTCGCGCAGCCACGGAGCCGGTTCGCGCATGTGGTGGGGGTTCTGAGGCCCGCCGGAGAGCCTTCAGGCTCCCTTCAGGGGTCGGCAGCCGCATTTGTGCGTCTCTCGAATGCACCCGAGGTTTCGTACGAGGAAGCGGAGGAGATGCTCGACCAGACCTCTGCCGAGCGAGAGGTGCCGGCGCTCTGGGCGAAGGCTGGTGATGGGGCGAGAAGCGCTGGTGACGTAGCGTCGCTCCTGTTTGACGATGCTCCACCCGACCTGCGATCCGATGCCCTCGCCGGGCTTCTCGCGGCTGTGAGCCGCGTGGGTGATGGTGGCCTCGGGTCGCCACTTCGGTTTCGTGCGCACCTGATGTTCCGAAGTATTCAGGGCGTGTGGGCGTGCTGCAACCCGGACTGCAGCGAGGTTCCGGATGCGAACCGCGCCGAGGGGCGCCGTATTGGCCGCCTCTTCCACCAGCCGCGCTACCGCTGCGATTGCGGGGCTCGAGTGCTAGAGCTGCTGTATTGCCAGAACTGCGGCGAGGCCTTCCTGGGGGGCTTTCTCGCCAACCATCCGCAAGGCGAGAGCTTCGCCGCCTATCTGCTCCCTGAGATGCCGGACCTTGAACTGCTGCCGGAACGAGCGGCCGACAAGCGGACGGGGTCCACGTATCAGGTCTACTGGCCACAGCCAACGGAAAGGCCACTCGACCCGGACTGGACGGCGGGGAACGGGAAGTACGCTTTCGAGTTCCGGTCGACCAAGCTCGACCCCACCCTGGGACTTGTCCATGACTCCGCGTTCAACCGGTCGGGTTGGCGGTTTGTCGTTACAGCGCCCGCAGACAAGGGCGGCGATCCGGACCGGATTACCGCCATGCCGACAAAGTGCCCGCACTGTGGCGATGACTGGGAGTGGCGGCGCGGCCCTGACGGAGCAGCTCTCGACGCGGAGGACCCGAGGCGTATGCGCAGCCCGGTCCGGACCATGCGCACCGGCTTCGAGAAGGTCAGCCAGGTCTTGGGCGACGCCCTGATCCGACAGCTCGGGGGATCTCGCAAGCTCGTGACGTTCTCAGACAGTCGGCAGGACGCCGCTCGCTTGTCGGCAGGTCTTGAGAAGTCCCACTACATGGACACCGTCCGCCAGCTGGTGATTGAGGCCGTCGACGGGCGCATCGTCACACGCGAAGAGCTGGAACTGGCAGGTGATCGTGCGGCGGGACGGGACCAGAGCGAGCGGGCTACGGCTGCCCGCCAGCGGCTTCGAGACCTGGACCTGGAGCGCGCGACCCTGTTCGAGGACAAGGCCCGAGGGGAGCCTCTCTCGCAGCCCCAGGAGTCCCGCCTTTCAGACTGGCTCACGGCGCTCACACGCGGCGTCACGCCCCTCAGCTCCCTCGAGTTCAGTGTCGAGCGCGGCCTGCTCGAACTGGGGATCAATCCGGCGGGGCCAGCGCCGAGCCTGCAGGAGATTTCCGCCAACCGTAGGTGGATCGAGATCGTCGACTGGGATGGCGGCAGAGTCTTCGATCCGGAGTCCCCGGCAGATGTCGATTTTGTCACGACCGTCCGCGACGCCATGCGCGGCGAGATGCTCCAGTCGATCTTCGCGGGTATGGGCCGGGACGTTGAATCGCTTGGCCTTGCTGAGGTCAGTTCCGTGACGCGCACGGCAAGTCCGCCGGCGATCCAGGCTGTGATTGACGGCACGGTCAGGATACTTGGGGGTCGGCGCCGGTTCTTGCGCGGCGAGCGCCTTGGGTTGGCGGACCCGCCAGGTTTCCTCAAGAGGTACTGGCAGGCTGCGGCCCGCGCGATGGATCATCCGTACGAGGACGTGAAGGATGCAGTGACGTCGGCCCTCGGGCCGGCGATGCGCGAGCACCTCCTGGATCCCGACTCGATCATCCTTCGTGTTCCCGACGGAGACGGACAATCGTGCCAGCGGTGCGGCCGCCGCCATCTCACATCGGCGGCCATGGTGTGCACGGATTGCCAGAGCCTGCTCCGGCCGTTCGCCGCGACTGACGTCCGAGACGACTACTACTCGTTCCTCGCCCGCGAAGCAGGAGCAGCCTTCCGCCTCCACTGCGAGGAGTTGACCGGCCAGACGGGCCGCAATGAAGCTCAGGCTCGGCAGGCGCGCTTCCAAGGAATCTTCCTTGACTCAGGAGAGAGCCCGCTGGCGGACGAGATCGACCTGCTGAGCGTCACTACGACCATGGAGGTCGGAGTCGATATCGGCGCGTTGAACGCGGTGCTGCTGGCGAACATGCCGCCGATGCAGTTCAACTACCAGCAACGAGTGGGGCGTGCAGGTCGCCGACGCGACCCGCTCGCGATTGCGCTAACGATCTGCCGCGGTCGCAGCCATGACGACTACTTCTTCGGGCATCCCGGAGACATCATCACAACGGCGCCGAAGAGTCCGTATCTCGACCTCGGCCGCGCCGAGATCCTCCGTCGCTCGCTGGTCGCTGAAGTGCTTCGGGTGGCCTTTCGGGAGATGACGGCCGGGGACTCACCGTTCGAGGGCGGCGACAACGTCCACGGCCAGTTCGGGACGACCGACGGCTGGCCTGGCGTCCGCGACCAGGTCCAGGCCTGGCTTGGGGCCAACCGGCCCCTCATCGAGGCGGAGGCTGCGACTGCCGCCGCGTTCACCGGCCTCGATCCCGGAGTTGTCGAATCCGAGATCGAGTGGGTGGCAACCAGCCTCATCTCGGAAATCGACCAAGTTGCTGTGACGCATCCGGCAACTGACCTAAGCGAGGCCCTGGCCGACGACGGGATCCTACCGATGTTCGGCTTTCCGACGCGAGTTCGCTACCTGCACCTCGAACGGCCGGAACGCGGCTCAACGTGGCCGCCGTCCGGCGTGATCGACAGGTCGCTCGACATTGCCGTGTCTGCGTTCGCTCCGGGATCCCAGCAGGTCAAAGACAAACAGGTCCACACGGCCGTCGGGGTGGCCGCGTGGGTTCCATCCTTTGCAGGCCCGCGGCTGCATCCTCAGGTCTTCGGACCGCTCACCCATATCGGATACTGTCGCGACTGCCAGTACCTCCAGCGCGAGACTCCATCGACGGAGTTCTGTCCGATCTGCGGTGGCGAAAGGTACTCGGGCACGACCCTCTCGGAGCCTGAGGGATTCCGAACAGACTTCCGTCCGACGGACTTCGGCGGGTCGTTCGACTGGGTGCCGCGTTCCGTTTCGCCAAGGCTTGTGACGGAAGCGGGACCCACGAGATCGGTTCGCCACAGCAACGCCATCGCGGACTCGTGGCGAGGCCGGATCTACACGATCAACGACAACGGCGGCAGCGAATTCCACTTCTCGCGTGCGGCCAATCCTCTGGACGGATGGGTCGACATGGGGACGGCGGAGCACCTAGGCATGCCGGTCCCTGGGTCGCCAAGCGCGGAAATTCTCAGTCTTTCTCTCGCCGCGATCAGCGTGACAGACACACTCCTCATCGGCATCGACGCCGCGGCGGTCCCTGATGGCCTCAACCTGGAGCCGAGAAAGCTCCATATCGGACGCCTAGCGGCCTGGCATTCCTACGGCTACCTGCTGAGAGACGCCGCCGCGAGACTCCTGCAGGTCGAGAAACGGGAGTTGAAGGTAGGCATCCACGAGTCGTCTACAAGCCATGGACTTGACGTCAGGGTCTTCCTCGCGGACACGCTCGCGAACGGGGCCGGCTACTGCTCGCACCTCGGGTCGGCTGCGGTCTTTCCCGACCTGCTGGAACAGGTGCGAACCTACCTGACCGAGCTGTCTGGCAGCCACGCTCTGACTTGTGACAGCTCTTGCTACGACTGCCTCCGCGAGTACTACAACATGGGCGTCCACCCCCTGCTGGACTGGCGCCTCGCCAGGGACCTCTTCAGTCTGATGGACACGGGGACCTTGGATCTGGACGCGTGGAGTGCCATTGAGGCGGCAACGGCAAGGGACTTTGCGATCGCATTCAGCGGGTCCAGTGCCAAACTGCCAAACGGGGTGGCTGTTGTAGAGGGCGACCGTTGGGCAGTGGTCGCTTGCCATCCCTTCGAGGTCACGGACGGCTGGGGGATCGGACCCCGCATGGCCGTCGCAACAGCGGCCATGGAGGCGCGCGGCTTTGGCGCCGCGGCCGGACGTCCCATCTTCTACTTCTCGTCGTTCGACCTGCTTCGGCGGCCCGGACTTCTTGCTGGCAGTCTCTACGGGTAGTCGGCGAGTGCACCTTGACTTCGTAAGTCCAACAAGGCTGACCAAACTGCGGCAGTGCCACTACCGCGTGTCGCTTGATCTCGCGGGTCCGGGAGATGGCCAGAGTGAGAACGCTGCGGCGGCGCTGGGCCGAGCGGTTCACCTAGCCCTCCAGGACCTCGTGGACACCGGCCGGATCAAGGAAACCGGCCCTCTCGACGATGCCTGCCGTGATGCGTGGGCACGGGCAATCGCGATGGTCTATGCGGAACCGCCGATCCCGCGGCACATACCCGGGTACTACCTAAAGCAGGCCAGGCTGCCGAATATCGCCTCGCGCCTTCGGGACCTCCTGCATCCGTACGGCACTCTGGAGTCCGAGGTTCCGCTCGCCAGCACCGACGGACTGCTCCGGGGGACAGCAGACCTAATCGCCACAAATAGTCGAGGCGTGCTCCTGCTTGACTACAAGTCGGGAGTGGATCGCGATCCAGGCACGGGGCAGCCAAGGGTCGACGAGTACGCCCGACAGCTCCAGTTCTACGCGTTTCTCGTTTCCGAGATGCGGGGGTCGCGCCCAGAACTCGCTGCCATCCTTCCCATGGACGGCCCGCCGATTCCGGTGGATGTCTCCGAGAGCGCCTGCATGGCGACCGCGAGCGACGCAATGGCGCACCTTCGGGAATTCAACTCTGTCGGCGAGATTCATCCTGCCTCACCGTCGCCGGCGGCCTGCCGCTACTGTCCACATCTCGCGCGATGCATCCCTTTCCGGGACGCCTGCAATGACACGTGGGCGGCCGAGATGCTGGCAGTAGTCGGGACAGTAATGGCGAGCGAAGAGGCAGCGGACGGAGCGGTCTCGGTCGCAGTGCAGCCCACGGCCGGTTCGGTAGGCAACCAGCGGATCAGCTTGGCGAGGCTCAGCACGCTGGCATTCCCAGCGCTGGCCCTTGCAAAACCTGGGGTAGAGCTTGCCGCGTCCGGGCTATTTAGAATCGGAGCGGCCGGGGACGTTTACGGTGTCCGTGACACGGGAGCGCTACACGTCCTCCTATAGGCGTCACTCCCGTCGCGGCGTGGAACGCGCGAAGTTGAAGTGGCGAGTCACAGTTGGCAGTCGGCGGTAGTGCGCAGGAATGATCACGTCACGTGGCCGTAACGTGATCGGGCGGGTTCTGCCCGATCAAACCCCTGATCGGGCCGCAGTTTCGGCCAGTGGCCGTCGGGCCGACGTCGACCCTGGCTATCCACAGTCTCCACAGGGCGCGGGGCGATTGTGGACGGCAGGTGGTGGATCACCCGCTAGCGCCGAAGGTGCTAATGGCCAACACTGGCTTCGTGAAGGGGCTTGCGATCGCGTCGTGGCCGCCGTACGCTTACTCTAATAGAACAGAGGTTCGAAAGGAGATCGTCCCATAGAGAACGCGCTCGGTCTCGGCCTTGGCCGAACTGTACTCGAGATTTGCGCGGGGGCTGGAGGGCAGTCGCAAGGTCTTGAGCTGGCCGGTTTTCGTCACCTGGCGGCTGTCGAAATCGACCCAGATGCCTGTGCCACGCTACGAGTAAACCGCCCTCAGTGGCACGTAATTGAAGGCGACGTGCGAGACGTGATCGGGCGGAACTACGCAGGCGTGGACCTACTTGCAGGAGGGGTCCCTTGCCCTCCGTTCTCCGTCGCGGGTAAGCAACTTGGCCGCGGTGATGAACGCGACTTGTTTCCCGAGGCCCTCCGCCTGGTGGGGGAGGCGCGACCACGAGCCGTCATGCTAGAGAATGTTCGGGGCTTCGCCTCTTCTCGGTTCGATGATTACCGCTCCAACCTCAAGGCGTCGCTCGCGAAGATGGGCTATCAATCTGACTGGCGGATTCTGAACGCGTCCGACTTCAGAGTACCCCAGCTCCGGCCCAGATTCGTACTTGTAGCGATGAAGCCGAAGGACTTCCGAGCCTTCCGATGGCCCGAGGGAGTGGCGACGCACAGCACGGTGGGCGAAACACTATTGGACCTAATGGAAGCTGCTGGATGGCATGGAGCGAAGGCATGGAGCCGGCGTGCGAACACCGTGGCGCCGACAATTGTCGGCGGGTCCCATAAGCACGGCGGAGCAGATCTTGGTCCGACGCGCGCCAAGCGCGCATGGCGCCTTCTGGGAGTCGATGCCCTCGGGGTTGCCGATGCGCCGCCCGGTCCTGAGGAATCCCATGCCTTTGACCCAAGACTGACACTTCGTATGGTTGCCCGGCTTCAAGGATTCCCGGACGATTGGGTGTTCAAAGGCCGGAAGACGTCCGCATACCGCCAAATTGGAAATGCATTCCCGCCACCGGTTGCACAGGCCGTCGGTAGAGCGCTCGGAGACGCGCTAGATTCGACCCTCCGCTTCGAACCACGAGAGCTCGGCGCGACAGGTTGACACTGGAGGACCATGGCGGCGAAGAAACTCGTTCTTCCAAAGGCCTGGTACCTGGACACCGTTGAAAGGCTGGTTCGAGAGGCGCTCCCTGAGCTGCTGGGTCAGCTTGCGGCAGGGACTGCGTGGCGCTACGTGTACGCCCTTGTCATATGGACCGAGCTTAAAGAGGGCGTTCGATATCTCCATCTGAATGACCGCCTCTCTAGCGAAGCCGGGAAACAGCTGGCCGCACGTGGAGAGCGCTACCTGCTCGCGAATCTGGCCAAGTCTCCGGTCATGGAAATTGAGCCGCTGATAGATCATGTTGGTAAGGCGTACGAGGCATTGCGTAGGGACCAGGGGATCACAGGCCCATGGCAGCGCAACAACGTAACCGGTGCTGCCCTGGAGACGGCTGTCCAGGCCTTAATCAACGAAATCTGCGGAGTGCTCCCGACGCGCTCACCTGATCTTCGAAAGCTTCGCGGCTTTGAACTCGCGCCCAGGGGATATCACAGTCGGCCGGATCTCATCCTGTTTTCCGCTCAAGACTTCCGGGTGCTGCTGAGCACAAAGTGGACGTTGCGCAAAGAGCGACTCGGAACGTTCCTCCACGAGGCGTATTTCTACCGCCAGCGCAGATCTGATCTTCAGGTTGCGTTCGTCGTGAACGAATTCAACCTGAGCGTTCTCGAATGGCTCTTAGAGGACCCACTCGTCGATCGTGTCTACCACGTTCACAAACCCATGCTGATGAAGATCCACGAGCCGTTTGCCGCTGGGACGAGCGTCAGTGCGCAAGCCCTCTTGGCAGATGGGCGGACTCCGAAACCAGCGCCCCCCAAAGGCGAGTCTCGTACTCAAGAGCCGCGCGCGACGATGAACGTGGACGCGCGACAGCGCCAGGAAGTCAAGGACTACCAACGGTGGCTCAACGTGCGCGAGCGACTCTTCGACCTGTCTGACCTCTTCGCAGATGTGGAGATCCTGAAGGCGGCCGGCGCTAAGGGTGCCACACGAGACGAGGCTGTCCCCGAGGATGAGGCTTCTATCGCCGCGGAGAAGGCGGCCGAGTCCTAGGTCTCGAGGACACGCGATTCTTCACGACTGCCTCGACGAATTTTGCGGCTTCGTCAACGGACTCATGCTCCCAAATACGGATCACCTCCCAGCCAGCCGCGTGCAGGGCTGCGTCTGTTGAGCGATCACGCTCGACATTCCGTGCAACTTTGGGCCTCCAGTAGCCTTCGTTCGTCTTTGGCATGACAAAGTGGACTGGGCACCCATGCCAGAAGCAGCCATCGACAAACACCGCGATCCGCCTTCTGGGAAAGACGAGATCCGCAGTTCTTCGAATACCAGGGATTGGCCTAGCTGCAACGCGATAGCGGAGGCCCAGCCGGTGGATTGCCGAGCGCAACGCCACCTCGGGCGCCGTATCTCGATTTCGGTTTTTGAGCATCGTCCTGCGGATGGCATCCGACGACGCCCAGGAACCCTCGGGTGGAATCCAGTTCGCCGGGTGGTACACATCATGGTGGCGAGAAGACACCCGACGATGGTAGGCCCGCCGTGCCATCAGAACCACGGCCGAGTGCCGCCTCGCCTCGTCCAGCATCCCACCTGGAAGGACGGCTCAGTCACGCGTCGGCGGGCAAGTGTCGACGGTTTCCGGCGGAGGCTCCCGTCGGCCTCATCCGTCCGCCTGCTCTCCGGCCGACGGCGACTCAGCCGCCGGTGCCGCCACGCGGCTGCAGATCCGCGCGACCGAGCAGCTGGAGCCTGCTCGCGACTCGCTCGCTCACCTACACCGATGCGCTGAACCGGGTGACGATCTTCCTCGCCATCCTGTCGGGCGCCGTGTTCGCCCTCGCCCTCGTCGCCTAGGCCGACGACGTCGCCCTCAACCGCGACGACTTCCGCTGGGCGATCGGCATCGACGATCGGCGAACCTGTGCCGTGCGGGCGGCTGTTGAAGAAGCCGACCCAGTTACCGAAGTCGTCGACCGCAACGCCCTCCCTGAAGTGCTTGCTTTCGCGAACCCAGATCGTCACCAGTCGATCGATGATCAGATGATCGATCTGGGCAACACGGCCATCGACCTCGAGCCGCAGGTCGTGAATTGTCACCCAGTCCGACTTTGGCCCGAGATGGAACTCGATCTCGTACGCCGCCTCGCGTTCGCCTGCGATACCGGCACGGACCTGGCGGATTTCTGTTTCGATCCGACTCTTGGTTGCCGTGTCGAGGTCGGCTCGTGCCAGTAGGGCGGTTAGCGCGTCGATCTGCGGCTGTCGGTCGTCAGCGGCCTTGATTTGCATTCGTCCCCCGCTCTTTCGTTAGAACAGCATGCCGGAATTCAGGCATGGCGGCCGGGTCGCAACGCGACGTCGCGTCGGACGTCATCGAAACAATCGAGATGAGCCGCCGCCAAACGCGCGAGGTCTACAGTTGATTCGCGTCGCGCCACGTCGGGTGGCGAACGATGGAGGTGGGCCATGAGCGGTGAGATGGGCCGATTCACGGTCGAGCCGATCTGCACCCTTCCCCGCGGCTGCGTCATCAACGCCGTCACGGACGACGGGCATGTCCTCGCGCTCTGTCCCGGGGACGACGGCCGTGTCCGCTTCTGCTGGGACGGCTCGTGCGGCGAACCGTTCGACGGGCTCATGGAGCTTCGGGACAAGAGCTGGGCGATCTTCGCCAGCCCCGACGGGAACCACATTGCCTACGTCGGGCAGCGCGGTTCGGAGCTGTTCGTCGGGCACGATGATCGCGAGGACCCGCCCCTCCAGGACTTCTCGCGTTCCGTGCCGCCGGTGTTCGGCGAGAACCATCTCGCGTACGGCGGCCGGCAGGCCGGCGGGGAGTTCCGGCTGATTCTCGATGGCCAGCCGACCGGGAGCGCCGAGGTGGCCCCGATGGCCGCCACCTTCAGCGCCGACGGCGAGCGCCTCGCCTACGCCGAGATGCGCGGCGAGTCTCAGGCGGATCTCGAGTACCGGATCGTGCTCGACGGGCAGCCGGGCGCCTGGTTCAGGGGCATGCGGAACGCAGCGGGCGCGATGCAGTTCAGCCCCGATGGCAAGCGCTTCGCTTACTACACGATCGACGGCAAGGGCCACGCCCAGTGGTTCGTCGACGGCGTCGGCCAGCGGGTGTTCAACGACGTCCGGCCGCTCAACCTCGCGACGATTCGCGGCGTGGGTGTCGTCGATCCGCCGCTGCCGGCGCGGTTCAGCCCGGACGGCCGGCGGTTCGCCTACTTCGCCGACGTCGTCGAGAAGGGCGTGGCGATCATCGAGGACGACAAGCCGGGCCCGCTGTTCAAGGGCGTCGGGCTCCCGGTCTTCAGCCCGGATTCGCGGCACCTGGCATACGCCGGGGAGACGTTCAACAAGACGATGGCGCTGGTCCTCGACGACGCGATCGTCGGCGAGTGGCCCGCGAACGGCAGCGGCCAACCGATCTTCAGTCCCGACGGCGCGCGCGTCGCGATGATGCTCGAGCGCAAGGAGGGCGGCCTCTTCGGCAAGCACTCGGTGTGGTCGCTCGTCGTCGACGGGCAACGGCTCGGCGACGAGCCAGGGGAGGATAGCTCCGCGTATCCGACGTTCAGCCCGACTGGCGACCGGGTCGCGTCGTGGATCCAGCGGAAGGGCGGCCACGCCGCGCTCGTCGTCGACGGGGTGGCCCAGGAGACCCCGTGGTCGGTCGACAGCGATCCGCGCTTCGACTCACAGGGGCGGCTCGTGTACGCGGCGAAGATCGGAGCGTCGAAGACGGTGGTCGTCGATGGCCAGCCGGGCCCGACCGCCGACGAGATCGTCTCCTTCCGAACGCTGTACGAGGTGTTTGGTCGCGACCCGTGGCAGGGCTCGCCGACTCCCTTGCGGATGACCCCCGGCGATCACGTCGCATGGGGCGGGCAATTCGGGGAGAAGTTCTGCCCTGTGTTCGACGACGAGGTCGGGCCGGCGTTCGACACGATCGTCGGCTGCCGGGTGGACGTCGGGGTCGTGCGCTGGTGGGTCCAGCGCGACGAGACGGCCTACCGGGTCGAGCGGGCCCTCTAGCTCAGGGGCGCGACGCGAACGGGCGGGCCTGCTCTCGAGAGCCGGCCAGCCTTCGTTCGCCACGATCGGCGGATCCTGCCCGCGAAACCGATCCAGACGCCGCACGCGTACCGACTCTCAGGAACGCGAATAAGGTGGGAGGCGACCGATGCGGAGTCTGAGCAGCTCGCGGGTTCTGAGGATCCACGTCGCGGCGATCGTGGCCGTGGCGCTCATCATCGGGAGTGCGACGACCGTCGCCGCCAGGAAGCCGCCGCCTCCGCCGCCCCCGCCGCCATCGGGCTCGGCACCGACGGTCTCCATCGCCGCCACCGGCACGCTCGAACCGGATCAGGTCTACGCCATCGTCGACGTGACGGTCACCTGCGCGGTCGGCTCGACGGTCTCGAACGGCTGGCTGTACGTCCTCCATGGTGACCTGGGCGGCTCCGGGACGTTCGCCGCGCCGTGCACGGGGACGCCGCAGCTCGCCCACTCGAGGGTCGTCAACGGCAACCGATTCACCCTCGGCGACTGGACCGCCACGGCCCATCTCCGCGTTACGACGAACGGCCAGACGACGCAGGTGCAGGCCTCGCGGACGATCACACTCGTGCCCGCGGTCAGCGTGCGAATCGCGGACCAGGGCCAGCTCACCGGCACGTCCGGAGGCGGTGCCGCGTTCGCCGTCGCGGTTGCCTGCCCGAGCGGCGCGACCGGCCAATCGTCGTCCCTCACCGTGACCCAGGGCTCGGCGAGCGGATCGGCGACCTTCACCCCGATCTGCGACCGACAGACGCGGACCCTCGTCCTCTCGGTCGCCGCGTCCGGCGGGACGTTCCACACCGGCAGCGCGAACGCTTCCGTGTCCGCCTCGGTGGGCTTCAACGGCGGATCGTTCTCAGGATCCGACAGCCGAGCCGTCACGATCCTCGAGTCGTCGACCGGCGACACGACACCGCCCTCGACGCCACCGAACCTGAGCGCGAACGTCTTCGGCGACGGTGAGACGTGGCTCGACTGGAACGCCTCGAGCGACAACGCCACGCCGTCGGGCCTGATCGTCTACGAGGTGTTCCTGAACGGTCGGTTCGACCAGCCGATCGGCGGCGGCCAGACGGCCGCGATCCTGTACGCCGACCTCGGCGTCGTGAACACGATCGACGTCATCGCCGTCGACGGCGCGGGCAATCGGTCGGCTCCCGCGTCGGTGACGGTCGACTGCAGCTTCGGCTTCGGTTGCCAGTGACGCAGTAGGTCGCGGGATCAGCAGATGATGTCGTTTGGAGCCGGTCGCCACCATAGGCCAGGCTCGGCGATGGCAAAGATCGAGTGGCCGGAC
>Ga0070698_100003390_pt1 | contig 17528 bp, 12 predicted proteins | sample KBSK1502metaG_FD_65477 | JGI IMG/M metagenome (GOLD analysis project Ga0070698, IMG submission 65477) | Corn, switchgrass and miscanthus rhizosphere microbial communities from Kellogg Biological Station, Michigan, USA - KBS K1-50-2 metaG | ecosystem: Host-associated > Plants > Roots >...
GGCCCCGCGGCAGACAATCTGCTCATCGGCGACAGTCAGCAACTAGTCGCGCTCGTCAAGGATGGGAAGGGTCGACCCTTGAGGGGCCGCGAGATTTCCTGGGCGAGTCTGAATCCCGAGGCCGCGACTGTCTCGCCGACCGGCGTCGTGAGCGGGAACGCACCCGGTCCTGCGCGTATCGTCGCCACCAGCGAGGGCCAGAGCGGCACTGCCGTCATCACGGTGTGGCCGACTAGGAATGATGCGGCCGAATGCGATGCGCCCAAGCCGGGGTGGATCTGGTGCGACGACTTCGAGAAGGATCGGTTGACCTCGTATTTCGAGTATGGTGCGCTCGACGGTGATTTTGTCCGCCTGCCCGGCGTCGGATACAGCGGCTCACACGGCATGCGCGCCCGATTTTCCCGCGTCCGCCAGGTACAGGCCGGCTTCCTCCACCTCGCAATCGGCAGGACGCCGGCGCCGTATTTCCGGCCCGTCGACGCTGGCACGGAGCGCTACCGGGAGATCTACTGGCGACACCTTGTGAAGTTCCAGGTCGGCTGGATCGGCGGGGGCGGGAGCAAGATGAGCCGCGCTCAGGTCCTCGTGAATACCGACCGGGCTCAGGCGATGATGGCACATGTCTGGTCTGGCGGCCCGGAGGGGTCGCCGAACTATCTAGGGCTCGTCCCGGCCTCGGCCACTGATGAATCGGGACAGGTCCTCGGCAAGGAGTACAACGACTTTGCCCACTTCCGGTGGCTCGGCGAGGTGGTGGGCCGCACACCGATATTCGATACGACCCACGTGGGGAAATGGTATTGCATCGAGGCCCATGCCAAGCTGAACGAGCCGGGTCGATCAAATGGCGTCCTCGAGCTCTGGATCAACGGCGCCCTGGAGGCCCGGATGGATGGACTCAACTGGCAGGGTGCGTACACCGAGTACGGCATCAACACCGTGTTTCTGGAGAACTACTGGAACGACGGTTCCCCTCAGCCGCAGGAGCGCTACTTCGATAACTTCGTCGTGAGCACCCAGCGCATCGGATGTTAAGGCGTCGCCAGTGTCGCTGGGACCGCTCATCTTTTAGACGCTCTGGCAAGATCGGCAGCATGCGATATGCGCCGTCTGCCCAACATGGATACTGACAAGACTGGTCCCGCCCCACGCGTGCGCCTGGCGGAGATCGACGGGCTACGCGGGTGGGCGGCTCTCAGCGTGGTTCTGTATCATATCTTCTGGGAGACGTTCGGCGTCTTCGAACCCGGCTTTCGAAATGTGTTTACCGGCTTCGTCCTGAACGGCGAGCTCGCGGTGTGCGCCTTTTTCGTCTTGTCCGGCGAGGCTCTGAGCTCGGCTTACTTTGCCGGACGTGGGCACAGATCCGTGGCGCGCTTGGCGGTCAAGCGCTATCTCCGTCTCACGATACCCATCCTGGCATCTTGCGTGCTGGTGTTCGCCGTAATGACGGCAGGGCTCGCGGTGAACGCTGAAGCCGGCCGCATCGTCGGCCGCCCCGGCTGGCTGGGTGCGTTCGTCTCGTTCCCGGCAAGCCTGAAGGGCATGCTCCGCTACGCCTTGGTCGATGTCTACACCCTCATCCCGGCCACGGCGGCCTACAATCCGTTTCTGTGGACCATGCGTGTGGAGATGTTCGGCTCACTCATCGTCTTCTTCCTTCTGTTCATCGAGCCGTACTTCAAGCGCTCCACCTTGCTTTTTGGGGCCGCGGCTTTGCTCACGATGGCCGCGCGTAGCTATGTGAGCTGCTTTCTCGTCGGTATGCTCTACGCCCAGGCGCGGCAAGGCGGTGTGTTCGCCGCGCTGCAGAAGCGACCATGGACAGCCCCGGTGTGCTGGGGCGGCCTGGCTGCGCTGGTGTTGGCCGATGGATATCTGCATACGAACGACCTTCACCAGAGCGACGGAACGCAAATGTACGTGGCGATCGTCGTCGTGGGTATCGTCTTCGCGAACAAAGGGATGTCGAATTTCTTTGCCAATGCTCCGTCGCGTTTTCTTGGGCGGCTTTCGTTTCCGCTCTACCTCGTCCAGTTTCCGGTCTTTATCTCACTCACGTCCGGCCTGATCGTGAGAGCCCACGAGGTGAATTCTCTCTCTCGACGCCGGTGGTCTGAGGTGTCGCGTTGACCTCCGGGATGGCGTGCCTGGTGGCGGCGGTCCTCTTCGAGCCAGTTGAACGTCTGACAAAGCTGGTATCGGAGCGGTTCGCGTCGGCCCTTTTGAAGTGAACCGAGGGCAGGGCATAGCGCTCCGAAAGTTTCTAGCAGCCGATGCGCTGTGTGCTCACGACGAAGTTGTCGAAGTATCGCTCCTGCGGCTGCGGGGCTCCGCTGTTCCAGTAGTTCTCCAGGAATACGGTGTTGATGCCGTATTCGCCGTACGTGCCCTGCCAGTTGAGCCCGTCCATTCGCGCCTCCAGGCCGCCGTTGATCCAGAGCTCGAAGACTCCGTTCGAGCGTCGCGGATCGTCGAGCCGGGCATGAGCCTCGACGCAGTACCACTTTCCCACGTGCGTCTGATCGAAGATCGGGGTGCGGCTCCAGGCGTGCCCGAGCCACCGAAAGTGAGCGAAGTCGTTGTAGTCGGTGCCGAGGACCCTGCCTGACTCATCCGTAGTCGAGGCAGGCACGATCGCAAGGTGATACGCCTCCCTGTCCGGGAGGACGCCAGACCAGACATGCGCCATCATCGCTTGGGCCCAGTCGCGATTCACGATGGCCTGGGCCCGACTCAGCTTGTTTCCACCACCGCCGATCCAACCGACCTGGAGCTTCACGAAGTGCCGCCAGTAAATCTCGCGGTAGATAGCCGTGCCGGCGTCGACGGGCCGGAGGTAGGACCACGGCGTCTTGCCGATGGCGAGGTGAAGGAAGCCGCCCTGTACCTGACCGGTGCGGGAGAAGCGGGCGCGCATGCCCACCGAGCCCCCGTATCCGACGCCTGGACGGCGCTCAAAGTCGCCGTCGTGAGATGCGTGAGCGAAATACGAGCTCAAGCGGTCCTTCTCGAAGTCATCGCACCAGATCCACCCCGGCTTGGGCGCGTCGCACTCAGCTGTGTCCGCCCGGGTGGGCCACACGGTGATGACGGCTGTGCCGCTCCGACCCTCACTACTCGCGATGATCCGTGCCGCGCCGGGGCCTCGGCCACTGACCACGCCCGTCGGGGAGACGGTGGCCATCTCAGGGTCCAAGCTTGCCCATGAGATGTCGCGACCGGCTAAGGGACGGCTCTTCCCATCTTTCACCAGTGCGATTAGCTGTTGACTGTCGCCGATCAGCAGATTGTCGGCAGCGGGAGCCAGGATTACCGCTTCTACGGGTGCGGTCGAAGCGAGTATTGGAGCCTCAGTAGGCGCGCAGCCGGCGAGAGCCACCAGGAGAACGCGGCCGACTGGAGCAAGTCGAGCCCGTAACAGTCTCATGTGGGCCATACTGATAAACTCCTTCCTTCAATTCTCGGGAAACATGGTTTTCCCGGCTCATTTCCAAGAAAGCGTCGGACCTTTCAGTTAGTATTGAGCTCACGTATCGGAGGAGGAGACTATCTCATGAAACGTCTCTCGGTTCTCACATGGCTCTGCCTGCTCCTGAGCAGTGCGTTGGTGCAGGCGCAGACCGCCCCACCCGGGACCATCTCCGTTCCACCCGGCCAAGCGATTCCGGCGGGGCAATGGATTGAGCGTGCGAATCCAAGTGAAGGGAAAGCCTTTATGGCCGGGCGCGGCGGCAAGCATGGTCGCATGTTTTACCGTCCCGCTGGCAGAGGGCTGTCGGGTGGAATGGTGTTTGCGGGCGGCGATTGGCACACCTCGCAGCCGCAGTATGAAGACGGTAGTGGCGTGGGTTCGGAGATTTGGCACTTAGACGCGTTGAACAACAACTGGACCCTCCTTCGGCCGTTCTGTGTGCCTGGGGAGAACGAGCCTGGTGGTCCCGACACGGTCGGTTGGGCGTACGACAACAAGCGTGATCGCGGGCTTATGAATCCTGGGTTCTACTTCGGCATGCAGGGCGCGAAATCACCCTGCGGGTCGATCTACGGCTTGGGGGGCTACGCCTTCTCCTTCGTCGATAAGAAATTCTCGGGGCCTGACGGCGCAACGTTACCACTGCCCCTTTCACCGCCGCCGGACGGATGGGGCGGGGATGGAGTGGCTTCCTATTCGGTGTATGATCCGGTTGCCGACGAGTTAGTGCGCATTGCCAACGGCGGGCAGATGCAGCGGCTCAATCTAGCGTCCCAGAAGTGGCGCACACAGAGTCTCACGAACGGCACTCCGAACTGGAACCCAGTGGCGAATCGGGCCCAACTCGTGATCGACGTCGCGGGGCGCGCGCTTTATTGGCTTGATGTGTGGTCGCCCGTACGGGCACTCATCAAGGTCAGTCTGGTGAACGGCGCCGTCAAGACGCTTCCATTGCCGGCGCAGTACGTGCTCCCGGCTGGAAGTGATCACGAAGTCTATCTCGCGTTCGATCCTGGTCATCGTGTGATCCTCATTCCGAATAACTTTGACATGGGGACTGCTCCACTCAATGGCCTCGGCATCTATCACGTCGATACGGGCGCGTGGGACTGGCAGGCGGTGCCTCCGGCCGTGTTTGGCAGCGTGTGGGGCTTTGACGAAGCTGTGGGCGCGCTCATAGGGATCGGGAAGCGGGTCTTTCCAAGCGCGTACTTCCTTTACAAGGTCAAGTGAGAAAAGCTCAAGGGAACATAGCCGTTCTCGTTCTACGGAAACCTCCCACGCCTTCTCGAGCCCGCAAACGCAGAGGATCTCCCCCCAAACGGTAGGTGTAGGGCGCTTCTGCCTCGCGACTCTGCGAACCCTCCGAATCGGGGCCAAAGTGTGGCCGCGAAGGGGGAGATTTCCTATGTAATCTGTAAAAAATTCCGACGGTTCTACCATTTCAAAGTAGGCTGCGTGACCACGAACCAGGGACCTATGGGATCGGTGGGGAACGGGCCCGGTTGGCGCGGAACCTGCTTGCAAAAATTCGCGCTGCCACGGAGCGTTCCCTCGGAACGTAGACCAAGTGGAACGAATCTTGTAGCATAGCTAGAGGGAAGAAGACTTCAGACTGTTTCTCGGGGTCCAGGAGGCCATCATGAGTGTGCTAGACGCGGGTCTACCCTTCTTCGGAGTCCAGGCAGGTGCTCGCGGCGAGCGAGTCTCTGTCGAAGAACGGGCGGTACGGCTCGCGCTCGGCGCGCCGACGCCCAATCTCACTGACCAGGCCGACGGCCCCGACGAGGTGGTACGGGCCGCCGCCGCCCTCGCGGTCCTGCTCTTCCGCTACACCTATGAGCCCACCGTCGCCATCGGGATTGCGGAACAGGAAATCCGACCCGACGGTGCGCAAGACGTCGGCATTATTCCTGTAAGCGTCTCGGTGGCTGCTCACGACACGCTGGCTCAGGTCATCTTGAAGACCGCGGAGGCGGCCCGTCATTCTCGAAGCGAAGGAAACCGACGTGGTGCTGGGGCCGAGCCGGAAGGCCAGACGAGCGTGGTGCTCGGAGGGCGCCTTCAGGCGAACGCAGCATCTGGTGCCGGCGTCGACCAGGAGCGATCGGAACGGCACGCGCGCATGCTTGGCAGGACTGACCTGGTGATCGAGATCGGTGACGATGGGGACGCGAGCGCGCTCCGCCTGATCTATGATGGGAAGCGTTTCAACGGCGAGTGCATGGCGCGGTTCGGTGAGCAGATCGCGACGACGCTGGCGAGCCTTGCTTCGGACGTCACTCGGCAAGTCAAGGACGCGACGATTCTGCCCGAAGCGGAACGGCGCAAGCTGCTCCTGGAATACTGCCCAGGGGACACCGCGCCACGCCCGGACAAGACCGTCATCGATCTCCTCGAGGACCAGTGCGCCAGGACGCCCGATCGGCGCGCATACATCTGCGACGACGAGGCCTTTACCTACGCGCAGGTCCACGGGAAGGCGAACAGCCTGGCGCGCGAGCTGCACGGGATGGGGGTCACCAAGGGGGACGTCATCCCGCTGCTTCTGGAGCAGAGCCTCGACCTCATCGTCTCGGCCCTCGCGCTGATGAAGCTGGGAGCTGTCTTCGTTCCGCTCGACCTGAAGTGGCCCGCGGCGCGGATCCATCGCCTCGTCACGGATCTGAAGCCGCGGGTGATGCTGATGGATGAGGGAGTCACGCTGGCCGGAAGCAACCCGGCGCCCGATCGGCCGGTGAACTGGTTCGCGCTGCCGGTGTCCGCGACCGGACCGCGGAACGCCGTTGCCCCGGATGATCCTATCTACGGGTACTTCACGTCGGGCTCGACAGGATTGCCGAAGTGCGCCATGAACGTCCATCGGGGCATCGTGAATCGGTTCCTCTACATGACCAAGCGGTATCGTGCGACCGGGAACGAGATGATCCTGCAGAACAGCAAGCACGTCTTCGACGCGTGGGTCTGGCAGGTTTTCTGGCCCTTGACGACCGGCTCGACGGTGGTCCTGCCTCGCTCGACGAAGGTTTTCGACCTCCTCGGGCGCATCGAGCTGGTGGACAAGTACAAGGTCACGATGACCGATTTCGTCCCGTCGGTCTTCGGGGTGCTGGTGGACTACCTCACCAATGTCAATCCGGCGGCGCGGCGGAAGCTCGAGACGCTGCGGCACATCCTGATCGGTGGAGAAGAGCTGAATCCGGTGGCGACCCAGACCTTCAAGTCGATGCTGCCGCAGGTGGGCCTGACCAATACGTATGGGCCCACCGAGACCTCGATCGGGACCATTTTCTTCGAGATCGGCAAGGAGAGGTATTCGTCCATCCCGATCGGGCGGCCGATCGACAACGTGAACGCCTTGATCCTCGACGAGCACCGCAATTTGATGCCGACGGGGGCCATCGGGGATCTGTATCTGTCCGGCGCGTGCATGGGGCTCGGGTACCTGAACGACCCGGAGAAGACGCGGTCGGTGTTCCTCCCGAACCCGTATCCGGAGGTCCCGGGGCGCATCATGTACCGGACGGGCGATCTTGCCTACTACCTGCCGGATGGAAACATCGGTTTCGCTGGGAGACGGGACCAGCAGGTCAAGGTGCGAGGGATCCGGATCGAGCTGGGCGAGATCGAAAGCGCGCTGCTGGAGCACCCCGAGGTGGCGCAGGCGAAGGTGGTACTGGACAAACGTGTGACGGGGCGAGAGGAGCTGGTCGGTTATGTGGTTGGCCGGCGTGGCCGCGTCGACGTCACGGCCTTGAGAAGCCACCTGCTACTTCGGGTGCCTGATTACATGGTGCCGGCGCGCATCGGCGTCCTGGAAGCCATGCCCCTGGATCACGGCGGCAAAGTGGACAGGAGGAGATTGCTCGAGCACGTGGTGCCGGAAAGCGCCGCGACGCGGACTGCCGATCCTTTCTCACCGCAAACGAAAGACGAAGCCACGCTGGCGGAGGTCTGGAAGGACACGCTCAACGTGGACAGCGTCAGCGCCGCTGACAGCTTCTTCGAGCTAGGCGGGAATTCCCTCCTCGCGGTGCGGCTGGTCTGGAAGATTCGGGAGGCGCTCGGCGTCGATATTCCGATTCAAGAGCTGTACCAGCGCCCGACGATCGGCGAATTGCGCCAGGCCCTCACGGGAATGGAGGTGCGTCCCTCGGGGATCGACGAGAAGATACGAGCGCAGATCAGGGCGGACCTGAGCTCGGCCGCAGAGCTGCGCGGTGATGCCGCGGCCAAGGCCGCGCCACCCGAGTTCCGGAATGTGTTGTTGACGGGATCCACGGGCTTTGTCGGCGCGCACCTCTTGAAGGAGCTACTGGAGAAAACGGACGCCGTCATCTACTGCCTGGTGCGCGCCCAGGGAGAGGTGGGCGCGCTCATTCGCCTCCGCGAGAATCTCCAGTACTACAGAATCGACGCGCGCGAGCATCTTCCGAGAATTGTCTGCATCGCGGGTGACCTGGCCTGGCCGCGGTTCGGTCTGACCGAGGAGGACTACCGGGATCACAGCCAGCGAATCGACACCGTGATTCACAGTGGCGCGCTCGTCGATTACTTGAGGGACTATAGGGGTCATCGCTCTGCCAACGTGCTCGGTACGTTCGAAATCCTGCGCTTTGCCGGCGCCGGCCGGACGAAGTTCCTGCACCACGTCTCGACGCTGGGTGTTCTGCCGCTCAGTGAGCCGGCGCTCAAAGGGGAGAAGTTCTCGGAGGACGGCACGCTGGACAGCCGCTACCTGCCGGCCGGCGGCTATAGTCAGTCGAAGTGGGCGGCCGATCAGATCGCCATCGGCGCGAGAGACCGTGGGCTGTCGGTCAATGTGTTCAGGCCGGGCGAGGTAATGCCCGCGACCGATCTGGGCGTCCCGAACCGCAAGGCCCTGTCGCACATGGTCATCAAGGCCATCCTGACCCTCGGGATGTACCCGGAGACCGATGCGACGCTGGACTACACGCCGGCCGACTATGTGAGCCGAGCCATGGTCCATATCGCCAGATGCTCGACGTCCCCGGGCGCGACGTACCATCTGCGCCACCCCAAGGGCATTTCTGCGCAACAGGTCCTGCAGGTCTTTCGCTCGGCAGGCTTCGCTCTGAAGGAGGTGTCGTACGCGAGGTTCTGGAACAGATTGGAGGAGGCCGCGGGCGGGGGGGACAGCGAGCTCACGCTGCTCCGGTCGCTGGTGGCGGGCGGTGCCGGGTCCGCGAGCGCTGGTCCATCGCGAGACATCCTGGCCGAGCTCTTCGACCTGGACGTCGCGCGCGTGCTCAACGCTAGGGCCGTGAGCGCGCTCGAGGCCTCGGGTATCACGGTGACGGACGACGCTGATCGCCTGATACGACCGTATGCCGAGCACTGCAAGCAGTCCGGAGAAGATGCGGTTGCCGAGGTAGCCCGATGAGCTCTTCCTCTCGGCCGCCGGCGCCGGGCGTCACGGAGCTTCGGACACTCGGCCGGCTGGGGTGGCGAGTCAGCGCGGTCGGGTACGGCATGTGGAGCATGGGCGGAGACGTGAGCGGATGGACGGGCGGAAAGGATGAAGGACATCGGGCGGCCCTCCAGGAGGCGGTATCGCTGGGCTGCAATTTCTTCGATACCGCGTGGATCTATGGCCGGGGCCACAGCGAGTCACTGCTCGGCGAGCTCCGCCGCGCCCATCCCGACCGGAAGCTCTACTGTGTCACCAAGCTTCCTCCAAAGGATCTCCACTGGCCGTCCACGCGTCAGTCGAAGCTCGAGGACGTCTTTCCCTCGGAGCACATCAAGATGTACACCGAGAAGAGTCTGAAGAATCTCGGCGGCGACCGGATCGATCTCTTGCAGTTTCACGTATGGGAAGATGCGTGGGCCCTCGATCCGCGCTGGCAGCGGACGATCGCGGATCTTAAGTCGCAGGGACTCGTCTCCGGCGTCGGCATCAGTGTCAATCGATGGGAGCCGTGGAACGGCATCGAGGCGCTCCGCACCGGCCTGATCGACACGGTCCAGGTGATCTACAACATCTTCGACCAGGCCCCGGAGGACGCGCTGTTTTCCGTATGCAAGGAGAAGTCAATCGGCATCATCGCGCGGGTTCCCTTCGACGAAGGCTCGCTCGGCGGCACCCTGACCATGAAGTCAAAGTGGCCGGAGGGCGACTTCCGGAGCACGTATTTCGGGTCGGAGAACCTCGGGGAGACCGTGCGCCGTGTCGAGGCGTTGAAAAAGATGGTTCCCGTGGGCATGACCCTGCCCGAGATGGCGCTTCGATTCATTCTCAGTAACCCCATGGTCGGGTCGGTCATTCCCGGAATGCGGCGGGTTGAGCACGTGCGAGCCAACATGGCAACGGGCGATGGGAGGGGTCTCCCCGATAGCCTCGTCGCGGATCTCCGGAGGCACCGATGGGACAGAAAGCCGGCCCCGTGGTCAGACTGAAGGCGCGTCCCTCCGCAGGGATCATCGAAGCATCGTTGTGGGGTGAGGTGCCAAGCGAAACTACCCCCCCCGTGATCCCGTCACGCCCGAGGTCCGGCGTGGAGGCGCCTTCCTCTCTCGCGCAACAGCGCCTGTGGAGGCTGAGCCGGGTCGAGCCGCGCACGCCCATCAAGAACTTCTGCAAGGGCATGCGGCTCACAGGGAGGCTCGATGTCAGGGCGCTCGAGGCAGGCCTGGGAAGGATCGTGGAACGGCATGAATCGCTACGGACCACCTTCGAGGACCGAAATGGACAACCAGTCCAGGTCATCCGTTCAGAGACGGGACCCAGTCTCGTGGTCATGGATCTCGCGCAGCTTGCTGAGAGAGAGCGCTGGTCCGAAGTCCGGCGGGTAGCCGCGCGAGAGGCCCAGGAGGCCTTCGACCTGACACGCGGGCCTCTGCTGCGTGTCACCCTGATCCGCCTGGCCGAGGACGAACACGCCCTGATCCTGAGCGCTCACCCCATCGTGTTCGACCGGGGGTCCTTCGCTGTGTTCTCGTCGGAGCTCGGTACCTGGTATGAAGCTTTTTGCTCCGGGGGTACGCCGCAGCCGCTTCCGTCGCCACCGATCCAGTATTCGGATGTCGCGGCCAGCGAGGCCGGGACCCTAGTGAGTGAGGTGCTGGGGGCGGAGGTGGAATTCTGGAAGAGGCAGCTTGCCGGCAGCCTTCCCTCGCTGCAGCTCCCGGTGGATCGGTCCCGACCGGCGGTATCGACGCTCAGGGGCGCGGAACAGAGGTTCGAGTGGGGGGCGAGCCTGACCGAGGGACTCGAGGAGCTGAGTCGCCAGGAGGGGGTAACCCTGCTCGTGACCCTCCTCTCTGCCTTCAACGCGCTCCTCTGCCGCTACACGGGTCAGGACGAGATCGTGGTGGGCGCCCCGATAAGCGGACGCGACGCGCCCGGAAGCGAGGAGCTGATCGGGCCCCTCGAGAACACCCTGGTGCTCCGTAGCGAGCTCTCTGGCGACCCCACGTTTCGGGACCTGCTGAGTCGAACCCGTCAGGTGGTGGCAGACGCCTATGCGCACCGGCATCTGCCCTTCGAGCGGGTGGAACAGGTCCTGTGGCTGCAACGGGAGCTCGGAGGAAACGGCCTCCTCCATGCGATATTCGATTTTGAGGCTCTCCAGGCGCCGACGATAGAGCTCCAGGGTCTGGTGGCGACTCCGCTGGAAATCGACACCACGACGACGACGCACGAGCTTATCCTGCACCTCGAGCGTGGGGGGGGTGGTCTGCGCGGCTCGTTGACCTACGACGTGGATCTCTTCGACCACGCGACGGTGATGGGGATGCTGCAGCACTTTCAGACCCTCGCGGAAGGCATCATCGCCAAGCCTGACACCCACCTCTCGAGATTGCCGCTCTTGACCGAAGGTGAGCGTCACAAGCTGCTCGTGGAATGGAGCGGCTCCCAGGTGCGCCTGCCCGAGGAGGAGGCGTGCATACACGAGTTGTTCGAAGCCCACGTGAAGCTGTCGCCTCATGCGGTCGCCGTCGAGTCCTCCGAGGGGACGCTTACCTACGAGGAGCTGGACCGGCAGGCGAATAGTCTCGCCCATCATCTCCGGGCTATGGGAGTGGGGCCGGAGACCCTCGTCGGCCTCTGTGTTGAGCGATCGCTCCAGATGCTCGTCGGGTTGTTCGCGATCCTCAAGGCGGGCGGGGCCTACGTCCCGCTCGATCCCGCCTATCCGGCCGATCGTCTCGCCTTCATGCTGAAGGATGCCAACGTCCCGGTCTTGTTGACCCAGACCGCCCTGGTCGACAGGCTTCCCAGGCACGAGGCGCGCGTGTTGTCCCTGGACGACCTGCCGAAGGAGATGGACCGAGCGAGACAGGACAGTGTCGCCAGCGGGGTGACACCTGAGAACCTTGCGTACGTCATATACACATCAGGGTCGACGGGTACTCCCAAGGGCGCCATGACCACGCACCGGTCGATGGTGAAGTATGCCAAGGTCGCCACGCTTCGCTTCGGCATCGAGCCGGGCGATCGGATCCTGCAGTTCTGCTCGATCAGCTTCGACATCAGCGTCGAGGAGATCTTCCTCTGCCTGACACGGGGCGGGACCTTGATTCTGCGGACTCCGGAGATGCCTGGATCGGTCTCCGTGTTCATCCAGGAATGCGAGCGGATGGCGATCAGCGTGTTGAGCCTGCCCACCGCGTTCTGGCACGAGATCGCGACACGGCTCGGCGGCGAGATCTCGGTACTCCCTCCGTCGTTGCGCCTCGTGATCATCGGAGGCGAGCGGGTGCAGCCGGAGCGACTGGCGCGGTGGAGCGCGCACGTGAATCGTCGCCCGCGGCTCCTGAACACCTACGGCCTCACGGAAGCCTCCGTCTTGTCGACGATGTACGACCTGACAGGCCTCATTCCCCCGACGCGCGAGGAAATGAAGGATGTACCCATCGGGCGGCCGGTGGACGGGGTCGAGGCCTACATACTCGATCAGCATTTGCAGCCCGTGCCGGTCGGCGTGCCAGGCGAATTGTGTATCGGCGGCGCGCACCTGGCCCGCGGCTATCTGAACTCACCCGTGGTGACGTCCGAACGCTTCGTGCCGAGTCCATTCGGCGATCCACCCAGCCGTTTGTATCGGACCGGCGACCTCGTGCGCTACGCGCGCGATGGCCAGATCGAGTACGTCGGTCGAATCGACCAGCAGGTGAAGGTCCGAGGATTCCGGGTCGAACCCGGGGAGATCGAGGCCCTCCTGAGCCAGCACCCGGCTCTGATCGAATGTGTGGTCGTGGCCCGACGGGACGACATGGGGCGGAACGCGCTCGTCGCGTATGTCGTGCCCGAGGCTCGGAGCAGTCCCCTCGATGGCGAGCTACGCGCCTTCCTGAAGAGAAAGCTGCCCGACTACATGATCCCTTCTGCATTCGTGGGCCTCGAGGCGCTTCCATTGTCGCCGAATGGCAAGGTGGATCGCGCTGCCCTCCCTCCGCCACCGATGGCCCGGCCTGACCCGGAGGACCCGACGGTCGAGCCCCACACGGCCGTGGAGACGTTCATCGCGCAGACTTGGCAGGAGGCTTTGCAGGTGGGGCGAGTAAGCGTACTCGACAATTTCTTCGACCTGGGCGGCTATTCGCTCCTGTTGATGGGCGTCATCGAGAAGATCGAGGACAAGCTGGGTGTGCGGTTGGTGCCGGATGACTTTGCGGTACAGACGCTGGGGCAGGTGGCCGCGGCGTGCGAGGAGCAGATGAGGTCAGCGCGGAAGCCCGAAGCGGCGGGCTTGTTCCGCAGGATGCTTCGAGGGATTCGTGGCCGCTAACATCGAGGCGTTCTTCTTCGGCGACCCTGCGACGCAGCTGTTCGCCTGCCACCACCCGCCGAGCGACGGCGTCAGCGAGTACGGAGTAGTGCTCTGCTACCCGATGGGCCACGAGTACCTTCGGACCCACCGCCTGTACCGCTTTCTCGCGCGCCGGCTGGCCGCTGCTGGATTCCACGTCTTGCGCTTCGACTACTTTGGCACGGGCGACTCCGCCGGAGAGTTCGAGGAGGCACGACTGGCGCAATGGGTCGGCGATGCCGCTGCGGCCATGGCGGAGCTGCGGCGCCGCTTCCTGGTTCGCCACGTCTACGCGGCCGGACTCCGCCTGGGCGCTGCCGTGGCCTGGCTGGCCGGGGTCGAGCACAGCGGACTGGATGGACTCGCTCTCTGGGATCCGGTGTCGAGCGGGCCCGAGTATCTGGACGACATCATCGCTCACGAAAACGAGCGGCGGCAGGCGTCAGCGCACAGAGAAGCCGGCGGAGACAGAGGCGGCCGGGGGCCCCAGGAAATCGTCGGATATCCGATGACAGACGCCATGTATGGGGATCTTTCCGCGCTCGACCTGTTTGGCCTGTCACGGGTGCCGGCGTCCAGAGCCTTCCTGGTGGATAGTAGCGACGAGTCGATCCAGGAGAAGCTGCGGGCGCACCTGGAAGGGACCACTACGGGCGTCCGTTATGAGCACATCCCCCATCCAAAGACCTGGACGCAGGACCCCTACAAGACCGTGGTGCCGAGCAAGATCATCGACACCGTCGCGCGCTGGATGTCGGATCGAGAGCGATGAGAGAAGAGGCGATCCTGTTCGGTGCTTCCCAGTCCTTGGTCGGCGTCGTCACCGAGCCGGCCGAGAACGGGAAGGAGCGCCCGGCGGTGATTCTGCTTAACTCGGGAATCATCCACCGGGTCGGGCCCAACCGCCTGTACGTGACGCTGGCCCGGCGCCTCGCCAGGGCCGGATTCGTGGTGCTGCGGTACGACCATTCGGGCATCGGGGACAGCGCGATCCGTAGAGACAGTCTTCCCTTCGAGAAGAGCTCGGTCCAGGAGACGCAGGAAGCGATGGAGTATCTGGCCACGACTCGGGGGGTGAATCGCTTCCTCCTCGCCGGGATCTGCACCGGAGCCGTCGTCGCGTACCACACGGCGCGCGCCGACCAGCGGGTGGTCGGCGTCGTGTTGATTAACGGCCAGGGCTACATACCGGAGTCCGAGGCGGAGGTCCACGCCTACCTCGCCACCCGACATCGGCGCCGCTACTACCTTGCCCGCGCGCTGTACAACCTCCAGAGCTGGCGTAGGTTGGCCACTGGTCGCGTCGGGTACGGCGACATCCTGGGGGCGCTGGGCTTCCGGCGTGACGGCCGGCGCCGGGAGAAAGACTTGCCCAATCCCAAGGCTGGCGAGGTTGCTGCCGGCTTCCGAAGCCTCGCCGACTGCGGGACGGAAATGCTCTTTCTCTATTCGACCGGAGATCCTGGTATCGAGGAGCTGGACCTGATCCTTAAGGGCAAGGTGGCGGATCTGAGCGCGCGCGAGACGGTGCAATACCGCGTCGTCGAGAAGGCCGATCACATGTTCACGGCGCTGGCTAGCCAGGAGGAGCTCCTGGAATCGACCGTAGACTGGCTCCAGGACATCACCTCGAGAATCTTGCAGGGGCGCACGCGATGATCGAGACGGCGACCGAGGTGCAACTCTGGCGGGGCTCGCTCGATCTCCAGGACGCAGCGCTTCATGAAGCCTACGCGGTTCTTTCTGGTGACGAGATCGAACGGGCACGTCGGTACAAGTTTCCACGCGACCGCGGGCGTTTTGTCGGCGCACGGGCATTCCTGCGACGGACCCTGGCGGAGTATCTGTCGGTAAGCCCTCGAGAGCTCGCCTTCATCTACGGCCCCTTCGGGAAGCCCGGGCTCTCCCCTCCGTTTGCGGGGGAGACGCTGGAGTTCAATCTGTCGCACAGCGGAGACGTGGCCGTCCTGGCGGTTGCCCGCGATGCCCCCGTGGGTGTCGACGTGGAGCAGGTCATCCGGGTGGCCAATCTGCAGGGGATCGCATCGCGCTTCTTCTCGGCCTACGAAAATGCAAGATTGAATGCCGCGCCGGCCTACGCCCGCGAGCTGGCCTTCTATTACTGCTGGACGCGAAAGGAAGCCTTTCTCAAGGCCTTGGGAGACGGCTTGGCGCATCCCTTGGACTCATTCGACGTATCGCTGGACGAAAGGCAGGCCAGGCTCGTCGCCATACGCGGCGATCGCGAGGCGGCCTCCATGTGGTCGCTGGTCCATCTTTGCCCCGCACCAGGCTACGTGGCAGCCCTGGCGATAAAGGGAATTCGCGTCCGAGCGGTATGGAGAAGCCCACGTTCAACCATGGAGAATGCGACGCGATGCTGACCCCGTTCGGTCCTCTCCGGCTGCTGCTTGGCGGCGTTCGTGAGCGAAAGGTGCGGTCCATCGATCACGCTATCGGATCCTCCGCTGCAAGCGGCACGCAGTCCCGCTTATGACCGAGGTCGGCACGACGGAATGGAGTGATCCACTCGCGTTTCTTGACGTCCGAGACTGCCTGCGCTGCCCGGTTGACATGCGGCCGTTGCATTGGGACGAGAACGAAAGGGTCCTCATCAGCTCCGACGGCACCCGCCGTTATCCGGTCGTAGAGGGAATTCCCTGCCTGTTCGCTCCGAATGAATGGCCCGAAGGCAGATCCGATGTCACGGACATAGTCAAGGCGTTCTACGAGCAAACGCCGTTTCCCGATTACGACGATCTGGACAGCCGCGAGAGCCTCCTGATGAAGGCAAGGCGCGGCGTATTTGCGCGACTACTTGATCAGCAGCTTCCCAGACCTGCGATGGTGCTTGAAGCGGGCTGCGGTACCGGCCAATTGTCGAATTTTCTTGGCATGGGTTGGGGCCGCACGGTGATTGGAGGAGACATCTGCCTGAACTCGCTGCGTCTGGCGAAGTCGTTCCGCGACCGCTGTTCGATCAGCAATGCGCACTTTCTGCAGATGAATCTGTTTCGTCCGCCATTTCCAGACGGAAGTTTCGATATAGTCATTTCCAACGGTGTGCTCCATCATACGAGCGATCCGGAGGGTGGCTTCCGCTCGATCGCGCGCAAGCTCAAACCAGGAGGGTGCATAGTTGTTGGTTTGTACAACTGGCTTGGACGCCTGCCGACGCTGTGGCGGCGGGCACTAGTAGAAGGATTCGGTGAGCGTTGGGCTCGACTCGATCCCCGATTGCGAAGCAGCGCGTTGAATACCGGTCGCCGGAGTGCATGGTTCATGGATCAATACCGTCATCCACATGAAAGCCGTCACTCTATCGACGAGGTAGTGCGATGGTTCGACGGCTCCGGGATCAATCTGCTTTTCACGATTCCCCCGCTCGGCGGCGAGCAATTCACTGAGGACACCGAGCTGTTTCGCCCTCGCCCACTCAGCACGCGCGTCGATCACATCGCGGCGGAACTGGGCATGCTGCTGGGCGGTGGGAAGGACGGCGGTTTGTACATGATGATTGGGCGTAAGCAGATGGTATGATCGTAGCTCGGGTAGATCGGCGCACCCTTATCACGCACGTTGCTGCTAGCGCGCGCCATAGACGGAGAGGTTAACTCAGATGCCAGATACTCACGAGAACTTTTCCAGGGACCAGCATGCTAAGGTCTCGAGCAATCGTGCGTTCGGGTACGTGTTTACGGTAGCGTTCTTGATCATCGCCGCGCGGCCACTAGTATTCGGAGGCGCCCCGCACTGGTGGTCGCTGATCGTGAGCGCGGCAGTGCTGGTGGCCACCGTTGCAGCGCCGACACTGCTCACGCTTCCGAACCGACTCTGGCAGCGGTTTGGGATACTTCTAAATCGCGTCACAAGCCCCGTGGTGCTGGCGATTCTGTTCTATGCCGTAGTGACGCCCATAGGCCTGCTGATGCGTGCATTCGGCAAGGATGCACTTCGACGGCGCCACAATAGTTTCGCCGATAGCTATTGGATCAGGCGCGATCCGCCCGGTCCGAAACCGGAGAGCATGTCCCACCAATTCTAGGAGCGAGCCATGTCCTTTATAGTGGAGCTATGGGCCTACATGCGGGCGCGCAAGAAGTTCTGGCTGATCCCAATCCTGCTGGCTATGATGATCCTCGGCGCTCTGATGGTGATTGCGCAGAATTCGGCCGTGGCACCGTTTATCTACACGCTGTTCTAAACGCGGGAGCAACCCGATGCGGATTCTCGGTATTTCTGCGTTCTATCACGACAGCGCGGCAGCGCTGATC
>Ga0070698_100003391_pt1 | contig 17524 bp, 15 predicted proteins | sample KBSK1502metaG_FD_65477 | JGI IMG/M metagenome (GOLD analysis project Ga0070698, IMG submission 65477) | Corn, switchgrass and miscanthus rhizosphere microbial communities from Kellogg Biological Station, Michigan, USA - KBS K1-50-2 metaG | ecosystem: Host-associated > Plants > Roots >...
TTCCAGGGAAAGTATGCGGTGAAAAAGGGAAGTTACGATGAACTGAAACCAATGTGCAATGCCATTACAGATCGTGGCATTGGCGCTACAGTCGAAATGGTTGTTGCCTGAATTTTATGCGTAAAAACCCGGGATCACAATTATTTATTTTTTAAAAAAGTGATTTCTCAAACCTAACATCGAAGTTTTACCCTTTTTTATTTTCAGTAATTATCATTTATTTGACAATTGAAATTTGTGCTTTGCCCCGAAGGGGTTCCTTCGGAATAATTTTTCCCCATGCCGTTATTTGTATTAGAAAAAGAATTTGCATTTCCGCCGGTTCATCTTGCAGAGCCCGATGGGCTTTTAGCGGTTGGCGGCGATCTTTCGGTTGATCGTTTATTGATCGCTTATAGCAAAGGAATATTTCCATGGTATGAAGGCAAATATATTTTATGGTGGTGCCCTGATCCACGTTTTGTTTTATTTCCGGGCGAAATGAAAGTGAGTAAGAGTATGAAAAAAATACTGAAACAAAATGCATTCAATTTTACCACTGATAAAGCATTTGAACAAGTGATCAGTAGTTGCAAAACAATCAGGAGAAAGGGGCAAGCAGGTACATGGATCACCAATGAAGTAAAAAAAGCTTACACAGTTTTGCACAAACTTGGTTTTGCACACAGTGCCGAAGTTTGGAAAAATGGCGAACTGGTTGGCGGCTTATATGGAGTAAGAATTGGAAAGATATTTTTTGGCGAAAGTATGTTTAGCAAACAAAGCAATGCAAGCAAATATGCTTTTATAAAATTTGTTGAATATTTAAAAAACGATGGCGTTGAGCTGATCGATTGCCAGGTTTATACAGAGCATCTAGAAACCATGGGTGCAAGGATGATTCCCCGGACTGAATTCCTTCACGCTTTGAAAAAATTGATCCCACAAGATTAATTATTAAAACCTGCTTTCCAAATAATGTGGCAACACTGCCCGCCAAGTGTTCCAGTCATGAGGCCACTCCTGTCCCCAAACATCCAGTTCGTAATTGATCGCCTTATCATAAAGAGTTTTTGCAAAGCGACCGCTGCTTGAAGGATCTTCATAAGCACCGCTGCCTGTAAAAATATGCAGGTGATGAGTTCTTCTTATTTGTTCAAGTACATCATGATCTGTTAAATTAGGCATATAATGCATCGGGCTGTTGAAATAAACATCATCATCATAGTGCCCCTTTGTGTATTCAGTCAGATCATAAACGCCGCTCATTGCAATCACACCATTAATAATATCAGGTCTTTTCAAAAATAAATTCATGCTATGCAATGCGCCAAAGGAGGCACCGCATGTATAGATCATTGTATCCTGGCTTGAGTTGGTTCGAATAAAAGGAACTACTTCGTTAAAAATATAATCATTCCACTGCTGATGACGGATCGATTTATCCCGCGGATTCATATTATTATTCAACCAGCTTTCATTATTAATGCTGTCAACTGAATACACTTTCAATTTACCCGCCTCGATAAATGGCGCAATATGATCCAACAATTGAAACCGTTCATACTCGAGGTAATCAGCTGCAGCAGTAGGAACCAACAATAAAGCAAACCCATAATGACCATAGATCGCTATCGGCATCTCTTTATTTAGCGAAGGGCTGTGCCATGAGTAAAGAGTTCTTTCCATAAAAATGATTGAGGGTTCAAAATAAGTATTTCACTCTGCAAATAGTGATTTAGCATGATAAATTTTCAGCCATCAATGTGTTTCGCCATCTACCTGAAACACGGTAAATTTGCGGCCGGTTAGGATTTATGTGCTAAGCTGCATTGCATTCCTCACCGTCCCTTGCGTCGCACTCTTGTACTATGGTAATTCTATTCAGCTCAATAGCGAACAGAACCTTGAACGGAGCGTCGCAACAAAAGCCGATTAGAATTATTAAAGCAGAAAATAAAATTGTAATAGTAGTAAAACAACAAGAAATCTAGAAATTAGAAATAAGTAATCAGAAATGGAACTATCGAAAAATTTTGAACCCGGAGAAATAGAAAAGAAATGGACCTCGCATTGGAAGTCGAAAAGGTATTTTAATTCTACTCCAGATGACAGGAAACCTTTTACTGTTGTTATACCTCCGCCGAATGTGACAGGCGTTTTGCATATGGGTCATACGCTGAATGAAACGGTGCAGGATATTCTTGTTCGCAAAGCAAGAATGAGTGGTTATAATGCCTGCTGGGTGCCCGGCAGTGATCATGCTTCTATTGCTACCGAAGCAAAAGTGGTGCAGATGCTAAAAGAAAAAGGGCTCGATAAAAATAAGATCGGCCGTGAAGAATTTTTGAAATATGCTTTTGAGTGGAAAGAAAAATATGGCGGCATCATTTATAACCAGATCGAACGGCTTGGTTGCAGTGTTGATTGGGATCGGGTTACATTCACAATGGATGATCATTATTATAATGCTGTAATAAAAGTTTTTGTTGATCTGTATAATAAAGGGCTTATCTATCGGGGTGCAAGAATGATCAACTGGGATCCTGCTGCACAAACAGCATTGAGTGATGAAGAAGTTGAACATAGAGAAGTGCCGGCCAAACTGTATTATGTGAAATATAAAGTAGTCGACGGTCAACAGTCAACTCCCGATAGCTATCGGGACGACAGCAAAACCGTGGACAGTGGACCGTCGACCATGGACTATATCGTTATCGCTACACAACGTCCTGAAACTATTATGGGTGATACAGCTGTTTGTGTACACCCTGATGATGAACGTTACGCTTACTTGAAAGGAAAGAAAGTAATTGTTCCGTTGGTAAATCGTATTGTACCTGTAATTTTTGATGAATATGTTGACAAGGAATTTGGAACCGGCGCATTAAAGATCACTCCGGCAAATGATATCAATGATTATAATCTTGGTTTAAAACATAATCTTGAAACAATAGATACATTGAATCCGGATGGCACAATGAGTGAAGCTGCACAGGTATTTGTTGGGTTTGACCGGTTTGAGGCGAGGAAAAAAGCAATTGAAAAATTAAGAGCCGATGGTTTATTAATTAAAGAAGAAGATTATACAACCCGGCTTGGTTTCTCTCAAAGAACAAACGCTGTTGTCGAGCCACGCATTTCTACACAATGGTTTGTAAAAATGAAACCGCTTGCTGATAAAGCTTTGCATGCGGTATTAAGTGGTGATGTAAAGATTCATCCGGAAGAAAGATTTCTTGCTACTTATAAATATTGGCTGGAGAATGTAAAAGACTGGTGCATCAGTCGCCAACTATGGTGGGGACAAAGAATACCGGCATGGTATGCGCCGGATGGCACATTTGCTGTAGCAGCTACAAAAGAAGAAGCTTTTGATATATTGGTTCGTGAATGGTCAATGGTCAATGGTCAATCACAACATGGAAAACCCATTCACCATTCACCATTCACCATTGACGATATAAAACAAGACGACGACGTACTTGATACATGGTTCTCTTCATGGCTATGGCCGATCGAAGTATTTAATGGCTTAACGCAGCCGGGAAATAAAGACATTAAGTATTATTATCCAACTTCTGTGTTGGTAACAGGGCAGGATATTATTTTCTTCTGGGTGGCAAGAATGATCATGGCGGGTATGGAATACATGAATGAAAAACCATTCAGCGATGTTTATTTCACAGGAATGGTAAGAGATAAGCAAGGAAGAAAAATGAGCAAGAGTCTTGGCAACTCTCCTGACTTGCTCGATCTCATTGATCGTTTTGGTGCCGATGCAGTTCGTTTTGGAATTATGATCTCCTCTCCTGCAGGTAATGATCTTTTATTTGATGACAGCAGTTGTGACCAGGGAAGAAATTTTAATAATAAGATATGGAATGCGTTGAAGTTGGTGAAGATGTGGGAAGGAAGGCAGTCGACAGTTGACAGTCAACAGTCGACAGAAAATTTTGCTATTGATTGGTTTGATAACAGGCTGAATGAAGTAAAAGCAGAAATAGAAAAGTTATACAAAGATTTTAGATTAAGCGAAGCATTAAAAACAATTTACTCTTTGATCTGGGATGATTTCTGTAGCTGGTATTTGGAATGGGTTAAACCTGGTTTTGAACAGCCAATCGAAAAAGTTGTTTACGAAAAAACAGTTTACTTTTTTGAAGAGTTGATGCAGTTGCTTCATCCTTTTATGCCATTTGTAACTGAAGATGTTTATCATCAATTAAAAGAAAGAAAAGAAGGTGATGATCTGACTATAAAACAAGAATCAGAAATTAGAAACCAGAAATCACAAATCCTAAAACAGGCGGACTTATTAAAACAAGTGATCACTGCTTTGCGTGATGTTCGTGTAAAAAACCAATTGAAGCCGAAAGAAGAAATTAAACTGCATATTCAAACCATTGAACAATCTGCATACAATTTGTTTAAATCTATTTTAGCAAAGCAGGTGAATGCTTCACAGATCAATTTTGTTAATGATGCTGTAAGTAGTTCAATCAACAGTGTGGTCCAAAAAGATAAATTTTATATTGAGACAGAAAACGAACTTGATACAACTGCACAAAAAGATCAACTCCTTAAAGACCTCGAATACCAAAAAGGTTTTCTTTTATCAGTAGAAAAGAAACTCAGCAATGAACGTTTTGTACAAAATGCAAAACCTGAAGTGATAGAAATTGAAAGAAAGAAAAAAGCTGATGCAGAAGCAAAGATCAAAGCGATTGAAGAAAGTTTAGCTTCTTTATAGCTATTAGCCAATAGCTATTGGCTAATAGCTTATCTTGGAATTATACTCACCGGTAAAATCAACTCAAACCATGTTCCTTTTTGACCAGTTACCAGATCCTTATCTAATCGGCTGCTGATCCGGAAACCAAAAGTCAGCGGGTATTGATTCCACCACTTGGTATCAAAATAAAATTCCATACCTGTGCTGCGCTGGTCCGCTGTTGCTAATTTATTTTTTGAATAAACTCTTGTAAGATCAAAGAATGCATTGGCACGTATACGCTGTATATAAAGAATATTTCCAAAACCCCAGTCAGGAACCCAAATCGGAAAATGATAATTAGCGCCAAGCTTCCACATTCTTGATAAATAAGTTTCATTATACCCTCTTGAATAAGGGAATCGATTACTGAATAAAATTCGGAATGTATCCCTTTGCTGGAAAGCACCATCTAAAACAACGTTATGATTGGAAAGAAATCCCGGCAGATAAATATGCCCGGAACTAAAAAACTGGTAACTGTCATATTTTGAAATTGCATGACGGTATTGCAATGAAAAATTATAACCAAGACGCGGAAAGATATGTTGCCTCGCCATCTGCACCTGTTGGCTATAATTAATAAAATGCGAGAGATAGCTAAAATTATTTTCAACAAACAAATTTTTATTGGGCCCGTTATTGTATTCAAACCGGAAAACATAGTTGCTCCCAAAATTCAAATTCCTGAAATATCTTCCGCCGGAAAGATCTAATGGAAAGTTCAACCCGATACGGCTATCCAATTGATTCCACTGCCGGGTAACATTATTTAATGTATCGGTTCTCTTAAAAGTATATTCAGTTCCTGCAGATAAATAAGGGAACCAGCCGCCAAACGTTGTGCTGAATCCAACTGCATTTGTTTTTTCATCCTGGTTATATAAATAATAAAGCTCGGTTTGCAGGGTATTCAAAACATTCTGGCCGTATAATGTATAAGTGAATATCGGGTCTTCATAATAGGGTCGCCAGCTATGAAAATTTAATAGTTTTGTTCCCTTTCTATATTTATGTACAGGGAAATTTCTTGTTGCAATATTATTTAATTGCAAACCGCTATAATCACTTTCTTTTGCAACCGTAAAACGATTAGCCGGCAATTCAAACGCTGATGGACTTATTTCTTTCAATGTAGTTTTTGATAAATTCATTTCTTTCAACTGGTAACCATCTGCAGTGAAATTTGAATAAACAAGTCTATCCGCAGAAGCATTTACAAAATAATTTCCTGTAGAAGAATTAGAGACCTGGAAAATTTTATTATCACTCAATTGCAATATAAAGACGTGGTCATTCCCATCAAATGATGCAGTGAAATAAACCTTATCACCCTGTACATTCGGAAAACCTATAACATGATAAGAAGGTGGCGTAAGTCTTATTATTGATCCGCTGATATCTGCACGAACAAGCGATATTTCTCCATCACGAAACCTTGCACAGGCTACTATAGAACTATCATCAATAAATTTTGGATCAGTAAAAACATTTATTTCTGAAGATGAAATATTTTTCAACAAGTTACCCGAGCCGGCATCCAATACATGCAATTCACATTTACCATCCGTTTCATAATTTACAGCCACTATTTTATTACCATCATTATTAATATCCGGCGCAAAATATTTTGTTTTATGAGTGATCGTTTGCTGGTTGCCGCTTTTTACATCCAACAAACGGATCTCGCCATAATTTCTCCAACCCCATCTTGCATCCGGCTTATATGCTGAATACACAATTTTTCCGTTGCGATAACTATACTGCTCATCCTGCGAAATATCTTTTACACGCAACACATGTTCCCCCGAATTATCTTTTACTACAAATGCAGGTCGCTTGCGATAGCTGCTTTTCAAATAAAGCAATGAACCATTACCCAACTGGTATGGGAAAAAATAATTCGTTACATAGTTCAATGTTGGATTAGTAATTTTTTGTTCACCAGCTTCAGTGCTACTATTAAGGTTCTGTTGCGTCGTCCCGATCAAGTCGGGATGTTGCATATTGCTATTCAACTTATAAAAATCAAAAGCCTGCTTGCGGAAAATTTTATAATTTATACCAGCATGTTTTTGAATTGCTTTTTGAAAAGGATAAAACAATCCTTTGAATGATGCGGCATCCTGTGTTACTTTTCTCCAGAAATCATTTCCATATTTTTCATAGCCATAATTCACCAGCAAATAACCCAGGGGATAATGATTCGGTACATAATCTTTCAAGGAACCATTTCTTAATTTCATCCAGGAATAATTTTTATGGGCCAGCCACAACGATCTGTACTGGCTAGTAAAAAAAGGGATCCGGCCCCTGCCCTGCTCCGAATGAACTGTTTCATTATATACAGCATCGCCTTCATAAAACCAATCAGGTATGGCTGCATTGATAGCAACTGACAATCCATCATCCCCGGCTAAATAATACATCACCTTACTCAAACCCACTCTGAAGTTGCTGAACTGTTGCACATGCCTGTATTCATGAGAGGCAAGTGTTTCTGCCCACGATGTGCTGCCAAGATCAAAGTTGTTGAATGAAGGAGTTAAGAAAAACTCACTTCGGTAAGGGCCTAATCCCACATAACCATTTGCGATCGTTGATTGATTTTGAAGAACGATGTTTATCTTATTTAATTTACTACCAAGCAAATTATTTTTTGCTGCAAGAAAATGTACAATAGATGCCACTCTTTGAGCTGAACTATCAAGGCCTGCAGGAAATATTATTCTCACTGTATCAGTACTGATCTGTTTCCATTTTAAGGATGGCGGGTTGCCTCCAAATTCTTGTGCATGGAGAAAAGAAAGACTTAAGATCAAAAATGTAAAACTTAAAAGTCTTGGCATTTGTGCGGATTTAAAGAAGAAAGTTACGGAAAAGCTGGTTGTGGCTTGATAAGTAATTATTGTTTAATAACTTTATTTCGATAGCAAACCAAACACCCAACTTGTTTATATGGAAAATCAAACCACCAATCAACAAAACCCTGATTCATCATTGCTCATTCATTATTTGACGTTACGGAAGTCCGTTGGTCTGTTGGGTATTTTTTTGCCGCTTGTTTTAGTTTTTGGGGTAAAATTCTTAACCAATTGTAACACACTCCAGGATTCAATAAGTGATTATTACTATACGAAGATGGGACATTACATGACCGGAACTCTTTGTGCTGTTTCTTTATTCTTATTTTCCTATAAAGGATACGAAAAAAAAGATCTTTGGGCGGGCCGGGTGGCAAGCCTTTTTGCTTTAGGTGTTGCTTTTTTCCCTTGCTCAAACTACTATCCTCTTTCTGAATGTAAAGTTTCAATGCTTAAAGGGAATGATACGATCAATTTAATTCATTTCATCTCTGCAACTCTTCTTTTTCTTACCCTTTCTTATTTTTCGTTATTTCTTTTTACTAAAAGTTCCGGGCATCCTACTAAAAGAAAAAAACAAAGAAATGTTGTTTATAAAATTTGCGGAATAATTATTCTTTTATCTATTATCTTAATTTTTCTTTACTCAGTTATCCCGTCTTTACATAAACAATTCAAAGAGTATAAACCTATATTCTGGCTTGAGGGTTTAGCGTTGCTGGCTTTTGGTTTTAGCTGGCTTACAAAAGGAGAAGCATTATTACCGGATAAAAAATAATAAAATGAATAAAGCCCGGTTTAAAAGCCGGGCTTTATCATGAAAGTTATTTCTCTAAAAAACTAATTTTTACCTTTTCCTTTTCCACCTCCGTTTCCTTTACCACCACCGTTTCCTTTTCCATTACTATTTCCTGAAGCATTGCTTTTGCTTTTTGTAACAACAGTTTTATTTCCGCCCCCATTATATTTAGGATGACCCTTCACTACATAATACTTAGGGTCGTTACTGTTTTTTATTATTACCTGTCTGCCATTATTCCCTTTATATTTTGCGTATGTAACCTTGTGTGTTGTAAAATGCAAATAAGGCCGCGGCTCATTGATCACCACTTTATACCCTGAATAAAGATTATAAGACCTGTATCGGTAAGGTAATGAAACTGCAAATATCCATCTTCCATTACTTAAGTACACGTACTGATGCCTCGGAACATAATAATACACTTCTATATCCGGTAAATAATAATACTCTACATAATCATATCCAACAGGGCCCCATACTGGTTGCGCACCAATACTGATGTTAATACTGACTTGTGCCGAGACCGGTTTGCTGATAAAAGATGCTGTTGCCAGCATTAGGGCAAAAAAAAGCTTTTTCATAAAAACATGTTTTTTATGCTATCTGTATGTCAAAGTCAGTGCCACAAAAGAAAAAAATGGGGATAAAATCCATTCGTAAGATCTTTAAACCGCTGATTTTCAAAAATGTTTTTTATCGCAAAAATGTAAAGTATAACTACCATTAAAGCGGCATAAATAATCTTTTATCAGTTTTATTCTCCGAATGAAACAAATAAAAATTTCACATTAATGAACTTTTTAGATTTGGATTGAAGTAAAAAAAATGTTTATGAAACAAACAATTACAGTTTTATCTACGCTGATTTTTATTAGCATGATCTCCAACTCGCAAATTCCATTAACTGTATTGCCAAGTGGTGGCAATAAAAAAGCAGTTTCCGGCGAACAGATCGGTTTAACAAAAGTTGTTATCAATTATGATCGGCCGGGAGTAAAAGGTCGTGAAGGAAAAATTTGGGGACAGCTTATTCCTGTTGGCTATAGTGACCAGGGTTTTGGAAATTCAAAAGCAGCGCCATGGAGAGCCGGCGCCAATGAAAATACGACGATGGAATTTTCGACGGATGTAAAAATAGAAGGTCAATCATTGGCTGCAGGGAAATATGCGTTCTTTATTGCTTACGATCCGAATGAAAGCACATTGATATTCTCGAAAAACTTCACTTCTTGGGGTAGTTTTTTCTACAATGAGAAAGAAGATGCACTTAGAGTAAAAGTAAAACCAGTTGCTACTGATAGATCAGTTGAATGGTTAAAATATGATTTTTTAAATGAAACCGAGAACAGTGCCACTATTGCTTTATCGTGGGAAAAACTGATGATCTCATTTAAAGTGGAAGTGGATTATGTGCAATCACAACTTGAATCATTCCATAGGGAATTAAGAACTGATAGAGGGTTTTTATGGGAAAGCTGGAACCAGGCAGCACAATGGTGTCTGCAGCGCAATGTGAACCTCAATGAAGCACTGCTATGGGCCGACTCTGCGACAAGCACATCATTTGGTGGTGATAAAAGTTTCCAGGCGGCAAGCACAAAAGCTCAGTTACTTGATAAACTGGGAAGAAGCGACGAAGCATCAGTTCTTATGAAAAAAATGTTACCAACAGCTTCAATGTTCGAGATACATGGATATGGACGTTCATTGATCGCTCAGAAAAAACCAAAAGAAGCATTGGAAATTTTTAAAATGAATTATGATAAAAATCCAAACCAGATGACTACATTGGTTGGGCTGGTGCGTGGATATTCAGCCAATGGAGATTATAAAACAGCTCTGGATTATGCTAACAAGGCAATGGCAGTCACTGATACTCAAAATAAAAGCAATATTCAAACAATGATTGATAAATTGAAAGCAGGGAAAGATGTGAACTGAGTGTGAATGGTGAATGGTCAATCGTGAATTGGCAATAAACAATATTAGTGATTAAGTTATTCACCATTGACCATTGACGAAAAAGCCGAATAGAATTACAGAATGTACAAGAGTGCGTCGCAACGGAAGCTTAATAGTAGTAATGAAGATGAAAACAAAAATCTCTTATAACTTACTACTTACAACCTAAACATTATTTTAATTACAGCCTAATAGTTCGCAGAGTTTAGTATTCAGGTCGGAGCCTCGAAGGTTCCGGCCTATTATTTTTCCTTGTGGGTCAACCAAAATATTAAAAGGGATTCCCTGCACCCTGTAAAGTTTTGCTGCAGCATTGTTCCAAAATTGAAGATCACTAACATGTGTCCATGTAAGATTATCATGATGTATCGCGGCGATCCAGTTTTCTTTTTGCCCCGGACGATCTAAGGAAACACCAAGCACTGTAAAATTCTTTTCTTTGAATTTATTATAGCTGGCAACAACATTTGGGTTTTCCATCCGGCAAGGCCCGCACCAGCTGGCCCAAAAATCCACCAGCACATATTTTCCTTTGAATGATGACAATGATACCTGCATACCTAATGTGTCAGGCTGTGTAAAATCAAGTGCATTGGTGCCAACAGCGCCAACTTTATTATAATTGATATAATTTCTTAAGCTTACGCTTATTGGTAAAGCCCTTACTGCGGAATCCAAACGAAGAAACCGTTGTTCAAGCAAAACCGGGTCTTCATAAAATTGCGTAGTAACAAATAAAACAAACGGAGAAACAAAAGATGACAGATGCTGGTTAATATAGACATCAATATTCTTTTGAATAGAATCCTGGATCCTATCAAAGATCAGCATCATACTGTCCCGTTGCGGACCATAAGGAGTTGAATTAATAACCGGTACTATTGTTTGCAATCGAGCTATCAACGGATTAAAGCTTTTTCGAAAATCCATAAAGTCATTATGCGATTGTGAACCCGTCACTTTATAGTTTGTCGCGATCGGTTTTATTCCTGTTACTGAAATAGTTTTATTCTCTACATAAATGTATTGGTCCTCATCGCCTGTGATCTTTAACCAGCAAAGCGTTGGCTCGGCAAGTTTTCCTTTCAAGGCAAACTTGCCTTTCAAAAATTTTGCAGTAGCTAACTGGGAACCTGTATTCTGGTCTTCCAATTTTACTTCCGTCCCATCTTCAAAACCGACCATATTACCATTGATGGTAAAACTTGTGTCCTTATCTGTAGTGGCAAATAGGTTAGTATGTAAGAGGCCAAGAAATATGAATGTCAATATTGTTTTCATAATGCCTGTAAAAATAATAAAAAAATCTTCGGGTAAATAGTAATTAAACCTTAATAGTCTCTAAAAATTTACGGGTAATGTCGGATACATTACCGGGTTCAGCAAGAGCTTTTATATATGCGGTACCGATAATAGCTCCGCTTGCATTGGCACAAGCCGCTTCAAATGTGGCTTTATCCCTTATTCCAAAGCCAACAAGAACAGGGTTTTTGAGTTTTAAGGTCTTTAGCTTTTGTAAATAACTCTTTACATCGGTCATATTCTTGTCGCTTCCGGTTGTTGATGACGATGAAACGGCATATAAAAACCCGGTGCTTAATTCATCCAGCTTCTTAATTCTTTCTTCGCTTGTTTCTGGAGTTACAAGAAAAATAAAATCAAGTCCATACTTTTTAATAACGGACCCATATTCAGTTTCAAATTCATGTTCGGGCAGATCAGGAAGGATCAAACCATCAATGCCAACTGCCGCAGCATCGGCGCAGAATTTTTCAAAACCATATTGTAAGACAGGATTCATATAGCCCATGAGAACCACCGGCACAGATATACCCCCATCCCCTAAAGGGGAGTTACGAAAATTTTTAAGTTGTTCGAATAGTTTTTTTATTGTCATTCCATTTGCTAAAGCAATGCTGCTGCTTTGCTGAATTACCGGGCCATCTGCAAGCGGATCGCTGTAGGGCATACCGAGTTCGATAATGTCTGCGCCGTTTTCTTGTAAGGCTTTCATTACTTCAAGTGTGGAATTCAAACGAGGATAGCCTGCGGTGCAGTAAACGTTTAATACTTTATGCCCCCTAAATCCCCCTAAAGGGGGACTTCCGAAGACCCCGCTAATCCGACTTTTCTTTATCTTTTCCATTAGCCTTTAATTCATTTATGATATCTTTTATCTTATTTATTACATCTTCTACATCCCTATGTATTTCATTATTCTTAAACCTAATTACTTTTATCCCGAATGAAATAATATCTTCTTCTCTTATCACATCCTGTTCCATTACTTCCTTCACATTATGAATTGAACCATCGACTTCGATCACCAATTTTAATTCATGACAATAAAAATCTGCGATATATAACCAGATCGGATGTTGTCTTTTAAATCTCACACCTAACTGGTTTGCTTTTAAAAACTGCCACAACAACATTTCTTCATGAGTCGGATTCTTTCTCAATATCTCAGCTCTTGCAAAAATTGGTTTAATTGCTCCATAAAAACATATTCGCCATATGCTGCAATTATAAAATTAATAATGCGTCTCCGAAATACGGAGTCCAAAGTCTCCCCTTCAGGGGAGATTTAGAGAGGGCATATTTTTCATGTAAGTACTTAAATCCTTATCTCCCCTCCCACTCAAACAAATAACCACTTTATCTTCTTTATTAAATTTTAAAATATTCAAAGCATGCAATGCATGTGCACTTTCTAATGCAGGAATGATCCCTTCCAATTTTGCCAACTCAAATGCAGCAGCCAATGCTTCATCATCTGTTGCACTCAAAAATTTTGCACGGGCGGTATCATATAAATGTGCATGTAAAGGTCCAATACCCGGGTAATCCAATCCGGCAGAAATGCTGTGCGGTTCCACCACTTGCCCATCTTCTGTTTGCATCACCAAACTTTTACTTCCATGTAAAACACCCGGCTTACCTAATTGTGTGGTGGCTGCACTCAATCCGCTGTTGATCCCGTGACCCGCCGCTTCCACAGCTATCAATTGTACAGATAGCTCATCCAAAAAATGATAAAATGCTCCCGCAGCATTGCTGCCACCTCCAACGCAGGCAATTATATAAGTCGGCAATTCATTCCCCGTTTTCTCCAGCAATTGTTTACTCATCTCAGCGCTTATCACACTTTGAAACCTCGCCACCATATCAGGATAAGGATGCGGCCCCACAACACTCCCGATTATATAATGAGTGTCATTTGGATTATTTATCCAGTCACGTATCGCTTCATTTGTTGCATCTTTTAATGTCTTGCTACCCGAAGTTGCCGGGATCACTGTTGCTCCCAGCATTTTCATTCTTGCCACATTCGGCGCTTGCCGTTCAATATCTTTTTCGCCCATGTATACAATACATTCAACACCTTTCAATGCACATACAGTTGCAGTAGCCACGCCATGTTGCCCCGCTCCTGTTTCAGCAATAATCCTTTTTTTACCCAATCGTTGCGCCAGCAATATCTGCCCGATCGTATTATTGATCTTATGTGCGCCGGTATGGCAAAGATCTTCCCGCTTCAGAAAAATTGTTGTTCCATATTTATCACTCAATCGTTTTGCGAGGTACAAAGGCGTTGGCCTGCCTGCATAATCTCTCAGCAATTCATGAAACTCTTTTTGAAAAGATGCCTCATTCATTATCTCCAGATAACGGGTCTTTAGTTCCTCCACATTGCGATGAAGCATTTCAGGAATATATGCCCCACCGAATTTTCCGTAATAACCAAATTCATTTGGCTCTTTGTATGTTGATTTAGTTGACATTTTATATTATGTACTTAGCTTTTGTATTACTATTTAGCGTTCGTTGCGTCGCACTCTTTTGCATTCTGTAATTCTATTCAGCACAAATCTCTTTATCTCCTTTTCCCTGCCTGCCGGCAGGCAGGTCTTTTATTCTCTTAGCGAAATCAACTCTCCCCCAAAATCCATTCAATTATCGCCGGCACTCCATACAAACGCCAAACTGTAAAGGTTCCAAATGCTAAAACCGTAAACACTACTATTCTTATAAATTTATTTTTAACCCTGAACAATTTTATCGTATCCGTTATTGCCCATGCCAGGTAAATAATTTTTAAAGGGTCAGAATAAATAAGTGCAACCGAAGAACCTGTTATCAAATGGATCATTAACGCCAATACAACAAAAACAGATTGCAGCAGTATGATTGTTCCTAAAAAATACATCGCCACAACAAATGATTCAAAATAGTTGTACTTCTTCCATGCTACGAGCCAATAGAAATACAAAGCCTGGAATGGAATTACAACCAGTAATACAAAACTCAGGTGGCTGATGGCATACTTTGTTGTTGTTGATGACCCGAAATAATCTTTATAATCGATCACCACATTCTCTCCAAAGATCTTTTTAACTATATACAACAGCAATAAGTACATAGTTATCCATATTAAAAAGAACGAAACCGGCGGTTGATATATCTTTCTTTTGCCTTTTACAAAATCAGTTACCACTTTGCCGGGTCTTACGATCATGCCCCATGATGTAAATAAAAACCCTTTTTCAAAATGCGTAAAGAAATGAACAACCTCGTGCCAGATATAATGAAACGAAATTTTTTCCGCCGCCGTCTTCTGCCCGCAATGACTGCAGTATAAATCATTCACATTTGCACCGCAATTCTTACATGTTTTCATTTAAATCCCTGTAAAAATTTAAGGATCGCAGCCATATCCTTTACACCTGGTGATATCTCAAATTTGCTATTGATATCAATTGCAAAAAAATCAGGATGACTAAATGATCTTACTTTCTGAACATCATCGGGACCAATACCGCCGCTTAAGAAAAATGGCTTTTCAATTTTTGCTTTCTTTAATATTTTCCAATCAAACTGCTGCCCCGTGCCACCAAAACTTTCTTTTAATCCTGCTGTATCAAAAAGATAAAAATCACAAACGGCATCGTAAGGCATCACCATTTCATCTATGTTAATTGATTCATCCCCGGCAATGCGAAACGCTTTTATCACTTCTACTTCTGCGCTTAGCTCTTCACACATTTCTGGCGTTTCATTTCCGTGCAATTGCACAATATCCAAACCGTATTCATCAATGGCATCCAGCAATTCTGAATAAGTCGGATTTACAAACACTCCCACTTTCTTTATATCAAAATCCGCTTCCTTGAGCTGTTTCCCTGATAGTTTCTCGCCCATATACCGCGGCGAATCTTTATAAAAGATCAATCCTGCATAATCAATATTCAATGCTTCTAATTGTTGCAACTGTTTAAACTGTGTAATGCCACAAACTTTAATATTCATTTGCTTGACTTTTTAATCCCCAGATTTTCTGCAAATTTTTTAATACCGTTCACATCCTTCACTCCCGGCCCGATCTCAAATTTTGTATTGATATCAATGGCAAATAATTTTTCGCCTGCCGGCGTACCAATAAATTCCTCCAGCTTTTTTTCATCTCCCGGTTCAATGCCGCCGCTTAAAAAATATGGCTTAAGAGGCAACGATTTCTCCAATATCGTCCAGTCAAATTTTTTACCTGTACCGCCATAACCAGCGCCAAGCGTATCAAACATAAAAAAATCACACACTTCGGTATAAGATTGTGTCATGTGTATAATGCTGTCGTTATCACTCAGGCGAAACGCTTTGATCACCGAAATATAATCAGCGATTTTATCACAAAACTTCGGGCTTTCATCGCCATGCAATTGCACCATATCCAGCCTGTATTCATCTACTGTTTTCATCAGTTCTTCATAAGTTGGATTTACAAACACACCTACTTTAATTATTTTCCTTTTGATCTGTCGCATTTTTTCTGCGGCAATCTTCATCGCCATGTATCGTGGCGATTTGGGATAAAAAATAAACCCGGCAAATGTGACTCCCATATCATCAAGAGCATTTACCTGTTGAGGCAATGTGTTTCCACAAACTTTAATCTTCATGTGCTTTTGCTTTTAATTGTTTTACAAATTCAGCAAAAGCAATCGTTGGGTTAGTGGCTTTCATAAAATTTTCTCCAATAAGAAACCCATGAAAACCATGTTGTTTAAAAAGTAAAATATCATTTACGCTGCTGATCCCGCTTTCCGCTACTTTAAATTTAGGAAAAGGTATCTTTTTAGCCATCCGCAAACTTCTTTCAATATCCACATCAAAAGTTTTCAGGTTGCGGTTGTTAATACCTATAATATTTGTTTCGTCGCAAATATGTTCCAGTTCTTCTTCTGCATGAAGTTCCAATAAAACTTCCAGCCCAAGGTTTTTTGCAAAAGAAGCCAGCCGTTTCACTTCAGCAACTGTCAAACAAGCGGCGATCAGCAATATTACATCAGCGCCGATAGATTTTGATTCGATCAATTGATATTCGTCTATAATAAAATCCTTTCTTAAGATCGGGATCTCGTTTATTCTTGCCTTAATAAGATCCTCATCACTTCCACCAAAAAAATGTTCATCGGTTAATACAGATAAACAAGAGGCTCCGTTCTCTGCATAGCCCTTCGTTACTTCTATTACATCAACATCAGGGTTTATTATTCCTTTTGATGGTGATCTTCTTTTAAATTCAGCAATAATGCCTGTTCTTGATTTATCGAGCAAAAAATCTTTCAATGGCAATACCGGTCTTGAAAACAAATGCCTTCCCTGAAGTTCAGCTATGCTTACTTTCGATTTTCGATTTTCTACTTCCGATCTTTTATATTCAATTATTTCTTCAAGAATATTCATAAGTTCATTTCATATATAGGACACCAAGTCCCCCTTTAGGGGGATTTAGGGGGTTTGCAAACTGATTAATTTATCAAGGGATTTTTTTGACTTACCGCTTTCCAAACTTTCTATTGCCGCATTAAAAGCATCATCATAAGTCTTATAATTTCCTGTGCAATACAAAGCCATTGCTGCATTGGCAAGCACAACAGCGTTCTGCGCCCATGTGCCCTCCCCTTTTAAAATTTTTAAAAAGATCTTTGCTGCTTCTTCAACTGTACTGCCACCTTGAATATCGGTAGGTTCCACCATCCTTTTTCCCAATTGTTCAGGCGTCTTTACTTTTTCTCCTTCGTTAGTAATAACTTTTGTATCGCTGGTCAATGAAATTTCATCATATCCATCCAAACTATGAAT
>Ga0070698_100003392_pt1 | contig 17522 bp, 15 predicted proteins | sample KBSK1502metaG_FD_65477 | JGI IMG/M metagenome (GOLD analysis project Ga0070698, IMG submission 65477) | Corn, switchgrass and miscanthus rhizosphere microbial communities from Kellogg Biological Station, Michigan, USA - KBS K1-50-2 metaG | ecosystem: Host-associated > Plants > Roots >...
GCTCGGCTACGATTCGGTGTGGGGCAACGATCACATCACCAGCCAGCACTATGTGCGCGAGCTGTTTCCCGACCGGGCGCCGAATTTCTACGAGCTTTTAACCGTGCTGTCGTTCTGCGCCGCCGCGACCAGCCGGATCCGGGTCGGCACGGCGCTCGCCGTGCTGCCGATGCGCGATCCGTTCTGGCTCGCCAAGCAGTCGGCCACCATCGACCAGCTTTCCAATGGCCGGCTGGTGCTGGCGCTGGGCATCGGCGCCTATCGCGAGGAGTTCGCGGCCTGGGCGCCGCGGCTCGCGCCCCAGGCTAAGCGCGGCGAGATGATGGACGAAGGTTTGGAGCTGATGCGTCGCCTGTTCAGCGAGCGGCGGGTGACGCACCAGGGCAAGTACTACGCCGTGCGCGACCTCGAAATGTATCCCAAGCCCAAGCGCCAGCCGTTCGCGTTCTGGCTCGGCGGCCATAACATGGCGACGGTCGAGCGCGCGGCCCGGTTCGGCACCGGGTGGCTGCCGGGCTGGCGGCCGTGGCCCGAGCTCGAGGAGCGCATCAAGACTTTGAAGGCGCACGCCGCCGAGTGGGGCCGCGACCCGGCGGAGATCGAGATCGCGCCGCAATTCTCGCTCACTATCGCCAGGACATTGGAAGAAGCCGAGCGCCGCTACATGGCGTCGGGCCTGGTCGCCCATCGCAAGTCGCTCGCCTATACCGGCCGTGATCTGTCCAAGCAGGTCGTCGCCAACCTCGTCGGCTCGCCCGATCTTTTACGCGAGAAGGTGGCCGGGCTCGAGAAGATCGGCGTCGACCACGCCTGCGCCCTGATGATCCCGGCCGACAGCATGGCCGAGTTCGAAGATCAGGTGGAGTGGTTCGCCAAGACGGTGTTGCCGTGATCGAAGAAGCATGGCGTCGGGGAACGACTCAGGCGCGCCTCGGCAGCCTCTGCCGCTCGTCCGCTCCTCAGTGCGGCTTGGCGACATGGAGCGCCGGCGACGGCAGGCCGAAGCGCCAGCGCAGGAAGGCCAGCACGTCCTCGGCGCAGCGCTCGGGCACGGCCTCGCCGATATTGTGCGGCAAGCCCTCGTAGGCGATGAGCTGCACATCGCCAATGCGCTCGCGCATGACATCGTAGTTCTTGATCGAGCCCACCGTCTCCGCGCCCGGGATGACGAGCAGGGTGGGACACTTGATCTCGCCCAGGCGATCGCTCCAGTCGAGCGAGGACATCAGGCCCACGAAGCGGCCGACATAGGCGGGATCGCATTTCGTCGCACACGAGACGAACCATTCGATCTTGCGCGGATCGGTGCCCGGCACGAAGCGGTCCTCGATCGTGTCCATCAGGAATTTCCGGATGCCGTCCCTGGCGATCCTCGGGATCCAGGTCGCGGCCTGGCTGTTGCGCAGGCCGGGCGTGGAGCCGAACAGAATCAGGCTCTTCACCCGTGCGGGATGGTCCATGGCGAGGTTCTGGCCGATGTAGCCGCCCGCCGAGTTGCCGACGACGTGGGCGCTCTTGCAGCCTAAAAGATCCAGCAGCTCGAGCGTGTCCCTGACCAACCGGTCCATGTCGAAGGCGCTATCCGGCGCCGGCGTCGCGGAGTTGCCGTGGCCGCGCAGGTCGAGCCGCACGACGCGGTAGTGGCGCGACAGCATCGGCACCCAGGCATGGAACCGCTCGGCGTTGCCCATGGCGGCATGCAGCATGAGGAGCGTCGGCGCGTCGGCCCACGGGTCGGTGTTGTCGTCGACGTAGTAGGCGAGCTTGAGGCCGTCGCTGGCGGTGAAGGTGTGCGCAATCATCTGCTCTCCTCGGTCTTGGACCGTGCCATGGCATTGACAGCGATGCCACCTCCTGCAAGCTCGCGCGCGCAGCCGAATGAGAGGGGACCATCGTGACCGCCCAGCCGAGCAAGTATCGCTTCCTGCTGATCAACGCCTTCAGTCTGGCGCCCGGCAATGATTTCCAGATGCGCTCGTTTTCCGGTCCGAAGGAAACGCAGGTCTACAACTACGAGGACGTGAAGCCCTTTCTTGCCGACATCGACTGGGATCTCCACCCCGGCGCTCGTGCGACCCACGGCAACTGGCCGGTCACGACCAAGCAGGCGTTCATGTCGGTCGGCAACAACCGCCTGCCGTTGGTGCGCGAAGCCTGCGCCAGCGGAAAGTACAACGCCATCGTGCTGCTGGGCGGCGGCGATCCCGGCTACATGGAAGCCCGCGAGATCGGCCGCGAGCACCGCATTCCCGTCACTTCGAGCGCACATGCCCAGATGCATGTCGCGGGACTTCTGGGCAACAAGTTCAGCATCGTCGACATCGCCGAATCCCACAACATGCAGATGTATCACCTGGTCGTGCAGTACCGCATGACCGATCGCTGCGCCTCGATCCGCAACGTCAACTATCCGCTGCCCAACCCGAATTTTCCCAACGATCGTCCGATCCAGACGGAGTGCGAGCGCGCCTTGCGCGGCGAGCCTTCGGGCATGCTCGATGCAGCGGTGCAGGAATCGATCGCCGCCATCGAGGAAGACGGCGCCGAGGTCATCATGCTCGGCTGTTCCGCGGCCTTCTGGCTGCAGCCGCTCCTGCAGAAGAAGCTCGGCGAGATCGGCTGGGACGTCCCCGTGCTGGAGGGCTTCCGCTGCGCCATCGAGGTTGCCAAGACGTTGGTCGATCTCGGCGTCGACGCCAGCGGCCTTGCCTTTCCCAGCGAGCGCCCCGCGAAATGGCGGCGCAAGAAAGTGTTTTAGGTGGTGTCATCCTGAGCGAAGCGAAGGATCTCATGGCGGTTGCAAGCGGCGATGAGGTCCTTCGCTGCGCTCAGGACGACAGTGAAGAGTTATGGGTCGAACCTCAGCAATTCCAATCTCACCCGACTCTACCGATAGGCGCCGTCGACCGGCAGGGCGACACCCGAGATGAAGCCGGACGATTCGGAGAGCAGGAACGCAACCGCGGCGGCGACATCGTCGCCGGTTCCGGGTCTTCCGCCGGGATAGCCGTTCAGCATCGCCGCCCGCTGGTCGGATGAAAGATTGTCGAACTTGTCGCGAATCCGCGTGCCTTGCTCGCCCAGGATCAATCCCGGCATCAGCGCATTCACGGTGATCCCGCACTCCGCCAGATCCTTGGCGAGCTGCGAGGTGAAGCCGAGCAGCGCCGCCTTCGCCGTCGCATAGGGCAGCCGCCCGGTGACCGTCGTCAGCGGCCCTTTCTCGCCGTCGGCGATGATCGAGGAGAACAGCACGATGCGGCCGCGACGCTGCTTGCGCATCAGGGGAACCACCGCCCGGGCGGCAAGGAAGGCGCTGGTCAGGTTGAGATCGATGACATGCGCCCACTCGCGCAGCTGGAAATCTTCGATGTCGCGGGCGCGCTTGGGTCCCGCTCCGCCGGCGACGTGCACCAGCGCGTAAATGTTGCCGAATCGCTCGGCGGCGCGACTGACGGCGTGCATCACCTGCGGCTCGTCGGTCACGTCGGCCCGGCAGCCATCCAGGCGACCGGACACCGTGCCGAATTCCGACAGGATACTGTCGAGGGAATTCTGGTCGACATCGACGATGAAGACCGACAGGCCGATGTCCAGCAGCCGCCTGACGGTTGCCTTGCCGATGCCGCCGGCGCCGCCCGTTACGATCGCCGTACCCGCTTCCACCATGCGGTCCGCCATCCGTCTTTCTATACTGATCGAGGAGCCGCAGGCTTACCCTGCCAGTCCACCGCTGGCGAGCGATGGAGCGATAGTGCCTCAGTCTGAATTTTCGGGATCGACTGGGCGGCAGCTGGAGACCAGCAGGACATAGAGTTGTTGCGCTACGATCCGCTTGGCAAAGTCAAACTGATCTGGTGTGACGAGCTTTCCGGCAATCAGTTCGGTAACGGCGTAATCTGCCGCTAGATCGCACCACTGTTCGTCAGGCTTATAACGTTCTGGAAGCTTGAAACTCATGTACCACTCGCTTTTTATGTGGACCGCGTTGCTCACAACATCGGCCGGTCGCTTCTCACCTTTGGTCACTTTGACACGTCCGCTATATGGCATGTCGGGCGGTTGTCTGGAACCGTAGTGCGCCACATCATACAGGGACGCTAGATTTCAAACTGAGACAGTGCCGACGGAGGCGAGGGTGACTGGACGTCAAGGCGCCCGAAGGACAAAGGGGCGGGTGGCCGGCAAGGTCGCCCTCGTGACCGGCGCGGCGGCAGGGATCGGTCGCGCGATCGCCCTGCGGCTGGCCGAGGAAGGCGCTTCGCTCGTCCTCGTCGACATCGATACGGCCGGCCTGGCCGAAACGGAACGGCAGATCAAGGCGGATGGCGGGACGGCCCAGGCGATCACGGCGGACGTGACCGAGGAGGCGCCGGTGAAGGCGCTGTTTGCGTCGGCGCTCCGCGCGCATGGCCGGCTCGACATCCTGGTGAACGACGTGGGCGGCGGAACGTCCGGCCATATCTGGGAGGCCAAGGTCGAGGACTGGGATTTCATCATGCGCCTCAACCTGCGCTCGGCCTTCTTGTGCACGCGCGAGGCGGCGGCGCACATGCGCGAGCGCCGCTCCGGCCGGATCGTCAATCTGAGCTCGGGGGCGCGCGAGGGCACGCCGTGGACCGCCTACTACATCGGCAATGCGGCCTACGCGGCGGCGAAGGCCGCGATCCACGGTTTTACGCGCCACGCCGCGCTCGAGCTTGCCGAGTATGGCGTGGCCGTGAACGCCGTGGCGCCGGGCCCGATCGAGACCGAGCGGACCGGGCCCGGCTTCCGCAAGATCGAGCATCTCGAATACGGCCCGATCCGCGCCACGCCGCTGCGCCGCATCGGCGTGCCGGCCGACATCGCCAACGCCGTGCTCTATCTTGCTTCCGACGAGGCCAACTACATCACCGGCACGACGCTTGCCGTCGCGGGAGGACGCTAGCCATGGATACCGCGACCGAACTCGCCAACGCTCTCGATCGCGACATCGCAGCGCTCAAGGCCAAGGCCGCCGACTACGGCGCGCGCCATCATGTCATCGAAAAATGCAGCTGGCCCCGGGCAGCCTGAGCTGACGGAAGAGGGGCCGGCCCTTGAACGAAAGACCGACGTGACCGAATCATCGCCGGGCCCGGCCTCGCTCGCCGCGCTTCGCGATGCCGTGCTCAAAGGACGCGAGCCGCCGCCGCTGCAAGCCATCGCACGGCTCGCTTCGTATCGCTGGTTCGTTGTCGCTACGGTGTGCATCGGCGCCTTCATGGGCCAGGTCGATGCCAGCCTGGCGCAGATGCTGCTGCCGAGGCTCGAGCTCGACTTTGCCGCCCCGCTCAGGACCGTAAGCTGGGTCGCGGTCGCCTACATCCTTGCAATGGCGTCGTTCATGCCGATCTTCGGCCGGCTCGCCGACATGATCGGCCGCAAGCTCCTGTACACGTGCGGCTTCCTCCTGTTCGTCCTGGGCTCGGGCCTCTGCGGCTTCGCGCCGAATCTTCCGGTGCTGATCGCCTTCCGTATCCTGCAGGCGATCGGCGCCGCGCTGATAACGGCCAACAGCATCGCCATCATCGTCCTCGCCACGCGACCGCAAGAATGCGGGCGTGGCCTCGGCTTGCAATCGGCGGCGCAGGCGATCGGGCTGGGCGTGGGGCCGGCACTGGGCGGCCTGGTGCTGGATACCCTCGGCTGGCATTGGGCATTCTGGATCAACGTTCCGTTTGGCCTGGTCGGCGCCATCCTCGGCTGGTTCGTCATCCCGCAAACCAGAGGTTTGCAGGGCAGCGGTCGCTTCGACTGGAAGGGCGCGCTGCTGATCGCGCCGGCGCTCACCGCCGTCGTCGCCGTACTGAACGAAGGCCACGCCTGGGGCGTGACGTCGCCGGCATTGATCGGCTGCGTGGTGCTGGCGATCGTCTTTCTGACCCTGTTCGTCCGCGCCGAGCGACGGGCCGAGACACCGCTGATCGACTTTGCGCTCTTGCGGCAGCGCGCCTTTTTATATGGCAACGTCGCGAACTTCATGTCGTATGCGATGCTGTTCGGGGTGTTTTTTCTCATCCCCTTCGTCCTGGTCCGCGTCTACCAGGACAGCGCCCTCGCGGCCGGCCTGCGGCTGTCGATCATCCCGGTGATGCTCGGATTGTTGGCGCCGGTCGGTGGAGCGCTTTACGACCGGTTCGGCGCCCGTGCGGTGACCACTTCGGGCGTGCTCATCTGCATCGCCGGTCTTGTCGGGCTCTATGCCTGGCTGGACGGCGCGCCGGCCAACCTGCCATTCGTGATGCTGGCGCTGGCGGCTTTCGGCATTGGCCAGGGTCTTTTCATCTCACCGAACAGCAGCGCGATCATGGCCACGTCGCCGGCGGAGCTGACCGGCGAGGCCGGCAGCTTCCTGAACGTCGTGCGTTATCTAGGCATCAGCACGGGAATCGCGGGCGCCTCGGCGCTGCTGGCGCTCCGGCTGAGCGCGGCAACGGGGCTCGAGGGCGGCACGATGACGGCCGCTGCGCCGGCGCTCGTCGCCGCCAGCCGCGACGTGATCATATTGCTCTGCGGCTTCGGCGTCCTGGCCGGCGCGCTATCGCTGATGCGAACTGCGCCCCGCAAAGTCCGCGGTGCGGATGAGGGTGAACAAGTGGGCACGCTATGACGAGCCATTGATCTGGCGCGACTATCCCGGCAGCCTGAGCTGACCTGAAGAGGAGGATCCGATGTCCGCAACGACCATGCTCGCAGAGGCAGCCGGCGGAACGGAACGCCGGTCGCCGACTTATCAGGTGCTCGTCGAGGACCTGAAGGCGCTCGGCGTGGAGCAGGTGTTCGGCCTGATGAGCGACGACACCGCGGTCTTCGCCACCGCGCTCGACAGTTCCGGCCTCCGCTTCTACGGCGCGCGGCACGAGAACAACGCCATCGCCATGGCCGAAGGCTTCTCCTATGCCACGGATGGTCTCGGCGTGGCGGTGATCGGGCGCGGCCCCGCCACCGCCAACGGCCTGCACGCCGCCACCTATGCCAACCGCGCCGGTTCGCGCGTGCTGATCATCTTCGGCGATGCGGCGGCCTCGACGGGCGCCGTCAATTCAATGGGCCCGGACTACAAGGGTTTTAATGCCGCCGGCGTGCTCGCCGCCGCCGGCATCCGGACCTTCGTCGCGACCAGCCCGGAAACCGCCCGCGGCGCGCTGGCGGACGCCGCCGCCGCCGCGCTGCAAGGCGGGGCGGCCGCCCTGCTGCTGCCGGTCAACGTCCAGCTGGCCGACATGGACCTCGCCAAGGCGCCATCGCCACCGGCGCCCAAGCCGCCACGGCCGCCCGCGGCGCCGCGGCCGCAGGCGATCGAAGCGGCGGCGGCCCTGGTGCGGCAGAGCCGCAAACCCTTGATCGTCGCCGGCCTCGGCGCCCATCGCGCCGGCGCCAAGGCGGAGCTCGAGCAGCTTGCCGATCGCATCGGCGCCCTGCTGGTCACCTCGGCGCGCGGCAAGGACATGTTCCGCGGCCATCCCTGCAATCTCGGAATCGTCGGCTCGTTCTCGCATTCCGCCGCCCGGCGCATGATCGATCAGGCGGATTGCGTGCTGGTGTTCGGTGCCGGCCTCAACATCCTCACCATGAGCTTCGGCCATTCGCTGCCCAAGGTGCCGCTGATCCAGGTCGATTCCGATCGCGGCCATATCGGCCGCTGGCATCCCGCCGATGTCGCCGTGGTGGGCGATGCCCGGCTGGCGGCGCAGGCTCTCCTCGAAGCGCTGCCGCCTGGCTCCAATGCCGACCGGCCGTTCCGCTCCGACGAGACGCTTCGCTTCCTCAGCGAGTTCGACATCGCCCGCGACTTCGAGCCGGCCAATACGGCCCGCACGGTCGATCCGCGCGCGCTCGGCGCGGCGCTCGAGAAGCTTTTGCCGGCCAACCGCAACCTGGTCTACGACGCCGGAAACTTTTTGGGCATCGTGCCCTATCTGTCCGTGCCGGGTCCGGGCCACTTCAAGCTGACCAGCGATTTCGCTTCGATCGGCCTCGGTTTCGGCACGGCCCTGGGCGTGGCCAAGGCGCGGCCCGACGAGACCACCGTGCTGGTGATCGGCGATGGCGGCTTCCTGATGACCATGGGCGAGCTGGAAACGGTGGTGCGCGAGGATCTGCCGCTGGTCGTCGTGTTGATGAACGACTGCGCCTATGGCGCCGAGCTGCATTTCCTCAAGATGCGCGATCTGCCGATGGCGAAGTCGGTGTTCCCCGACGTCGACTACGCGCCGATCGCCGAGGCCTTCGGCTTCCAGGCGGCGACCATCCGCAGCCTCGACGAGCTGCAGAAGCTGGCGCCGCTGCTGGCCAGGCCCGACGGGCCGCTCTTCCTCGACTGCAAGCTCAACGCCGCCATCGCCGCTCCCTTCATGAGCGAGATCCACGAGTTCGAGACAAGGAAACACTAACCTCGAAGGGTGACAGCGCGGCGGATCTTTGGATCGAAGTCATATAAAGCGAGTTCTAGCCGTACCGGACAAAAAGTTCGATGTCTCCGATCCTGAGCCTGGCGCCGGCCTGAAGCGGCCGCAGTGCGCCGGCATTCACGACCGCGCCGTCGACCGACGTGCCGTTGGTCGATCCCAGGTCCTCGATTTGCAAAGTGTTCGCGGCGATGACCAGCCGCGCATGGCGCCGTGATACCGTCGGATGCGACAAAACCGCCTCGCACTGGTCGACATCGCGGCCGATGACGAAGCCTTCCTTCCTTTTCACCAGCCTGTCGAATGCCAGTTCGAAGCCGAATTTGCGACCCGCCAGGTCGGTACCGTGGAATCGCAGCGTCGTCTGCGGTGCGACTGATGCCGTGACCTGCTTCGAGGCACCGTCCCGGGCGCGCACATGGTAAATATGAAGGCGCCGGCTCACGTTCTTGGCCCGGTGCTCGCCGCCATCGACGAAGGCGTACTCGACCTGCGACTCAATGACGTCCCGCACCGCGCGCGAGACCGCAATGCCTCCCGATTCGGCCAGGCTCTGAATGCGGGCGGCGAGGTTCACGCCATCGCCGAAGATGTGCCCGCTCTCCTCGTCCACGATGACCTCGCCGAGATGCACGCCGATGCGGAGCATCAGTCGCTGCTCCTCGCCCAGCTTCGCATTGAAGTGCGCCATGCGCTCCTGGATATCGATCGCCGCCGCGACCGCGGCGAGGGCCGAGCCGAATTCGGCCAGCAAGGAATCGCCCGCGTTGTCGACCAGCGTGCCGCCGGCCATTTCGATGGCCGGCCGCCAAATCTCGGTTTGTGCCGATTTGAGATGCCTGACGGTGAGGTCCTCGTCGTCCTCCATCATGCGAACGAAACCGGTGACGTCGGCATGAAGGATCGCGGAAAGACGACGTTGAGAGGGTGCCATTGCGATACCGCGGTCAGGTTGGCGGAAAAGCTTTCATTGAATTAAAGTTACCCAGCTCACGTGAGCGCCATTGTGCACTGGCGGTCTGGCGCCGCCGGCTCCCTCGACATCGGGCACCCAGCCCTCCTTCCCCCTAGGGGCGATTCGAAGGATAACTCAGCTGGTCGCGCGCCGTCCATGCTGGCGCCGCTTTCTGGGTTGCGGGGTCGATTTGAATTTCCCGCAGCATTCCCAACAGGGCTTCAGACATCGCGCCATGTCTCCACACCGGCTAGAGGTACGATTCTAAGGTGGCGAACTTCGGCGGGCCGCGTGACATGATGCCAGAATGACACCCCGGGATCTGTTTCGCCTGCATTCTTTTTTCGGCGCCCTGACGGACGACGAAACACGGGAGCTGCTGAAACGTGCGCTCACCAAACACATTGCGGCTGGTGAGGTCGTGTTTCACAAGGACGACCCGGGTGATGGCCTCTATGGCGTGTTGGCGGGAAGCATCCTGATCGTCGTCGCGTCGCTCGAGGGCAAGGAACTGATTCTCAATATGCATGGCCCTGGGGAGTTCTTCGGCGAGATTGCCCTGTTGGACGGCGACGGGCGTAGTGCAGCGGCTGTAGCCCGCGAGGCGTCACAACTGTTCTTTCTTGGCCGCACTGAATTCCTGGCCTTCCTCAGGCAACGGCCCGAGGCCATGATTCGCATCATCGCCTTGCTGTGCGCCCGCCTGCGGCGCGCCACGAACCTGGTCGAGGATTCCACCTTTCTGAACGTTTCCAGCCGACTGGCCAAACAGCTGATCGCCTTGATCGACGGCAACGGACCGCGAGACGCCACCAACTCCGCCGCGACCCTGCGTATCTCACAGAATGAACTGGCTGGCATGCTGGGCGTCTCGCGTGAGTTTGTAGGCAAGCAACTGGCCATCTGGCGAGAGGCAGGCATCGTCGAACTGGGGCGCCGCCGCTTGACCGTGCGCGACGAACGCGCGCTCGAACAACTCATCGCCGGCGGACAGCGCCTGCCTCGCGCGGAGCGCGGTCCAAGCAAGCCACCGACCGCCGCCAGCTCACGTTAACCAAGGTTGCCGAGCAGGCGCGATAGCGTCGCGCGAGCCGACGGTTGAATGGGCGTGCCGTGGTCCGTCAGGAATTCTTATCCGTTCTGTGAAGCAGTTCGCACAGCGCAGACGTCACTTCTGCCATCGTTCAGTCGAGCAATCAGTCAGCATGACGCAGGTAGGAGCGAACCTTGTCCCCGCAAAGCCACCGATATCGTGCCCTTGCAACACCGCGTAGTCGCGCGGGAGCGAAATTGGCAACCATGCGCATGATAGCAGGCGGCGGCTCGGTGATCGCCGCGATGCTCCTGGACGAGGCCGCGCAGGCGCAGACCGAACAACAGTGGGACTCGTGCTACGAAATTGGTGTATCGGCGAATTTGCAACCGCCGGAACTCCTGATCAGCGGCTGCACGGCGGTCATCCAATCAGGGATTCACAGCGGGGACAATCTTGTCGCAGCATTCACAAATCGCGGTCGTGGCTATCGGCAGACATTCCAGTACGAGCTCGCTTTCGCGGACTTCGATCAGGCGATCAGGCTCGATTCGAACTACATGCCGGCCTACTACCATCGCGGCAGCCTATATTGGGAAAGAGGCGAATTTGATCGTGTCAGGCAGGATCTGGATCAGATTGGCAGGCTGAAACGGCGGGAGGCCGAGCTGACCGCCGAGGAAACGCTGGTCGGGCGAAACGAGTGATCGACTTACCCCGCGCGAGATGACCGGGGACGCGCGCGGTCCGAAGGATTATGATCCGTCACCAAACCGGCAGATAAGACGGTGATGGAGGAAACATGAGCCGCAGTTACAACCTGATCGATGCCGACGGGCACGTCCTGGAACCGTTCACGCTGTGGAACGACTACATGGATCCGCAGTATCGCGAGCGCGCGCCGAAGCTGGTGAAGGACAAGAACGGCAAGGAGCGCCTGCTGCTGGAGGAGAAAATACTCGGCAGCCAGGCGGGGTTCGGCGGCATCGGCGGAGTCGGCGCCAGGCAGGGCGTGGTCGCGGCCGACGCCATGGAATACAAGGACGGCCGCAAGGGCGGCTTCGACCCGCATGCGCGCATTCCCGACATGGACCTCGACGGCATCGATGCCGCCTTCCTGTATCCCAGCCTCGGCCTGTTCGCCGGCGCGGTCAGCGATCCCGGCTTCGCCGCCGCGATGTGCCGCGCCTACAACCGTTGGCTCGCCGACTACTGCAAGCCCTATCCCGACCGCCTGTTCGGCATCGCCATGCTGCCGATGCAGTCGATCGAGGCGGCGATCCAGGAGATGCGCTTCGCCCGCCAGGAGCTCGGCTTCCGCGGCGGTTTCCTGCGGCCCAATCCCTACAACGATCGCAAGCTGCACTCGCCGGACTACGAGCCGTTCTGGAGCGCGGCGGAAGAGCTCGATTTCTGCATCGGCATCCATGAAGGCGGCAACAGCGGCATGCCGACGGTGGGAGTCGATCGCTTCGATGGCCGCGGCGCGCAGCACATCATCTCGCACACAATGGAGATGATGCTGGCCTGCATGAGCATGATCTGGGGCGGGGTGTGCGAAAGGCATCCCAAGCTGCGCGTGGGATTCCTCGAGTCGGGTGGCGGCTGGATCGCGCCCTGGCTTGACCGCATGGACCGTCATTTCGACGACAAGGGGTTCAACGATTCCGGCCTGAAGACCCGGCCGAGCGAGCTGTTCCAGCGCAACTGCTGGATTTCCTTCGAGCCGGTCGAGGGCTCGATCGGCGCGCTGGCCGACTATATCGGCCCGCACAAGATCCTGTGGGCGACCGACTATCCCCACCGTGACGGCTTCTTTCCGGGCGCTCCGCAGATGCTGAAGGAGCGGATGAAGGGCCTGTCGCCCGAGACGCAGCGCGAGATCATGGCCGGCGGCGCCAAGCAGTTCTACGGCCTCCACTGATCCTGTCGATCTGCTGCAATGGGCCGCGAAGTCTAACCGGCGCGAGTTCCATTGGGGATCGACTTCTCGGGAACTGCGAGCACCGGCACGATCTTATCGGCATATCCGATGTCGAAGAGCATTCCTTCGGACATCTCGCCAGCCATTTTGCGAGGCACGAGATTGACGACGAATAGCGCCTGCTTGCCTTCAATCTCTGCCTTTGGATCTTGCCTCTCCTTCCTCATCCCCGCGACGATTGTGCGCTTATGGTCTCCGAATTCGACCAGGAGTTTCACCAGCTTGTCGGAATTCGCCACGTTCTCGACGGCGAGGATGGTTCCCACCCGGATATCGATCTTGTCCAGATCGTCGACAGAAATGGAGGGCTTGATGGGTGCGGGACTCATTGCGCGTCTCCTACAGCCAGCGCCTCGATTTCGATCAGGTACTCCGGGCGCGCCAGACCGGACACGACAATCGCGGTGACGGCCGGAGCGGGTTCCCACGCCCAACGCCTACGCCGAATTTCCACAAGCGCCGGAAAATCCTCGGCGCGGGTCACGTAATAAGTGATCTTGGCGACATGCGAAGTGGTCATCTGACCCGCGGCCAGAAGAGCCTCCACATTGTCCATCGCCTGCTCGCATTGACTTGCGAAGTCGGCGCCAAGCTCTCTGTTGGTTGCTACCCCGAATTGCCCCGAGATGATGAGGAGTCGCTTGAGCCCACTGACTTCGACCGCATGCGAATAAATCGACTTGAACGACTCGGGCACCTGCCAGACAGAAGCAGGATTGTGAGCGACGACATGATCGTTGATCATGGTTGTTTCCCTTCTCCAGGCACAAAAAAACCGCCGGTACTCTTGGTGGCGGCGGCGGACTGCTGCAGTTCTGAAAACGGGCCGAAGGCCCTCGTGCTACCTTCGTCGCCGATTCATGAAAGCGCGAGCGCATGCAACGCCGCCGCAGGTCGAGCGTCGGCGTCGGCTGTCGAACAGAAGGAGCTTCCCGTGCATATGGCGGCTCTTAGCTCAATTTGCGAATTGAGGGAAGACACGCTCCCGCTACATGACCCTGCAAACCATGGCGCTGCCCGGCGATGATCCTGTCGGGCCGTACGCGGCTGCCCGAACGATCCGGTCCACGTTGGAGATCGCCTTAGCGCCTCCAACAGTGTTTCAATGACGGTCGCGGCGGCAGCGGGCGGACAGAATGCGGACACGAGCCGTGTGCCGAATCTGTCTCTATAGTGCCGGCGCAGATTCATCCATCGATCCGAACAGCCGCCAATCCCGGCGTGCGCTGTTCGGAGACTGAGATTGAACGCGATCCCCTTACCCCAGTATTGGCCGCCTTTTCTTCCGGCCCGCAGGATGGCAACGTCGGCGGAGCGGCCATTTTCCCGCGCGTCGTTTCACGGCGCTCGTTTCTGTTGTGGCCGTGCCGGAGGCGCCTCTCAAGCTGTGGTGGGTCACAACCCCTTACCCCCGGCTCCGGTGCTTGGTTATTCCCCGACTGCCATTTCGGGAGCATCGCACGCCAGGCAAGCACCGCGCGCTTCAGTCGCCACGCCTTCAAAAGGGTAGCGGAAAGTGCGGAAACCCCCTCCGATGCCGATTCTACCGATGTCTCTGCAGCGCTGTCGCCGGCTGTCTCCGACTAGCGGAAACCTGCGGAAAGTCCCCCTTGGCACCCCGTCACCGGTGACCAGAGTTTCGGTGACCAATATTTCCGGCGCCCCGCCGCTTGCGTCGTCAGGCCTCGCCCGGCCGCGCCGCCTTGTCGGCGCACAGGCCCTGGACATCGGCCACCCTGGTGCCGTTGATCCACACGCCGTAACCGAAATAGAGCGCTTACTTTACCTTCGGCGTCACCTCTTCCCCGAAGATCTGCATCTGGTCGACCAGCTCCTGCACCGAGTTGGCGGCGAAGTAGAGGCCCAGCAGATGGGTGACGCCGGCTTCGCGGAAGGCGTTGGCCTTGTCGACGATTTCGGCCGGCGTACCGATCAAATTGATGTCCTCGTGGGTGGCCGTGCCCTGGCCCTTCAGCGTCGACTTGGCCAGCGACACCAGGTGCTTGTTCATCTGGCTCTTGCGGAAGCTTTCGACCGCGGCCTGGTGCGTCTTGCCGACATGCACCACGAATTGCGGGCAGACCTCGATGGTCCTGGGATCGCGCCCCGCCTTCTCGGCCATCTCGTGCAGGGTCTTCACGCCGGCGCGCAGGCGGTCGACATGCATGCCGGCCGGCAGCCAGCCGTCGGCCCATTTGACGGTGCGGGCGATGTTGTTGGCGTTGTTGCCGCCCACATAGATCGGGATGTGCTTCTGCAAGGGCTTGGGATAGAGCTCGACGTCGCGGAATTTATAAAACTTGCCGTCGAAGCTCGCGACGCGCTCGTTGAACAAGAGCCGCAGCGCCTGCAGGCCTTCGTCGACGATGTCGCCGCGCTGCATCCTGGCGTCGGGCTGCAGCGCCTTGAACTCCTCGCGATAGGCGCCGATGCCGACGCCGATCTCCAGCCGGCCCTTGCCGAAATGGTCGAGGGTGGCGATCTGCTTGGCGGTGACCACGATGTCATGGCGCATCGGCAGGACGAGAATGCCGGTGCCGACCTTGATCGTCTTGGTGTTGGAGAGCACGAAGGCGTAGGTGACCAGCGGCTCCCAGAAGCGCGGCGGCACGGGAAACTCGGCGCGCACATAGTTCTGCGTCGTCATGTGGTCGTTGCCCCACACCGAGTCGTAGCCGAATTTTTCCGCGGCCTGGGCGATCCTGATGACGTTCTCGGGATCGGAGAACGGGATCGGGTAGGTCAAGCCTTCCATTCCGGTCGGCAGGCCGGCACTCACGCGCATCGCGCTGTCCCCCCGGGTCGCTTGCTTGGTCGCTTATTCGGCCGCGAGCGCCCGCAACTTGGCCGTTTCCGCCTCGTCGACCGTGCCGTCGTCGTTGACCGCCACGCCATAGTCGCGCCGCGCCGCGTCGGTCGAGATGAAGCCCTGGCGCACGTCGTCGGCGACCGAAGCGATGGCGCGCCGGCGCGGATTGCCGAGCCCGCCGCCGCCCGGCATGGCGATGATCACGCGATCCTTCTGGGGCACGGTCTGCAGGCCCTTGCCGCGCAGCACCTGGCCCGACGACAGGGTGACGGCGCCCACCGCGCCGTTCTGCCCGCCTTCGCGGCCGCGCGCCGGATGGTCGATGCGGTCGTAGTAGGCGCTGAGCGCAAACGGCGCCTTGTCGAGCGTGCCCACTTCCATGACCTGGCCCAGCCCGCCGCGGAACTCGCCGGCGCCGCCCGAATCCTGGCGGTATTCCTTCTTCCAGACGACGATCGGCGAGATCGCCTCGTTGACCTCGATCGGCACGTTGCGCACACCGCTGGGGAAGGCGGTGGCCGACAGCCCGTCGCTGCCCGGCCGCGCGCCGGTGCCGCCGGCATGGAAACTCATGACGCTGAACGGCTGGGCATGCACCGTCTCGGCGGGATCGCCGTCGGTCGAGCCGGGGCCGCCCAGCGCAAACAGGTTCCACAGGCACGACGTGCCCTCGGCCGGCACGCTGCCGCCCAGCGCCTGGTGCAGGCAGCCGAACATGACGTCGGGCAGCATCTGGCCGGTGACATGGCGCGCCGCCACGGGAGCGGGCTTCTGGGCGTTGAGAATCGAATCGACAGGCGCGGTGACGCGGATCACCGACAGCGAGCCTTCGTTGTTCGGCACCTTGGGCGCCACGATGCATTTCACGCCGAACGAGGCATAGGCCTCGGTGTAGCAGACCGGCACGTTGATGCCGAAGGCCGACACGCCGGACGTGCCGCCAAAGTCGACGTCGATGCCGCTGTCGCCGATCGTCATGGTGGCGACCAGGTCGATCGGCTTGTCGGCGCCGTCGACCCGCATCGTGAACTTGTACTCGCCCGGCTTGATCTTGCGGATGGCGTCGAGCGAGGCCTGCCTGGATTTCTCCAGGACATGGCGGCCCAGGCGGTCGAGATCGTCGATGGCGAACTCGTCCATCATCTCGATCAGGCGCCGGCAGCCGATCTCGTTGCAGGTCGCCAGCGAGTAGAGATCGCCCACCACCTGGATCGGCTCGCGCACGTTGGCGCCGACGATCTCGATCAGGGTGTCGTCGACCTTGCCCTCGCGCGCGAAGCGCATCAGCGGGATGTAGAGGCCTTCCTCGTAGACCTGGCGGGCGTCGGTGGTCATGCCGCGGCCGCCGATATCGACGACGTGGCAGGTCGAGGCGAACAGCGCCACCATCTTGCCGCGCCTGAACGTCGGCGTGACGAAGGTGAAGTCGTGCAGATGTCCGGTGCCCTTCCACGGGTCGTTGGTCAGGAAGATGTCGCCTTCCTTCATGGTCTTGGCCGGGAACTTGGCGAGGAAGTGCCGGACCGCGCGCGCCATCGAATTGATGTGGCCGGGCGTGCCGGTGACGGCCTGCGCCAGCATGGCGCCGTCGAGGTCGAACACGCCGGCCGACAAATCGCCGGCCTCGCGCGTCGAGGTCGAGAAGCCGGTGCGGATCAGCGCCAGCGCCTGCTCCTCGACGACCGCGATCAGGCGGTCCCACATCAGCTGCAGGCGAATCGGCGAGAGGGGGTCGTTGATGCTCATGTTCCCACTTTCTCCAACAAAATGGCGCCGATCGGGCTGATCCGGGCGGCGAAGCTTTTAGGCACGATGGTCGTCGTTTCGTCCTCGGCGATGACCGCTGGGCCGGGCACGAAGCTGCCGATCACCAGGTCGGCGCGATGATAGACCGGCACGTCCTTCATGTCCTGATCCGCGGCGTCGTAGACAGCCCGCTTACCGCGCGCCGAGGCCGGCTTGTCGGCGGGCTGCGGCGGGCATTTGGGCAGGGCGGCCTGCTCGGCGGCCAGCCGCAGCGTCCAGTTCATGATCTCGACGCCCAGCCCCGGAATGATGCGGCCGAAGGTCGTGGCGTAGCCCTCCTCATAGAGCGTCACCAGCTTGTCGCGCGAGGCCCGGTCGAACGGGCCGGCCGGCAGGCTGACGGTGATCTCATGGCCCTGGCCGCGATAACGCATGTCGGCCGTGCGGGTTTCGACGAGCTTGGCGTCGGGCGCGCCCGCCTTGACCACGGCCTCGGCCTCGGCGCGCATCTCGGCGAACAGGGCGTTGACGTAGGCCGGATCGAACTTGTCGTCGTCGAGCTG
>Ga0070698_100003393_pt1 | contig 17521 bp, 9 predicted proteins | sample KBSK1502metaG_FD_65477 | JGI IMG/M metagenome (GOLD analysis project Ga0070698, IMG submission 65477) | Corn, switchgrass and miscanthus rhizosphere microbial communities from Kellogg Biological Station, Michigan, USA - KBS K1-50-2 metaG | ecosystem: Host-associated > Plants > Roots >...
TCAGCGTCCGCCCGTAGATGACCTCCAGGTCTTCGCGCGCCCGCTCGCGCGAGACGCCAAACGCGAGGCGGGCCATGATCCCGAACGTGTCGTGGTCCCGCAGAGCGAGGCGCGGCTGCACGAACATTGGCAGCACTAGATCCGCGGACCTTCCCGCGACCCTCCGGCCGAAGAAGCCAGGAGGCGTGACCCCGATGATGGAGAACGGCATCTTGCCCACGTTGATCGTCCGTCCCACGACGGCAGGGTCCCGCGCGAAGCGGCGCTGCCAGTAACGGTCGCTGATCACCGCCACCGCCGGCCGCCCGGGCTGGTCGTCCTCCGCCGCGAACGCGCGGCCGTGCGCCGCGCCGACGCCGAGGACGTTGAAATAGCTGCCGGAGACGAAGTCGACATCCACGTACTCGGGCTGGCCGTCGATGGTCACGGCGACGTGGCTGTCGTCGTAGGCAAACAGGCCCGACAGCGAGTGGTTGGAATCGCGGAGCTGCTCGAAGATGGCGTACGGGAAGCTCCATTGGGTGCGGCCGTCGGGCAGGCGCGCGTACACGAAGACGAGCCGCTCGGGGTCGGCGACGGGCAGTTGGCTCCACAGGAAGGCGTCGGCCATGCTGAAGATCGCGGTGTTGGCGCCGATGCCCAGGCCCAGGGTCAGGATCGCGACGCCGGTCACCGCCGGCGTCTTCGTCAGCACGCGCAAGCCGTAGCGAAGGTCCTGGAGCAAGCCTTCCAATCTTGCCTCCTCGGCTGGAGGTGAGTCCGTGAAACCGGGGAGCAATCTGCGGACCAAGCAGCCACGCTGCCGTAAGCCGTTGTTGTACCGGCGGGATGCCGGTGTGATCACCGCCCAAGCGCTACGGCGTCGTCCCGTTAGCGGACAAACGACCGTCCGGAAGCGGACACGCCATTCCTCGCTTGCGCCTCGCGGGGACCGTCACTGTCGCTAGGGCCCCTGCGATTCCGCGAGCGATCGACCAGGGCCGCCTTCGAGGTCATGACGGGATGATGCAACCGCGCGGAGGAGTCATCGCTGGATCCCATGCACGACGAGGAGTTCACGAGATGTCGACGATGGGCATGACGAGCGGCCATCTCGGCGTGCAGTTCGCAGCCAAGGCCGGCTACCGCACGGTGGCCATTGCGAGGGGCAAGGACAAGGAACCGCTGGCGCGTCGGCTCGGAGCGCATCACTACGTCGACAGCCAGTCCCAGGATCCGGCCGAGGAGCTGACACGGCTGGGTGGCGCCCGGGTCATCCTCGCGACTGTGACGTGCGGCAAAGCGATGACCGCGACCATCGGCGGCCTCGGCGTCGACGGCAAGCTGGTCGTTCTCGGCGCCGCTCACGAGCCCCTCGAGGTCTCCGCGCCGGCGCTTATCGGCGCCCGCCGGTCCATTGCGGGCTGGCCCTCGGGACGGTCGATCGACTCCCAAGATACGCTGGCCTTCAGCGTCCTGACCGGCGTGCGCTCGATGAACGAATTGCTGCCTTTGGACCGCGCCGGCGAGGCCTACGATCGCATGATGAGCGGCAAGGCCCGCTTCCGGGTGGTCCTCACGACGGGGGCGTGAGCTGGAGCTGACGGGGATCGAACCCGTGACCGCGCTAGCCACGGTCGCGTCCTATTCATCTCGCAATGTCTGTGCAGGATCGATTCTGGCAATTCGCAGAATTGGCACAGTGGTAGCAATGAGAGTTACAGATGCGAGCATCAAGACGACTGTGAGGATTGTGGGTAAGTCGTAGACGCCTACGCCATAGAGCACGCTGCGCATCACTCGCAGCGCTCCCGCGCACAGGACCAGTCCCAGAAAAAGGCCCAATACCGAGGCGCCCGCGCCTGGGCGGCCGATCCGCACCATTGCCTGGCCGACCGTCGAGCCCAAGGCCATGCGGATGCCTATTTCGCGCGTCTGCTGCGCCACGAGAGTTGCGACGAGTGCGAAGATTCCGACCGCACTCAGCAGTAGAGCTATTGCCGCCATTGCGCCCAGCAGCGCCACTTCGACGCGCTGGGTCGCCAGGGTCTTCGCCAGCAGGTCGCGCATACTGTAGAAGCCCGAGAAGGGTAGGTTCGGAGCAGCACTCGCCAGCGCGCGTTGCATCTGCGCAGTCAACTGTTCCACCGGACCAGCAGTGCGGACAATCCAACTTGGCTGGAACCAGACGTGAACCACCGAGAGTAACTGGGCGGGCACTTGCGCCGCGGGAATATACAGAGCCTCTTCGCCGGCAAGAGGCGCACCAGCAACCAAACCTGGCGCGATGGCCACATCTCCCACCACCCCGACGATCATCGTGTTCTTATCCACGTAACGCCCGACGGGATTTGCCCCGTGGAACAACTTGCGCATGAATGCCCGGTTGACGATGGCCACCCGCTGGGCATCCGGCCCATCTTCTTCGGTGAAGGAGCGCCCCATGAGGACCGGGATCTGCAGCGTCTCGAAATAACCGGGTGTGATATATACCTCATTCGTTTCGACGTGTTGTCCTGCTTCTTTACCGTCGCTGATGATCAGCGCTCCATCAACCACGGCGCGCTCATACGGCAGACTCAGGCCGACGGCGGCATGTTGCACACCGGGAATCTGACGCATGGCGGCCGTGCTCTCGTCCAACAGCTTCTTGAAGGCCGCAGGATCGTGGAAGCGGACGTCGTCGAGCGAGGCCTTGGCGGTCATGACTCCGTTCGGATTAAACCCTGGCGGCAGCGTCTCCAAGTGGACCAGGGTGCGGATGAGCAGCCCGGAGGCGGCCAGCAGCACGACGGTAAGGGCGATCTCGCCGGCGATAAGCCCCTGGCGCAGGCGCAGGCTGCCGCCTTTGGCCACGGCGCGGCTGGCCATCGACGAGCGTAGGTCCACATTGCGAGTTGCGAGCGCCGGGAGCATGCCGAACAGGACGCTCGTCAACACCGAGACGGCCAGCGCGAACGCCATCACGCGGCCGTCGAGGGAAACGCGCTCGACAGGGAGGAAGTGTGCGGGCAACAGCAGCAGGAGGCCGCGCAGGGCGAGAAAGCCCACACCCATGCCAACCGCTCCGCCCACAAGTGCCAATATCAGGTTTTCGATCCAGAACTGCTTCTGGATCTGCCACCGCGAGGCTCCCAGCGCCAGCCGGGTGGCTACTTCCGAGGTGCGCCGCAGCATGCGGACCAGCGTCAACCCCGCCAGATTGGCGCAGGCGATGAGCAGGATGAAGCCGGCGGCCAGCATCAGCGCCATTACCTGCGGACGCAGCGAGGCGGTCTCGCCCTTCTGGAGCGGCACCGAATAGTAGGTCACCTGCGCGCCGGGGTTGTTCCTCAATTCAAAGCGATTGGCACGGAGCGACCAGGCGCGGTTGATCTCGGCATCCGCCTCCTTCCAGGTCGCGCCATCGCGCAGCCGGGTGATGGACGCGAAGTTCGTTCCGCCTCCTTCGCCCTCGCGGCTGGGCTGGAGCGCCGTATATAGATCGGCGTTCAAGGGAGTCGTTGCGCCCTCAGGGAGCACCCCGATGACCGTGTACGGCGCTCCTTTCAACAGAATGGCCTGTCCCAGAATATTGGGGTTAGAGCTGAAGGTGTTTCGCCACAGACTGTAACTCAGGATGGCGGCCGTCGGTCCGTGCGGGCGGTCCTCGTCCTGAGAGAAATTGCGCCCCATGACAGGCTGAAGCGCCAGCACTTCAAGGTACTGCGCCGAGATGCGTCCCGCGCGGAGATACTGCCCCTGGGATCCCCATCCGAGATTGACGCCCGACGTTCCTGGACTTGAAACAGCCGATATCAGGGAGGGGGCATTGTCGCGTAGCAACTCCCATTGCTCACCATTTAGTTTGTGCCGCTCATCGGAGGCCCTGGAGCCGGTCACCCGTGTGTAAATCGTGCCCATCCGTTCGGGATGCGAGTAGGGCAGCCTCTTCAGCATGAGCGCATTCACCATGGCAAAAATTGCGGTGTTTGCGCCGATGGAGAGCGCCAGCGTGATGATGACCGTCACGGTAAATCCCGGATTGCGCCACAACTGGCGCGCTGCAAACCTCAGGTTGTGCCCTAGAGCATCCATCGACGATCCTCCTGGCGAGACACCAGGGATTTCTTCCGGGAGATCCAAAGGTCTTGGGCCGGACGTGTCCAGTGGTGGCGGCCTTCTGGGTTGACGGGGAGGCCTAGCCGCTTAGAAGTCCCGCGCACGGCGGACCGTGTACCCCCGAGCATTTGAGCCATCGTCTCCCCTTTCCTACGAGGGCCGTTCATCGAGAGTTTCGATTTCTTTAGTGACGCAACGATCTCGACCGATCTGGGACCTGCGACGTCTGGCGAGCAGCCGTGAAAGCAGCGGCCGAGAGCCCAGAGTTCCCGTTGGACGCGACAACCATCACTACACCGAGTGGGCACCGGCGCGGAATCAATGCGGGTTGGTTGCCGCGGACACACTCGTGGCGGGATGCTAGGTACGATAGCGGCTGGCGGGCATGTCCCACTCGCCGTTGATGTAGAGTCTGTCCTGGATCCGCATGCGTTCTCTTGTTGACCGCGCGGTCGGTGAATTGTGCCCCCGATCCCGATCCGGCGCACCCATCCAGAAGAGGTAGATCGTGAAGGCTGCCGTCTGTCGCACCCGCGGCGAGCCGGTGCGGGTCGAGGACGTCGAGCTGGACCGTCCGCAGCAGGGCGAAGTCCTCGTTCGACTCGCCGCAAGCGGAGTCTGCCATTCCGACTACTCGGTCCTGACCGGCGTGATGCCGATGAAGCTCCCCTGCGTGCTGGGGCACGAAGGGGCGGGAGTGGTAGAGGAGGTCGGGGCGGCGGTCAGCCACGTCACGCCCGGCGACCATGTGGTGCTTTCGTGGGTGACGCCGTGCGGAATCTGCTTCTATTGCCGCGAGGGCCAGCCCAACCTGTGCGACCTCGGTGCGAAGATCAACCTCCATCATCGAATGCCCGACGGCACGAGCCGCCTTCACAAGGACGGTGAGGACCTCCAGTCGTTCTCGGCCATAGGCGCCATGGCCGAGCGGGCGGTGGTGCCGGCGGCGGCCGCGGTCAAGCTGCCGCCCGACGCCCCGCTCGAGAAGGCCGCGCTGATCGGCTGCTCGGTGATGACCGGAGTGGGCGCCGTCTGGCACACGGCCGACGTGAAAGCCGGCAGCCGCGTGGCCGTCTTCGGCGCCGGCGGCGTGGGGTTGAACGCCATCCAAGGCGCCGCCGCCGTCGGGGCCGAGCGCATCATTGCGGTCGATGTCCACGCGCGCAAGCTTGAGCTGGCCCGCGTGTTCGGAGCGACGCACGTCGTGGATGCCTCCCGAGAAGACGCGGTCGCGGCGATCAGGGAGCTGACGGAGGGGCGTGGAGCGGATTACGCGTTCGAGGCCATCGGACGCAAGAAGACGATCGAGCAGGCCTATGCCGCCGTGCGGAGGGGTGGCACGTGCGTGGTGATCGGGATCGGACCACGGACGGAATCCGTCGAGCTGAACGTCTTCATGCTTCCGGTCCTGGAGAAACGCCTCGTCGGCTGCTGGTACGGCGGAGCCCGCGTTCATCGCGACCTGCCGCGGCTCCTCGCCATGTACCGGGCCGGCAAGCTCAAGCTCGACGAGCTGGTGACCCGCACCTACCGTCTGGAAGAAGTGAATCAGGCCTTCGCGGACATGGAGCGCGGAGAGAATGCGCGGGGCGTGATCACCTTCCTGGGAGTGTGAGAGGCGCACCAGCTAGTCTTGGTCCCCCCTCCGCATCCGCGACTGCAGCTCCAGGACGTCCTTCTTCACGCTGCGCGACGCGGCGAACAGGACGGCGGAGAGGATCGCCGCCAGCACGGGAACGAGGTACAGGGCCCTGTGGAGGCCCTCCGCTCGGAACGGGTTGAGCGCGGCGGGGGAGTTGGCCCTTGCCCCGCCCACGATCGTCGGCAAGACGTCGAAGAGTACCGCGCCGAACGACCGCTCGCCGACGACGCCGGCGACGGCACCCGCCTTCATCGTGCAATAGTCGCTGGCGACGCCTGTACCGAGCGGACCGAGCGATGCGCCGAGCAGGTACATCGCGCAGAAGTAGAGCGCCATCGCCGTGCCCCGCAGCGACGGCTCTACGATGTCTTGAACGGTCGAGTAGACGGTCGAGTAGTAGGCGTACATCACGCCGATGCCGAGACCCATGAGCAGCGAGAACGCCAGCACGTCGCCGCGAGGCCGCAGCAGGGCCAGGAACATGGGCGGCGTCGAGATCACGAGCGCCGCGGTCGCGACGAGCAGCCGGCCGTCCACGCGCCGGCGGTACAGCGCGTCGGCCGCGATGCCCCCGCCGAACAGGCCGACGATCCCCGAGAAGCCGTACACGACCATCGAGATCGTCCCCGCCTCGGCCAGGCCCACGCCGTGGAAGCGAATGAGGAAAGGGACCAGGAACGCCCCGAGGGCGTACATGTTGAAGTTGTGCAGCGCGCCGGAGGCGATCACCCACCACAGCGTCGGGATCGAGAGCACGAGGGCGTAGGGCGAGGCCCGACGCCGATGCTCGCCCACGGCGTGTTCCTCGGCCATCCCGCGCGCCGGCTCGCGGATCCGAGACGCCGCGACCGCGCACAAGAACCCCGGGACCGCCGCCACGTAGAACGTCGCCCGCCATCCCCAATTGTGTGCGATCCAGCCGCCCATGCCGTTGGCGAGGCCGAGCCCGAGCGGGAGTCCCAGCATCCAGATCGCCACGGCGCGGGCGCGCCGCGTCGGCGGGAACAGGTCGCCGATGAGGGACGTGGACGCCGGCGAGCACGTCGCCTCGCCGACGCCGACGCCGAGACGCGCCACGACCATCTGCGAGAAGGTGCGTGCGCAGCCCGAGACGGCGGTCAACGCGCTCCAGACGAAGACGCCGGCGCTCAGGATGCGCCGGCGTTCCGTCCGGTCCGAGAGCCGGCCCAGCGGCACGCCGACGATGGCGTAGAGCAGCGTGAACACCGTGCCGAGCAGCCCGAGCGCGGTGTCGCTGAGGGCCCATTCCCTGCGCACCTCTTCGCCGACGGCGCCCAGGATCTGGCGGTCGAAGAAGTTCATGAGGTTGATCGCGAATAGCACGGCGAGCGCATACGTGGCGCCGCCGTACGCGCCCGTGGCTCGTGCGGCGGTTGTTCGAGGCGCCGGCTTGTCCAAGGGAGAACCGGCCGATGGTAGCACGGCGGCGCTCTCGCTTTCCCGAGCAGTAAAGCATTGACAGCGAGTCCGGGCCGCCGTATAAGCGCTCACGGTGGAGCCCGACATCGAGGCAAACAGCGCGATCCCGCGCGTCGGAGATGCGGGAGAGCTGAAAGGCGTCGCGGTGTTTCTCGCGGCAGACGCCTCGAGCTATGTCACCGGCGAGGTCATCGCCGTCGACGGCGGCCGGTCGATCGTCTGAAGGACAGCCAGGGAAGACGATGCTCTGGAAGAGCCCCTACGCCGACGCCAACATCCCCGAAGCTTCGCTCCCGAGCGTGGTTTTGGAGCGTGCGGCCGCGTTGGGCGACAAGCCAGCGCTCGTCGAGGGGGCAACCGGCCGCGGCATCAGCTACGCCGAGCTGACCGAAGGGGTCCGGCGCGTGGCGCGCGGGCTGGCCGACCGTGACTTCGCGCCGGGCGACGTCCTTGGCCTGTACAGCCCCAACCTGCCCGAGTACGCCTTGGCCGTCCTCGGCGTCGCGAGCCTTGGCGGCACCGTCACCACCGTGAACCCGCTCTACACGGTGGACGAATTGGCCCACCAGCTCGAGGACGCCCGCGCCAGTGTCCTGGTCACCGCGCCCCCGTTCCTGGAGAAAGCGCGCGCGGCCGCCTCTCGCACCGGGGTCAAGGAGGTCCTCGTTTTCGGCGAGGCCGACGGCGCGCTGCCCTTCGCATCGCTGCTTCGAAGCAATGGCGAGCCGCCCGCGGTCCATATCGCTCCCCGCGAGCACGTCGCCGTGCTCCCGTACTCGAGCGGCACGACCGGCCTGCCCAAGGGCGTGATGCTGACGCACCACAACCTGGTTTCGAACATCTTCCAGTGCGCCGGCATAGACGACATCGGCGAGGACGACGTCGCGATCGCCGTGCTGCCCTTCTTCCACATCTACGGCCTCTCCGTGCTGTTGAACATGATGCTCCATCACGGCTGCACGCTGGTGACGCTGCCCCGCTTCGAGCTGGAGGTCTTTCTCGAGGCGATGCAGGACCACAAGGTCACGCTCGCCTACCTCGTGCCGCCGATCGTCCTGGGCCTGGCCAAGCACCCGGTCGTCGACAGGTTCGACCTGCGAAGCCTGCGGTGCATCAACTCCGGCGCCGCGCCACTGGGAGCCGACGTTCAGCGAGCCCTGGAGAAGCGCCTCGGCTGCATCGTCAAGCAAGGCTACGGGCTCACCGAGACGAGCCCGGTGACGCACATGAGCCCCGATGACCGCGTGCGGTTGGGAGCGTCCGGACTGCCGATCCGGAACACCGAGTGCCGGATCGTGGAGCCGGTCTCCCGCGCGGACCTGGCCGCGGGCGAGCGCGGCGAGGTCTGGGTGCGGGGACCGCAGGTGATGAAGGGCTACCTGAACGACCCGAGCGCCACGCGCGCAACGATCACGTCCGAAGGGTGGCTCCGGACGGGCGACATCGGCTACGTCGATGCCGACGGGTTCCTGTTCGTGGTGGACCGGCTCAAGGAGCTGATCAAGTACAAGGGCATGCAGGTGGCGCCGGCCGAGCTGGAGGCGCTGCTCCTGACGCACCCCGCGGTGGCGGATGCGGCCGTGATCGGCAGCCCGGACGCGGAAGCCGGCGAGGTGCCGAAGGCGTTCGTGGTCTTGAAGGGCGAGGCCACGCCGGATGCGCTGATGGGGTTCGTCGCGGAGCGTGTCGCCCCGCACAAGAAGATCCGCAAGGTGGAGATCGTGGAGCAGATCCCAAAGTCGCCTGCGGGCAAGATCCTGCGGCGGCTGCTCGTGGAAAGGGAGCGTGGGGCGGATGCGCACCCGTCTTGATCGAAACGGAGGCCCCATGTCCAACGTCGTGCGCTACGAAGCGACGCACGGGGTCGCCGTCCTCACGGTCGACAACCCTCCCGTCAACGCGCTTGGCCCCGGAGTGCTGGAGGCCATCGAGGAGGCCATCGCCCGCGGCCTCGGCGACCCCCTCGTCGACGCCCTGGTCCTGATGGGCGCCGGCCAGACCTTCGTGGCCGGCGCCGACATCAACGTCTTCAAGACGATCAAGAGCCGCGAGCAGTCGCTCGAGAGGTCGCGGCAAACCCACGCGCGGCTCTTGCGCTTCGAGGACGCCACGAAGCCGCTGGTGGCCGCCGTCCACGGCAATGCGCTCGGCGGCGGGCTCGAGCTGGCGATGGCCTGCCACTACCGCATCGCGACCGCGGACGCGAGGGTCGGGCAACCCGAGGTGACGCTCGGCATCATCCCGGGCGCGGGCGGCACGCAGCGGCTTCCGCGGCTCGCGGGCGCCGCGATGGCGCTGGAGATGTGCACGGAGGGCAAGCCGGTTCCCGCGGCGCGGGCGCAGGCGAGCGGGATCGTCGACCGCGTCGTGAGCGGGGATCTGCGGCAAGCGGCGATCGCATTTGCCGGCGAGCGCGCGGGCAAGGTTCGCAAGACGCGCGAGCGGACCGAGAAGATCGCCGACCGCGACGCGGGGCTCGCTGCCTGCGTGGCCGTCCGGACGGCGCTCGGCAGGACCGCGCGCGGCGCTCGGGCGCCGTTCCTGGCCGTCGACGCGATCGAGGCCGCCCTGACGCTGGACTTCGACGCCGGCTCGGCACGCGAGCGGGAGCTGTTCGCTGACTGCGTCGTGTCCACCGAATCGCGCGCGCTGGTGCATCTCTTCTTCGCCGAGCGAGAAGCGGCCAAGGTCCCCGACGTGCCCAAAGACACGAGGGCTCGCGAGATCCAACGGGCCGCCGTCGTCGGCGCGGGCACCATGGGCGGCGGGATCGCGATGACGTACGCGAACGCCGGAATCCCCGTGCTGCTGAAGGAGGTCGACGCCGACGCGCTGCAGCGCGGCCTCGCCACGATCCGCAGGAACTACGAGGCCTCGGTCTCAAAGGGGAAGGTGAGCGCCAACGAGATCGACCGCACGCTGGCGCTCATCACGCCGACGACGAGCTACGACGGTTTCGACGGCGCCGACATCGTGGTCGAGGCGGTCTTCGAGAACATGGACCTGAAGAAGTCGACGTTCGCCGATCTCGGTCGCGTCACGCGGGACGATTGCGTGCTGGCATCCAACACCTCGACGCTCGACATCGACGAGCTGGCCCGCGCGAGCGGAAGGCCGGCGCAGGTGATCGGCCACCACTTTTTCAGCCCCGCCAACGTGATGAAGCTGCTCGAGATCGTGCGGGGGCACGAGACGAGCCGGGAGACGATCGCCACGTCCCTGAAGCTGGCGAAGCGCCTGAGCAAGGTCGGCGTGGTGGTCGGCAACTGTTTCGGCTTCGTCGCCAATCGGATGCTGGCCTACTACATGCGCGAGGCGTACCTGCTGCTCGAGGAAGGGGCGAGCGTGCCTCAGATCGACGGCGCCCTCACCGAGTTCGGGATGCCGGTCGGCCCCTATGGCATGCAGGACATCGCGGGCATCGACGTGGGGGCGCGGATCCGCCAGTACTTGAAATCCATCGGCAAGACGCGGGCGGAGGGCCCGCAATCGGAGGTGCCGGACCGGCTGTACGAGATGGGCCGGTACGGACAGAAGACCGGCGCCGGCTGGTACCGGTACGAGCCGGGCAGCCGCACCCGGATTCCGGACCCGCTGGCCGATCAGTTGGCCGAAGAGGCCGCGCGGCGGCGCGGGATCACGCGCCGCCGCATCTCGGACGAGGAGATCATCGCGCGTATCATGACCGCGCTCGCCAACGAAGGCGCGCGAGTTCTGGAAGACGGGTACGCGATCCGCGCCGGCGACATCGACGTCATCTACTGCTATGGCTTCGGCTTTCCGCGGCACCGCGGAGGGCCGATGTTCTACGCCGACACCGTCGGCCTGACGACCGTCTTGGCGAGGGTCCGGGAATACCGCGGCCGCCTCGGCGACCACTGGGCGCCCGCGCCGCTGCTCGAGCGACTGGCGGCGGCCGGTCGCGGCTTCTACAGCGACGCCTCTTGACTACTCAGCTACAGGCCTCGAAGAGGGCCGCGGCGCCCTGCCCGCCACCCACGCACATGGTCACCACGCCGTAGCGCGCCTTTCGGCGAAGCATCTCGTTCGCGATCGTTCCGACCAGGCGCGAGCCCGTCATCCCGAACGGGTGGCCGATCGCGATCGAGCCCCCGTTGACGTTGAGCTTGTCCATTTCTATGCCGAGCCGGTCGCGGCAATACACCACCTGCGAAGCGAACGCCTCGTTCAGCTCCCAGAGGTCGACATCCTCGACGCGCAGGGAATGCTTCTTGAGCAGCTTGGGCACGGCGAAGATCGGGCCGATGCCCATCTCGTCGGGCTCGCAGGCGGCCACCGCGTACCCGCGAAAGACCAACTTGGGCCGGATGCCGAGCGCCTGCGCGCGGTCCATCGACATGACCACGGTCGCGGACGCGCCGTCGGAGAGCTGCGAGGAATTGCCCGCCGTGACGGTGCCCTGCCCGCTCGTCGTGTCGAACGCCGGCGGCAGCCTCGACAGGCCTTCGCGCGTGGTGTCCGGCCGGTTGCACTCGTCTTGCTCCACCAGGTGGTCCTCCTCGCCGATCTTCTCCCCGGACTTCTTGTCGAGCACCGCGCGGCGGACCTGGATCGGCGCCAGCTCGTCGCTCCAGAGGCCTTGCTGCTGAGCGCGGGCCGTGCGCTGCTGGCTGGCGAGAGCCAGCTCGTCCTGCGCCCGGCGGCTGATCTGGTAGCGCTTGGCCACCACCTCGGCGGTCTCGCCCATCGCGATGTAGAGGCCGGGATGGCGCTCCTCGACCCACGGGTTGGGCGAGGCGTCTCGCTCCATCATCGTGATCGACTCGACGCCGCCGCCGATCGCGGCCTCGACTCCCTCCTGAAGCACCATGTGCGCGGCCTGGACGATGGCCTGGAGGCCGGAGTTGCAGAAGCGGTTCACGGTGACGCCGGGCGTCGTCACGGGCAGGCCGGCGCGCAGCGCGGCGACGCGCGCGACGTTGTGCCCGGCCGGCCCGTGAGGCTGACCGCAGCCGAGGATGACATCCTCGATCTCTTCCTTGCCGAGCTGCGGGACCTTGGCCAGGGCGTGGCGGATGCAGTGCGCGGCCAGATCGTCCGGCCGCGTCATGTTGAAGGACCCGCGATGTGACTTCGCCAGCGGCGTGCGGCTGCTCGCGACGATCACCGCTTCTCTCATGGCCTCATATCCGCGCCGGGCCTCGCGCGTATCGTCCTAGAAGCTCAGCTTCGCCGCGAGCTGGATCTGCCGCGGGGGCAGGGTCAAGGTGTAGTGGCCATACGCGGGCGCCGGGTTCGTCGGGAAGTCCCGCGGACCAAAGATCACGAACGACGACTGGTTGGTGTCCTCGATGAAGTTGGCGCGGTCGAAGACGTTGAACACGTCCAGGATCGCCTCGATCGCCCCGCTCTTCCCGAACTTGAATCTCTTGCTGAGGCGCACGTCCAAGTTGATTTGCTTCTCCGTCGTCCCGCTGTTCCGCCCGACGGCCGTGGACTCGTCCAGCGGGTTCGTGCGTGCTCGGTCGGATGGGAAGGCCCCGCCGTTTCCATCCCCGTTCAGGTCGGTGCCCGCCAGAGGCGTGAAGGGGCGTCCGGACGCGGCGGTGAAGATCGTGGAGAACTGGAAGTCCCACGGGAACTGGTAGACCCCTGAGAAGACGAGGCGGTGGCGCTGGTCGTGGGTCGCGGGCCCGCGCTCGAGGCCCGGGTGGAAGTTCAGCGGCAGACCGAACCTGTCGTCGGGATTCCGGCCCTCACCGTTGTTCTGGGGAATGAAGTTGCTCTGGAAGTCGGTGGAGCTGTCCTCGGCCTTGCCCAGCGTGTACGAGGCCAGGAACTGGTAGTTGTGGCTGAAGCGCTTGGAGAGCGACACCGTCACGCCCTTGTACCAGGTCTCGCCGAAGGCCGTGTACTGGAGCACAGACGCCGAGGTCCCCGCGATGCCTCCGTTGACGCACGGCCGCGACGGGATCGCGGAGCACGGAAGGTCATTGGGACGCCGACCCGCGCCCAGCTTGGCGGGCAGGACGGGGTTGTAGTCGATGGTCCCCACCTGGTTGAAACCGCGCACATAGACACCATTGACCGCGAGCGAGAAGTCCGTCCCCAGGGCTCGGTCAAAGCCCACGGCCGCCTGGTGAGCGTACGATGTCTTGAGAGCCGGGTCCAGGCTGATCACGGTACTCGCATAGGAGCCTCCCAGGAGCGTCTTGGCCTGATCCTCGCTGAGGACGTGGCCGGGAGCATTCCACGCTCTTTGAGCCAGGGCAAAGGGAAGGACCAGGGTCCGGACGCCGTTGGACTGCCCGTTGATGAGGCTGGCCACGGAAGGGACGGCCTGGATGATGTCGTCGTAGAACATCCCGTAGGACGCGTGGAGCGAGGTCTTCCCGTCCCCCGTGAGGTCGTAGGCCAGGGCCAGGCGCGGAGCGACGTTGTCGCCGTCGCTCGCGACCGGGTAGGTGAACCTCGTGCCCCCCACGTCAGAGACGTTGTACGTATAGTCGGGCAGGTACTTCCGCTGGTAGCGCACGCCCGGCTTCACGATCAGACGCCCTAGCTTCCACTCGTCTTGCGCGAAGACGGAGAAGTCTGTGTAGGTCGCGTCGGGATAGTGCGAGGTCCCGTAGCCTTGGATGTAGGCAGCGGGGCGGCCCGCCTGGAGCGCGGCCAGCGCCGTGGGAAACAGGCCCGGTATCGCGCTGAAGATGTACCGCCCGCCGAAGTGCAGGGGCAGCGCGTTGTGGTCGCCGGGGTTGGTGATTCGGTTGTACTCGCCCCCGACCTTGAGCCGGTGGCTGCCGCTGACGTAGCTGAGTGTCTCCAGCAATTGAATGCGCTTGTTCAAGCGGAGCTGCGGCGTGAAGCGCTGGCGTCCGACGGTGGCGAAGCCCGTGATCTCCAGGGTAGGTCCACCCAGATTGTCTCCAATGCACTCTCCCCCGCAGCGAGGGTCGAGGGCGTTGATGTCCTGCTTTTCGTAGGCGTACTGCGCGCGAAGCTCGTTGATCCACTTGTTCGACAAGATGTCGGTCTCGGAAGCGGACACGGACCAGTCGGTGCGGAGCTGCACCGTGGAGCGGCTCTTGGCCACGATGCCGCCAAAGTCGTCGATCCCCTCCCTGTTGATGTGCGCGAAGCTCCCGCGCAGGGTCAGAGTGTGCTCGGGGGTCCAGTGGTGGTCGATCTTCGCGAGGGCTTCGGTGTTCTTGAGGCTCACGGGGACGTTGCCCAGGTCCACGGGGAAGCCGGCGGTGCCGAGGACCGCGGCCGCCTGCGGGTCGATCAGCACGAGCCTGGCGTCCTTGATGTCGGTCCGCTCGAAGGACAGGAAGAAGAACGTCTTGTCCTTCTTGAGGGGCCCGCCCAGCGTGGCCCCTTCCTGCTTCTGGTTGTAAGGGGCCTTCTGCGCGTCGATGGGATTTCCGAAGACGTCGAACTTGTCGAAGTAGTTCTTGGAGTTCAGGGACTTGTCGCGGAAGTAGAAGAAGGCGTTGCCGTGGAACTCGTTGGTCCCACTCTTGGTCACGATGTTGACGACGCCTCCCGAGGCCTTGCCGAACTCCGCCGAATAGGAGTCCGTGAGCACCTGGAACTCCCGGATGGCTTCCTGGCTGAAGACGGCCCGTACGGCGCCGACGGCGGAATCATTGTTGTCGAGGCCATCCACCATGATGTTGTTGGATCGGGCCCGCTGTCCCGTGAAGGACAGCCCCGATGTGGCCGAGGCCCCCTGCTGGGGCGTTCGGTCGGGGGCAACGCCCGGAGTGATCACGGAGAAGCTGATGAAGCTCCGCCCGTTGATCGGCAGGTTGTCGATTTGCTGCTGCCCCACGACGGACTGGACTGCCGTCTGGCTTGGGTCCACGACGGGCGCCTCGGCGGTGACCGTGGTTTCCTCCTGGCCCCCGGCCACCTTCAGCGTGAAGTCGATCTCCACCTCCTGGCCGAGGCGCAGCGCGAGGCCCTCCTTGGTCTGGGTGGCGAAGCCGGAGAGGTTGACCGTGATTCTGTACGTCCCGGGCGGAAGGGCGCCGATGTAGTAGGTCCCTCTGCCGTCGCTGACGACGGTGCGGGAGATATTGGTCGCCGGGTTCGTGGCCCTGACCGTGGCCCCGGGAACGACCGCGCCCGATTCGTCCTTGATCGTCCCTTGCAGGTCGGCCCCCGTGAGGCGCGCCTGGGCGAGGGCCCCAGGGGGAAGGACGAACGGGACGAGCAGAAGCGGCAGCGCGGCGATTCGCCTCATAGAGCCTCCAGACACTGCGCTCCGGCATCCCCGGGGAGCGCCGTGATTCGTGAGACTGTTTTGCCTCGGAGCCTAGAGGTACTTTACCGCGAAGTCAAGGGCTGGTTCGTCCCCTGGCGCCCGGCCCATGGTAGAGTCTGCACGTGAAGCTGATGCGCAAGTCGTCGTCCTCCCGGCTTCGGCTGCGTTCGGACGCGCCCCGGCCCCGGCGCTCGCCCGGGGCCCAAAGACACGGTTCGGGTGTCGCGAAGGAGAGCGAGCGGCGCAAGGACATCATCACTCGGGCCGCGCCGATCCTGATGAGGGAAGGCTACAAAGGGATCTCGATGAACGAGCTGGCCCGCCAGCTCCACCTCACCAAGCCGGGCCTCTACTACCACTTCAAGGACAAGCAAGAGCTGCTCTACGCCAGCATGAATCACAGCATGGACTTCATCGAGAAGATGTCGCTGCAGGCGACGATGGGCGCGCGCGACAACGAGGAACGCCTGCGGGAGATCATCTACCGCCACGCGCTGCGGGTCGCCGTCAGCGAGCGAAAAGGGGCACTGACGACGCTGATCGTCGACGACGTGAGCTTCCTCAGGTCCGAGGACCGGCGCGTCATCACCCAGCGCAAGCGGGCCTACTTCGAGCTGGTCCGGGCGACGGTTACCCAGTTGAAGAAGGAGGGCAGGCTGCGCAAGAGCCTCGACCCGGCGGTGGCGACGTTCACGATCCTCGGCATGGTCATGTGGCTGACGAAGTGGTACGAGCCATCCGGGCGACTGAGCGCCGAGGAGGTGGCGGGGCAGATCGCGGACATGGCGCTGGCCGCGCTGGTCACGGACGGGGCCTGACCGCCAAGTCAGCCGGCCGCTTCCATCTGATCGCGGCGGACCTGCGCGGCCACGGCGGCCGAGAAGGGCACCGCTTCTAGACTCGCGTCCTACTTCAGCTCCTTGCTGCTGTAGCCGAGGATGCGGCGGGCGATGATGAGCCGGTTGATCTGGCCGGTGCCCTCGAACAGGTCGTTGATCCTGGCGTCGCGCATCCACTTCTCGAAGAGCAGGCGGCGCGAGTAGCCCAGCGGCCCCATCAGCTCCACGCCCTTCTGGGTGGTCCGGGTGACCACATCGCCCGCCTTGACCTTGCACATCGAGGCTTCCACGGTGTTCGGTTGGCGCTGGTCCATCAGCCAGGCGGCCTTCACCGTCATGAGCCAGCCCGCCCGGAGCTGGGCCTCCATCTCGACGATGTCGCGCTCGAGGGCGGTGAGGAGGTGGCGCGGTGTGCCGTAACGGATCTTCACGCCTCGCTCCGCCAGCTTCTCCTTGAGCAGCTCCAGCGTGGCGCGGGCGATCCCGAGGGCGCTGGCGGCGACGTTCGGCCGGGTGGCATCGAAGGTGGCCATGGCGCCCTTGAAGCTCTTGGTGGGGTCCACCACGTCGGGGCTGCCGAGCAGGTTGTCGAGAGGGATGCGGCAGTTGTCGAGGACCGCGACGGCCGTATCGCTGGCCCGGATCCCGAGCTTGTGCTCGAGCTTGGTGATCTTGAGCCCGGGCGCGCCCGCCTCCACGATGAAGGGCTTGATCCCGGCGCGGCCGGCCGAGCGATCCACCGTGGCCCAGACCACCATGAAACCGTCGGAGTCGACCATCGACTTGTGTCCAGCGGTGACGAAGATCTTCTCGCCGTTCAGGACCCAGCAGTCGCCGTCGCGCACGGCCGTGGTGCGGATGGCCGCGGTGTCCGACCCGCAATGGGACTCGGTCATCGCCATGCTGGCCCACTTCGGCTTGCCTTCCCGGTAACGAGCGAGGAAGCGCGTCTTCTGCTCAGGCGTGCCCGTGACCTCGACCGCGGCCCCGCCCAGGCCGGCGCCGGGGCCGCACAGGTAGATCCCCGCGTCGCCCCAGGATTGCACCTCGATGACGTGGACGAGCGTCTGGGCTACGACGCTCGTCCCGTCGCTCGGCAGCCGCGCGCCCGCGCGGAAGCTCTCGCCGGTCTTGAGCTGCCTCTCCCACATGAGGTTCACGAACTCCCAGGGGATCTCGTGCTCGTACTCGTCGTAGTAGCGGGCCTTCTCGCGCATCAGGCCGCTGGCCACTTGACGCACGAATTCCAGACGCTCGTCCATCTCGCGCGGCCGTTCGAACGAGATC
>Ga0070698_100003394_pt1 | contig 17515 bp, 15 predicted proteins | sample KBSK1502metaG_FD_65477 | JGI IMG/M metagenome (GOLD analysis project Ga0070698, IMG submission 65477) | Corn, switchgrass and miscanthus rhizosphere microbial communities from Kellogg Biological Station, Michigan, USA - KBS K1-50-2 metaG | ecosystem: Host-associated > Plants > Roots >...
ACCGCCGCCCGAGGGGTTGATCGTCCAGGTGAAGCTTGCCGAGCCGGACGCATTGGTCGTGTCCTTCGCGGTCACCGTGACGTTGGCGGTGCCGGCCGTGGTCGGCGTGCCGCTGATTAGTCCGGAAGAAGAGTTGATGGACAGGCCGGCCGGCAGCCCGGTGGCGCTCCAGGTGAACGTCTGGCCGGACTGGGAGTCGGTGGCCTGCATCTGGAGGCTGGTGGCGGTGCCGACGGTGCCGGTCTGGTTGCCGGGGTTGGTCACCGTGACCGTGTTACCGCCGCCGCCGTTGCTGACAATGGGGTGGCTGCCCTCACAGGTGCCGGCGCCGTCGCTGCCGTCGTTGGCCCAGGTGGTCTGCACCGCGAAGGTGCCTGTGGCCAGGGAGAGGTCGAACGAGCCGCCGGCCGTGCCAGGGGTGATCCAGGCGCACTTGTCGCCGTTTTCCGCGCCGCTGGAGTCGGTCCACCCGCCTGGCGGGTTCTGGTCGGTGACGGTCTCCGCGTACTCGTGGCCGTTGACGATGGAGACGCCGTCCAGCGTGCCCGCGCTTCCGGAGTTGACGAAGTCCTGCCCGCAGGAGGTGCCCATGTCGGTGATGTAGGGGCTGTTGGTGAAGGCGATGTCGCCGTACGGTGAGGTCACCGCGCCGCCGGACAGAGTGGTGTCGCCGTTCCAGTCGTGCCAGGCGCAGAAGTTGCCGCTCGGGGTGTTGAACCCGTCGGGGTGGGTGCCGGTCGGCGACACGATGATGTACTGCGCGTCCCGGTTGGCGGCCGCGGTCGTGTTGCCGAAGTGGGCGGCCGCGTTGACCGCTTCCACGCCCAGTTGGTGGCCGGTCGCCTGGCTTGGCGAGGCGGTACTCTCATCCACCCACACGCCCGACAGCACGCTGCCGCCGGCCGGGTACGCGACGTGTTGGGTGTTGCTGGCCGGGCAGGACTGCGAGCCAGTCGCGACGCCGTCGCAGTACTGGGTCATGACCCCCGACCACAACTCGCCGTTGGTGCCGAGGCCCTTGTAGAACTCTTGGAGGTAGGGAGCTTCGCCGGAGGGGTCGCCAGAGAGCGTGACGTCCCCGTTGCCGTTGGTGCTCTGGGTGCCCCACTGCGAGCCGTAGAACACCACGTACAGCTTCTCGCGGCCGCTAGTGACGCCGATGCCGTCGACTCCCCCGCCGTAGTTGAGGTCGTTGGCCGACTGGGTCACGGACGGTTGATGGCGGCGCTGCCACCGCTTCATCAGCTTGAGCTGCTGGATGGTCGGCACGACGCCATGCCGGTAGGGGTGGTGGTAGGCGGGCGAGTACGGGTTGACGACGGTCGGTGACAGGTGCGCGGACGTCCGCGCTCCGGCGCCGGGCGCCTGCATCGCGGTCACGAGGACCACCGCGGTGCACGCGGCGACGCTGCCGCGGGCGGCCCATCTGCGGATGGGGGTAAGGGGTCTCATCCTGCTCCTCCCACTGCACAGGGGGTTCTGCGCTGCCTGGTAGGCGCGCCTCGGGCACGCTGGGTATGGTGCCTCGCGCGCAAGATAACTATCGGCCAATAGGCCGTCAATGAGTGTTACCCAGAGTAAACGGTAAGAATAGGAGAAAGCCGGATCAACCAGGCATCATGCGGAAATGCGGCTGCCGTGCAGTTACCGAATGGCCATTTAACAGCATTTTGTCCAGACAAAACATGGCTCGCGATGGCGCTCGCCGGGAGCCGCAGTCGGCCGTGCGGCCAGTTCCGCCGCGGGCGCAGCGGTTCAGCGGCCCACCGGGCCGACCAGGCCGCTGGTGTAGGCGAGCACGACGAGCTGGGCGCGGTCCCTCGCACCCAGCTTGGTCATGGCCCTGCTGACGTGGGTCTTCGCGGTCAGCGGGCTCACCACTAGCCGGGCCGCGATCTCGTCGTCCGACAGGCCCTCGGCGACCAGCGCGACCACCTCTCGCTCCCGGTCTGTCAGGGCGGCGACGCCCGGGCACGTGCCGCCGCCGCGCGGTGCCAGGCCGCCGCCGGGCGGGGCCGGGTCGCTGCGACCGGAGGTGAACGCGGCGATCAGCGACCGGGTGACGCTCGGCGCCAGCAGCGCGTCGCCGCGGGCCACGACCCGCACCGCCTGGAGCAGCTCGTCAGGCTCGACGTCCTTGACGAGGAAGCCGCTCGCGCCGGCCCGCAGCGCACCGAAGACGTGCTCGTCGTCGTCGAACGTGGTCAGGACCACCACCGGCGATTTGCCCGAAGCCTCGGTCCTGACCTGCGAGGTTCGCTACAGTTTCGAGGATGCGCGAACATCACGAGGCTGACAGTTCTGGCAGCACCGCAGAGTTCCGCGCCTTCGTGGATCGGCCGGGGGGCCCGGAGGCGACTCAGGCCTGGACCATGCGCGCGCCGCGTAACCGCGTCGCGATGCTATCCGCGATCGTGGTCGGGGTGGCCGTCGTGCTCGCCCTGATCGCTTTTGCCGTCATTGGCTAGCGGTACCCGCGTCATCCGCCGCCGGGTTTCCGCGGGCGCTCGGCTCTCGCCCGGCGGCCACCTGCGGGCTGACGCGTTCCCGCCCCCGGACCGAGCCGTCCAGGACCGTCTGGTCCTGATCGGCCGGGTGACCCCCCCTCACAAGGAGCCACAGCACGGCGAAGACGACAATGGTCAGGCCGATGTAGAACAGGTCTTGCACGGTCCCTCCTAGGGCGGCCGCAACCCGGTCGCTGGGCATGCCACGCCGACCGGGACGATGCAGTCTTATCTGCGGAAACGGCGGCCACAGCGGCTCCATGCGGCACCCATGCGGGGCGGCCGAACTCCCTAACAGAACCCATGCGGCTACCGGTGCCGATTGGTGTTATCACGGGTACATGCAGACCTGGCGAGTGCTCGGCCGCGACCGCGTGGCGGTGCTCATCGCGCTGGCGGCCCCGCTGGCGCTTGCCGCCATCCTGGTGCCGTTCCGGGCCAACTTCCCCAACACTGATGCCGCGCTGGCCATGCTGCTGGTCGTGGTGGCCGTCGCGGCGAACGGGTACCGGCTGGCCGGGGTGCTGGCCGCGCTGTCGGCGGCGGCGTGGTTCGACTTCTTCCTCACCCGGCCCTACGAACGGTTCACGATCACCGGCCGGACGGACATCGAGACCACCGTCCTGCTGCTGGTCATCGGCGTGGCAGTCACCGAACTTGCGGCCTGGGGCCGCCGTCAGCACGCGACGGCCAGCAGGAGGGCCGGCTACCTGGACGGGATCAAAGCCGCCGCGGAGTCGGTGGCGGCCGGTGGCGCCCCGTCGGCCCTGATTGACCAGGTGACCAGGCAGCTCACCCAGTTGCTGTCGCTGGAATCATGCCGGTTCCAGTACGGCGTCGCCGGCGTCGGCCAGCCGGCCCGGATGCGGCACGATGGCACAGTCATCGCTGGGAACCGGGCCCGGGACGTGGCCAGCGAGGGGTTTCCCCGTGACACCGACGTAGAACTGCTCGTAGAGAGCGGCGGGGTATTTCAGGGCAGGTTCCTGATGACGCCGCTGCCGGGTGCGCGTCCCGCGCTTGAGCAACGGCTGCTGGCCGTCGCTTTCGCCGACCAGGTCGGTGCCGCGATCGCCACCAGCCACCGGGTCGACCAGGGGTAACCCGGGCGGCGTCAAGACCCCGGGCGGCCTCAAGGCCAGGGCGGCGTCAAGTCCCGAGGCGGAGGCCCACCTCGTCGGCGCGCGCGAGCAGGTCGGCCGGGTCGGCGTAGACCCGGTAGGCGCCGGCCCGCTCCAGTTCCTCCCGGCCGTACCCGCCGGAGAGGACGCCGATCCCGATCGACCCGGCCCGCCGGGCCGCGAGCAGGTCCCAGACGCTGTCCCCCACCACGAAGGCGTGCTGCGGCTCGACGCCGAGCAGCGCCGCCGCGGCAAGGAACAGATCGGGGTCGGGCTTGGCGTGGGCCACCATGTCCCTGGTGACCAGCGGCGCGTCGGGAGGCAGGCCGAGCATGGGGAGGGCGCGCACGGCCGTTACGTGGTAGCCGCTGGTCGCGATGGCCCAGGGCACCTTCCGCTCGGTCAGCGTCGCCAGCAGTTCGGCGGCCCCGGGCAGCGCGCGGACCGAGTCCACCTGAGCTAGGTATTCCTCCCCGTGCCAGACCTGCAGCATGGCGATGTCGTCGCCGGACAGCGTCCGCCCGGTCTCCCGGAGCAGCGCGGTCACGAACAGGCCGCCGCTCATCCCGATCCGCCGGTGGATCCGCCACACCGACAGGTCGATGCCCAGCCGGGACAGCGCCGTCCGCCAGGCGATCACGTGCTGGTACACGCTGTCGATCAGCGTCCCGTCGAGATCGAACAGGAACGCGGGCACGGGAGGGACCTGGTACGGCGGCATTTCGCTCATGGGGCCAGTCTGCCGCCCCGAGCGCCCCCTTACGCGGCTTCGGCGGGCGGGTCGTGGTCGCGGAGGGTGCGGCCGTAGGGGCTGGTCGCGGTGATGGTGCCGTCGGCGTTGAGGGCCAGAGACCAGCCCCAAGTGTGGATGACGATGAGGTGATGGAAAGCGCAGACGGGACCGAGGTTGCCCAGCGCCGTCCGGCCACTCTGGGAACGGGGGATGAAGTGGTGGATGTGGCAGGCGGTGGCCGGGACGTGGCAGCCCGGGAAGCTGCAGGATCGGTGGCGGGTGAGGACGGCGCGGCGCAAAGCCGGTGGGATCGTGGGCTCGGCCTCGCCGGTGTCCAGCGGCAGCGGGATGGCCAGGGGCTGGCTCGCGGAGCCGCCCGGGGTGCCGGACAGCTGGGATTGGCGCAGCCAGGCGGCCAGGCCGCCAGGGCCGGACAAGGCGTCGGCGGCCAGGCGGAGCATGGTCTGCCGCAGCCGGGCCAGCGTAGCGGGGGACAGAGGTGCACGTGCCGGGCAGGTGCAGCCGCCGCAGGAGCAGCCGCAGGCGATTGCCTCCGCCGCCCCGCTCATTCCCGCCGCCCCTCCCGTCCTGGGTGGCCCGCCCGTCGTGGCCGCCCTGCCGGTTGTCGCGGGTGTCCCGGCTGAGCCATCCGCGCGGAGGCCCTTGCTGGCCAGGTAGACCTCGGTGAGCCGGTCGAGGGCAACCCAGTCGACGTAGCCGGTGACGATCGGGGCGATGGCGGCATCACACGCCGCGGCACCGGCTGCCGGGCCGGTTAGCCACCCAGGCTGCGATGCGCGGGCGGCAGCCCAGGCCGCCTCGGCCGCCGACGCGCCAGGGAGGTCCCGCAGTTGAGCCAGCGTCATGTGCAGGTACACCTGGGTGGGCTGCCCGGCCCGGCCAGGCAGCATGCCGGTGGCGATCAGGCGCTGGCACGCTTCCTCGAGCGCGTCATGGCGGCGCTGCGCCGCGCTGCGCAGGTCCTCCGGGCCGGCCCGCTTGCCCAAGGCCTCCAGCACCGCGTCCAGGGCGGCCGAACATCCCGCCGTCAGGTCGCCGGTCAGCCGGCCGGTGCCGCCGATGGTGGTGCCCAGCCACAGGGCCCGGTCACCGAAACCGCCGTCGCCGCCATCACCATCGCGGTGGGTGCGCTCATACATCTCCTGCGCCAGGCCCCCGAGCCCGGCCAGGTCTGCACCGTTGCGCGCGGCCGCCGCCAAAATCTCGTCGGCGTCGTCCTGCTGGCTCGGTGGGAGGCGGTCGGTCCAGGCGCAAAGTTGCCTGGCCCAGGACGGCGACAGGTCACCGGCAGCCAAGGCGTTGGCGATGACCGGGTGCGCGGCAAGCCGCCGCACCCAGCCGACCGCGCCCGAGGCGGCGGCAGCGGTGACCCGGGTCTGCCACTTCAGCCAGGTCCGGGCGCTGCCCTGGCCATCGTCCTCGTACGCGGCCTGCCCGGCGAACGCCGCGAGCACCCGCGCCCGCGCCACTGTGTGCTTGGACTCGGCGCGTTCCAGGCCGCGCAGCACATCGGCCTGAGCGGCGGCCGGCAGAGACGCGGCGTCGGAGGCGTTGAGGTGATCCAGGGCACGGTCGAGCATGACCAGCGCCTCGGCTACGGTGGCCGGCTGGCCCAGGCCATCGCACATGCCGGTCACCTCCCGTCCTGATCACCGCCCACCTGCGGCGCTACCCAGTCCTCGAAACTTAGTTCGATTCTATAGGATCCTGCTGACATTCCGGGGTTCGTTCCGGAGATCAGAGCAGCTTTCTTCGGAGGCAGTCTGCGCCTGCCAGGCCGTCAATGACGACGCCGGGATTCCGCCGATTCCCGCCGTTATTCACCCCCCTTTCACGGTTTCCGCGCCGCTTTCCAGGCGTGCGCGTAACCCACCTGCTTTCTTGCGGCTCTTCGCCCCCGATCCGCCTCGACTTCGTCTTTTCCTTTCTCCACCGTGAGGCCATCGGCACGAACGCCTCCGAGCAGCAAGGAGAAGCCGATGACCGCACGAGGAGACCTGCAGGAGCAGGGGGGTGCCCAGCCGCCCCGGCCGGTGACCGAACTCCCCCTCGCCTCACCCGACCCGGCGGAGTTCATCCGCCCATTCAACTCGCAGCACAAAGCGCACCAAGACCTGTGGACGCGCGTGTTCCAGGCTGGCGACGCGCTGCGGCAAGCCGCCTCGGACGCCGCGCTTGCCCGGCAGCGGGCTGAGGAGGACTCCCTTGCTCATCTCGCTATCCAGGCCGAGCAGCCCACCCGGCGTGCCCCCAGGGCTCGGCAGCTCATGCTGGCCGGCGGCACGGTCGCGCTGGACGCGGTGGCGTGCGGCCTGGCCGCCGAGGCGCTAGGAAACGACTGGTTCCAAACGCTCGCCTGGGCCGCCCTGTTCCTCGCGGTACTGACGCTCGGCGAGGCGGCCCTGGACCTCGCCTCGCGGCGCCGCAGCAGGCGGGCATGGCGGTTTACCACAGGTGGCCTGGGCGCCTTCATCGCCGGCCTGGGCCTGCTTCGCTTCATATACCTGAACACCACGGTGGGGCTCACCGATGGGCTCCTCGCTGCCTTGGTCGGTGCCGCCCTGTTCACCGCCGCCACGGGGGTCCTGGTGTGGCTCGGCTACCGGGCGCTGCGTGCCGCCGAGACGGGCCAGGCGTGGCATGCCCGCCGCCGCGCCAGGAAGTCGGCGGCCGAGGCGGAGCGGGCCGCCGAGGACCGCGGCGAGTGCGAGGCGGTGCGCGACCGGCTCACCGACGCCTACCTGACCCGGATCAGGCCCTGGCTCCTGGAGGCCAGCACCGCCAGCCAGCTTCCCCATCTCGAGGCCGCGGTGCGGGGGCACCTGCTCCGCGAGGAGCCGAGATGACCGCCTTCCGGCCCGCCGGCCGGGTGCTGTCCGGGATCGGCCTCGGCCTCACGCTCAGCCTGGGCGTGGCCGCCTGCCATCTGCTGCCGGGAGCGCCGGCCACCAGGTCCTGGGTACAGCTGAGGCCGGCCGGCCCGTCGTTGCTCGTGGTCCTGCTGGACCCCGACTCCCCGTCGGCGCTGGCCGCGTTCCGGGAGACTCTGATCCGCACCTCGCGGGGGGACGAGCGGGTCATCGTCATCAGCACGGACTCTGGCCGGCCGCTGGGCTCGTTCCGCACCCCCGCCGGACCGTCGGTCCGGATCCCCGGCCCGCCGCCTCCGCTGCCGAACGACCCCACCCTCCTGCAGGTGGCCGCGCACCGTCAGCAGCTGGCCGCCTTCCATGGTCGCGTACGCGCCGCAAGGACCCGGCTTGGCCGCCAGGAGGCGGGCGGGCTAGCCGCCTGGGCGGGGCGGGTGGCCGCGGCCGCCGGCCGGGCCGCGCTGTATGACCACCCGGGCCGGGGAGCCTCTAGGTTCGCGCGCGCCGCGGACGCGGCAGCCGCGGATGTGCGCAGCCTGGACCTGGCGGAGCCGGAGGTCACCACTCGGACAGTCTTCGCCGTGATCGGGTATGACGGGGCCGGCGTGTCCCGCCTGCTGGGCGGGATGCGCGGCGTCCTGCCGGGCGCAACGTTCGTGCTGGCGGGCTTCCCGGCCGATCCCGCGCCGCTCGCGGCCTGGACGGCGGCCGTACGGCGGGCTCGGCCCCGGACCGCGCTTCTGCTCACGCAGGCCACCGGCGGCCTGCTGGAGCCGACGGTGGACCGGGGCCTGGACGGGGCGGGGTACAACCCCAGTTCCTGAGCCGGCCGCTGTCAACGGCCGGACAGTTTCCTTACCCCGCCACCCCACCCAGGTTTATGAGCATTCAATCGTTTTCATGACAGAATTGCTGAATGCTTCTCGAAGACCGCGAAGCACGCGTTGAGCGGCTTGTCGCGGAGCTCGCCAGCATCCGGCGGAGAGGCATTGAGCAGATCGACGTGCGCTCCACCAAGCAGCAGCCGGTGGGGGCGCCAGAGCTTGACCAGCTCGCCGATCAGTACGCCACGGGGCGCGCGGACGTTGGGGGGCGTGTCCCCAGGCTCAAGCACCTGCTCCGGTCTGGGCTCGCGGTCTGGCAGCGAGCCGACCCGCACGCGGCTCAGGTCGCCCGGGACGTGCTCTTCGGCGAATCTGCCGGGACCGTCACCGCCAGCGCCGGCGACCTCCTCAGGGCCGCCATGCGCAAGGCCGGGCAGGGCGACGAGCGGCGCTTCCGGGCAACGTGCCACGCTGCGTTCCACGACTTCGCCGAGTTCCTCATCTCATACGTTGACGATGCCCGGACGGACCCGGGACCCGATCCTGCCGCAGCGGAGCCGTCAGCACCGGGTGTCCCGCCCGGCCTGCACCGCGGCGACGAGGATCCCGCCGGGACCGAGGTGGAGCACCGCCAGGTGTCCGCGGGTTACGTCGGCAACCGGGAGCGGTTTGTGGAACTGCTCGCAGCGGCGGCCAACGTGACGATCGTGGGAGTCACCAACGAGCACCTGGCGGTCAGGCTGGAGGCCGCGCTCGCGCGCAAGCGCGCCGCGGCGCACCGGCCCGACGCGTTCTGGAACTCGCTGCGCGTCGTATTCCTCCGCGAGGACCTGCTCGACCACATCAACGACGAGCGGCCGGAGACCCCGGACCGGACCGAGGCGCTGCGGCAGCGCCGCTTCGGCGGGCATCACGGGCGCAGGTCGGTCAACGCCTTCCTGCACCGGGCACCCGCCGCACGCTGGGAGGTGTACGAGTCCCCCTTCCTCCCGCCGATGTTCGGCTCCCTGCTGGAGATGCCGGGAGGCAGCCGCATCGTTCAGGTGGTCTTCCGGCACCCGCAGCGCGGGCCGTCGGACCACCTCTACCTGGAGTTCGCCGACACCGCCCAGCAGTACTTCACCGCGGCCTTCGAGGAGTTGATCCACAGCAGCACGCTCGACACCAGGGTGGTGCTGATCGGCGCCCCGCACGGCGACGGCTTCCGGTGCTCCGGCGTGCGCTTCCGGTACCACGTGCTGCGGGAAGGCTCGGGCGCTGCCGGATGGCTTCCCGCCGTGCTCGTTATCACCTGGCGCCGCAGGGCCGGGCACGCTGAGCCCCTATTGCAGCTCCGCCTGCCCACCACCGAATTCACGGAGCTGCATCGGCTGTCCCACCCGGCGCTTCTCATCCACCGGCGTGACCTGGACAGCACGATGGCGGGCGCGCTGGAGGACACGCAGCAGTTCAACCTCCACGACGCCTGCCCCGCTGCTACCGCCCGGCGCCGTCTCCGCATGGACACTGGCACCGACCTGCCCGGCGAACTTCACCCGGTCACGGTCAGCCGCTACCTCCACGCCGACAAGGAGCACCTGTTCTACTTCGTGTTCAGCTACGAGTTCCCGGCGGACTTCCTGCCGCCGCGCCGAGCGGAGCTGCACTCGGTGCCACTCGCGGAACTGCTGGCGATCCGGCAGAACCAGACGCTCCGCCAGGCCGTGAACCTATGCCAGGCGCGGGCGATGCCGCCCCGGGCCTGGGCGGCAGCCTGCGAGATCGCCGCGCTCAACCTGGCCCTCGACGGACACGCCGAGCAGGGGCGGCGCCTGGCCGAGCAGTCCGGCGGGCGCGGCGCCGGGCTGCGCGAACTCGCCGCCGAACTCGCCGGGCTTGAGCAGCGCACCCGGCAGGAGACCTGGACCTCCACCGGCGAGCAGGTCACGCTCGCGGGCCTGGCCGGGCTGCTGTACCGGGAGTTCTACACGGTCTTGCTGCCGGTGTACGCGCAGGTCGGCGTGGACGGCGCGGCGGCACTCCGGGCTCGTCTCGACCGGAACCCCGACCTGAGCGCGGCTATTGGCCGGCTCGCCACGCTCTACCAGGACGAGGAGGTGATGTCCGCCATCCCGGTCGAGCTGTGAGGGTCAGGCGCCGCGGACTGCCACCACGCCGTGGAGGGTGCCCAGGAGGACGAGGCGGCCGGATAGGGACGGCGAGGCGAAGTGGGGCAGCGGCGAGCCAAGCCTGATCTGGTGCTGGACGTGGCCGTTGGCCGGATCCAGCTCATAGAGCACCCCGGCGGACCAGTCGGGGACCCAGACCGCGCCGCCGCCGAACACCGGCGAGCCCGCGGCGGCGGCCGGGCCGCGCCAGAGCACCGTGACCGCGTTGCCGGAGGTGTTCACGGCGGCCATCCCACCGCCCTCGCAGGGCACGTAGACGACCGTGCCCACCGTGGCCATCCCCCCGAACGCCGCGCACACCGGCGCCTCCGCCACTTGCGAGCCCACACCGGCCAGGTGATGGGCGTTCAGCAGATAGGCGTTGCCGTTCTTGCCGTCGGCCAGGATCATCCCGTTGCCCAGCAGGCTGGGGGCGGCGGAGCCCAAGTCACGGTCGGAGGCGTTGTCGGCGGCCCAGGTGGCCGGGGCGAAAAGGCCGGTGCGCCGCAGCAGTGGGCTGAGCGCCGTGACCGAGTCGCTGCCGTCGAAGGGCGGCGCCAGGGCCGCGCCGTTGCCGACGCTGACGTAGATGGTGCCGTCCGGGGCGACCACCGGCCCGCCGGCCCCCCAGATCCCGCCTTCCCTGGCCGTCGGCACCGCGTAGGACACCATGGCGCCGTGTCCCGAGACTGGGATCCCGGCGACCGACCCGCGATAAGGCCCACAGTCGCCTTCGAGGCCGCCGAACGCGACGTACACCCGGCCCTGGTCGAGCGTGAGGGCCGCGCGCTGCTGGTCGGCAACTGGGTGGCCATCGGGGGTGGGGATGTTCCGCCGGAAGCGCACCGCGCCATCGCTGACCTCGATGCCCGCCAGCACATGCCGGAACCCGGTGGTCTCCGCGACCGCGTAGACCAGGCCGGTCGCGGGGTCGTACACGGGTGTCCCGGTGATGCCGAGCGGGTCGATGTCGCCGCACGGCAGGCTGGCGAGCGGGACCGGGGTGCCGAGATGGGCCCGCCAGCGGACCCGGCCGGTGGCGCGGTTCAGCCCATACACCGAGTCGCCCTCGGTCGCCGCGATCACCGTCCCGCCCACCACGAGCGGCTGACCGTAGACGGCTCCGTCAAGGCGCCGCCGCCACGCTATGGCGAGCGGCCCGGCGTCCGGCTGGTGGGCCGCGACGCCGGTCCGGGCGGCGTCGTGGTGGTATGCCGGCCAGTCGGTGCCGCCGAGCCCGTCCGGCGGGCGGGTCGGCGCCGTGGGCGCCGACGCCGCTGACGGCGAGGCCGCCCCCGGCCCGCCCACGCCCGCCGTCGTGCAGCCGGCCAGCACCGCGCCGATGGCCAGCAGGGCGGGTAGGCGCGCATGCATGCGACAAGTGTGCCGGTCCCCGGGGGGCGCCGAAGGATTCGGGGGAGATCCGGCCGGGGATCTAGTCCTCACGCAGGAGGCCGAGAGGCGGCACCGGGGGATCGGCGGGGCGCACCTCTTAATCAGCGCAGGTCAGGGCTTTCCGGCGTACTCTAGATCTCTGGGGCTGGGAACGGGAGGAATCCGGCGTGACCCTGCGGATCGGTACCTTTGTCGCACTCGGCGACAGCTTCACCGAGGGGCTCGATGACCCGCGCGCCGACGAGCAGGGCTACCGCGGCTGGGCGGACCGGTTCGCGGAGAGGCTGGCGGCGCAGCAGCCCGGGCTGCGGTACGCCAACCTCGCCCTGCGCGGCAAGGTGCTGCGGCAGGTGGCCGAGGAGCAGGTGCCGCAGGCCATCGCGATGTCCCCGGATCTGGTGAGCGTCGCCGCGGGCGGCAACGACCTGCTCAGGCTGCGCTCCGATCCGGACGCGCTCGCGCAGTCGTTCGACGAGGTCGTCCGCACCCTGCTCATGGCGGGCTGTGAGGTAGTCATCTTCACCGGTTTCGACCCCAGGTTCCCGGTGCTGCGGCTGCTACGCGGCAAGGTGGCGGCCTACAACATGCACCTGCGCGCGATCGCCGAGCGCCACGGCTGCCACGTGGTGGACCTGTGGGGGATGTCCGTGCTGCGCGACCCGCGCGCCTGGAGCGCGGACCGGCTGCACCTGACGCCGGACGCGCACCGCAGGGTGGCGCTGCGAGCGTGCGAGGTGCTCGGCTTCGGCGTCGACGAGGACTGGCGCGAGCCCTGGCCGGACGCCGAGAGCGTGACCTCGTCCGGGCGGCGGGCATGGCTCGCGGCCCGGCGGATGGACGTGCGCTGGGCGCGGATCCACGCCGCGCCGTGGGTTGCGCGCCGGGTGCGCGGCATCTCGTCCGGGGACGACCTGGACCCCAAGCGCCCCGAGTTGCTCCCGCTCTGACCTGCGGAGCGACCCAGGCAGCGGCCCAAGCACCGGCCTGCGCAGCGGCCTGCGGGGCGGCCTACGGAGCGAGGTCGGCCAGGATCTCGCCGAGCCTGCCGAGGGCGGCGGCGATCGGGGGCAGGGTGAGCGGGTCGGGCGCGGCGAGCGCGCGTTCCCGCTCGCCGTCGGTGTCCCCATAGAGCAGCGCGGTGGTGACCCGCAGCCGCAGGGCGCTCTCCTGCTCGCCAAACGCGCCGCCGGACAGGACCGCCATCCCGTAGGCATCGAGGAGGTGGCTGGCGAGCCCCGCGCCGGTGGCCACGCCATGCCGCCCGGCCAGGTGCTCCCGCCAGGGCGCAAAGTCCGGGTACCCGTAGAAGGCCGCCTGCGGCGCCGGCACGTCCACCCCGGCGGCCGCGAACCTGGCCGCCACGGCGCAGCAGACGGTGGCGTGCAGGCGGCGGCTGAGCCGGATGCGCTCGGTGATCTCCGGCGGCTCGCTGAATCCGAGCGCTGCGGCCTGCTGGATCGGCCCGGCCGGCGCCGACCAGATCTCGCTCGCGCGTCCGGCGTGGTGGCCAGGCCGCGCCGGGTCCAGTAGCCGGCGGCCGCCGCGCGCAGCTCCGGCCTGCCCGCCACCGGGCCGTAGTCGTTGCCGCCGGTGACGCCCCGCAGCACTTCCAGCAGCGCCGGGTGCACGGGCAGGCCGGACTCGCCAAAGGCCAGCGGCAGCACCGGTTCCCCGGACGCCCGCCTGCGCGCCATCGCCTCGTTCGCGGCGAGCGTGGCCGAGACGGGGAAGAGTCCCCGCGGGGTCATGCGTCGCGCTCGATGGGGCAGCTCATGCACCGGGGCCCGCCCCGCCCGCGGCCCAGTTCGCCGCCGGGGACGGAGATCACCTCGATGCCGTTCTCCGCCAGATAGGCGTTGGTTGTCACGTTCCGCTCGTAGGCGATGACCACGCCGGGCTGCACCGCGAGCACGTTGCACCCGTCGTCCCACTGTTCCCGCTGCGCCGAGCGGACATCCTGCACGGCGGTAAGCACGGTGATGGCGGGCAGGCCAAGCGCGGCGGCGAGCGCGGTGTGCATGTCCTGCGGCGGGTGGTCGGTGACCTTGAGCTCGTCCGCGCTGGCCCCGGGCTCGATCGTGTACGAGGCCAGCATCCCCATCCCGGCGTACTTGATGAACACGCCGCGGTCCGGCATGGTCAGCAGCGTGTCCAGATGCATGAACGCCCGCCGTTTCGGCATGTCGATCGCGACCAGGCACGACGCGGCGCCGGCCGCGAACAGCCGGTGCGCCAGCATCTCCACCGCCTGCGGCGTGGTTCGCTCGCTCATCCCGGCGAGCACCGCGCCGTTGCCGAGCACCAGGATGTCCCCGCCCTCGATGGTCGCCGGAGCGGCGTCGGCGCCGTGGTACCACACGTCGAAACCGGCTCCGGCGAACATGGGGTGCCAGCGGTAGATGGCTTCGGCGAGCGCGGACTCCCTGACGCGGGCCTGGCGGCGCATCGCGTTGATCGACACCCCGCCGTAGATCCAGCAGGAGGTGTCGCGCTGGTAGAGGAGGTTGGGCAGCGGGGCGAGCACGAAGCCGTCGGGGTCCAGGGAGTGAAACGCGATGCTCTTCGGCTCCGGGCCCAGTTCGCCGATCTCCCGCTTCGTGATCCCGCCAGCCAGGTAGGACGCCAGGCTCGGCGAGTCAAGCCCGTCCAGCGCCTCGCGGAGCACGCCGGCGGCGAGCCGGCCGTGCCAGCGGTGGTCGAACGCGCGGTCCAGTACATAGCCGCGCGCCTCGGGGACGTCCATCGTCTGCGCGAGCAGGTCGCCGTAGTAGTGGACCACGACGCCGCGCTCGCGCAGCACCGCGGCGAACGAGTCGTGCTCCTCCTGCGCCCGGCTCACCCACAGCACGTCGTCGAACAGCAGGTCCGCCGCGTTGTCGGGGGTGAGCCGCTTGAGCTCCAGGCCGGGCCGGTGCAAGATCACCTGCCGCAAGCGGCCCGCCTCGGATTCGACTCTGAACATGACACCCGCCCCTCGGCTGGCACTCCAACCTAGTCATTCCATCATCACGTTAGGCTGCGGCCGTGGATCTGGACCTTTCCTGTGACGCCGCCAGCCTGACCGCGGCTCTCGTCGACGTCCGCTCGGTGAGCGGCGAGGAGAAAGCGCTGGCGAGCGCCATCGACCGCGCCCTGCGAGACGTGCCGCACCTGTCCGTGCACAGCGACGGGAACGCCGTGGTCGCGCGGACCACGCTGGGCAGGCCGCAGCGGGTGATCCTGGCCGGGCACATCGACACGGTCCCGGTCGCAGGCAACCTCCCGTCCCGGCGCGAGGCGAACCTGCTCTACGGCTGCGGCAGCTGCGACATGAAGGCGGGGGTGGCGGTCGCGCTGCGGCTGGCCGCGCGCCTGGCGGAGCCTGCCCGCGACGTGACCTACGTGTTCTACGACTGCGAGGAGGTCGAGGCGGATCGCAACGGCCTGCTGCGGCTGTCACGGCGCCCCGAACTGCTGGCCGGCGACCTGGCGGTGCTCATGGAGCCCACCGGAGGGCTGATCGAGGGCGGGTGCCAGGGAACGCTGCGGGCTGAGGTCGCCGCGCATGGCAGGCGCGCGCACAGTGCCCGCTCTTGGATGGGTCTTAACGCAATCCACGTGGCAGCCGGGATCCTCGACGTGCTCCGGTCCTACCAGCCGAGGAAGCCGGACGTGGACGGGCTGACGTACCACGAGGGGCTGAACGCGGTCGGGATCAGCGGCGGGGTCGCCGGCAACGTCATCCCCGACGAGTGCGTGGTCACCGTGAACTACCGCTTCGCCCCCGACCGCGGCGTCGAGGAGGCGGTCGCGCATGTGCGCGAGGTGTTCGCGGACTACGACGTCGCGATCACGGATTCGGCGCAGGGCGCCCGCCCCGGCCTGGACCACCCGGCCGCCGCGAGCCTGCTCGCGGCGGTGGGCGGCGTGCCCCGGGCCAAGCTGGGCTGGACCGATGTGGCCAGGTTCGCCGCGCTCGGCCTGCCCGCGGTCAACTACGGCCCCGGCGATCCGCAGCTTGCCCACGCCCCGGACGAGCACGTGGACGTGGCGCAGATCGCCGACTGCGAGGCGAAGATGTCCGCCTGGCTGACCGCCTGACGGGCTTCTTACCGCACGGGCCCCGCGGCCAGCCTGAGCGGGCTGGTGTGCTTGTGGCCGCTGAGGTCCACCCAGGTGAGGGACACGGTGTCCCCCGGGTGGTAGTTGCTGATGATGGTGTGCAGCGACGCGGCGGAGGTCACGGCCTGGCCATTCACGGCCACGATCACGTCACCGGCCTGCGCCCCCGACGTCACGATGGGCGTGCCGCAGAACACCGCCCCGATCAGCGCGCCCGAGGTGGCGGGCGCGATGCTGTGGGGAACCGGGCTCCGGATCTCGTTGGGGAGGCACCGGCCGCTGGAGTTGATGCGGCCATTGTTGGCCGCTACGTGGCTGAGCTGATTCCACTGCACCTGCGGGCTGGTGGCGGTGCTGGTCGCCTGGGTCGACGTGCTGGCGATCGCGATCCCGATGAACGGTGGCTGGCCGATGTGGATCCTGTTGCTGGCCTGGTGCAACGCCATCTGGTGGACCAGCGCCAGCGCCCGGTCGATGGGGATCGAGTACCCCATGAGGTTGCCCGGGCCGAGGTTCTGGGTGTTCGCCGCGGTGTTCATGCCGATCACCTGCCCCGCCGCGTTCGCCAGCGGTCCGCCCGAGTCCCCCGGCTGGATGAGCGCGTTGATCTGCAGCATGTTGTGCAGCGTCTCCGAGGTCCCGGATCCGGTGTCGCTCGCGGTGATCGTCTTGTTCAGCCCGGTGATACGTCCCTGCGTCACGGTCGGCGTCCCGCCCTGGCCGCCCGCGTTCCCGAGCGCTACGACCTGGTCGCCCACCTTCACCGAGTTCGAGTTCCCGGCGTGCACGGTCTTGAGGCCCGATGCCCCCTCAATCTGGAGCAGGGCGACGTCGTCAACCTGGTCCCAGCCAACGACCCGCGCGGGGTAGGTGCGGTTGGTGCCGGCCAGGGTCACATGCAGGCTCGTCGTCGTCGCCCCGTTGATCACGTGGTTGTTGGTCAGCACCAGGCCGCCCGTGGTGAGCACCATGCCGGTGCCCTCGAAGACCGCTTGCTGGAGCGTCAGGCGGGAGGTGATGTTCACCATGCCCGGCGTGACCTTGGCGGCCACCGCGCCTGCGTTGATGCCGGAGCCGTGTCCGTTGCCCGAGGTGTTCGTGCGGGGCTTGTGCACCGCGGACACGCCCGGCGCGCTGCCCGGGCCGCCGCGCAGCGCGAAGACCGCACCCGCGCCGACCGCGGCGGCGAGCACCGCCACCACCACGTACACGAGGACGCGGCCCAGTGGTCCGCGGGACGGGGGCCGCTGGCCCAGCGGTGGCTGGCCGTAGCCGCCGCCCGGTGGGGGCGCCCAAGAGCCGGGCGGGGCGCCACCGGAGAGCTCCGCCGGATAGGGCGGCCACTGCCCGGGCTGGGGCTGGCCGGCGTAGGGGGGTTGCCCGGCGGGCGGCGGCGCCCACGGCTCCTGCCCGGCGCCGGGGCCGGCCCAGATCGGCTGGGTGCCCGGCTGGGCCTGCCAGGGCGACGCGGGCGGCGGCCCGTAACCGGGCTGGCCGTAGCCGGGCTGCGCGTAGCTGGGCGGGCCGTAGAAGGGCTGTGCGTACCCGGGCGGCGCGTACCCGGGCGGCGCGTACCCGGGCGGTGGGTAGCCGGGCCAGGCACCGGGCTCACCGGGCGGCGGCGCCGGGGTCCCCGGCTCGGCGGGCTGGGTGTCCGCGCGGGCCTCGCTGGGCGCGTCCATCCTGGGCGGGGTGGTGGGGTGAGGGCTAGCACTGGGCGGGGTGGTGGGGTGAGGGCTAGCACTGGGCGGGGTGGTGGGGTGAGGGCTAGCACTGGGCGGGGTGGTGGGGTGAGG
>Ga0070698_100003395_pt1 | contig 17513 bp, 13 predicted proteins | sample KBSK1502metaG_FD_65477 | JGI IMG/M metagenome (GOLD analysis project Ga0070698, IMG submission 65477) | Corn, switchgrass and miscanthus rhizosphere microbial communities from Kellogg Biological Station, Michigan, USA - KBS K1-50-2 metaG | ecosystem: Host-associated > Plants > Roots >...
GCGTATGTCGAGCGCGATCCCGCTGCCACGCAAACACGGACCCGCGAGTCCCCAGTCAATCGCATCTTCCGCAGAGATGTATCCGATGCCCTGGGTACGACGCTGAAAAATCCTGTTGCCGCTTAGGAGTTTGTGAAACTCGTCGAGTGCTCGTGGAAACGCTTCGAGAAACTGTTTGCAGCGATTCTCAAACCCTGCGGGCAGGTCCATCATCAACCCGCCGATACGGAAGTAAGAGGGCGTCAAACGTCCGCCGGATGCAGCTTCGATCAGGTTCAGAATCTTTTCACGTTCGCGGAAGCAGTAGAAGAAGACGGTCATCGCGCCGATGTCAAGCGCGTGAGTGCCGAGCCAGACGAGATGTGATCCGATGCGCTGGAGTTCGCACATCAGCACGCGAATCGTTTGCGCGCGTTCCGGAATCTCGAGTCCGAGCAGCTTCTCACCCGCCATCACGTAAGCAAGGTTGTTGCCGAGTGGATTGAGGTAATCCATGCGGTCGGTGATGACGATGCCTTGCTGGTACTTCTTGTATTCGAAGAGCTTCTCCATTCCGGTGTGGAGATAGCCGATGTCGGGCGTGGCCTTTACAACCATTTCACCGTCGAGCACGAGCTCGAGGCGCAGCACGCCGTGTGTCGAAGGGTGTTGCGGACCCATCGAGATCGTCATCTGCGTATCGAGCGGACGATCGACGATCTCAAACTGTGGTGGAATGGTTGCGGAACTCATACGTTACTTAGCCACGGATAACACGGATCAAGAGCACGGATTACTTTATTTCAAACTGTATGGTTCATAACCTCGCAACGGGAAGTCCTTGCGCAATGCGTGTCCCTGCCAGTCGTCCGGCAGCAGAATGCGACGCAGATCCGGATGGCCGTCAAAAATCACGCCAAACAGATCGAACGTTTCGCGTTCGTGCCAGTTCGCAGTACGCCAAACACCGGTGACACTCGCGACGTGCGTGTCTTCCTCGTTCAACAACACCTTCAAGCGAATCCGGTGATATTTCGTTGTTGAAAAGAGATGATAATTGACTTCGAAGCGCGGTTCTTCTTCGACCCCGCGATCGGCGCCGCAAATATCAGCAAGAAAATCGAAGCGTGCTTCAGGAAATGCCTTCAAGAAATCACACGCCGCGACGATGTGCTCGCGCGGAACGATAAACGTCGTCTCGCCGAGTGCCACTATCACTTCGCCGAACCAATCCGGGTGTTCACGCTGTAACGCCGCCACTAGCGGTGACGGCGTCTGTTCGATGTTTTCCGGCCCTGATGTCATCCGCGATTGAACCTTAATTAGAACGTCGTCGCTCGTGTCTCGAAGCGATTGTGTACGGCCGTGACTCCGGCAACGTGTTCTGTCGCGCAGTTGAACCGTCGGTCACAGGAAGAGTTCCCGGCACGACGGCTTCTCTGGCTTCATCTTCCGGAATATCTCTGCGATCGCGGACGCTCTCTTTCATAACTTTGTCCTGGAGCATCATCACCGCGTGAATCAACATCTCGGGTCGCGGCGGACAGCCGGGAATGTAAACGTCAACCGGAACGATCTTGTCGACACCCTGAACGATGGCGTAGTTATCAAAAACACCACCCGACGTTGCACATGCTCCCATCGAAATAACCCACTTCGGCTCCGGCATCTGATCGTAAATTCGACGCAGCACCGGCGCCATCTTTCGCGACACTCTTCCGGAAACGATCATCACGTCGGCCTGGCGCGGGCTTGCGCGAAACACCTCGGAACCAAAGCGTGCGAGGTCGTTGCGAGCTGAAGTCGCATTCATCATCTCAATCGCGCAACATGCCAGTCCGAATGTCGCCGGCCAGAGCGACGATTTCCGCGCCCAGTTAATCAGGGAGTCGAGCCGTGTGGTCAACACCTCTGGTAGCGCTTCGGCAATTACATTTTCGAGACCCATCGTAAAACTTCCTTACGCTGCTGTGCGCCGCTTCGCAATCTTGCGTGCTTCCAGGTCAGCCAATGCTCTTGCTTCGGCTTCCGCTTCTCGTCGCGCTTTCTCGCCCCAGTCAAAGGCGCCCTTCTTCACGATGTAGATGTAACCGACCAGGAGCAGACCGACGAAGATCATCATCTCTAGGTAAACAAAGGTCCGCATTCCTGCGCCCTGCGCCGCGAGCGATTTGAACACCGCGGCCCAAGGCACCAGGAAGATCACTTCGATATCGAACAGGATGAAGATCATCGCGATCAGGTAGAACTTCACCGAGAACCGTTCGCGCGCGGAGCCCACCGGATCCTTACCGCACTCGTAAGGCATCAACTTCGTTCGTGTTCGTTTGCGCTGTCCGACAAATTGGGAAAGGAGAACGTTGCCCACCGCGAAGCCTGCGGCAACGATGAACATGAGGAGAATGGGCAAGTAATCGTAAAGCCGAAAAGGCATTTAAAGCACACCCTCACCGGCCGCAGTCTGTTTCAAATCAGAAAACCTCGTTGCGGTCAGTGCCACTCCATCCACGAGATTGAGAATCATTGTACAAGCTGATGCTAGTCGAACTGATCAAGGGTGTCAAGCAACCCCTCTTGCAGAGATCGCGCCAGAAAAAATGCTGATTGACCGTGAAAAAATGCTTGTGTTAACGTTCAGCTAGCCCGCCCGTGAGTGGGGTTTCAGCGGCCTCCCGATTGACCTTGTACTTCAGCTTGTGACGTTTGTGAGAGCGTAGTCCTCGAAACAGTGATTACTGGATTCAACACCGACATCGAGCATGATGGAGTTATCTATCATGTGCAAACTGAGGACAAGGGACTCGACTCACCGATCATCCTCTCACTTGTGTATGCCGGCGGTACGATTCTGGCCAGCAAACGTTCGCCTTATAGGGATCTGATCGCTGAGGGGTTTAGCGATGAGGTGTTGGCTGAGCGTTTGAAGCGCCAGCATCGTTTGATCTGTGCCGCGATTCATTCCGGACGCATCGACGATCTCAAAAAGATGAGTGGCCGCGGGAAAACTGCGCCGCTCCCACCGGTCGAAGAGGCTATCGAAAGAACTGTCGTCGAAACGGAGCCGGAAGTTGAAGCTGCGCCGCCAGTGGCGGTTGAGAATGATTTTGAAATTGAATACTGGCCAATGACGCAGGAGTGGGCGCCACCGCCACCCGCGCCGCCGCGTGAAGAAGTTGAAATAGCCGATGAGTCTGAGATAGAGCCGCGCTACGAACCAGTCGAGGCGGCGCCCGAGAGTTTAGAAGCTGAGGAAGTGCAGGAACCGGAGGCTGTGGCAGAGTCCGTACTTCCGGATGGCTTATATATAAACATTCTTGACGACGATGAGTTTTACTCCGCCCAGCGCTACACGTTGCGGATTTTGATTACGAACTCGACCAGCGGCCAGGAAAAACCGCTCTCGAATGTCGCCGTGTCAGTAAAGATTCTGGGTACGACGTTCCGGCCACTGATCTACACCCTGAAAACTGAGAGTGACGGCGTGGCGAGCATCGCCACAGAGATTCCTCACTTCACTTCGGGCCGCGCCGCGGTACTCGTGCGGGCCGTTGCCCGGGATCAAGCCGCCGAGCTGCGCCGCATCATCCATCCAGCCACATAAAAGAGTAGCCACAAAAAAGCACAAGAAGCACAAAACGGTTTTTTGAATTTTACTTTTTGTGCTTTTTGTGCCTTTTTGTGGCTATGAATCTGTATGTGAATGGAGAGGCGAGGGAAGTTGAGGTGGCTTCGTTGGCGGAGTTGGTGGCGCTGCTTGAGTTACCTGTGGCGCGGATAGCGATCGAACTCAATCGGGAGGTGGTGCGTCGTGGTGAGTGGGAGAGGACGATGCTGAAGGATGAAGACAGGATCGAGATTGTGCACTTCGTCGGCGGAGGTGCTAGAGTCTGAAAGACATGTCAAAACTGGTCATTGGTGGACGATCATTTACGTCGCGACTCATTATTGGAACAGGGAAGTATCGCAGCTACGAAGAGATGCGGAGCGCCCATGACGCTTCCGGGGCTGAGATGGTGACGGTGGCCGTGCGACGAGTGCCGTTGGATCGCAGCAGCGAGTCGTTTCTCGATTATCTCAATCCTGATCTCGCGATCTTGCCGAACACAGCCGGCTGTTACACGGCTGAAGATGCCGTGCGTACTGCGCGTCTCGCACGCGAGGCGTTGCAAACAGATCTCGTGAAACTGGAAGTCATCGGCGATCAAACCACACTGTTTCCCGATAACGAGCAAACACTCGAAGCTGCCCGAATTCTCGTGAAGGAAGGATTCGTGGTCCTGCCATACTTCACTGATGATCTGATCATGGCGAAGAAGCTGCTCGATGCAGGTTGTGCTGCGATCATGCCGCTTGCGGCGCCAATCGGATCGGGTTTAGGTGTTCAGAATCCGGCGAACCTGCGCATCATGCGCCAGCAGTTGCCCGATGCGACGTTGATTGTTGATGCGGGTGTAGGCACGGCAAGCGACGCGGCGATTGCGATGGAATTGGGTGCCGATGGCGTGTTGATGAACACCGCGATTGCAGAGGCAGCAGATCCGGCGAAGATGGCGACGGCAATGAAGCTTGCGATTGAGGCGGGACGACTAGCGTATCGGGCGGGACGGATGCAAAAGCGGTTGTATGCGAGCGCGTCGAGTCCTCTCGCGGGCGTAATCAAGTAAAACTACGACAAGCCCAGGACGCTCGCGTGGTGTTGAGCGCCCTCGTTGTGGACCACCACCTCACGCGGCCTTACTACTTCCTCAACCGCCTCTTTCTCAACCGGCTCTTCTCTAACTCGTAGTGCGTTAAGATTCAGACCGTATCTCACTGACACGAGCTCGGCGTGGATCTCAAACATGACCACCCACAATTCACAAAACACGCGCCAGATAACATTTCCGATCACGACCAGTCCCACACCCGCAGCCACATATTGCCATCCCAACATGCGATCGATGCGGGCATCGTTCAATTGCATTCCGGCCCAAACTGCGAGGGCGACGCCTGCAGCGGTAATCGCCAGGAACCCAAGAAAGTAGACCACCTTCACGAAACCGGTCGTAATCATCCTCTCAAACGAGAAATAAGCTGCCATCGGATCTCCTCCTCGACGAGGATTAGACCAAAGCAATGATGACTTTTCGTATCGCTTTGCAGATATTTTGATTGTAATTGGTTGCGATCTACGTGACGGTGGGCAGTGTGAGCATGACTTGTTCCTGCTCGCGCATTACGCGATCGCCGAGCTCCGTGGTCGCAATGGTGGGATACGCGCCGCCCTTTACTCGCAAACATCGCGCGTCGATGAGGGCGCTGACATAAACTTCGAGTTCGTCGTTAGCCATGTCCCGCAACAAGCCGTAAGTCGAGAGTTCGTTGAGATGCGCCGTCATTAGTTGCTTCGCCGCCGATCCGCGCAACGTCGAAATCAACATCTTCTTTCCGAAACGTCCATTCATCCGCTTCGCGCACGCGAGGATTTTGCGCACGCGAAGTAATTCGTCGTCGGTCAGCGCGCGTGACGACGGATCGGCAGGCGCGGAGAGAACTGGCGTTGCTGCCGATTTCGGTTTGCAGTTGCCACACGTCCCACACTGCCGGTTGCTTTTGCGATCCCCGAAGTAGTTGAGGATATGCGCGCGGTAGCAATAATCGGTGTAACAGAAGTCGATCATCGCGCGTAGCTTGCGGCGCTCTAGTTCGCCACGGCGCGACACGTCCGCCGGATCGACACGCAGCTTAGTTGGAACACTGTCGAGCATGATGATGCTGCGACCTTGTTGTGCGCCACGACCGCCGCGATTGAGGGTGGGCGCAGTGCGTTGAATATGTCCCGCTCGTTCGAGAACGTAAAGCGCCGATTGAATCGCCATCTCGTTGCTCTCGCCCGTGCGCCGCGCAATCTCGGCGGTCGAGAGCTCGATTCGTCTCAGCTCAGTTGACGCGAGCGAGTCGTAAACCTGTTTGATGACGCTGATATCCGGATACGAGCCATCGATGAAAAAGTCGTGCGTGTTTTTGTCGGCATAGTTGAAAAGCAAGACGCAGGTTGACGGCAGGCCATCGCGGCCCGCGCGCCCGATCTCCTGGTAATACGCCTCGATCGATCCCGGCATTTGATAATGGACCACAAAGCGGATGTCGGGTTTATCGATGCCCATTCCAAAGGCGTTGGTGGCGACGATCATTTGCGTGCGTCCGCTCATGAAGTCGTCCTGGGCACGCATTCGCAGCGAGTCGGTCATGCCGGCGTGGTAAACCGAGACGCCAAGATCGAGCGCCTTGAGTTTGTTGCCTACCTGTTCGACCGCTTTACGAGTCGAGGCGTAAATGATTCCCGAGCCGGGGATCTCGCGGGCGAGGCTGCGAATGCGAGCCATCTTTTCGCGCTCTTTTTCAGTGTGGACAACCTCGATCGAGAGATTGGGTCGATCAAAACCGCTGACAAACGTTTGCGGGCGATCGAGACCGAGTTGCTGAACGATGTCGGAACGAACGTAAGGTGTCGCGGTGGCGGTGAGCGCGAGTGTCTGAACGTGACCCAATGATTTGATCACGCTTCTGAGGCGCAGGTAGTCAGGACGGAAATCGTGACCCCACGTCGAGATGCAATGAGCTTCGTCGACTGCAACCAGTGAAATCGGAATTTGTTGTAGGGCCGCGGTGAAGCGACTACTGCGAAAACGTTCGGGCGCGATGTAGACGAGCTTGTGCTCGCGACGTTTGAGACCTTCGATGCGCGCGTGCTGTTCGGAGTCGGAGATCGAGCTGTTGATGAAAGTCGCGGGCAGTCCTCGAGCCTGGAGCGCATCGACCTGATCTTTCATGAGGGCGATCAACGGCGACACCACGAGGGTGACGCCGTCGAGAATCATCGCCGGAAGCTGGTAGCACAGCGACTTGCCGCTGCCGGTCGGCATGACGACCACAGCATCTTTGCCTTCCAGGATCGAGCCGATTACTTCGCGCTGGCCTTCGCGAAAGTCCTCGAAGCCAAAGTGCTTTTGCAGCGAAGCAAGTGCATCCGTGAGCGAGTGCATGCGCGAGTCTATAACACGAATCTCATGGATCAGTGCAAATCCGTGGCAGAAAAGTTGTGTTTCTCGGATTGGGCGCGCCGAGAATAAAGTCTATGTTGTTGCTCCGCGTGTCTGTGCAACCAGCGGCGGCACGCAGTATTGCGTTTGTATTACTTGCGGCTGGAGCGGGTGCTGAGCCTCTGAAGCAATTCGCAGTTGTGCCGTAACCGACGAGATCCACGATGTTTGGATCGCTGGGACAAGTTCCTGTTAACGCAGTTGCGCTTCTGACAAGCGCGACTTTTCCAGAGCCTGCGGCCATTGCAATCGCTCCAGTTGTATCGGGAGCGGGAAGAGTAGCGCCATTGCCGCCTCCGGAACTTTCCTGCACGAGATAGTAGTGACCGGGCGCGAGTGTCACGGATGTCATTGCCGTTACCGACCATGTTGAAGCTGTGGCGCTCGCGTATTGCACCGACCAGCCACTTAGACTGACTGGCGAATTTCCCGCGTTGAATATTTCGATAAAGTCATTTCGAAACGGCGCACCGGAGTTTCCACCACCGCCAAAGACCTGACTGATAACGACTCGTGGTGATGAGTCAGGTGTTGGACTTGGTGTTGGCGAAGGAGTCGCAATAGGCGATGGGCTGGGTGTGGGAGTGGGACTCGGCGATGGTGTCGCAGTAGGCGAAGCAGTCGGTGTCGGGCTGGGACTTGGTGTTGGGCTGGGACTCGGCGTTGGCGTCGGTGTTGGTGTGGGAGTCGGGGTTGGCGTTGCTGTTGGTGTGGGCGTGGGACTAGGAGTTGGTGTAGGTGTCGGGGTTGGTGCAACTCCACCTAAGACGATCGAAGCAGCATTACTCTGCACGCCATCGGCAGTAACAATCAGCGTCGACACTCCGGCGCCGCGTAATTCCGCCGGCACCAGCACGTGAATCTCGTCGAACCCGATCAACCGTGCCGGCGTCACAGTTTCGACCAACGCGAGCCTGCTATTAATCGTTACTGAAACGCTGTTAGCCTGTGCGACACCCGTTGCAAAGATCGTGACTCGCAACACTCCGCTCGAAGGATCGAATGGGCCACGCACGAAAGTATCCGCATTGAGTGCGACAGCTTCGCCTCTACCATCGGCTGTTACGGTAAATATTCCCGGCGCGGCAGACGAGATAGTTGCCTCCGCCATCGACGAGAGTCCTTCCGCATTAGTCACGACGAATTGTGTCCGTCCATTCGCCAGTCCACTCGGCACTACAAAGACAACCTCATCAGGCGATACATAGAAGATGCGCGCGAGTTGTTTGTTTACCGAAACCGTCGTCCCGGCAACGCTGAATGGAAGTTCATCGCCGTTAAGTTCTGCCCTTTCTGTTTTCAGCGCCAGCTTCAAACCGTGAATGTGCGCGACGCTCCCAGGCGCGATATTCGAGGGCTCCGGTTCGTTTCCATGTGCTGCCGCATTAACAATCGACGCAACTCCAACCGGTCGAGGCGCGATCAACGCGAGATAGATCTCGCTGTTATTTCTGAAATCATCGTCGCTAACTGCCTCCGAAATAATCCGTGGAAAGCTGAACGCTACCAGACTGCCATCGAAATTGAGCGATGAAATCACCTCTGCGGTTGCCGTCGAAGGCGCATTCGTGATCTGCTGTGTTTGCCCGCTCGGCAGATCGAGAACGTAAAGCTCAACTCCGCCATCACTGGCGCTCAGCACTCGGCGCCGCGTCGCGAAGGCAACACGCCGCCCGTCGCCACTGATCGTTGGCTGTAGCCTTACATCTGTTACTCTCGATCCCAGTTGCGTTAATTGCCGGATCGAATTGTCGTCGCCCTCAAACATAAACACCTGGCTCTGGTTCGGTACCGTTAACGCTGAATAAACTAAACGCATCCCGTCGTTACTCACCGCGCGGCCTTCTATTAACGACAACTCAGGAACATGCTCGGCGATCACGCGACTCGTCAGCGTTTTGGTCTCGACCAGAACCAGATCCGCAACGTCAGGCTCGCTCGCACTGGTTCGCTTGTAATAGACGCGTGAGCCGTCAGCACTGATCTTCGGATTCACTGCGGCGTGCTCAACACTCAAGTTCGTTAGCTGCGTGTACTTCTCCTCCTGCGTGTCGTAAAGGAAAATTTCGAAACTGCGATCCGTATTCAATCCACTGAAATCTCGATTGGAAGAGAAGGCGATGAGGCGTCCGTCACTCGTGATTGACGGCTGAAAATTTCCATCACTGAGCCGTGACTCACTCGTCGCGGGCGCAGTGTCCGTCAACTGCCTGATCTTTGAGTCAATAACGAGAAAGATCTCGGAATTTCGATCGCCGTTGTGTCCGGCGAGATCTTCGGCTGAGGCAAAGACGATCGCCTTCGCGTCGCCCGAAACACCTGGACATACCGCGCGAGTACTTCCCAACTCCGCAAACATTGGGTCTGCTCGCGCGAGATCGGCACGCAACGCGTGAAACGATGAACTCTTCCCGGTTCCAGCGACATCGGCGGTCGATTCAAAAACAACCGTCTTGCCGTCATCGCTGAGCGATGGGTTGAGATTCAGTGTGTGTTCCGGCGTGTTTGTAAGCCGTGTCAGCGTCGCAAACGACTCCGTACGCGGTGTTGCAATCACGACGAAAAGAAAAGTGGTGATGAGAAAACAGACTGTGAGACGAAGCATAGTGAGGTTGCTCCTTGCTTAAATTTGTTGCGCATTCTACACCTCGACAGAAAAATTTCAAGCAGAATCTCTTTGGAGTGCGGCGGCCTGGCGCCGCTTTGGTCTCGATCGCTCATCTTCGATAACAAAGCGGCGCCTGGCCGCCGCACTCCAAAGAGGCGCTAGATTCAAAGTGCATGATATTCTCTCCGGTCAACATGAAAATCCTCGTAAGCGGTTCACACGGACTCGTTGGCAAGGCTCTGATCGATTCGCTCGCGACTGACGGCCACGAAGTTCTGAGACTGGTGCGTCGCGAGCGTTCTTTTGGTGCTCCTGAAGTCGAGTGGCATCCGAACCAGGGGCAAATCGACGCGCAACACCTCGAAGGCTTCGACGCTGTGGTGCATCTCGCAGGCGAAAGCATTGCCTCGGGTCGCTGGACCGACGCGAAGAAACGCGCGATTCGCGAAAGCCGTTCGCGGGGAACCTCTGTGCTTAGCGAAGCACTCGCTCAACTGTCTCGACCGCCGTTAGTCTTTGTCAGTGCGTCGGCGATCGGTTATTACGGCGATCGCGGCGATGAACTGCTGACAGAGAACAGCGCGCCTGGAGACGACTTCCTATCGAGCGTGTGTGTTGAATGGGAAAATGCGACGAAGCCCGCGATGGAGAAGGGAATTCGCACCGTTCATGCGCGCTTCGGAATCATTCTCGACTCGACTGGTGGCGCGCTCGCGCAGATGCTGACACCGTTTCGCATGGGAATCGGCGGACGCGTCGGCAGTGGCGAGCAGTGGATGAGTTGGATCGCGCTTGATGATGTCGTGAACGGACTGAAGTTTCTGATCGCGGATAAGCCGGTGCAGGGTCCAGTAAATTTCGTCGCCCCAAATCCGGTGACCAATGCGGAGTTTACAAAAACACTCGGACGCGTTCTCTCGCGTCCCACAATATTCCCGATCCCAGCCTTCGCGGTACGTCTTGCATTTGGCGAACTCGCCGACGCCCTGCTGCTTTCAAGTCAAAAGGTGGATTCAACAGTCTTACAGGACAACGGATTTCTTTTTAGCTGGCCCACACTCGAGCCAGCATTGCGCCACATACTAATCCGTCAATGATCCGTCTCATCCGTGGCTAAATTCGGGCAGCGCCTGAAAGACCTCCAGCGCATATTTCACATTCCCAAACGGCGCCGACACCTGCACACCCTGAATCTCATCACGCACCTCGAGCAACGACTCGCGCGCGATCTTCAACCCTTCTTCACGCCCAGCTTCTTTGCTGATGGTTGAAGCAGCACGCATCCGATCCATGATCGACGGCGTCACACGCACTCCCGGAACCTCGTTGTGCAGAAACTCCGCATTCCGATACGACACCAGCGGCCAGATTCCGGCAATAATCGGAATTCGCACGTGATCGATTCGTTTCAGAAAGTCACGCAATTGACCTGTATCAAACACCGGCTGCGTAATCGCATACTGTGCGCCCGCTTCAACTTTCCACTCGAACCGCTTGATCTCTTCGTCGATATTGATCGCACCGGGATTGACGCCAACGCCGATGCAGAACGCAGTCGGCTCGCCGATCGGATTGTTGCCAAGGTCCAAACCATGGTTCAGTTTGTTGACCATGTTCGTCAGGCCAATCGAATCGATATCGAAGACGGCAGTCGCATCCGGATACGGTCCCATCTTCGGCGGATCGCCGGTGATGACCAGAATGTTGCGCAAGCCGAGCGCGGCAGCACCGAGCAAATCGGACATCATCCCGAGCAGATTTCGATCGCGGCAACAGTAATGCAGCACTGACTCGATGCCGATCTGTTGCTCCACCAAAACAGCCGTGGCAATCGCGCTCATACGTGACTGCGCCCGCGCGCCATCGGGAATGTTGACACCGTCAACACCCGCATCTTTCAGGAGTCGAATCGAATCAAGCGTCTTCTTCGCGTCGACACCTTTCGGCGGCAACACCTCGACTGAAGTTACAAATTCGCCGAGCGCGATCTTGCGTCCCCACGCGGAACGCTCTTCCGGTGGAACGACGCGAATGTCGGGCGCCGTGTCGTCAACAATTACCGTACCGTCAGCACTGAATACTGATCGCTGTGCACGCGGCGACGCAGCCCGCACTGAATCGGAAATCATCTTGATGTGCGCAGGAGTCGTGCCACAGCAACCACCGATAAACTTGGCGCCCGCCTGGATGAATCGCTTCGCAAACTTCGACATGTACTCAGGTGAGCACATATAGAACTGCCGCCCTTGCACGTCGCGCGGCAGACCGGCATTTGGCTGCGCCGAGAGTTTCTTCTTCGTAACCTCGCGCATCTTCTCGAGCGCGTTGAGAATGATCGCTGGGCCAACACCGCAATTGAGGCCGATCACATCTGCGCCCCACTCGTCGAGACGCTCCGTGAATAATTCGGGCGTCGTACCGAACATCGTGTTGCCGTCAGTCATGATGGTCATCTGCGCGATGATCGGAAGATCGCAGACTTCGCGCACAGCGGCGATTGCCTGACGCATTTCAGAAACGTCCGAAAACGTCTCCAGGCAAAACAGATCGACACCGCCTTCGGCAAGCGCGACAGCTTGTGCTTTGAACAGGTCACGCGCTTCGGCAAACGACGTTGGACCATACGGCTCGATGCGCAAGCCGAGTGGGCCAATCGCGCCGGCGACGTAAGCGCGATCGCCTGCGGCTTCGTGTGCCAGTTTTGCTGCCAGAGCATTGATCTCGTGGAGATTCCCGTCGAGGCCGTATTGCTGCAATTTGTGAGCGGTGGCGCCGAAGGTGTTGGTCTCGATGATGTCGGCGCCGGCGCGAATGTATTCGGTGTGAATCTCTCGGACCAGATCGGGAGCGCTGAGATTCAGTTCGTCGTAGCAACGATTGATGTAGACGCCCTTGGCATAAAGCATCGTGCCCATCGCGCCGTCGACGACAAGAATACGGTCAGTTGCGAGTAGTTCTCGAAATGATTGCATCGGCAATGAAAAAGCCCCGCGCCAAACAACGCGGGACTTCAAAATTCGTTTGAAGTTTTTCGGGTTTCTACCAGTGGCCCGAGCTGTTTAGCTGGTTATTTTACGTGGCCGCAAGTCGCCTTAACTCACCACGTTTTTCATCGTGCTTATACGCTTGGCGGCTAGCGCCTGTCAAGTTTCGATAATGGGACCGATTTGGGCCGGAGTGTCTTGTTTTTTCTGTCACGCTGACAGTTTCTTTCAGATAGACCGATCCGGGTGAAACGAACAAGTACAGTATTTTCTATAACTTACAGACATAAAAATTGAACGAAAAGGCAACCGCTCTCGTAAGTTTGTGAATCAGAACCCCGGTCCTTCAATTACAGCGTTGCTGTTGGAAGCCCTAATAGTTGGTAGTTCGTTGGAAGTTTTGCAGCCCCTTGTGCTGTGCTGTGCACAATAGTTAGGTGCCCTTATGGTCATCGTTTACCTGGAGAATTTACTGGATGAAGTTGCCCCGCAAGTTACCCCATTTTCGTTCGATAAAGTTTGCACCATTTGCATTAATTTCACTTTTTCTTTTCAGCAACCTGACTGGCTTTCTCTTCAGCCGCGTGATGGCGCCGGATGTAGTTGCCAGCACTGACAGGTTCCACATTCCAGCAGATATCCCCACTTCCGGGGATCTAAAGCTCGATCGCATCATCTTTGAAGCCGGCGAGAATCAGGGTGTCGATCCGCGTTTCCTACACGCCGTCATATGGCAGGAGTCGAAGTACGACATGCACGCAAAATCGCATGCGGGCGCGCAAGGGTTAATGCAGTTGATGCCGGCGACAGCGAAACGTTTCGGTTGCGAGCATCCCGACGATCCGGAAGAGAACATCACCGCGGGTACGAAGTATCTGAGCTGGCTGCTCAAACGATTCTCCGGCAATGTTGAACTCGCACTGGCGGGGTACAACGCGGGCGAGGGCTCGGTCGATAAGTACGACGGCATCCCGCCTTACGACGAGACGCAGAACTACGTAAAGATCATCACGCAGCGTTACGGCAAGAGCTTCCATCCGGTGCTTTCTCCGGCTGAGGCCGCCGAGGTCTTCCAACTCCACGCAGACTAAAACCAACCACGGATAAAACGGATCTGTGTAAATCGATTTACACAGATCTGCGTTATCTGTGGCTTGACACTGTCCCTCACATTTGGCTGAATGCTCGCGGTCTTTCCCAAGCTCCGCATTACTGAACAGAGGAATCAGCCTATGAGCACATCGCAAGATGCGGCTACTCCCGTCCGAGGTGGTGAATTTCTGGGACATCCAAGAGGACTCTCCACACTCTTCTTCACCGAGATGTGGGAACGTTTTTCCTACTACGGCATGCGCGCGATCCTGACGCTCTATATGACGAAGACGTTTGCTGAGGGAGGACTTGGCTTCGACGAGAAATACGCCGGCCTCATCTACTCGACGTATGTTTCCTCTGTTTGGTATCTACCACTACCGGGCGGTTGGCTGGCAGACAAAATACTCGGTGCGCGCCGTGCGGTTCTGATTGGCGCGATCGTTATTGCCTGTGGGCACTTTTCGATGGCGATCGACTCAAAGGCGACGTTCTACGCCGGTCTGATTTTGATCGCTTGCGGCACGGGTTTGTTGAAGCCAAACATCAGCGCGATGGTGGGCCAGTTGTATTCCGAAGGTGACAAGCGTCGTGATGCTGGTTTCTCGATCTTTTACATGGGAATAAATCTTGGTGCGTTTCTGTCGCCACTTCTGGTGGGGTTCCTGGCGCAGTCACCGTGGTTCCGCAGTGTCCTTACTTCCTGGGGACTCGATCCAAACTCGGCGTGGCACTGGGGCTTCGGTGCCGCGGGAGTCGGAATGACGCTCGGTATCATTCAATACCTCATCGGACACAAGCAGATAGGTCACGTAGGAGAGAAACCGAATCCCATCACGGACGCTGTCGAAACAGAGACTCAGCAAGGTGTTGATTATCTGACTTTGGGCCTTGCCCTGCTGGGCGGAGTTTCGGGCGCACTTGCAGGGCTGTACTGGGGAGAATCGAAGTTGGCGATGCTATTTCCGACGGTGGTCTTCTTCTTCGCCGGCTACCTGATAGGAATAATTCGTCACTTGAACAGCGATGAGTTCAAACAAGTGATGATGATCTTTGTCCTGTTTATTTTCTCGATATTGTTCTGGATGACGTACGAGCAGGCCGGCTCAAGCTTGACGCTCTTCGCAGATCGATTGACAAACAACACAATCTTCGGCTGGGCCTTTCCGTCGAGTTGGTTTCAATCTGTGCCCGCAATCTTTGTAATTATCTTTGCACCCATTATTGGAATCGTTTGGCAGAAGCTCGGAGGAAGGCAACCCTCCAGTCCGGGTAAGTTCACCATCGGCTTGTTCTTCGCCGGTATTGCGTTCGTTGTGATCGCCTTTGCGGCGTCGGTGGCTTCGGGTGGACGCGTGAGCCCGATGTGGCTGGTAGGGGTTTATTTCCTGCAAACGATTGGCGAGCTTTGTTTGAGCCCGGTTGGTCTCAGCACGGTGACTAAATTGTCGCCGGCAAGAATGGTAGGACTGATGCTGGGAGTGTGGTTCCTTTCGATTTCAATCGGTAGTTATATCGCGGGCTTAACGACCGGACTATTTGCCGGCAACGATACAGCCGTGTTGGTGCGAGGCTTCGGAATATTCGCGGGCATTACTCTCGTGGCCGCAGTTATCCTTGGAGTGTTGACTCCGCTGATCAAGAAAATGACGCCAAGATCTATATGACAAAGAGAACTCGTTTGAAAGCATTCGTGCTGGCAACTGCTTTTCTTGCGTTGAGCACGCAGTCTTTAAGAGCCCAAAACAAACTTCTAACCATCGACGACATTTTTGATCCCGTTAAGCGAGTCAACCTCAACGGCTCAACACCTACCATTCGCTGGCTCAAAGACGGCAATCACTATCTTCTGACAAACGAAGCCGGCCGAGGCAATGTACCGCGATTGCAAAAGGTGAATGCGGCGACGGGTGAAGCCACTGCATTCTTCGACGCCGCCAAAATGCAGGCTGCATTTGCCGCACTGCCGGGAGTCAGCGGGCAGGATGCGCGACAGCTCGCTAATCGTGGTAACTACAATCTCAATCCCGCAGAGACCGCAGTACTGATCAACTGGTCCAACGATCTCTTTTATTACGAGTTCGGCAGCGACCGCGCGATTCGTCTCACGAGCAATCCGGAAGAAGAAGTCGGCGAAGCTTTCAGCCCCGACGGCAAGATGGTTAGCTTCGTGCGCGAGAACAATCTCTACGTCGAAGATCTCAGCATGCAGCGTCGCGAACGCGCTCTCACGCGCGATGGCAGTGCGAAGATTCTGAATGGCCGCCTCGATTGGGTTTACCAGGAAGAGCTTTATGGACGCGGAAACTTTGGCGCTTACTGGTGGAGTCCTGATTCAACCACCATCGCCTATTTACGTTTTGACGAGACTCCAGTGCCGGAGTTCACCGTCGTCGATCACATTCCCTACGACCAGAAACTCGAAGTCACGGCGTATCCAAAAGCCGGCGATCCGAATCCACTTGTAAAGCTCGGCGTCGTGAATGCAGCCGGCGGCGACATCCGTTGGGTGGATACTTACAAGTATCAACCCGCCGATCTGCTGATCTCGCGTGTCACCTGGACACCCGACAGTAAGAAAGTCGTCTTTCAGGCACAGAATCGCGAACAGACATTTCTGGACGTGAACTTCGCCGACGCAAAAGACGGCAAGTCGGCAAACATTATCCACGAAACGTCGAAAGCGTGGGTTGCGATCAACGAGCAGCCAATCTGGTTGCAGGACGGTTCATTCATCTGGGCCAGCGAGCGCAATGGCTGGGAACATCTCTATCACTACTCGGCTGACGGCAAACTGCTGCGACAGATCACGGACGGCAAGTGGGAAGTGCGCTCGATCGAAGGTGTGGACGAAGCAAATGGTTTCATCTATTTCACTGCCACCGAGCACAGCCACATCGCGACGAATGGTTATCGCGTCAAGCTGGACGGCAGTGGACTGACACGGCTCACGCAATCGGAAGGCTCACATCGCGTCGATCTGAGTCCGGCAAATAATTACTTCGTCGACGTCTGGAGCGATCTGAACACTCCATCACAGGTTCGCCTGTACGAAGCGTCCGGAAAACTCGTACGAGTGATCGCCGAGAATAAAGTCGATGCTCTGAAGGAGTACAAACTCGGCAACGCTGAGCTCATGCAGGTGAAGACGCGCGACGGCTTCCTGATGGAAGCAATGATGATCAAGCCGCCCAACTTCGACGCGAGCAAGAAGTATCCGGTGATGAGTTTCACTTACAGCGGACCACACGCGCCGCAGGTTCGGAACAGTTGGGGCTCGACCACTTACATGTTTCATCAGTTACTGGCGCAGAAGGGTTACATCATCTGGGTTTGTGACAACCGCACTGCGAGCGGCAAGGGAATGGACGCAACCTGGCCAGTCTATAAAAACTTCGGCGAGCTCGAGCTGCGCGATCTTGAAGATGGTCTCACGTGGCTGAAAAACCAGCCTTACATCGACGGCTCGCGTATCGGAATGTGGGGATGGAGCTACGGCGGTTTCATGACTAGCTATGCGCTCACGCATAGCCAGTCGTTCAAGCTCGGCATCGCCGGCGGCACAGTCGCCGACTGGCGCGACTATGACAGTATCTATACCGAGCGTTACATGCAGACGCCGCAAAATAATCCCGAAGGTTACAAAAAGAGCTCGCCAGTCCATGCAGCAAAAAACCTGCACGGGAAGTTGTTACTGATCCACGGCGCGATCGACGACAACGTCCACATGCAAAACACGATGCAGTTTATCTATGAATTGCAGAAGGC
>Ga0070698_100003396_pt1 | contig 17512 bp, 14 predicted proteins | sample KBSK1502metaG_FD_65477 | JGI IMG/M metagenome (GOLD analysis project Ga0070698, IMG submission 65477) | Corn, switchgrass and miscanthus rhizosphere microbial communities from Kellogg Biological Station, Michigan, USA - KBS K1-50-2 metaG | ecosystem: Host-associated > Plants > Roots >...
CCGCCGAGCACGAGGTCCGCGTCGCCCGGTGCGACGCGGGGTGCGAGCTTCGCGTCCCTCGCCGTGCTGATCCGGATATGGCTGTGAACGCTCCCGTTCTTCTGCGCCATGCCGGTTTCGTTGAGCACGGACACGAACTTGCCCTCGATGAACGCGGCCCGGCCGAGAATCGCCCCGATGGTCAGCACGCCGCCGCCGCCGATCCCGCCGACCACGATGTCGTAGGCCGCGGCCGCGGCTCCGGCCACGGCGGGCTCGGGCACCGGGGCCAGGTGGTCGAGTCCGTGCGCGGCCGGGATGGCGCGCGCGCTGGGCTTCGCGCCGTAGAGGGTGACGAAACTCGGGCAGTAGCCATCGACGCAGCTGAAGTCCTTGTTGCACGTCGACTGGTCGATCTTCCGCTTGCGCCCCAGCTGAGTCTCGGCCGGCTCGACCGAGATGCAGTTCGACACGGCGTTGCAGTCGCCGCAGCCCTCGCACACGTCGGTGTTGATGTACGTCCGCTTGTCTGGGTCCGGGGCCCGGCCACGCTTGCGGAGCCGACGGAGCTCAGCGGCGCACTCCTGGTCGTAGACCAGCACGGTGACGCCCTCAACCCTCGCGAGGTCGGCCTCCACCTGCAAGAACTCCTTGCGGTGCCTGATCCTCACGCCTGGCGGCAGGGCACCCAGCTTCTTTACCCGACGTGGATTCTCGGTGACCACGACGACCTTCTTGGCGCCCTCGGCGAGGACCTGGCGGCAGATGGCGGGGGTGTCCATCTGCCCCGGGATCTGCTGCCCGCCGGTCATGGCGATGAACCCGTTCACCAGGACCTTGAAGGTGATGTTCACGTTCGCGGCGACCGCGGCACGGAGGGCCAGCGATGCCGAGTGCGAAAAGGTGCCGTCGCCGACGTTCTGGAACATGTGCTCCCGGTCGGCGAACTTCGACATCCCGATCCACATGGCGCCCTCTCCGCCCATATGGTGGGTGATCTCGGTCTCGCGGCCCTCCATGTGGCTCATCGTGGCCATCGCGTGGCAGCCAGTGCCGCCAAGGTTCATGTGACCGTCGGGGACTCGCGTCGAGGTGTTGTGGGGGCAACCCGAGCAGAACCCGGCGGCGCGGACGAGCCCGCCGACCGGGTGGAGGGTCAAGGTCCGCGCGGCGGTCGCTGCCCGCGCCGGCCGGCGTGCTTCGATGATTCCGGCGCGCTCGAGCCGCCTGCGCAGGACCGACGCGACGATCTGCGCGTTGAGCCCGCTGACCTCCGGGACCAGGCGGGCGCCGTCCTCGTCCGCCTTGCCGACGACGAGCGGCCGCTCGCGTCCGAGCCGGTTCGCCAGCCGGTTCAGCTGGTCCTCGATCAGGGGGTGCTTGGGCTCGACCACCAGAACCTCGTCGTGACCGCGCAGGAACTCGAGCGCTCGCCGCTCCTCGAGGGGCCATACGAGGCCGAGCTTGTAGACCGAGACGCCCGCCGCCGCGGCCCTCTCCCCGGCCAGCCCGACCCGGGACAGCGCGTCCAGAACGTCGAGGAATGCCTTGCCCCCGACGACGATTCCGAGGCGCCGGCGCTGCTCGCCGCCACCCACGACAACCTCGTCGAGCGGGTTGGCCCGGGCGAACTGCTGGACCGCGGGCATTCGGCGGAACCTGATGTCGTGCTCGATGTCGAGGAACTTCTTCCCCAGCTGGATCGGTGGCGCGCCGTCGCCGCCGGGGTCCGTGATGCGCGGCAGCTCGCCGAGGTCGACCACCCCGGCCGCGTCCACCAGGTCGTTGAGACAGATCATGCCGACCCACAGCTTGCTGTAGCGTGACAGCGCCCAGCCGAGCAGCCCGAAGGCAAGGAACTCCTGCAACGTGGCCGGGCTGAGGACCGGCATGCCCATGTGCATGAAGAGCGTCTCGCTCTGCTGGGCGGTGACCGTGCTGCGGGCTTCGTGGTCGTCGCCCGCGAGGGCCAGCACGCCGCCATGCTGCGCCGTCCCGAAGTAGCTCGCGGTGCGCATCGCGTCCGTCGAACGCTCGACGCCGGGTCCTTTGCCGTACCACATGCCGAACACCCCGGCGTACGGCGAGGAGTTGCCGCCCAGGTTCAGGTTCTGCGTGCCCCACAGCGCGGTCGCGGCGAGATCCTCGTTGACCGCCGGCTCGAACTGCACGCCCAGATCCGCCAATCGCGCCCTTTCCCGGCGCAGCAATGAGTCCAGTCCGCTGAGCGGCGAACCGGGATACCCGGACACATACCCAGCGGTACGGAGGCCGGCTTCGGCGTCGAGTTTGCGCTGGACCGCCGGGAGCCGGAGAAGGACGTCCGAGCCGGTCAGATACGCCCGCCCGGAAGTGCAATCGAGCGCATCGAGACCCGCGTCGCGCTGATGCCCCTTTGGCGTCGCCATCTGGAAATCCGAGCCCTTCCTCGCGTCGATAAGCCGGCCGGTCAATCTGCGCCTCGTGACTACCCGACGAGACTCCGCGCCAGGTCACCCACTGCGGTGAACGGGTGCTCCTGCGGCGGCAGGGGTGGGTTGATCCGGAACATCCGGTTGTGGCAGATGGCGACGGCCAGCTTCGCGTCGGGATCCGCCCACGCGATCGACCCGCCCGAACCGTTGCTGGCGAGGATGTGCGGGTTGGTCCCGATGATCGGCTCCGCGGGCGGCGTCGGGCCGCCCAGCCAGTAGCCGCCGCAGCCGATCCACGGGACCTGGCCGAGCACCTCGTCGTAGTCGCCGGAATCCGGGCGCGGCTGGGTGAACGACATCACGCGTTCCTCGGCGAGCAAACGGACGCCGTTCAGCTCGCCCCGGTTCGCCAGCAGGCTGAAGAACCTCGCGACCGCCGTTGCCGTGGCGATGCCACCAGCGCCGGGAACCACCGCGTCGTAGAAGACCGGGTCGTTCCAGATCGGCCCCGGTGTGATGGAGCCGGGCATGGCAAGTTCGCGGTACTTGCTCGGCTGCGGCCGGAGGTTGCTCGCCGCCGTCAGCCGGGCGACCCGCTCGTGGTTCTTCCCGCCCATGCCGAGGAAGTAGTCCTCGATGCCGAGCGGCGCGAAGATCTCTTGCGCCACGAACTCGACGAACGAACGGTTCAGGGGGTCGGTGCGGCGCACGATCTCGCCGAGCTGCCAGCCGTAGCTGATCGAGGCGTACGAGCTTTTCCCCGGCGGGAACAACGGCTCCAGCTCGGCCAGGCCCGCGACGCACCAGTCCCAGTCGCCGAGCCGCTCCGGGGTGGTGCCGGGCGGCATCTGCGGCACCCCTGACTGCTGCACCAGGACATCGCGGACGCGGATGTGGTCCTTGCCCTTGCGGCCGAACTCGGGCCAGTAGCGCGCCACCGGCCGTTCGAGGTCCACCAGACCGCGCTCGACCTGAAGGTTCAACGCCGTCGCCGAGAGGCCCTTGGTCACCGAGAAGATCGGGAAGAGCGTCTCGTCGTCCACCGGGGTTCCCTGGTCGTCGGCCCACCCCGTCGAGCCCCGCAGCGCCAGTTCCCCGCCGATGAAGACCGCCACCTGGACGCCGCGTTCACCACGCTCGACGGCGGTCTCCAGCGCGTCGCGCAGCCGACTTTCTGTGCTCACGCTCACACAAGGGCCTCCCTCGGAGATGACACGGCCTCCTCCCGGAGATGACACTCAGACGGTATACGGGATACGCTTTGGTTGCAAGGGGCCCGCGCCGGCCACGGCGTCTTCCTCTCGTCATTCTCGTGTGCGCCAAGTAGTTCACGAAGGGACCGTGATGGAGTCTCGCGCGACGATCTCACCCCAGGAAGCCGCCGACCGGCTGGCCATCCGCGAGCTGATCGACGCCTACGCGCACTGCGCGGACCGGCGCGACGCCAAGGGCCAGATGGCTCTGTTCACCGCCGACACCCGCTTCCTCGTGTTCATGGACGCGACCGCCGCGGAACCGACTCAGGAGTTGCACGGGCGGGAGTCGCTGGCCCCGGTGTTCGACAACCTCAACAGCTACGCCGCCACCACGCACTTCAACGGGCAGAGCACCGTCTCCCTGGACGGGGACCGGGCGACCGGCGAGAGCTATTGCCTGGCCCATCACCTCTCGACCGGCGAGGACGGGCAGCGCACGATGATGATCGCGTCCATCCGCTATCTCGACGAGCTGGTCAAGCAGGACGGCCAGTGGTTGTTCGCCGAGCGCCGGCTGATGGTCGACTGGACCGAAACCCGGCCGTCCGCGGCCTGACAACCCGGCCAGGCCCGGCGGGCTCGAAGCCGAACCTGCCCGGCAGCCGGGCTCGGGACTGCTTCTCTTGTCAGTCGGCCGCACGCGCTAAGCGCACCTCGGTCTGCTTACGCGGTAGTTTCGCTGCTGGCTTGCAGTCGTGCGAGCTCCGTCTCGACAAGGCGCTCATGCTCGCGCTCGTCTTCGCGTGCCTTGCGCGGGCTCCAGCGCCCGGTCAGGACGAACACGAACGGGATGAACAGCAGCTGAGCGATGAAGCAGATCCAGAACCAGGTCTGCCACTCGCCCGGGTTGTCCTTCTGCGCCTGCGCGACCTTGGTGGCGTTGACGGAGAGATAAGCCACGTCCGCGGGCGGGATCTGTGAGAGCGACTGCAGCCGCGCGGAAGCCTGCTGCACCTTCGTGCCGTTGGCTTGCAAGAACACCAGATCGGCGGCCGGCACCTGGCCCAGCGCCACCAATCTCGCGGTCGCCTGCGGCAGCGGTACAGCGAACTTCCGCGCGATCTCGCCGACCGCCTTGATGATCGCGGCCCGGTCGGGCTTGCTGGTGGCGAGGATGGCGAGGGTGGCCGGGTCGATCGCCGCCGCCGTCGCCAGCTCCGTCTTGTAGCGGGCGCCGAGCACGACCGTCCGCCCGACGGCCGTCGGTGAGAGCCCGGACAGCTCCGAGAGCGCGCGCACCTGCGCCGCCTGGTTCCCGGGGTTCACCCTCAGAGCGGCGAGCGTGGCGTGATCGACCCTCTGCAGCACCTTCACCTGCTGTGGATATGTCGCCGCGATCTGCTGGACCCGGGGACCTTGGTCTACGAGCGTGGTGGCCGCCGGAACGACCGCGGCCAGGATCGCGAACGAGACCGACACGACGATGCGGATCGTCCAGCCCCACACCGCCAGGCCGGTCGCGGTCGCGGCCGGATTGTGTTTCTCGATCGTCTCGGTGAACGCCGCCATCCACGCCACGTACGCGATCCCGCTTCCACCCGCGATCAGGATGAAATAGAACGCGAATGTGTGGTAGCCGGTGTGCGGCGCGGTCGCGGCCGCCGCGAACAGCCCGACGCCGGCGAGGCTGACGAGCGCGCCGATGATCATCAAAGGCTTGCGCACCAGCAACCGGTCGGACAGAATCCCGGCGAACAGCAGCGCGGCCGCGTTCGTGATCCAGTACCAGTTCCCGAGGTTGTTGGCCTTCGCCGCGGTGTAGCCGAAGACGGTTGCGAAGTACACCACCAGAAATGCGACGAACACGTAGTAGATGATCAAGAACAGGCTGATCGCCAGTGCGGGGCCGACGATGTCGAGCCTGAGCATCTGCCGCCAGTGACCCTCGAGCGCTTTGTCGGGGTCGACGCTGACCGCCCGCGCCTCGATCAGCGTCCGGTCGCGTAGGCTAACCATCAGCTGATCACGCAGCCGCGGCGAGAGTTCCCGCAGCCCCACCAGCGTGATCAGCCACACCACCAGGCCAACCGCGCCGCTCACGCGGAACTGAAACTGCCAGTCCGGGTGGCTTGCGAGCGTATGACTCGAGACCTCCGTGACGACCAGGCTGCCCAGCACCGGCCCCATCGTCCAGAAGCCCATCGCCACACCGCGCCCCACCTGCGGCGAGAAATCACGGATCAACGCCGGCGTCGCGACCAGCGCGATCCCCTCAACCAGGCTGACCAGCGCGAAGAATACGGTGAACTCGGCCTTTGAAGAGGCATTGGGCAAGGCGAACGCGATCGTCAATCCGGTCACCAGCAGACCGCCAACCACCAGGTTCGCGCGCCCCCACCGATCTGCCAGCCCCGCCAGCAGCGACGCGAACGCCCCCACCGCGTTGCCGATCACCAGCACGGACACGAACTGCGGGAACGTGTACCCGTACTGCTCGATGATCTTGGGCGCGACCGCGCCGGTGATGTAGAGCTGGTAGTACAAGACGATCGTCGCGGCGACGGTGATCCCCAGGTACGCCATCCGCCGCGTGTTGTGGGGGTAATGCGGCAACTGCCGGTCCCAGAAGCGCCGCCCGAGGCTGTTCACGTGGCGCCTTCGGGTTTGCGCGCGCGCGGCAGGCCACGACCTTTGGCCAGTTTCACCAGCAGCTGGATCTCGTGCCCGATACCGCGGCTCAGTACGTCGATGTCGGGTGCGGTCTCGGCGTCCCCGGTGATGCCGAAGCTGAGTGTTCCGTTGTAGGAGAAGATCCCGACCGTGACCCGGATCTGCCCGGCGATCGGGACGTACGGCGCGCTCTCAAGCATCTGACGGCCGGCGAGGTAGAGCGGAGCCTGGGGCCCCGGCACGTTGGTCGCGGCGGTATTGATGCTCCGCTGCGGAAGGCGCGCGGACAGGCGCCCGGCCAGTGCCAGTAGCATCGGCGGCGCGAACCCGGCCAGCCCGGTCAGCATCTTCCCGGCGAGGGCGCCCTTGCGGCGCTTCAGGTCGTCCATCTGATGTCGGAGATCCTCGAGGCGGGTAAGCACGTCATCGGTTCCGACCGGGAGCTGCGCGAACACAGCCGAGACCTGGTTGTCGTAGACACCGCGGGCGCTCGGAGGCCGGATCGACACAGGTACCAGCGCGCGCAGGCTCTGTCCCTGGAGCAGTTCCCCGCGCGATCCGAGCAACGCGCGGAAGCCGCCGGTCACGGCGGCGAGGACGACGTCGTTCACGGTTCCGCCGAGGCCCGTTCGCACCGCCTGGACATCGGCCAGGGGGACGCTCGCCTTCTGCCAGCGCCGGTGGGGGCCGACGGGGCCGTTCAGCGAGGTGACCTCGCCGGGACTTAGCGTGCGCAGCATCGGTATCGCTGCGTTCGCGATCTCGATCGCCCGGGCGGCGGTAGCGAGCGGCTCGTGGATCGCCTGTCGCAGTCCCGCCCGCGGGATTGCTCCGCTGGCCAAGGCTGCCGCGGAATCGAGCAACAGCCGCGCCGGCCCTGGCTCCGGCGCCGGCTTCCACACCGCAGGGAGCGGCGCAGCCGGCGGATGGGGCGCCGCATCCAGCAGCACGGTCATCAGATCGGTGCTGGAAACGCCGTCGACCATGCTGTGGTGGACCTTGCTCAGCAGCGCCCACCTGCCTTCGGAGAGCCCCTCGACCGCCCACATCTCCCACAACGGCTTGGAGCGGTCGAGCTGCTGGGACATGACGCGGCCGGTGAGGACAGCCAGCTCCTCCTCGCCGCCGGGCGATGGCAGCGCGGTGCGGCGCAGGTGGTAGCCGAGGTCGAAGTGAACGTCGTCGCTCCATACCGGCGGGCCGATGCTCAGCGGTGAAAACAGCACCCGCTGGCGGTACCGGGGCACCAGAGCGAGCTTGCGCTGCACCGCATCGTAGAGCTCATGCCCGGTCGGCGAGGGTCCGGTGAAGATCGATACTCCACCGATGTGCATCGGGCTGTTGCGGGTCTCGGTGTACAGAAACGAGGCGTCCTGCGGACTCAGGCGGTCCATCACTGGCCTCGGCCGCTGACCTCATCGGGGACCTGGATTTCTCGCTTGAGGATCTTCCCGGTAGGCCCTTTAGGCAGCTCCTCGACGATCCACACCAGCCGTGGGTACTTGTACGCGGCCACGCGCTCCTTGACGAACGCCCGGATCTCCTCGGGCGTGCTCTCGATGCCGGGTTTCAAGGACACGGCCGCGCCGACCTCCTCGCCGAGGCTGGGATGTGGCGTCCCGATCACGGCCGCCTCCCGGACCGCCGGGTGCTCAAAGAGCACCTGTTCGATCTCGCCCGGATAGATGTTGTAGCCACCCCGGATAATCAGATCCTTCTTGCGATCGAGCAGGTAAAGGTAGCCGTCCTCGTCGGTCCGGCCGATATCGCCGGTTCGCAGCCAGCCGTCCTCGTCGATCGCGGCGGCGGTCGCGTCGGGACGGTTCCAGTAGCCCTTCATCACACTCGGACCCCGGACGAAGACTTCGCCGGACTGCCCAGGTGGCAGCGCACGGCCAGCGTCATCCACGATCGTTATCCGCATGCCCTCGGCGGGAAGGCCGACCGACCCTGCCTTGCGCTCGCGGCCCAGGGGGGTGAATGTGGCAAAGGCACAGGATTCGGAAAGGCCGTAACCTTCCAGCACGGTGCAGCCAAACGCCGCTTCAAACTGGTGCAGCACCTCGACGGGAATCGCGGCGCCGCCCGATAGGCACAGCGACAGCGACGACGTGTCGTACCGGGCGCGGTCCGGCAGCGCGAGCATCGAGACGTACATCGTCGGCACGCCAAGAAACACGGTGACCTGGTCTCGCTCGATGAGCTCGAGCGCCCTGGCCGGATGGAACCGCGGCAGCAGCGTCACCGATGCCCCGGCCGCGACCGGAGTGATGAGGCCGCAGGTAAGCCCGAAGGCATGAAATAGCGGCAGCGCTCCCAGCGCGACCGTCGCAGGTCGCACATCGGCAATCCGCGCAGACACGTGACTTGTGTAGCGAAAGTTGCCATGAGTCAGCTCCGCTCCCTTGGGTGCCCCTGTCGTCCCCGAGGTGTAGAGGATCATCGCCGTGTCATCACTTGTGCGCGGTGTCACCGTCGCGACTGCCGGGGCGGCCGCGAGCATTGACTCGAATGCGCCGGGTTCAATCAGGACGCAATCCGCGCCCGCCTGCTCGCTCCCTGCGTGCGCCGCTTCCGCGCACTCGTGCCACGCGAGGATGAGCGACGCCCCCGAATCGCCCAGATAGTAAGCGACCTCTCGCCCCTTGAGCAGCGGATTCATCGGGACGACGATCGCTCCGCAACGCAACACCCCGTAGAACACCAGAGGAAAATAATGGACATTGGGGAGCATCACCCCGACGCGGTCGCCCGGCTGCAGGCCCTTGGCCCGCAGGATGCCTGCGATCAGGCCGCTGCCGTGCTCCAGATCCGAATACGAGACCCGCAGGTCATCTAGCCGCAGCGCAGTCCTTTCGCCGTTCTTTTGGGCAGAGCTGACAAGATCCTCGGCAAGGTTCGCGCTAGCCATTTTTCTTCCCGGTCGTAGAGCATGCACCCAGCGTCGTCCTGGCCCGACACGGCGGCGGTGCATGGCCGCGTGCGCTGTAACCGCTTCGTACGCCGTGCTACCGCACGTTCGAGTACGGTCCGCTCGCGCTCGATCGGGAGCTCGTGACGCCCGCATTTGCGGGCGGTTGCGTGACACGCTACGTCCGTCCCGATGCCGCGCCATCGGGAGGCCGCCCCAATCTCCCCACCCGACTTTGTGGGCAGCCTACAATGGCCGCTATGGCAACTGCCGCCGATGACCGCGGGCTCAGTCGGCTCGTAGCCGCGCTCGAGGCTCGGCGGGAGCAGCTCGTCGACCTCGGCGTCGAGCTGACCCGAGCCCGCGTGCCGAGCTATTCGGCGATCGATGATCTGGGTTTCTGGGCCGATCTGCGCCAGACGCACTGGAAGTTCCAGACGGCGTTCTGCGATCTTCTGCTCAGTGGCAGGGCTCCTACCCTGGAAGACGCGGCGTTCATGCGGGAGGCGGCCATCCGCCGCGTCGCGCACGGCATTCCGCTTGGTGACTTCATGCATGCGATCCGCATCGGTCAGCTTGTGACCTTCGACGCACTGGCCGACCTGGAAGACACCGGGACCATAACCAGCCAGGGCGCGCTGGCAGTCGCGCGCAAACTGGTGGAAATCAATGACTTCGGCGCCACCGTGGCCGGCGAGGCATATCTCGAAGCGCAGCAGACGCGGATCGCGGAACAAGACCGAGTGCGACGTGACGTGCTCGAGGATCTGCTCGCCGGGCGCGAGCCGTCAGCCGGCTCAGGGCTCGCCGTCCTTGCGGCCGCGGGTCTCCAGTCGCAGGTCACCTGCGTTGTGGTGGTCGCAACGCTCGCCAGCTCTTCGGAAGATGAAGCAGATCTCCGCTTTGCCGCGTCGACACTGACCCGCGGCGTCGGCGGGGCGGTCCAACCGCTCGGGGTCGTCCGGCAGGAGGAGATCGTGATCGTCCGGCCGACGCGCCGAGGTAAAGCGCGTACGCTCACCGCGAGGCTGAGCACCGCCCAAGAGACACTGAAGAATCAGGGCGTGACGCTGGCCATCGGGATGAGCACGCCACAGCCGCGCGGCGCGCTCCCGGACGCCTACCGCGAGGCTCGCATGGCAATCATGGGAGCCCGAGGGCCAGGCGGCGGCGTCGTGTCGCTCTGCGATCTGAGCGCGTTCGAGTTCCTGACGCTGGGCGGCAACGCCACCGCCTGGCGGTTGTTCTCCGATGACGTACGGCAATTCGTGGTCGAGGACCTGCGGAACCGCGGGATGCTGATCGATACGCTGCAGGAGTACGCGGCCGCGAACCTGAACGCCGTGGCCGCCGCCCAGCGCCTCTTCCTCCACGTCAATACCGTCTACTATCGCCTTGGACGAATCGCGGAAAAGACCCGTCTCGACATGCATCGGTTCCACGACGTGCAGGAACTACTGATCGCCGTGCGCCTTGCGCAGCAGTCAGCAGACAGCGGGAAGCAGCGGCGACTCGTCCGCAGGGCCTCGCATTCCGTTAGTTCCAGGAGGCGCCCGCAGGAGACCGTCCCTGAGTCCCCGGCCTGATGTGGGCGCTTTAATCGTGTGTGGCGACGGGGGGCAGGGCGATGCGGTGGCCAGAGCTCGGCACTTGCTGGAGTTCGAGTACGTTTCCGTCGGGGTCGCGCCCATAGGTCGTCCAGATTCCGGCGCCGACGTCCTGCGGGGGGCAGTGAAATGTCATACCTGAGGCTCTTAGCCGTTCGTACTCGGTGTCGAGGTCGGTGACGTCGAGGCAGAGGTGCGTGATGCCCGGATCGCATACTCGCCGGGCCGGGTCCCCGCCGGTCGGCCGGGGAGAGCGGTACTGGAAAATCTCGAAGTAGGCGTTGCCCGCACGCAGCATAATGTGCCGCGCCGAGCTGTCCTCCAGCGCGGTGATCTGGTCGGCCACCTCGTTCCCTGGCTCCCATGCATAATCGACGACCACCTCGAGGCCGAGCAGGTCGCGGTAGAACTCAAGCATCCGGTCGACGTCGTTGGTCGCGATCGCGACGTGGTGCAGCCCGTTGATCATGACGATGCCCCCGCGTTGACGCGCCGTGCCTCCGCGTCGCGCCGCGCCCTGCTTAGCACGGCACGCAGGACGCCCGGCGTGATTCCCGCGCTCAGTCCGCCATCGACGGTGATCACCTGTCCGGTCAGATAGCGGCTGGCATCGGAGGCCAGGAACACATAAACGCCCGTAAGGTCATGAACCTTACCCTTGCGGCCCAGCGGCGTCAGGAGCGTGAACAGCTCCTCGGGCATCTGGTTCAGCTCGGTCGCGATCGGTCCGGGCTGGACCGCATTAACGCGTATCCCCCGCGGGCCGAACTCGATCGCGCCGCTGCGGACAAGAGACGAGACGCCAGCCTTGGCCGCGCCATAGATCGCCTCCGTCGCAGTGCCCAGCTGAGCCGCAACTGACGAGGTCAAGATCACCGAGCCACCATCGGCGAGATGCGCAGGCGCGTGCTTCAGCCCCCAGATGACCCCGAGCAGGTCGACGCCGATGATCCGCGCCGCGGCCTCCGATTCGATGGCCTGGATCGACGTGACTGGCTGAGCGATTCCGGCGTTGAGTACCAGAACGTCAAGCGGACCAGCCACGTCTCGCGCTGCAGGCAGCGCGGCACGAACATCCTGCTCGCGTGCGATGTCGAGCGCCACGAAGCGACAGCCAGCCTCCCGAGCGATCCCGTCGCCGTCGCGGCGACGTCCGCCGATGATAACGGTGGCGCCTTCCTCCACGTATGCCCTGGCGACGGCGAGTCCGATGCCCGCGGTCCCGCCGATCACGAACGCCGTCTTGCCTTCCAGCTGTCTCATACCGCTCCTGCTTGCTTCGTTTGTTCGATTGCAGCGTCGTTGCGCTCTACCGTGCCGCGGCTTGGTCGAGGTGGTCGACCACTGCCGCGGCTACTTTCTGCTCGGCATCGGTGACGAGCATGTGGCCGGCATCGGCGATCTCCGCGAATCGGCTGCCCGGGATCAGGCGCGCGAGCTCGCGACCACGCTCGGGCGATATCAGGCGGTCGTCAAGGCCATGCAGCACCAGCGTCGGCAGGCCGTCGAGCTCGTGGAGGCGCACCCGGGTGTCATGGCCGGCGATCGCCGCCGACTGCCTCCAGGCGGTCAGCGCGCCGACGCGATCGGACAAGCGAATTCCCATGTCTTCGCGCACGCGTTCGCGTCGATCGATGCGGGTGCGCGGCGAATAGAGCGCGGGGGCCAGCAGCCGGAAGCTCCGCTCCGGCCCGATCAGCGGGCGCAGCGCGACCGAGGCCACTACTCGCACGTTTGGCGGCTCTCGCCTGCCGCCTGCCGTGGTGCAAGCGAGGACAAGCGAGCGGACGCGATGGCGGTGATCAAGCGCGAGGTGTTGCGCGATCATCCCGCCCATCGAGGCGCCCAGCACGTGGACCCGCTGGATTCCGGCGCCGTCCAGCACCGCGAGCGCGTCGCGCACGAGATCGGACATCGTCAGGCGGGTGCTGAGGGGCGAGGATCGACCCGTGCCCCGGTTGTCGAACACGATCGCACGGTAACGGCGGGTCACATGGGGCAATAGGCGCCACCACATCGCGCCGCTTCCCGCAAGCCCCATGATCATCAACAGTGCGGGCGAGTCGCCCACGGAATCAGCCGGCTCGATGACCGTGTAGCTGATCCGCCCTGCGGGTGTCATCACGAATGGCATCGCCAAGAGGCGTTATCGAAGTTCCGCTGCCCGGGCGATCACGGGATGCATGCCAGCACGCGACGCCAGGCAAGGATCGTGTTAGGCATCCCTCGCCTCCTTCTAGCTTCACACGCTACGAAGATGCCGCCTCTCGGCCATCGGGAGGGGAACCAATTTCTTTACCGTCCAAGTTGTGGGTCGCCAACAATAATTGCCCCAGCCCAGTGCTTGGTGGATCCGAGCGTCATTGCCACGAGCAAACGGGGTGCCGTGTTGAACCGTGGACCGTCGACGAGCTGGCGAAGCTCAGCAACACGCCCCGGGCCACGTTCGCGCGCGTCTTCCAGCGGGCGCGCGGGCAGCCACCCATGAGGTACCTGTCAGACTGGCGCATGACCCTCGCGCGAGATCTGCTACTGGTCCGGGACACGACGCTGGCAGAGATCGCCGGCCGGGCGGGCGCCGTCCCGGGTCATGACTGACTTCCTGCCGGGGCCCGGCGTCGGCGCAACGCCTCGACGGCAGCGCTGGGCCCGGCTGCGCCGCTCCCTGTGGCAGCCGCCCCGCCCGCACGGCGAGCAGCCCCGCGAGCGGGTCGTCGGCCCGCTCGAGCTCTTCTATGACCTGGCCGTGGTGGTGCTGGTCGCCCAAGCCGCCCACCGGCTGGCCGTGCACCTGACCTGGCCCGGGCTCGGCGAGTTCGCCGCGGTGTTCACGCTGGTGTGGATCGCCTGGGCCAACGGCAGCCTGCACCACGAGTTGCACGGGCGCGACGACGCCCGCGCCCGCACCACGTTCCTGCTGCAGATCCTGATCCTCGCGGCGATGGGCGCCTTCATCCCCCAGGCAGGCGGCACGCGGGGAGCGGCGTTCGCCGTCGCCGCCGCGGTGCTGTTCGCGGTGCTGGCCGTCCTGTGGCTGCTGGCCTCGCGCGGTGATCGCCCCGAGTACCGCTGGGCGAGCCGGCTGTTCGTGATCGGGACCGCGGCCAGCGCCGTCCTGCTGGCGGGCACAGCCGCCCTGCCGGCCGGCGCCCGCGTACCCGCGTGGGGCGGGCTCGACGGCGCCTACCTGGCCGGATTCGCCGCCATCTTCCTGGTGGCAGGCCCGGAGCGGGCGGCCTCGCTGATCGTCACCGACGCGCTCACCGAACGGTTCGGGGCGTTCGTCATCATCGTGCTCGGCGAGACCCTCACCGGCGTCGTCGCCGGATTGTCCGGCCAGCCCGTCAGCGCGTTCACCCTCGCCGTCGGGCTGGTCGCGGTGGTGATCGGCTTCGGCGCCTGGTGGACGTACTTCGACTTCGCCGGGCACCGCCACGCCAGAGCGGACCGGCAGGCCAGCCTGCAGTGGATACTCGGCCATCTGCCGCTGACCGCCGCCGTCGCCGCGATGGGCGCCGCGATGGTCAGCCTCGTGGACCACGCCCACGACGGCCGCACCCCCGCCGGCACCGCCTGGGTGCTGTGCGCGGGCGCGGCCGTCGTGCTGGGCGCGACGATGCTGATCGCCGCCAGCCTGCAAGCCTGGCGCCGCGACCGCGGCCTGTACCAGCTACTCGCCCGCACGTGCGCCGCCGTGGCCGTCGCGTGCCTCGGCCTTGGCGCCGCGCGGCCGGCACCGCTCATACTGGGGCTCGCGCTCGTCCTGCTGCTCGGCATCCCGTGGGGACTCGTCGTCGCGCGCCGCCTGGCCGGCGAAGCCGGCTCACCCGCCGGCTAGGTCAGATCGCCGCCAGCGCCTCGGACTTGGTCACGACTCGCCCAAGGGCGCCGTATTCGTGCAGGTCGCCGAACATCTCGATGCGGATGGACTGGTCCACGCCGCCCACGCGGACCGGTTCGAAGCCGTCGGCCCGGATCAGGTCAGCGACGAGGTCGCCCGCGGCGTCGTCGTCCGCGGCGTAAAACTGCACCGCACGCTCGGGCTCCCGCCATGCGGCCGCGGACAGCGTCGGGGCCGACAGCGTGCCGAACGCCTTGACCAGGCGTGCTCCGGACGGGAGCAGGCCGGCCAGGATCTGGCCCGAGGACTCCTGCTCGCCGATGACCTTGCGGTAGTTTCCGTCGCTGTCCGGTCCTACCGGGTTCGACGGGTCGACGATCACCTTGCCGGCGAGCTGCTCGCCGTATTGCGCGATGAGCTGCTTGAAGCTGTCGAGCCAGACGGCGATCACGAGCACGTCGGCCCGCGCGACCGCCTCGTCGACGGTCACCACTTCCGCGTGGCCGTCGAGGTCGGCCGCGAGCTTCCGCGCGGCCTCCAGGTCGCTGCCGGCCAGGAGGAAGTCCTGGCCGCCGGTCGCGAAGTTCTTCGCCAGCCTGCCGCCGACGTTGCCGGCGCCGATGATGGCCACCGTGCGGTCCGAAACAGTCATCTTGGTTCACCTTTCGTGACGTGGTTACCCGGGAAGGGGGGGCCCGCCCCGGCTTGTGCCGTTGTTACCCGGCCATCTGGCTGAAACTGGCCCAGCAGGTCGGCCAGCCGGCCGCCGAGCAGCAGCAGGCTGCCGAAGGCCAGGGTGTAGGCGGTGATCACCCACTGCCGGTCCGCCGTGGTGAAGTGCAGCGCCCGCTGCGCGGACGGCAACGCGATGTTCATCACGGTGAGGTCCAGGATCACCATGAGCTGCGCGATGCCGATCACGCCCAGGATGAGCCAGCGCCGGTCCTGGGTCGTGGTTTGCGCAGCGGCGTCAGGCATGTGCTACTGATCCTTCAGCAGGCGGTCGGTGAGGACGATGTCGATGACCGCCTGAACGGTGTCCTGGCGGGCCCAGTCGCGCTGCAGCTCGACCGCGAGCGAGACCCAGCTGACCGGCTGCCCGCCGGCCTGCATCACGCGGTCCAGGCCGGCCCGGTGGGCTTCGGGCGAGGTGCCGCCGATCGCGTCGATGACCGGGTAGACCTCATACCCTTCGCGCAGCGCGTCGAGCGCGGTGAAGGCCATGCAGATTTCGGTCCACAGCGCGCAGAGGATGAGCTTGCGCCGGCCGGTGGCGTGGACGGCCTGCACGAATTCGAGGTCCTCCCAGGAGTTGGTCGTGGTCCGGTCGAGCGGCTTGTCGTCGGTCAGCAGGACGGCGAGTTCGGGGAGGGTGGGCTGTCCGCGGCCGGTGGCGACGTTGATGGTCGAGTGCACGACCGGGATCCCGAAGGTCTTGATGGTCCTGACCGTGGAGACGGCGTTCTTGAGCAGCAGGTCGCGATCCATCGAGTGAACCCCGGCCAGCTGCGAGGGCTGGTAGTCGATGAGCAGGAACGCTGTGTTCTGCGGGGTGAGGAGGTGGTCGGCGAGCGGGTCGCGCACGGGCGCACTGGTCATCGGAGCGTCACCTTCTCATAGCGGGGGGTTCGGATGCACCCGAAGCTAGGGGCTGTCACGGTGAGCAGGTATCACCTGGATCTGGTGAATTGCGGTCTGGCACGAACTGACGGATCTCGAGCAGGTCGAGGCCGAGCGCCTCGATCTCGGCCAGCACGCCGTACAGCGCGGACCGGTCCAGGAGCCCGGTGAGCACGGTGTGCGCGCCGTGCCGCCGCGGCGCCAGCGCCGGGAACGCGGACAGCACGGTGGCGCCGAGATGCCCGTTGATCCGGATCGTGTAGCGGGCGGGTCCTGGGTCCATGCGGCCATGCTCGACTGCCGGCGGGTGAACCCTCATCGCCAGGATCTGGTGATAACCGCGCTAACGGCCCGCTGACAGCAGCCGTAGCTCCCGCGCGCGCTGCACCGCCGAGGAGCGGTCCTGGGCCTGCAGCTTGGCGTAGATGTTGCGGAAGTGCGTGTTGACCGTATTCACCGAGACCGACAGCTCGCTGGCGATCTCCGGCCGGGACAGATTGGTCGGCAGGTATCGCAGCACGCGGAGCTCGGTTGGACTGAGCTTCTCGGTCAGTGGCGCTACGGACTGGTCGTGGGCCGTCAGGGACAAGCCGTGCAGGACGTCGAGGATGTCGGTGAGCAGCGCGGCGTGCGCCGTCTCATGCGGCGACAGCGACTCGAGCAGCTCTCCCGCGCCCGTCATTACGAACGGCAGCACCAGCCGGTCCGGCTCGGCGAGGGCGAGCGCGCGTTCGGCGGCCTGGTTCGCCGCCCGCTGGTCACCGAGGTCACGGTGGGCGAGCCCGGCCAGCAGATGGGACTCCACGACCGTGACGTAGCCGACGACCGGTGCCGTGCCGTCCAGTACATCGGCCAGGGCGGCGAGGGCCGTGGCCGGGTCGCCGTCGGCGAGGCTGATCACCGCGCGGGCATTACCGACTTCGCCCGTGCCAGCCCGATCGTGATCGAGCGCCGCGAGCGCGCCGCGGGCCTCGCCGGGCAGCCCGAGGCGGGCTTGGCTGGCCAGCATCCAGCCGGTCACCTGGCTGGCCAGCGCGTGCGAGTCCGCCAGCTGCGATCCGAGGTGCTCGGCCGCGCTGAACTCCTGCAGCGCCTCGCGGTGGCGGCCGCGGCCGGCCTGCAGCATGCCGCTCACAATGTGCACAAGCAGCCCGATGTCCGGCCCGGTGTCTGTTTGCAGGGCCCGTTCGGTACGCTGCAGCCACCGCCCGGCCTCGTCAAACTCACCCGTCCAGACCAGGTTGGCGGCCAGCGTTACCAGCGCGGGCGCGATC